>ENA-ORCT01000015-ORCT01000015.1-marine-metagenome-genome-assembly--contig:-NODE-15-length-352361-cov-8.225412_pt1 | contig 352361 bp, 276 predicted proteins | sample MGYA00248632_ERZ508511 | MGnify/ENA primary metagenome ERZ508511 (study PRJEB26182, sample SAMN06268839) | marine metagenome | isolation source: Tt an P1-techrep anaerobic enrichment on pine from...
AGAACGTCACATGTGAATTGCTCTGGTCGCACTGATTTGGCGAGAAGGACGGTACGGTACTGGTTGCCGAATGCGTCCGGCACGTGAGCGTTGTGGTAGTCTACCAACCTCACGTGCTTCCCATCTCACAGTGAACACGGCAACCAGAGAGGTATCACGGATCTCGTCACAGTCAACTGTTCCCAAACTGTTCCCAAATATCCACGGCTCGGAGACGATCTCAGAATCCACAGACAGGCAGAACTGGTCGAGGCATGGCACGTGCCGCAGGAAAAAAGAAGAGCGAAACCACATGGATTCCGCTCTTCTGTGCATTCACCGCTTCCAAGAGCGTCGGAAGCAGGGAGTGGGCCCTGCAGGACTTGAACCTGCGACCAATGGATTATGAGTCCACCGCTCTAACCAACTGAGCTAAGGGCCCTGAACTTCTCAAATTACAGCCGATGCGGCCGAAATGCAATACGGATCGCGGCCAATTGCATTGCCTTGATTACACAATTTCCGTATGTTTTTCTCTGATTGAACTCACGTCCGTTGAACAGGAGTACCTCATGGCTGACCAGGCGACTCTCGAAGCACAGATTGAAGATGTCCTTCATAACCAGATCCGTCCCTATATCGAGGCAGACGGCGGGAAAATCACGTTTGTCGAAATGAAAGACGGTGTGGTGTACGTCGAACTCGCCGGCGCCTGCGGTACCTGCCCATCCGCGCAGATGACGCTGAAGGGCGGCGTCGAGGCCATCCTCAAACGCCGCTTCCCGGAGATCGTCTCGGTGGAACTCGCGCGCAACGAAAACACCTGGGTCTGATACCGCGGACCGCGCCGTCGGCCGGAGACCTCTGCCCTTCCTGCCGCAAAGCGTTCACACCGGCAGCCGCGCGGCTGTCAAAGCATGTGATCGTCCCGGACATCTCACGCCCCTGCACGATGCGGGGGCGTTTTGTCAGCAGAAAGGATATTCGAATGAAAGCGATCCTCTTTTTCCTGCTCCTTCCCGCGGTGTGCCTCGCGCAGGATGCGCTGCATCACGGTACGCGTCCGGTGGACTTCGACCGTCCCCAGCCGCCCACCGAACAGGCGGCCGAGCTCATCGAGCCGCTGGAGGTCGCCTATCCCGACACCGCCATGAAGCAGGGCTGGGAGGGCGTCACCGTCGTGGCCGCGTGGATCGACCGCCGGGGTGACGTGGCCTATGCCGAAGTCGCACGCAGCAGCGACTACGCCATGCTTGACTCCATCGCCCTGCGGTCCGTGCTCCGCGGCTATTTCAAGGCCGCCCAGCGCGGAGGCCGGCCGGTCGGCTCGCGCGTCAGTATCCCGGTGGAATTCCGCCTTCGGCGGGATCGGGAAAACTACGACGCCGTGAAATCCGGCGAAGAACTGCAGCAGGAGGCCGAAGAGCTTCGCCGTGCCCGCGACATGCTCGAAGAGGAGCGGCGGCGCCTGCAGGAGGAAATCCGGCGGCTGAAAGAAAAGCAGACCCCCGATTCACTCAGCGGGTGAGTACGATGCGCCGGGTGGTGCGCGTGCCGCTGCCCGCGATCTGCAGAAGATACATGCCCGGTGGCAGGGAGCCGGTGGACAGCGTGACGTGCTGCGTGCCGGGGGACATTGCGCCGAGATTTCGCACGGGGGATACCTCACGTCCGAGAAGATCGGTCATCCGCAGGCTGAGTGCGGCGCGGCGTTCGAGCGAAAGCACCACCGTGACCGGCGCTCCCGCCCTTGCGGGTAGGGGATGGATGTCCGAAATGCTGAATCCCGCCGGCGTGCGGACCACGGGGTGGACGGCAGTCTCCGTGCTGAAGTGAAACCAGTTGAAGCGCGCCTGCTCGGGATCAACGGTCGTGTACAGTCCGTCACCGTTCGCCGCCTGCAGTCCGATGCGCACCTGACCCGTGGGAAAATCGATGGTGTCGCTTGCCACGGCATCCCAGCCCGACCATTCTCCGCCGTTGACCTGCAGCCGGTACGCGGCCGTGAACACGTTTCCATCCCGCCGGATCAGCCGCAGCCGGTATGCGAGGTCGGGTTCGTAGATCGGCAGCGGCGTCCCGAGATATTTGAAATGCGGTTCCCCGCCGGTCTCCCATTCCAGCCAGATACTGTTGCGGGCATCGTGTATGCCTCGTGATACACGGATGTAATTGTCGTCGTCGATGTAGTAGACCAGCCCGGCGTTCTGAAACAGCCACTCGGGTTCGAAGCGCAGCTCAGTGTCCATCATGAAGTCGTCCTGATAATTCAGCGGCTGCAACAGCATGTTGCTCACGTTGTTGAACATTGTGCCGTTCAGTGCGCCCCGTTCGGTCTGTATGCGCAGCTCTCCAGCAGACACGGTCCAGTGGGGCGGATTTTCGCGCACCCACTCCCAGCCGGACTCCAGCGCCTGGCCGTCGAATTCGTCGTTGAACTGTCCCTTCGCGGCACTGCCCAGCAGTATCAGCAGCACCGCGACGGATAGCATTCTGCGTATCATGGTTCGTCCTCCGGATTGAATATGGAGCGGCGGCTCCGCGCACACCGCAGCGGCATGTGCAGTGAGCGGATGCGTTGAGTCCGCCGCAGAATGTGTGTCGTCTGGTCGACCGCATCGTAGACACCCGAGCCCGCGATTCGTTCCCAACGGCAGGGCGCCGGTTGTCACGCAGCACATGCCTCATTGTTCTGTCCCCCACTTTGGTCTTGCGGAAGAGACGGCTGTGATGTAGTATGATCGATGATTGTTCCCATAACGTGATGCCGATGACACTACTTCGACGATTTCCGATACAGCTGCTTTCGGGACTTCTTCTCATCACCGCTCTTGCGCTGCCCGCGACACTCAGGGCCCAGCAGCTCGACGTGGCCATTACCGACGTGGATTTCAGCCAGCTGCCGCGCGTGACCTTCAAGGCCTGCGTGCGGGAGAACGGACAGATTGTCCGCGGCCTCGACGAGTCGATGTTCATGTTGCTCGAGAACGGCACGCCGCAGAATATCTCCATCCGCTGCCCGGATCCGACGGAGATCAATTCCGTGGCCCTGGTGCTCGACAACAGCGGATCGATCTTCGCGGCGCTTCCGAAGCTCGTCGAGGCGTCGAAGCGGCTGGTGGATTCGCTGGGCGACAACGACGAAGCGGCGATCGTCACCTTCGGTCGCAGCATCCAGATCGAGCAGGCCTTCACCACCGATAAAACCCGTCTCAAAAATGTGCTCGACGGCATGGTCGCCAGCGGGGGCACGGCCATGTTCGATGCCGCCATCGAAGCGTGCAATCAGCTCGAGCAGCGCAGCGGCAACCGGCATGCGGTGATCATTTCCGACGGAGAAGACAATCTTTCCTCCGCCACCGTCGACGATGTGATCGAACTGGCCAACCTGCTCGATATCAAGTTGCATACCATCGCCTTCGACATCGCTCCCGATGTGCAGGATCAGATGCGCCGCATGGCCGTTGAGACGGGCGGCGTGTACTTCTTTGTCTCGCGGCCGAGCGAACTGACGACGGTGTATGAAAAAATCGCCGATATCATTACCGAACCCTGCTGTATCGGGGAATATGTATCCGACAATTGTGAGTATACCGAACGGTCACTGCTGCTTACGGTCAACGATGGATCCCGCAGCGGCACGAACCAGGTGACGCTGCCCTGTCCGTGGCGCAGCGAACAGAGCACGCTCACCGTGGATGTTCCCGAAGAACTCACCCCGCTCGCCACCGGCAGGGGATACATCGACATCGCGCCCGTTCCGTCGCTGGAGCTGAAGCTCACACTCTCGTTCACACTCGTGTACGATGAGAACCTCGTGGAAATCCCGCTTCTGCCCTTCACGCTGGCGACGATCGCCCAGAATCAGCTGGTGGACATGAAGCGCATCAGCCCGGGACGCCTGCGCTTCACCTTATCCGAGATCGAACCGGCACTGGCGACCTCCCGGCTGGTCGGCTTTCCCATTCAGGCACTGGTGGCGGACAGCAGTAAACGTGTCTCCTTCCGCATCGAGGACCCGGAAATCGTGGGGTGTCCGACGGAATTCACGATGGTACCCGACTCCACACTGATCTGCCAGTGCTTCCGCGCGCTCGACGTGGAAATGGATTCGCTGCGCGTCTACGCGGCCAACGAGCGGATCAGCATCCCTGTGCGCATCTCGGGTGGACTCGAGACGGGACTTCCCATGCTCGCCTCGATCGCGGTAGCACTGCCTGAAGGCGCCGATGATATTTCGGTGCTGCCCGGAACGCTGGTCAATGCGGAGGATCTCGAGTGGGAGATCAGTGGCAGCCGCCTCGATGTTGCGACGCGCGGAACGGTGCTGCCGCGGGATACCAGTGGCGTGCTGGTCCGCATCGTGCTTGGTCCCAACACCGGCAAGGATGTGCAGCAGCACCGCATCGCACTGCTCGCAAGCGAACTGTGGCAGCGCTGCTGTCCGACCGACGGCGATCTGCCCGTGCTGCGTGTGCTGCAGGACGGCAACTGCTCGGTCATCCTGCGGCGGGCCGCACCGCAGGTGGAAGTGGAGAACGCGCCCAATCCGTTTTCCGTGACCGACGGCGGAAGAACGACGGTCATCCTGCACGTGCCGGAACAGCTCAATGGCGCAGACGTGCGTCTGGACATACACGACAGCCGCGGCACGCATGTTCGGACGCTGTATCACGGTCCGTTGCCGGAAGGCGAGCATCACATTCCCTTCGACGCCGGCGACCTGCCCGCAGGCACGTATTATGCCGTGCTCGTCAGCGGCCGGACCGTCGTCACGCGTACCATGCTCTACGTACGCTGAGTGCGGTTGCACCCTCTCTCTTTCCCGATGCGGCGCTGCCGTGGCAGCCTTCCCCCCGCAGATCGCGTACAGAGGTGTTTTTGCTCCTGAAACTCCCATGCCTTAGATTTCAAGACTATGGAGTTTCCGGAGAAACTCATACCACGCATACAGGCACTGTTTCGCCGGCTGTATTTTTCGCAGCCCAAGGAATGGGGAAAGAAGCTGGGACGCTTCACGCGCAGCGAATCGGTGCTCATTCTCATCGCGGCGGGCATCGGCATCGCCGCGGGCGGCGTGATTCTTCTCTTCAACTGGATCGTTGAGTTCGCCGGGGAGTATTTTCTCGAACTCTTCGCCCTCTCCCATGAAAACGAATACTGGCAGTACCTGCTGATTCCGTTGATCCCCGCTCTGGGCGGACTCGCGGTGGGCATCCTGCAGACGTATGGATTCAAGGCCAAGCCCGGCCACGGCGTGCCCGAGGTCATCCTTGCGTCACGTTTCTCGCGCGGCCGCATTCAGCGCCGCGTCATCCTGCAGAAGCTGCTCACCGGCGCGCTGTCGATCGGCTCGGGCGGCGGCGGTGGACGCGAGGGTCCGATCATCCATGTCGGCGCGGCGGTGGGCATCGCCATCGCCAATCTCTTCCGTTTGACCCGCGATCAGAGCCGCACGCTCATCGCCTGCGGCGCGGCGGCGGGCATCAGCGGCATTTTCAATGCCCCGATGGGCGGAGTCATGTTTGTGCTCGAAGTCATCCTCGGGGATTTTCGCCTCAAAACGTTTACGCCGGTGGTCGTGTCATCCGTCGCCGCCACGGCGATCACACGAAACGTCTACGGCAGCTTCGCGCTTGTCAATGCGCCGTCAGGATTCTCCATCCATCTCCCCGAGTATCTTCTTTTTGCCGTGCTCGGCGTGATCATGGGATTGATGTCCGCGTATTTCACCCGCGTCATCATCACTGTCGAGAAGCTCAGCCAGCGGTATCTGCAGACGACGGAAGTGCTGCGTCCCGCCGTGGGCGGACTGCTTGCGGGCATCCTGATTCTTTTCCTTCCGCAGCTGATGGAGCAGACGTACACGCCCGTTAACGATGCGCTGCACGCGTCGCTTCCGATATGGCTGATGCTGGTCGTGGCCTTTCTCAAACCCTGGCACACGGCGGTCACCACGGGTACGGGCGGTACCGGCGGCGTGTTCGCACCCGCATTGAAAAGCGGCGCGATGATCGGTGCCGTCTTCGGTCTGATCATGATGTCGCTTTTCCCGGACCTCGTTACCACGCCGACTGCGTATGCGCTCTCGGGCATGGGGGCGATACTCGCGGGCACGATGCATGCGCCGCTGACCGGCATCCTCATTCTCATTGAGATCAGCAACGACTATTCCATCGTGCTTCCCGCGATGCTGACGGCAATTCTCGCGACGGTCATTGCCCAGCGCTTCCTGCACACATCCATCTACAACTGGTCGATTGCCAAACCCGGCACGCGCATCGGGTCCTTCGCCTACGTGCCGCTGCTCAACACCATCACCATCGATCAGATCGTCGAGCGCGGCGTGGCGCATGTTTCGCCGGGTACGCCCATCCGCGACATCCTCGTGATTTTTGAGCAGACTCGGCACGATGCCGTGCTCGTGCTTGATGCGGAGCAGCGCTATCAGGGGCTCATCGAGTTCGAGGATGTGCGCAGTTTCATTGCCGAGCGTGAGCTGGTCGAGGGACTGGTGGCCGCCGACGTGATGGTGACGTCCATCAAGCCCGTCTATGAACACACGACGCTCGACGTGATCCTGAAGCTGTTCGATGATTACGGGTGGACCGTGCTGCCGGTGCTTTCCGACGACGAGCAGCGCCGCGCGGTGGGACTCGTGACCGCCTATGACGCGCAGACCTATTACCGGCGTTCGGTCACGCGCGAGAGCTGATCAATCCTCCTCATCCTTCTCCCCTTCTTCCAGTTCCACCCAGTCTTCCCCGTCACGGATTTCCAGTGACGCGAAAGATATAGATCCCTCAAGCACAAGCTCCGGCGCGTTTCCGTTTTCCGGAGGATTTCCCAGTGCGCGGTTGTCCGTCACCGATGCGGAGGATTTGCGCAGCTCCGGCGTCACGCGCCATGACTCCGGCACGTACAGCACGGCGCTGCTCATCCGCAGCGCGCAGTCGAGATGCATGAAGCGCGCGCCGGCCTTGCATTGCTGCAGTCCGCACTGTAGCAGCGACATCGTTGCCGACAGCGATCCGCCCTCGAAGGCGGGCGCACGCACGATGATGCGGCTGCCGCGCAGCAGGTGGGAAACCTGCATGCGGTCATCCTCGATGAGGCGCTCCACGCTGGTGTTGCGCGGCTGGATGAAGACCAGCCAGAGTCCGATGACGATCAGCGCAACCGGCCAGTACTGCGAGAGATCCCCGGGCAGCGCACCGAGCAGGAGCATCTGCAGCACCACGCCGATCATAAGGTCCTGCAGCGCGCCGCTGAATTTCCGCGTGTTGCGCGTGCGGATGCGCACGATGCCCGAGATTATGAAAATACTCGGCCAGTACAGCGTCAGCATTTCGAGCAGCCAGCCGAGGCGGAATATCTCGAAGTTGCCGAACAGCAGCAGTGCGCCAATGACAATGAGGATAACCGAAAAGGGGAAACGCGAGCGGTCGGCGGATTTCTCGGACATACAGGCGGTGCGGTGTGTGGAATTCAATCCACAAATATCCGTCACACGGAAGCCAAGGTCAAGGCAGCGCAGAAAAAGCGGAATTTTATTAATTCAGAATTTTGTGAAATCTCTGAAACTTTGTAGTTTGCCCTGCGTAAGGGAATACAGGTGAGATGATGAATTCACAGAAGATCAAAGAACAGCACGCATTTATCGATGAAATGGCCAGCACGATGGAGCGGGTCTTCGGACTCCCGCGCATGGGTGGCCGGCTCTGGGCCGTGCTGCTGATCACCGACAGGGAACAGCTTTCCGCTGAGGAACTCATGGAAGCTGTGCACGCGAGTCGCGGCTCGGTGAGCACCATGATACGGACCCTGGAAAGCATCGGCCTGGTGAACCGCGTGTCGCAGAGCGGCGACCGGCGCCATTATTACAAGGCCGCCGAGCCCGATGCGCTCATGCGCGCGGAGCTGGCGAGCATGAAACTGTTCATCGAGCTGATGAACGCGGGGAAGCGGGTGATCGGTCCGGAGGACAGACGCGCCACGCAGCGGCTCGAGGACATCGTCGATCTCATGCAGTTCTTTGTGAAGGAATATGACGCGCTGTTAGAGCGCTGGCACAAACGGAAGACCCGGTCATGAATCATTTCGGAACGTCAGGACAGAAACACATCATGAATCCCATTACAAAACACATCGCCCATTATTTCCTGTCCGGTTGCATCGCCATCCTGCTCGCCGCCGCGCCGCTGGGCGCGCAGACGGCGAAGGAGCTGATATCCTACGGCGAGGATCAGCTCGAGGGCAAGACCAGCCGGGGCACGTACACGATGAACGTCGTGACGCCGGAATACGAACGGAACATGGAAATGAAATACTGGTGGGACGGCGAGAACGACCGCGCGCTGATCAAGACCATCGCGCCGAAGAAGGAAGAGGGAAACAAATGGCTCAAAATCGGCAACGAAATGTGGCAATACCTGAAGACAACGGAAACGACAATAAAAATTCCGCCGTCGATGATGCTGCAGTCCTGGAACGGTTCGGATTTCACCAATGACGATCTCGCGCGGGAATCCGATGTGAGCGATGACTACACGCACAAAATCATCGCGGAGGAGAGCAACAGGGGGGAAGCGTGCTGGAAAATCGCCTCCACGCCGAAGCCCAACGCTCCGGTGGTCTGGGGCCGCCTCTACACCTGGGTGCGAAAGAAAGACAAACTTCCATCCACCATACAGTACTACGAGGAAAACGGGAAGCTGGTGCGCACGATGGTGTACTCGGATTTCAAGATGATGGACGGCAGGAAGATCCCTGCAAAATGGACGATGTACAACAAGGTGAAAGAGGGACATCGCACCGAATTCATTGTTGAGGACGTGGACTTCAACACCGACATCCCTGACCGCATGTTCTCATTCCGCGAACTTGAACGAGGAAACTAGGCGTGAAACTGCTCGCAACCCTGGCCTGGCGCAATCTCTGGCGCAACCGCCGGCGGACGCTGATCACCGTGCTGGCCGTGATATTCGCGACATGGCTCTCGATCGCGATGCGGGGTCTTCAGCTCGGCACCTACGATCAGAACATCAGCTGGGCACTCAATCTCTTTTCCGGGTACATCCAGCTGCAGCACCCCGGCTTTGAGGATAACCCGTCACTGCACAAGAGCTTCCGCTTTACCGATGAGATGCGCGCGCAGCTGGACGAGGACGCGCGCGTGCGCGGATATGCGCCCAGGATCTATGCCGACGGACTGGTCAGTCACATGGATAATTCGCTCGGCACCGCGATCTTCGGCATCGATCCGGAGGTCGAAGCCGATGTGACGCGCTTCCGCAAGAAAATCGACAACGGACGCATGATCGCCGCGCGCTCCGGCGAAGGCATCGTGGTCGGCAGAACGCTGCTGAAAAATCTCCGCGCGTCCGTCGGCGACACGGTCGTCATTCTCGCGCAGGGCTACGACGGCGCGATGGGAAACATGAAATACCGTATTGCCGGAGCCGTCAAGACCGGCATGGCGGAATTCGACCGCGCGGCCGTCTTCATGGGCATTGACGATCTCTCCGAGCTTGTCAGCATGCCCGGGAAGATCAGCGTCGTAGCCGTGTCGCTGCATGATCTGCATGAGGTGGACGCCGTCGCGGCGGACCTCAATGCCGCGGTGGATACGTCGAAGGTGCGCGCGCTCACGTGGGAGAAGGTGATGCCGGAGATGAAGCAGTCCATTCAGCTCGACAACTACAGCGGCATGCTCATGCTGGCCATCCTCATCATCGTCGTGGCGTTCGGCATTCTCAACACCGTGCTCATGTCGGTGACCGAGCGCTTTCGCGAGTTCGGCATCCTGCTGTCGATCGGCATGCCGCAGAAGCAGCTGGTGATGCTGGTATTCATCGAGACCATGTACATCGCGCTCGTCGGCATTCTCATCGGAAACGTGCTCGCACTCGGCGTGAACTGGTACCTCAGCGAATATCCCATCACGTTCTCGGGCGAATACGCCGCGATGATGGAAGAATACGGCTGGCTGCCGCAGATGCACAGTGTCATCCGCCTGTCGAGCTTTTTCAATACATCGCTGGCCGTCATCATGCTGTCGCTGCTCGCGGCGTTTTATCCGCTCTACCGGGTCTACAAACTGGAACCGCTCAAAGGAATAAGGTACACCTGAGATGCTGCTCACCATTGCATGGCGGAACATCTGGAGAAACCGCCGCCGCTCGATGATCGTGCTGATATCCGTCATCGTCGGAGTGGCCGCGATGATGTTTACCGACGGACTCTCGGTGGGTATGATCCACCAGATGCTCGACAACCGCATCGGCTCGCATACCTCGCACATCCAGATCCACGCGAAGGGATTCAACGACAACCGTGTCATCGGTAAAAACATCGAAAAGACGCGCATCGTCGAACATGCCATTGAACAGACGCCCGAGATCCGGCACTGGAGCCGGCGCGTGGTGACCTACGGATTGCTCAGCAGTGCGCTCAGTTCATCGGGCGGACTGATCATCGGCGTCGAACCCGAACGCGAGCCGAATATCACCTCGATACGCGAATCCATCGTCGAGGGGGAATATCTCAGCGGCGCGCCGCATGAAGTCGTCATCGGACGCAAGCTCGCCGAAAAGCTGCAGGTCGGCATCGGCGGCAAGGTCGTCGGCATGGCATCGGCCCTGAGCGGCGATGTGGGCTCGGATCTGTTCCGCGTCGTCGGCATCTACGAAACCGTGAGCTCGGAGTTCGACAAAACGCACATGTTCACCACGCTCGACAACGCGCAGAGCATGCTCGAACTCGACGACCGCGTACTTGAGTACGCCATCATCGTCGACGACATCAACCGCGTCGAAGAGGCGGCGGCGCAGCTGCGGCGGAATCTCAGCGCCGACTACGAGGTGCTCAGCTACATTGACCTGCTGCCGCTGCTCGTCGCGCAGATGGAGATGTATGACGAGATGATGTACATCGTCTACATCATCATCGGACTCGCGATGATCTTCGGTATCGTCAACACCATGCTCATGTCGGTATTCGAGCGCATCCGGGAATTCGGCGTACTGATGGCCATCGGCATGAAGAACGCCTATGTGTTCAGAATGGTCATGATCGAGGCGTTCATTCTCGGCGTCATCGGAACCGCGGTGGGACTCGGGCTCGGCGCGCTGTTCATTCTTGCCACCGGGTCGGTCGGCATTGACCTGAGCATGTTTGCCGAAAGCCTGACGGCCTTCGGTGCCGGTGCAATCATCTACCCGAAGCTGACGATGACCACCGTGGTCAATGTTGTCATCATCATACCGCTGACCGCGCTTGTCGGGGCGCTGTATCCCGCCGTCAAGGCCACGCGCCTGCAGCCGGTCACGGCGATCCGCTATGTCTGATCGCCGCAGCTACGCCGCGCCGCTGCAGGCGCTGCTGCACGCGCTGCGATCCGGCACCCGCTCGCTGCTGTTTCACTCTCACGCACATTCTCGAAATATCGGATAGCATCATGGAAGTCATTCGGCTCGAACAGATCGAAAAAATCTACTCCGACAACGGCGTGCCCGTGCACGCGCTGCGCGGCATCGACCTGCGCATCTCGCAGGGAGAATTCACGGTCATCGCCGGACCGTCGGGCTCCGGCAAGACCACGCTGCTCAATGTCATGGGCGCGCTCGACAGGCCGACCGAGGGCACGGTGTTTCTCGAGAACGAGGACATCAGCGAAAAATCCCGTGCGGAAATCTCGGCCTTCCGTCTCGAGAAGCTGGGCTTTGTGTTCCAGGCCTTCAATCTCATTCCGGTGCTGACGGCGATGGAGAACATCGAATTCGCCATGATGCTGCTCGGTATTGAGGAAAAGCACCGCCGCGACCGCGCGCGAGAGATCATGTCGGAACTCGGCATCGAGGAGCTCGCCGGCAAGCGTCCGAATGAAATGAGCGGCGGACAGCAGCAGCGAGTCGCCGTCGCGCGGGCCATTGTCAACAATCCTTCCATCATCCTCGCGGACGAGCCCACCGCCAATCTCGATTCCGACACCGGCGCGAACCTCCTCGATCTGATGGAGAAAATGAACCGCGACCACAATCTCACCTTCATTTTCTCCTCGCATGACCGCCAGGTCATCGACCGCGCGCATCGCCTGATCCGTCTCACCGACGGACGCATCGAAAGCGACGAGCAGGTGAAGCAATGAAAGGAACACGCGCGCGTGCATGCGGGAAAACGTCGGCCTCGGCCGGCAGACGGGCACGGGCAATCGCATTCAGGGGGATATGCGCGCGTGCGTTCGCCATTCTCATCGTATGTCTGCTGATGCGCGCGCCCGCGCACGCACAGCCGGAGCTCGAATTCTCGGGCTACGTCATCGACCTGCCCAGCTATCAGCGCATGCCAGACTACGCGAGCGAGCTTCCGCCGTTCATGGCGGATCAGTTTGATCTCGACCGCAACATGGGCGTGAACCTGATCCGGCTGCGCCTGCGTCCCACGCTGCATCTCTGGGACGGTGCCAGCATCGCGCTCGAGCATGAGATCAACGAGACCGTCATGACGCAGGAGATGCTCTTCGGCGACATCCCGGACATCACGAACCGGCAGCTCGTCGATCTGCGCTGGCATCCCGTCACCGAGGATCATCTGCAGCTGCAGCATTACGTCGACCGCCTGTATTTCCGGCAGAATTTCCTGTGGGGAAGCATTGTTGCAGGACGCCAGCGCATCTCCTGGGGCACCGGACGCATCTGGAATCCCACCGACCTGTTCAATCCCATCAATCCCGCCAGCTTCGACAAGATCGAAAAGGACGGCGCCGACGCGGTGTCATTCAAGTACTATTTCGGCTCCTTCACCGACCTCCAGGTCGTGTGGAATCCACGACGCGCGCGCGGGCAGCGTGACGGCGCCGCGGACGCGCCCGACAGCAGCAACTACGGGGCGCGTTTCCGCACGAATGTCGGGGAGTTCGACCTGTCCGTCATGGGGGGATGGTTCGATCGGCGCACCGTGCTGGGAGGGGATTTCGCCGGGAATTTCTTCGACGCGGGCGTGCGCGGGGAGATGATTTTCGTGATGGACGGCGACGGTTCCCGTCAGGACGGCTACGCGCGTTTCATTCTCGGGGCGGATTATCAGCTCACCGGGAAACTGTACGGTGTCGTTGAATACCTGCACAACGGCGAGGGAAAGGAGGATGTCGGCGCATACGAACTGACCCGGCTGTTCCGCGCGGAGATTCTCAACCTCGCGCGCGACTACGTCTATCTCGGCGGCACCTGGCAGCTGCACCCGCTCGTGACCGGCAGCATGGGCGTGATCGGCGGACTCACCGACGGCAGCGGCTTCCTGAACGCCACCGCCTCGTGGTCCTCCTCCGAAAACTCCGTCGTCAGCGCGGGACTGCTCCTTCCCTACGGATCCCCCCGTGACGAATACTGGTATTACCCCTCCTCGCTCTATCTCAAGGGCGAATACTACTTCTGACCTGTGAGTACAATAAACTGACTCATCAGTTCAAAAAATGACTGATGAGTTCAATGAACTGACTTCATCCGAAAAACCTCCCATAGCAGCCTGTTTAAGGAGGTTTTGGCGATATGTCACCGCATTAATATCATCTTCCGCATTCGCACGGTCTCACCCGCGGCGAGACGGGTGAAATAGATGCCCGGCTTCAGTCCCGCCGCGTCGAAACGAAGCGTGTGCTCGCCGGCAGCGCGGAGTTCGGCATCCACCAGTCGCCGCACTTCGCGTCCCAGCGCGTCGGTGACGGTGAGCGTTACCGGCACGGCGCGCGGCAGCGAATAGCTGATGACCGATGTGGCGCGGAAGGGATTCGGGTGCACGGGGTGCAGCACGCACCGTGACGGAGCAGGCGCACCGGCTGCGCCTGTGGTTCCAGCCGGATCAATCTGAACATAGGTCTCGCAGCCGTCTGTGATATACGGGGTTTCCCGAGATCCGTATTCGATGTTGAAACGGAGGTACTGCGGGATGCCCGTCGTGTTCCTGTTCTTCAGCCGGAAGCCCCAGGAGAACTCTGTTTCTGTCGACGGGTAAAGGACGCCCCGCGTTTTGGGATTCGTGTTGTCGGGGAATGCGGGATTGAACTCGATGAGATCCTGGCCGCTGTTGTCTGTCCATGTCAGATGTGCTTCGATATCGCTGAGGTTTGCTCCGCCGGTATTACGCAACGTCGTGGTGATGACGAAGCTGTCCGGATCATAGCTGTCGCTCGCGGCGTCGTAATGAAGCACCGGTTCGTTCGCTTCGAGCTGATCGCAGCTCATGCCTGTTCGCAGATTCGCGATGGGCAGGCGGTGAGCGCATGGGATCGGATTGCCTTGGTCGTCGAAGGCCATCACTTGAATCTCCACGTTGCGCCGTGTGATACGGTTCGTCACATCGATGATCCATTCGAACGTCTCTTCCTCGCCGCCGTCGAGTGACAGCTTCGGATCGAAGCTCACCGGATTCGGCGAGGCCGGATTCAGGCTCAAACCGTCCGATATCGGGAAGTAGAGGAGGACCCGATCGATCGAGCCGACCTGATGCGAAATGTTCCGGATGGTGTATCGAACTGTGAAGGGATTCGGTTCCACCTCGGTGCCGGCAGCGTTCAGAGCGAGTGAATCCGGGATCTCGAGCAGGCAGGAATAATATGGCAGGAGTCCCGGGACCGGCACGTCGCAACGTACCTCCACTGAATCCAGCCGCATCCCCGCTTCGTTCACACCGGTGACCAGGAAGCTGAATATCGGCCGCACGTCATACCGAAGGCGCTTCGTCCAGCGCACCGTCCATTCGAGCTCTGGAATCGGATCGCCAACCTGCCAGTGCTCCATGCTCATCGGATTGAAGTATTTTGTTTTCGGCTGACCGGGCGGATCGAGTACCACGTCCTCCGGAAGGACGATCGTCCCGGTCACGCTGTCCGCGCGCATGTTTCCCGTGTTCACGCAGGTCAGCCGCACATCAAACGGATTGGGAGCGTAGCTCCCCAGTTCATCATCGAATCTCAGTGAATCCGGCGTAACGCAGCGGGGACTGAGTATCGGCCAGGCGAGCTTCGGGATAACGACCTCCGCTTCACAGTACGAGGAATCCGCGTTGCGCGCCCGCACCCACACGCCGACCGTGTAGCGTTTCTCCACCGATGTCGGCGGATGCTGAATCATCCACTGGGCGGTGCCGGACTGTCCGGGAAAGAGCCGCGGTTTCTGCACGAGTTTGATCACGTTGTCCGGCGCATCGGCCCCCGCGAGCCGGAGACTGCTGTGGAGGTCGTCCGGCAGTTCGATGCGCGCAGTGATCGAATCGGTGAGCTGATTGCCGATATTCTCCACCGTCACGGTCACCGGGAACGGCATCGGATCGTAGCGCAGGTTTTCGTAATCGGCCGTGATCTCCGGAACGGAGACCCCGCAGCTGAGTATCGGCTGCTGGACGGGAGGAGATTTCGTGCGGAGCAGCGGACCGGGCGTCTGACGGTTGCCGTCGCGGTCGGCGAGATACGCATGCGTCCAATCGGGACGCGGATACTGTCCGGCCACCACCGACTGCTTCCATGCGTAATCGTACAGCCGCTGGAAATTTTGCGTCGTGTGTTCGTAATAGCTGAGGACCGGTCCCACATAGGCCGTCGGTTTTCCTCCTTCGCCCGGTGCGACGAATACGCCCAGGTTGATCTCCCCGGTGCCGACGTGCAGGACCAGTCCCTGCATGCTGCCGTGATCATCGGTAGGTGCCGTGTGCACGTCCGCGACGACGATGTCCGCGGGTTCCTCGGAATCCTGACCCTGCCACTGGAAGACCTCGTAAATCAGCTTCGGGTACCATCCGCTGTAGGCGACTCCGCAGTTCGGGATCTGGTAGAGAACGGCCTTTGCGAAGGACTGCTGCTGCGCGGTCAGCGCCGCGCCGGTGAGCTGCTTTTCGGCAATGATTCCCAGCGTATCCATCACGCTGCCGAAAAAAGCAAAGAAATCCGACTGCATCTGCAGTCCCTCCGCATCGAATGTCAGCTTTGCATTGGAAGCGAAGGTGGAAAGACGGCGGTAGAATTCCGGGACCGGCTCGACGTAGGCCTGCGGATAGGAGCAAGTGACGCCGCCGGTATAGGATTGTTTGGCGTAAAGCAGATTATCATGCCGCAACTGCGCCCACGCTGCGAGCTGCGTGTTCATTTTCTGCTGCCACCACGCGGCAGTCTGCATGAACGGCGGCAGCTCATCGACTTCTTCGGGAATGTTCAGCGCGCGGATGGCGTGCAGCCAGCTGTTGTACATGGAGGCATTCCAGAAGTCCCCGCCGTGTGAGTCGATGAGGTAGCGCAGAGCATTGAGATTCGCGGCATAGGGATGCGTGGCGAGGTCGTCCTGCAGGAACTGTGCAGCCGCGTTGTTGCCTATGGCAAAGAGTACGTCCATCGTCGATGGCTCCATGCGCCGCACCTTCGTGCCGTTATGGATGATGCGATCGAACACCACATTCGCCATCACGTAGGAGTCGATCACGAAGCGCTGTCCCATGAGCAGGAAGGCTGTCGGCGGCGCGATCTGCTCCGGAGTCATGGGATCCGACATCAGGATCTGCGAGCTGATGCGCTGCTGCGCCCAGGGCTTGGTGGCGAGCACTGACTGGAACTGCCGCACGCGCGTGGTGTCGAGGAAGGTGGCGGCGTCCACCATGCCGGCCTCGACCATGGCCTCGCGGAAATGCGCAGGATCCACGTTATCGCTTTCCCCAACGATCTTCGCGAGCAAGGCGTCCATCCTCGCAAGCTTTTCTCCCGCATCCGATGCGGTCAGCGCCTCGAGCAGCAGCGCGGCATCGATGATCTGCCGCTGAATATCCTCGGGTTTCTGTTGAGGCTGTCCCTGGGAGACCGGCGTGGTCAGCATGAATTCCGTGCGTCCCAGCCATATCATCACCTGGAAATACTGGCTGAGCTGCAGGGGACCGAGGTCGATATTCGTGTAATGTCCGCGCACGGTGAACTGGCTGAAGTCGTAGATGCGCTCGGTGCTGCTGAACAGCGCGACGCTGCGCGGTTGTCTTTCGTCAATCATCTGCAGAACGGCATTGAGGTCCTGGGCGGTTTCGGGATAGAACGGCACGGGACTCGCTCCCATCAGCGTGCGCGCCACGGAGATGTACAGATCCACATCGCGCAGCGGCTGCCGCATCGCGGGGATGGTGCCGTAGGTGTTTTCCAGCACGGACTGCTGCTGCCGCAGTGCCGTGAGAACATCGGCCAGCTCCTGCATGAGCAGATCCTTTTCGAGATGCTCCAGGATTTTGTCATACGAGAGATGCAGCGCATGCAGGATGGCGTCGGTACTGATGAACACCGGGAGGTCCTCATGCCAGACCCTGGCGAATGCCTTCGTGAATGTGGGATAACGCAGGCGGTCGGTCACCAGGAAGCCGTTTTTCTCAAGCAGGAGCCGTTCCTCATAGGTGATATCGAAGGTCTGTGACACATCGTCAAGGAAGGCCGCATGAGCAACGGATTCAGGCGTCTCGGAGAACAGCAGCGGCGCGGGATGCTGTGCGAGCAGTTCCGTGCCCGACATCCCGGCCGATTGTATAAGGAAGTTCTTGTAATCCTGCAGATCGAACCCTGGCTGCTGCGCTCCGGCGGAAGTGAATAACCATGCGAACACCAGTGCAAATAGCGCGACGCGTGCCAGCTGCGATCTCATGCGGCCTCCGATAATCATGACGCAGAAAAAGTACGGATATGTCAGGAGAATATCCTCAAAGGAAACAACACATCATGAATCGAAAAGTAACAGCGGGGAGGTCAGGATGACTGCGCTCTGTCTTCTTCCTGCTGCCGCAGCTGCTTCCACGATTTCGCGGGATTCCAGTAGTAGAACGCCGCGTAGAGAAGGAAGAAGACGGTGAACAGGATCCCGTACGCGGGCAGGTCGACGACAAAGAAACAGAGCACGGCGAAGGCGAGGAACATGATCATTCCCACAATCGACATCGGACGGGAGATGGCCATCGTCCGGTTCATCCATTTCAGCGCGAAGCGTCTCGTACTCTCGGGATCCCTCCGCCGCATCAGCAGGATGACGCCGGCAAGTATCAGGCCGAGGATGATTCCCCCCACGACACCGATCAGCAGCATCTCCGGAAACGAGTAACCATAGATCATGAACGATCCCCCGTCATCATATGTACATTCCGTGTCAGTAGCGGACAACATCATCATTTTTCAGATGAAGTTCAAGTGCGGGGAGAGTGCGATCTCCGGGTTATCGTCACCGATGAAACCAATATCATGCGTTTCGGCACGGATGGGAATTCCCCGCCGCGGCAGTATCCCGGACGGACCCACGGTGCAATCCGTTTTGATTATGCAGCGAGTTCGAGTCGGACGGTTCTGCCGATTCGCGCCTCGAGCCGGATCAGCATTTCCAGGTTGAATTTCTGCCACTTCCCCCGAACCAGATCCGACACACGCGACTGTGTGATGCCCAGCAGCTCAGCTGCCTGAAACTGCGTCAGTCCGTGCTCCTTGATATAGAGACGCAAATCAGCCATCAGGCGCGCCCGCATCTGCAGGACCCCTGCTTCGGCTTCATCGAAACCGAGAGTGGTGAATATGTTTTTGTCAGACTTATTCCGGGCGCGTTTGCTCATTCTCTTTCTCCGATCAGTGTATATCGCCTGCGAGCAAGTTTCAGGAAACGACCGCAGATCGTTCAGACTTGAGCCAGGAAAAACAACCGGCTTCATTTGAATATATAAAATTTTATATATGCTCCCCAGTGTCGCACGTTCGAATGCATCGCATGTGCGACACGATTGAGTATCCGGAATTACCGCGGTGAGATCAAGGGGAATGCTATGGGATCGATCGCACGTCCCGGTCGCTTTGCGGAATCACAATCCGGCAGATGAGTTCTCCCGCGTTCTCACCGCAGGAGCAGCATCGATCGGGCGACGCAACCATATTCGGTCGTGATCAGAGCCTGACGTTGAGCAGAAGCGCACATCCCCGGAATCCCTTTCTCTCGAACGTGGTTTCGGTGTACTCTCCAAGCGGATCGTAACTGCGTCTGTGCTCGTCAAGGGCGGGCGCGAGCACCTGGCGGTACTGGAATTCAAGGTTCCCATAGGATGTCGCCACGGTGATTCCCGCGACGGGCACCCAGAGAAACCAGCCGGCCTCCTCCATTGGAACGACACATCAGCGACGAGATTGTTCCAGAATTCCCAATTTCACCGGGCGAATCAAGAGGTGATGCCATGGTCAGGCGGTTCACCAGATAATGTTGCTCTGAAATAGGTCTTTTAAAATCCATTGCTTCTGACAACAATCTGCGATACATTTGTGGAAGCACGATGTGCACCGTGCTGTTAACGTTTCATATTACAGAAAGGTACCTGAGATGATCGTAATCACTGATGATTGCATCAACTGTGCAGCATGCATCGATGAATGTCCGACCAACGCCATCTTCGATGCCGGTGAGTCTTATGAGCTGAACGGCGAGACCAAGCCGCCTCTGAGCGAGGACTACACCTTCAGTGTTCCCGAGATTTGCAACATGTGCGAGGGCTATTCCGACAGTCCTACGTGCATCGATGTCTGCCCGTCCGATGCCATCATCAACGAAGAATGATTGGCACCTACGCATCGACACTGATGTGTGAACCGGAGAGTAATCCTCTCCGGTTTTTTTATGGACGTTCCATCCCGGGAATTTTTTTCTCCTCCCCGCCGTTTTTCATCTCGACAGTCTTGCACAATCACCATCATTCTTGACTGTTTCATCCGATTTTCGTATGAAGCGGTTACAGGATACATCATGGAATCGTACACCTATCTCGTTCTGATGGCGCTGACCGTGCTTCCGTTCATCGTGAAGTACCGCGACCGCAACATGCCGCTGCATCGAAACGTGCGATATGCGTTCGCCGCCACCGCTATCGTGGCGGTCCCCTTTCTGGTGTGGGATGTCATCGTGACTGAGGCTGGACACTGGAGTTTCTCCGACACCTACACAACGGGAATCACGATCATCAACCTGCCGCTCGAGGAGGTGCTTTTCTTCATCGCCGTGCCCCTGGCAGCCGTGCTGGTCTGGGAAACGGTCGGATTCTATCTGAAGCGATGACCTATACCGCAATCGTACTGATCGCCGCCGCCGTCGCGCTCGTGCTCGATGTGTTCGTGCTGCGCACGCGCCTCGTGCTGCGCCGGCGCTACTGGGTGTTCATGGCGGTGATGACGGGATTTTTTCTCATCGTCAATGGAATTCTCACGGCCCTGCCGATTGTTATGTATTCGTCGCATGCAATTATCGGACTGCGGGTGGTTACCATTCCCATCGAGGATTTCGCGTACATGTACGCATTGATTACGCCGGTGATCGCACTGTATGAATGGTTTTCCGCACGAAAGGATGAAAGAACACAGCCGCCACGGAACGGCGGGCAAGAGGAGAACTGACCCATGAACATGACATCGCCAAACGCAGACGCCTCTCTCGAGCGCATCCCGTCGCTGGCCTACGCGCGCCTGCTGACCAAGACGTTCTCGAAGAGTTTTTACATGGCGACACAGTTCATGTCTCCTTCGCGGAAGGAGGACGTGTACGCCGTGTATGCCTTCTGCCGCTATACCGACAACATCGTGGATGCGCCACGGAGTCGGTCGAATGACGCGCTGAAAACCGAGCTCAACGAGTGGCGCCGCGAACTGCGCGCCGCCTATGCGAGCGGTGAATCCCGTCACCCCGTGCTCGGTATGTTCGTCCCCGTCATGCGCAAGCACGATATTCCCCTGCAGCTGCCGCTGGAACTGATCGACGGCGTGGAGATGGATCTGTTCTACGACCGCTACGACCGCTTCGCGCAGCTGCGGAATTTCTGCTATCACGTCGCGTCGGTGGTTGGACTGATGATGACGTATGTGTTCGGATATAAGGACCGTGCAGCGTTTCCCTACGCCGAAGCACTCGGGATCGCGATGCAGCTGACGAATATCCTGCGCGATATCGACGAGGACTGGCGGATGCGCGGCAAGGTGTACCTCCCGATGGAGGAGCTGGCCGAATACGGCGTCACCGTCGAACAGATCGCCGAACGGCGTTTCGACGATGCCATGCGGCGCTTCATCCGCGCGCAGGTGGAGCGCGCGCATCAGTACTTCGAATATGCGGACCAGGGCATCCCCCTTCTGCATCGCGAGGGACAGGCGGCAGTGCGCGCCGCGTCGTCTCTGTACCGGGAAATCCTGCGCGAAATCGAGCGCGCCGATTACAACATCTTCACGCGCCGTCCGGTGGTCTCTACCCGACGCAAGCTCGCCGTGCTCGCGCGGATGATGCTTTCCTTTCGCCTCCCGGGCATGAAGCGCATGGGATCCACCGCGCAGTCCGATAATCCGTCGTCCATGCCTCCAGGCGAACCCACGCTTCCACCTGTCTCTTCCATCGACTGAGCAGCGGAATGTATGGATATTCTGCTGACAGCTGTCGCAGCGCTGCTGCTCCCCGTAAGCCTTACCGTCCTGGTCAACATGATGGTAGGTCCCTTCCTGCGTCGCCGTTCCATTCGCGCTGAGCAGGAGCTTCCCTCCTCCATTTCCATTCTCATTCCCGCACGCAACGAGGAACGCAACATCGGTATCCTGCTCGAGCATCTGCGCGCGCAGGAGGTTCGGGATTTCAGCGTGGTGGTGCTCGATGACGGCTCCGACGATGACACCGCCGAAATCGTGCGTCGGCATGCGCGGGAGGATGCACGGATCAGGCTCATTGATGGGGAGCCGCTGCCCGCGGGGTGGACCGGAAAGAACTGGGCCTGCCATCAGCTGAGCCTTGCGGCGAACGGCGACATCCTGCTGTTCGTCGATGCGGATGTGCGTCCATCGCCACACGCCGTCGCGGACACGCTCGGCGCGTTCACCACACATGAGGCCGACGCGGTGTCCGCATTTCCCCAGCAGATCCTGCACGGTGCCGCGGCGCGGCTGATCGTTCCCATCATGGATCTTATTCTCTACGGTTTCCTTCCGCTGCCTCTGGTGCATCGTACGCGGACGCCTTCGCTCGCCGCGGCCAACGGCCAGTGGATCGCATTTCGACGTGAGGCATATGACCGCATCGGCGGACACGCAGGAGTGCGCGCGGAGATCGTCGAGGATATCGCGCTGGCGCGGCGAGTCAAGCGGCATGGCGGCACCATGCTGCTGACCGCGGGCGCGGGCAGCGTCGCCTGCCGCATGTACGAAGGATTCGCTGAAGTGCGTGAGGGGTTTTCGAAAAATTTCTTTGCGGCTTTCGGTTTCAATCCGTATGCGTTCAGCGCGGCGCTGCTGTTCATGCTCGCCGTCTTTGTTCTTCCCTACGCGATGCTGTTCACCACATGGTGGCAGGCGGCGCTTCCGGCCGTGGCGCTCAATCTGTTTTTCCGTCTGCTGCTCTCCTGGCGCGCGGGACACGGAGTGCTTTCTGCGCTGCTGCATCCGATCGGTGTCCTGGGGGCCGTGTTCATCGGCATCGAAGGGATGCTGCACCGCTATCGCCGCGGTGCGGTGCGCTGGAAAGACCGGCACATCCCGGTCGGGGGGCAGCCGTCATGAGCGGAAGCACACGCACGAGGAGTGCCGGCAGGCTGAACCGGAAGGGCGCACCGCGGATTATGCATGAGCGGGAGGATGTCCGCGCATTGCAGGATGCCAGCGCATCGCGGGATGCCAGCGCACGTCAGGATAATGGAACGCATGAGGACGATCGCAGCCGGCGAATTGAGACGGCGATCCCGCGGGATCGTTACGACGTGATCGTCGTCGGGGCGGGCATTGGCGGACTCTCGGCCGCGGCGCTGCTGGCGCAGGACGGCGCGCGCGTGCTGCTGCTCGAGGCGATTCACTATCCGGGCGGCTGTGCGTCTTCGTACGAGAAATTCGGTGCGGTGTTCGACGTGGGCGCCACCACGTTCAGCGGCGTCGCTCCGACACAGCCGCTGGCGAAACTGTTCCGGCGCATCGGGACATTTGACGGTCTGCTTCCGGCGGATCCGCCGATGGGCATCTCAATGAACGGCCGCATGCTGATCCGGCACGGCGACCGTGACCGCTGGATCCGCGAGGCGGAGGCGTTTTTCGGTGTGCCGCAGCGGGGGTTCTGGGAGTCGATCTCCGCCTACAGTGACGATGCCTACCGGCTGATGGACGCTGTGCCGCATCTCCCTCCGCGCGGCGTCATGGAGGTACTTCGCAACCTGCTTCACGTGCATCCACGGCTTCTGAGGCATGCGCCGCATCTGTTTCGCACAGTTGCGACGCATCTGCACCGGCACGGTATCCGCGATGCGGATGTGCGGCGTTTCATCGATGCGCAGCTGCTGATCACCAGCCAGAGCAATTCCGAAGACGTGCCGTTTCTCGCCGGCGCGCTGGGGCTGTCCTATCCCGATTACCCTGTGTATTCTGTCCGCGGCGGCATGATTCGATACGCGCGCTTTCTCGAACAGCGCGCACGCGCGGTCGGCGCCGACGTTGCCTTCCTGCAGCCCGTCACAGGCATTGTACACCAAGGCGGCGAGTGGACGGTGCACACAAAGCGCGATGCGGTGGTGCACGCCGATGCCGTGGTCACGAACATTCCGGTATTCAACCTCCCCGCAATCACCGATGGTCCCGTGCGTGCACATTTCACCCGTATCGCCGAGGGTCTGCGCGCGCGTGATATCCCCCTGTGGGGAGCCTTCACGGTGTACGGACTCGTTGATCGCGAACTCGCCCGGGAGCTGCCGATCAACCTGCAGGTCATCCTTCCCGAACCGATGCGGCAGACCGCAGGCAGCACGCTGTTCCTGTCCTTCGCGCATCCGGACGATGACCAGCGATCGCCCGCGGGGACGCGCACGCTGACCATCAGCACGCACGTGCGTCCCGACCGGGAGGTGTTTCTCCGCAAGGATGATGCATACCGGCAATGGAAGGATGCGGCTGTTCGCGAGATTCTGCTTGCACTGCGCCGCGCGGTTCCGGAACTTGCGGACATGGATTTTCTGCGCAGCCAGGGCGGCACGCCGCACACCTTCGAGCGCTACACGGGCCGCGCCGACGGCATGGTCGGCGGCATCCCGCTGCATCGCAGCGTGTTTCCGTTCCGTTACCCGCAGTCCGTGACTCCTTTCAAGGGACTGCATGCTATCGGCGACACGTTTTTTCCCGGTCAGGGCATTCCCGGCGTGACGCTGGGCGCGCTGGCCGCACATCAACGGATAACGAGCAGAACATGACGCACAGAATTCCCGAACGGTATATCATCGCGGTTATTTACGTGTTCTTTGTCGCCGGTGCGCTGTGGAACACGCTCGGGCTCTTCCAGGGCTTCATGCGTGCCACCACGCCGTTCGTCCTCGCCGGCTCGGCGGTTGTGGCCGTCGTCCTGACCTATCGGCGGAAACCATCGACGTACATTGCGATGGGGGTCATCTTTCTTGCCACCTGGGCCATCGAGGCGCTGGGCGTTGCGACGAGCTTTCCGTTCGGAACGTACATCTACACCGATCAGCTGGGATGGAAAGTGCTGGGTGTTTCGATCGTGATTCCCTTTGCCTGGGTGCTGGTCATCGCCGCGAGCGACGCATTCGTCGGATATTTTTTCCGGCGGATCAGCGCGGTGCTGGTCGCACTGGCGGCCACGGTGTTCGATTTCTTCCTCGAGTTCGCGGCCGACATGCTCGATCTCTGGCACTGGACGACCCGCTTCCCGCCGCTGAGCAATTACATCAGCTGGTTTGTGATCAGTCTCGCGGCGGTGCTGCTGCTGCGCGACATGACCGACCGCCGCGACAGCGCGCAGATGCCCGGGATCCCTGTGCCCAACGAAGCCCTGCGCATCCCGGCCCACCTATGGATTGCGCAGGTGCTGTACTTCTGTTTCACTTTTCTCGGAATGAAAAGCGGACTGCTGACGGTGTCCTGACCGGGACGGCCGTCGCGCCGCCGTGGAATCATGCGCGCATCAATCGGCATCATCGGCGCGGGATTCGGGGGACTGTCCGCCGCCATTCACCTCGCCGCTCAGGGGCAGCGTGTCACCGTGTACGAGCGGCAGCGGGAGCCCGGCGGCAAGGCCTCCGAAGTCGCGCGTGACGGCTTTCGCTTTGACACGGGGCCGTCACTCCTCACGATGCCTTTTGTGCTCGAGCAGCTCTACGACGCCGCCGGCGCGCACGCAGACGAGCGCGTGGAACTCGTGCCCGTCGATCCCATCTGCCGGTACTTCTATCCCGACGGCACCGTGCTCGACGCATCCGCCGACGAGGATGCATTCCGCCGCGCCGTCGCCGCCGTCGCTCCCGGCGACGCGGATGCGGTCACGCGTTTTCTCGACTACAGTCAGCGCATCTACGAACTGACCAGCGACATCTTCCTGTTCAACAGTCTCGGAGATCTGAAGGCGCTGCTGCGTGCACGCAACCTGCCGACGCTGCTGCGTCTGCCGCAGATCGACGCGTTCCGCACGGTGCACGAGGGCGTGTCGGCGCATTTCTCCGATCCGCGCCTGGTGCAGCTTTTCGACCGCTACGCGACATACAATGGCTCGGATCCCTGGCAGGCACCGGCGACGCTGAACATCATTCCCTACGTGGAATATCGTCTCGGTGGATACTACGTCCGCGGCGGGATGTACGCGCTCGTGCGCAGCCTCGCGGCGCTGGCCGCACGACTCGGGGTGGATATCCGCTACGGCGCGGACGTCGAGCGCATCGTATCCGAAAGCGGACGCGTGCGCGGGATCATGGCGGACGGACAGTTCGCGGCGCATGACGCGGTTGTGAGCAATGCCGACGCGGTGTACACCATGACACAGCTTGTGGAGGGGAAGGAGCGGCGGAAGGAGCGTTACCGGAAGCTCGAACCGTCCTGTTCCGGACTGGTGTTTCTCTGGGGCGTACGCGGGGAGGAGCCGTCGCTCGCGCATCACAACATTTTCTTCAATGAGGATTACCGCTCCGAGTTCGACGACATCTTCCGGCGGCTGCGTCCCCCGCAGGATCCGACCGTGTACGTGTCCATCACCGCCCGCAGCGATGCCGATCACGCGCCGGCGGGACATGAGAACTGGTTCGTGCTCGTGAACATGCCGTATCTGACCGAAGAGAACCGCGCGCTGGATGTTGACGCGGTGCGCTCGTCTGTGCTGCGCCGGCTCCGGGGAAGCGGCGTCGATCTCGACGGACGCATCGTGCAGGAGTCCGTTATCACGCCCCGCGATCTCGAGGAGCGGCACAACAGCAACCGCGGGAGCATCTACGGGATTTCCTCGAATTCGCGCAACGCCGCGTTTCTGCGTCCCCAGAATCGCGTGCGCAGCGTGCGCGGACTGTACCTGTCCGGCGGCGCCGCGCATCCGGGCGGTGGCGTGCCGCTGGTGCTGCTCTCGGGGAAACTGGCCGCCCGGGCGGTAATGGAGGATATTTCAGGGTAAACCACGGCCGAGCAGTTGGCTCGGCCCTACGTACGGGGTGGCTCGGGCCTATTCGGCGATGCGGAATTCGACGCGGCGATTGCGTGCGCGGTTTTCCTCGGTGTCGTTGGGCACCTCGGGACGCGATTCGCCGTAACCGATGGATTCGAGCCGGCCGGGATCGATGCCCTTCCCTACCAGGTATTCCAACACCGAACCGGCGCGTTTCTTCGACAGGTCGATGTTGTATTCCTCAGTACCCACATTGTCGGTATGAGCGGCGATCACGATCGCGATCTCGGGATTCGTTTCGAGGAAGCGCACGAGACGGTTGAGCTCGAAGTACGACGCCGGCTTCAGATCCCACTTGTTGAAGTCGAAGAAGATGTTGTTGACGCGCTGTGCGAGCAGGTCGCCCCACTTGTCGCGGCGGTTCATCATGCTTTCGACGGATTTGAGATTGAAATTGAAAGCGAAGCGGCGTGATTCATCATCGATGCCGGAGCCCGATCCGTCGCCGGAGCCCGAGCCATCGCCGGAGCCCGAGCCATCGCCGGAGCCCGAGCCATCGCCGGAGCCCGAGCCATCGCCGGAACCTGACCCGCTGCCGGAGCCAGAGCCATCACCGGTTCCCGATCCGCTGCCGGAGCCAGAGCCATCACCGGTTCCCGAACCACTGCCGGAGCCCGAACCATCACCGGTTCCCGAACCACTGCCGGAGCCCGAACCATCACCGGAACCCGAACCACTGCCGGAGCCAGAGTCATCACCGGTTCCCGATCCACTGCCGGAGCCAGAGTCATCACCGGTTCCCGATCCGCTGCCGGAGCCAGAGCCATCGCCGGTTCCCGATCCGCTGCCGGAGCCAGAGCCATCACCGGTTCCCGATCCACTGCCGGAGCCAGAGCCATCACCGGTTCCCGATCCGCTGCCGGAGCCAGAGCCGTCACCGGAACCCGATCCGTTACCAGAGCCTGATCCGTCACCGGAACCCGATCCGTCACCGGAACCTGACCCGTCACCGGAGCCCGACCCGTCGCCGGAACCCGACCCGTCACCGGAACCCGACCCGTCACCGGAGCCTGATCCGTCTGTGTTGTTGCGGCGTCCGGCATCGGTGAGATCGAGGTTTCGGGCATCGGGGTAATAGCCTTCCTTTTCGACGAACACAGCGTAATTCTTTCCTTCCGGAACAGTCATCATGAACTCGCCCGTCTCCGGATCGCTCTGCAGCATGGCCACGACCTTGCCGTTTTCGAGATCCTGCACGAGCACGTCGGCGCCGACCGGATTGCCATCCTCGTCGCGAATCTCGCCGGTGACCCCGGCCACGGGCTGTTCGGGACGCGCTGCTTTTGGAAGGGTGATCATGTAAATGTCATTCTCACCGAGTCCGTCGGGCTGATTCGACGTGGAGAAAAACGCGTGTTTGCCATCCGGCGTGATGCGGTATCCCCAGTCATCATCCGAACCGTTGACATCTTTGCCGAGATTGATCGGCTCACTCCATTCCGTCCACGAGTTGGGATTGAGGCGCACGGATTTGAACACATCGAGTTTGCCGAGTCCGGGATGGCCATCGGATGCGAAGTACAGCGTCTTGCCGTCGGGATGCAGGAAGGCTGAGCGCTCTGTGTACGGAGTGTTGATCACCGGACCAAGATTGATCGGCGGCTGCCAGTAGGCACCGCGGCGCACGGCAACAAAGATGTCGGTATTGCCCCCGATACCGCCGTGGAAGCGGGTGCCCTTGGAGACGCGGTCGCCGGTGACACCCTCGCGGTCGGAGGTGAACAGCACGGCGAAGCCGTCCGCCGTCATGAACGCGTCGGAATCGTAGTACTTGCTGTTGACCATGCGGGGGAAGTGCTTGATGGAAGACCACCCCTGGTCGGTTTTTTCGAAATAATAATTATCTCCACTGCCGAGGTGTCCCGGGAAACCGCCGTAAATCAGGATTTTCGTTCCGTCGAAGGAAAGTCCGTTGATGGTTTCGTGATCCGTCGTATTGATGCGGTCGCCCAGGTTCACCGCCGGCTGCCAGGCGCCGTTCTCATACTGGGAGATGTAAATGTCGAGTTTCCCCTTGCCTTCCGGACGGTCGCTCGCGAAATACAGTCGTTTTCCGTCTACCGTTACTGACGGCTTGATGTCGTCGTAGGCGGAATTCACGCCAGTGCCGAGATTCTGGATCTCGACATCGAAGGACGGTTTTTCCAGAATAGCGATGATCTGATCAAAGCGCAGTTCCATTCCGGGGAAGCGGTCGCGGTGGGTGCGGAACACGTCGGCGGCCTTCTCCCATTCCTTCGCGTCGATATGCGGCGCTGCCAGACGCTGGACGGCCACGAAGGCATCCTCCGTTGGAGCCCACTTTTCGATGTAGGCTTCGTAGTCGTCGGCATCATCCATCTTGAAGATGTCCTTCGACAGCGAGCAGGCGGAGAGCAGAATCGCAGCGAGAACGAGGACAAGGCCCGGGAAACGAAATTTCGACATGTGCGTGCTCGATGGTTATGATGGTCTTCTCAGAAAACAAAGTTACGGGCGCTTTTACTCCCGATGCAAGGCGAAGCGGTATCCAGTCACTGATCCTTCCCCGCTCCTTTTGCGGCATGTATGAAGCATCGCGGATCTGGGTCGGCGGGGATTCTGCGCGGAGAATGGCGGATTTTCTGATGCCGCATTCCGGCATTGCGCCTCGGCGTACAATTTAATAGGTTGATTTTCCGGCCATCCGCCGTATCCTTTTTCTTCTCCAGCATTTTGCAGGCACTGTCATGAAATTCACCGCAGCTCTCGCCGTTCTCTTTCTACTCGTTCACCCGGCACTTCGTGCCCAGGACGATGTCGTGGAATTCTTCGAAGACGATCCGGAAGCCTGCTGTTTCAAGTTCAGTGTGAGTAACGAGCATACGCCGGAATCCCCGATCACACGCATTCGGCTTTCAGTTGTCACTCCAGGCGTTACAGTGACGCAGGGAGGGAACAATCCCTGGCCAAGTGCGGTGGAGGAGGACACCATGCTGGTGTTCGGGGAGGAAGGATACGAGCTGGAGCCGAATGACGTTCTGGAGGATTTTTCCATCTGCTTCGACCGGTTGGTAAGCACCGAGCCGCGCTTCAAGGTCGTGTGGCGCACGGAATATATGGACGAGGTGATCAGCAAGGATACGGTGGAATTCGAATGCGAGGATATCGAGGATTACTGCGACAGTGTGAGCGTCGCCTCGTGGGAGCCCTCGAATCAGCAGCCGGGCAGCTGCTGCTACGATTTTACGCTGCATAATGTGAATTTCGACCGCAGAGCGCTGGATGGAATCGAGCTGGTTTCATTTGATCCGAGCGTGCGTATCGTCGGGACGCCGAGCGGTCCCTGGCGCATCGCGGAGCAGACCGAGCGGAGAGTGACCTTCCGCGTTACCCCGGATTCACTGCCTGCCGGGCAGTCCATCGGCGGGTTTCGCCTCTGCGTCCGCGCCGACAACCCGACGGCCGGTCCGGTCTCCTTCATATGGCGGACGCTGAAGGGAGAACTCCTGATCTGTGAGGGACTGGTGACTGCTTCCTGCGAACCGTACGAACCACGGCAGTGCGACTCACTGATGCTCGAGAAAACCGGGGAGTGCGGTTATGACTTCGGATTCCGGAATACACATGCTCCGCCCTCGATACTCACCGGTTTCCGCATCGATGTTCTGACTCCGGACGCGCAGATCGACACCGTGCAGCCACCCGGCGGCTGGGACATCGTCACGCAGTCTGATCGCGCTGTTGCCTTCGCCAGTGAATCCCCTGCGGGCGTGGCGTCCGGCGACTCGCTCGATGGTTTTCTGCTGCGCTTCGTGCCGTCGACCAGCGGCAGTTTCGATGTCGCCTGGTGCACCATGCTGGACGACAGCACGGTGTGCTGCGACACGATCACCCTGGAGTGCGAGCCACCGGCACAGGTGGATTGTGACTCCCTGCTGGTGACGCGGCAGGGTGAGAGCTGCACATATGATTTCGGTTTTGTCAACACGCATGATCCTCAGTCGGGCATCAACTTCTTCACAATCCGCCTGCCCAGCGGGGGCGGACAGATCGCCGATGCCGCCGCACCGGCACCATGGATCGTTTCGTTCCGCAACAACCGTATTGTTGAATTCCGCGATACACTGGGCGTCGTGCCCCCGAGCGGGGAGCTGCGCGGGTTCTTCGTCACATTTTCACCACCGGGCACCGGCTCGACCGTCAGATACACATGGTGCACAGGACTCGACACACTGCTGCACTGCTGCCGGCAGGCCGAAGCGGAATGCGAATCGCAGGAGGAGCGCTGTGATTCCCTCTTTGTTGATAACACGGAGGATTACTGCAGTTACGCCTTCGGATTCGCAAATCTGCATGTGCCGATCTCCGGCGTTGACGGATTTTCCGTGCGCCTGACCTCAGCGGAGACACTGATTCGTGGCGCCGAGGCACCGGACGGCTGGCTGATCGCGGAGGAGCAGCCCGACGAGGTCGTGTTCCGCAAAATCGGTAGTCCGCTGCCGAGCGGCCTCTCTGCGACTGATTTCATCCTGGATCTGCTGCCGTCGGCCACAGACACACGTATCCCTCTCACCATGTGCACACTGATCGGCGATACGGTACTGTGCTGTGACACCACGACGGTGTTCTGTGACTTCGCGCTGGTACAGTGCGACACGTTAGACGTCATCACCAGTTCCGCGCGTCCCTGCTGCTTTGAATTCGAGCTGCGCAACGGCCATGTTCCGCAGAGTCCTGTCGAGGGTTTCAACGTGGAGATCCTCACACCAGACGTAATTTTCTATCCCACCACGGTGGAGGATCCCGACGGCTGGCTGCATACCGCGACCGCGACGCGCATCAGCTGGTCGAGCCGCTCGGCGACGCTGCAGCCCGGCGCCACTCTCGGCGGTTTCACCGTATGCTACGACAACGACGCAACCGGCAATGCCGACTTCCGCATTTCCTGGGAAACTGTTGATGACGATGGCGTTCTCTGCCGCGACACCCTGACGGTCAAATGCGACCGGACGCTCGATGTGCGGCGGCTTCCCGGTGAGATCCCTTCGCAGTTCATGCTGCATCAGAATTACCCGAATCCCTTTAATCCCACCACGACCATCATGTTCGAGGTGCCGCATCCCGCGGAAGTGACGCTGAGTCTGTTCGATAGCCGCGGCCGCCTCGTGATGGATCTCGGATCGCGTCATTACATGGCCGGGAGCTACCGCATCACGCTCGATGCGGCGGATCTTCCGAGCGGGACGTATTTCTATCAGCTGCGCAGCGCGGAATACAGCAAAACGCGGAGTCTTCTTCTGCTGCAGTAATCAGCGTTTTGCGGGAGCTGTTGTTCATGTTTCCCCGTCACCCTTCGACAGTTTCGGGGTGACGGGGAATTTTTTTTTCATTTTTTTTGACGAAAAAGTCGCCACCCGGGTAAAATGACGCCTATATAAGGTGGGAGAAGGGAGCGGGACTGTGTCCGCGGCAGGATAGGGAGGTGGTTCCGAGCTCCAAGCCTGGAATTGAAAGCCCCCCTGCCGCGGGCATTTCTGTTTTCCGGGATTTTTGGCTTCCTTGTATCGAATGAATGTTGATTGCGAGTGCATCCAATTCAATTCATCAATAGAAGGAGCCCTATTCCATGTCGAGTGAACAGCCCAAAGTCATAGTCATGATGGGGAGCAAGTCGGACTGGGACGTCATGCAGCATGCTGGAGAAACGCTCAAGAAGTTCGGCATCCCGTACACCTCCCGCGCGTTGTCAGCGCACCGAACGCCCGCACAGGTGGTTGAACTGGTCTCCAACGCAGAGAAAAACGGTGCCGAGGTGATCATCGCGGCCGCTGGCGGAGCGGCACATCTCGCGGGAGTGGTCGCCGCGCATACGATTCTGCCCGTCCTCGGTGTCCCGATGAGCAGTGCGCTCAACGGTCTTGATTCGCTGCTTTCCACCGTGCAGATGCCCGGCGGGATTCCCGTGGGGACGCTGGCCATCGGCAAGGCTGGCGCGGTGAACGCGGCGCTGCTGGCGACTGCGATCCTTGCACGGAAGGATGAATCGCTGCAGCAGAAGCTGCGGGATTTCCGTAAAGAGCAGCAGGAAAAAGTCATCGCCAACAGCGAACTCGACTGACCGGTCTGACCCGCCCAGTAGCGGAGCGGGAATGTGCCGTGAGGACGGAAGTGCCAGAAGCGCGTGCTAGCGGCCGAGTTCTTTTGCCGCACGGCCGCCGATGCCGTATGCGTCTTTTTCCATTTCCGAAATTATCACGCGCACTGATTCCCCGGGTACCCCCAGCGACCGCACAACCGCTTCGGTAATGCTCCGGATCAGTGCGCGTTTCTGTTCCGTGCTCCGTCCCTCGAGGATATGTGCCTGAATGATGGGCATGATTTCTCCGTTCCGATGATGCCTTTTTCCGTTTTTCCGTCTCTTACCTGTTGAATATAGCGTATTTGTGTTGTAGAATTGAAGTACAGCTTGAAATCCCTTCTCCACCATTTCCGCGAGCGCCATGAGATCGATTCTGCTGTCCCTCACACTGCTTTGTACTGTTCTTTTACCGCCTCTGCATTCTCAGCCGCAGCTTTCTCTCGCCATCGATATTCCACCGGTAACGGTGGATGTGAGTGCGGAGGATTATGCGCCGCGTCCCCTGCCGGTGACCGCGACCATATTCAACACGGGTTCGAATGCCACGGCATCGCTGACAGCGCGCATCCGTCTCGTTGATGGTCTGTCGCTTGATTCCGCCGAGCAGTCGGCGGTGATCAAGACGCCGGCGCCTGCGATTATCCCTGCGGGCGACTCTGCGAAGGTGACCTGGAACATCCGCATCGCGCCTGCATATTCGATCACCAATTACCGGGTGTACGTGTGGCTGAAGTATGGTGCGAGCGACTCACTGCTGCAGACGGCGCTGCTGACCGTGCCGGCGATGGATCCGCCGAACCTTCAGCCGCTGCCGACGAGCGTCTCGGCGCTGTCGCTGCGGCAGGATTCACTCGGGTATCAGCCGAATCCCTTCGATGTCAACGTGCGCTTCTCGAATACAGGCGGAACGACCGCAGACAGCGTGTCGCTGGAGCTGCTGCTGCCGACGGACTACGAGCTCGATCCATCCTCGCAGGACAATCCCGTTGTCTGGAGCCAGCCGTTCGCGCCGCGGGCGGCCGGCGGACCCCGTGAGTACATCACGTGGAAGGTCCGCTACACTGGGGCCACGCGCGCGCAGCGCTTCGATACGCTGCGTCTGCTGGCGAGTGGGAAAAACGGTGCCGGGGAGTGGATGAGTTTCGGTGCCGAACTGCCGCTCACCGTCGAGGGGATGGTGCCGGCATACGACATTTCCTTCATTGATCCGGGGGTCATGCAGCTCGACACGGGCACGATATACCGGCCGTATCCGTATCGACTGACCATGCGGCTGACGAATGACAGCGAACAGTGGACACAGCTCAGCGCGGCGGAGCTGGAGTTGTTCGGCGACGGTATCACCGCCATCGACCCGCTCATGCAGACGCTGCCCTCACTCGCACCGCAGAGTTACCTGGAGGTGACCTGGGAACTGGAAGCTGAACGGCGTCCGGCTCCGCGCCAGGTTGCCGGGGAGGTCACCGTCGCGGATGCCGAGGGGAAGATGAAAAAGGGCGTACAGGTGATCGCGATACCGGGGCAGCCGTATGCACTGACCATACAGAATGTTACCGCGCCGGATTCGCTCGCGCGCAACGCGGAGGGCACCGCGCTGCTGACCCGCGCCGTGCCGCTCGCTTTCGCCGTCAGAAACGACACCTGGTACAACAGCCGCATCAGCGGGGCGCGCGTTTCCACACAGGGCACCGGAATTGAAGGGCCCACGCAGCGCGCGCACGCGCCCGATGTGCTGCTGCAGCCGGGTGCCGCGACGCAGGCGCTGCGCGATACCTTTTACGTAGAGACGGCGCTGGAGGATCGTGTCATCGGCTTCCGCATCGAGGCGGTCAGCGACCGCGGCGACACGGCACGCGCAATGCACACCGTACGCGTGCCCGGCGTGCAGCCGCTGCTGGAGCTGACCCGCTCGGGTCCCGACCGGCTCGACTATGTTCCGGGTACCGGCTACGATCCGAATCCGTTTGCGCAGGTGTACACGCTGCGCAATCTCGGCAGCGTGGCCGTGCGTGTGGACTCGATTGTACTTTCCTATCACAACGACGGCGTCGCTACACCGCAGCCGCTGCGGCGCGACATCGGGTGGATGCTGGAACCGGGCGACAGCCTGGTCACGCGCTGGGATTTCGCGGCTTCCGTGCGCGATACGCTCCGGCGTCTGCCGTTCACGGCTCGCGCCTACTTCGCGCGCGAACATCAGGTGTTGAGCGCGCATATGCTTGAGATTCCCGCCCTGGCACCGGTGATCGAAGCGACCGTCTCGGGTCCCGACACGCTCGCCTACGATCCCGACAGCGTGTACGACCCGAATCCCTTTACGCGTACGCTGCGAATCCGCAACGGCGGCACCGCCCCGCTGCTGCTCGACAGCATCGTGCTGCGCTACGACGATGCGCTGGTATCGCTGCTGACCGACGCGAGCTGGACGACGGGCGCGACCGTGGATCCCGACAGCATGATCGCGCTGGACTGGACGATGCAGGCGGAAGCGCACGAGACCGAGAAGGATCTCGCACTGGTGTTCACCGTCCATCACGGCGGAGGGAAACAGCAGGACATCACGGCCCGGGTGTACATCCCCGCCCTGCGTCCGGGACTGGAGGTTATCGTGATCGGCAACGAGCAGCTTCTGCTGGATGAGGACGATATTTACCGTCCCGATCCGTTCACGAAAACCGTGCGCGTGGAAAATACCGGCACCGCCGACCTGCAGCTCGATTCGGTGAGCGTCGCGTTTACCGATCCGCTGCTGCATGTGCAGGAGGGTCGCGTACAGATGCTCGATGAAACGGTGGGCGCAGGGCAGCAGCGGGATGTCATCTGGCATTTCCACGCCGACCCGCATGCCTCGCAGGGATATGTGCTGATCGATTTCACACTGTATCACAGCGGCGGCGAATCCCTGCTGATTCGCGGCAAGATTTTCGTCCCCGGTGAGCCTTTTACATTCGCGCTGACCGATGTGCATATGGCCAACCGGCTCGAGCCGCGGCAGGACGGCCAGGGATATGAAAACAATCCTGTCGTCCTCACATATGTTGTGGATAACAGCGCGTGGTTCAGCACGGTATTCACCCGTGCCGAGGTAACGCTGGAGGGTGAGGGCGCGCAGATGCTCACACAGCAGCCGTCACTGCCCGGCGTAACGCTCGCTGCCCGCGAACGCTCCCCCGTCGTGCGGGATTCCTTCTTTGTGCTCCCCGCCTCATTCGATCGCACGATCCGCGTGCTGCTGACCGTCGACGGCGGAAACCGGGGGCTTTCGGATCGTGACACGCTTTCGCTTTTCGTGCCACGCATCACGACGACCGGCGCGCAGGATGCACCGCATGCGGGCGCGTTCGGTATCGAGGCGCTGTACCCGAATCCGCTGCGCGCGGGATCGTCTGTGCGGCTGCATGTGCGGGTGCGGAGTGCGTCGCCGTTCCGCTGGGACATCATCGATCTGCTGGGAAGGAGCATTCGGAGTGCGCATCATGCGCGTCCAGTGGCGGGCGAAATAATCCGCATCGATGCCGGAGGACTGCGGCAGGGACGATACCTCCTGCGCGTGTCGGGAGCTGACGGTATTCGGACGCGAGGGTTTGTGGTGCTGGATTGATAAGTTGCAGGATGCGGCTGCCATGCGGCCGCGTTCTTCGCATGTTGTTGCCTGCTGTATGCAATGATTCGTCTGTCCCAATATTCCTTTGTTCTCATTCTGCTGGTCCTCGTTGCGGGATGCAGCATGCTTCCGTTCGGCGGTTCCAAAGAAAAGACACAGCGTGTGGCGCCGTCTCCTCCCGCCGTGTCAATCGAGGTGCCGCGTTCGACGGACACGCTGCTGAGTGACATTCCCGTCGTCGGCTTTCCTTCGTATCACACGCGTTGGGTGGACAGCGTGCTCGCGACGCTCTCACTGCGCGAACGCATTGCACAGCTTGTCGTACCGTTCTCCTTCGCTGAAGTGACGGAGAAAAACCTGGCACGGATGCACAACGACATTGCCGTGCGCGGCTGCGGCGGTGTCATCATTTCGCGCGGAGATATCGACGATGCGCGCGCACTGATCGACAGCCTGCGGGGCTGGGCACGAGTGCCGCTGCTGATCTCCGCGGATTTTGAGAACGGTCCGGGCATGCGCCTGAAGGGCGCGCTCGAGCTTCCCTCGATGATGGCGATCGCCGCCGCGCGCAGCACTGACCTGGCATATCGTGCAGGACGTGCCATTGCCGACGAAGCGCTCGACGTCGGGGTGAACATGAATTTCGCGCCGGTGGCCGACGTCAACAGCAATCCTGAAAATCCCATCATCAACACGCGTTCGTTCGGTGAGCGGCGTGAACTCGTGGCGGACATGGCGGAGGCCGTGCTGCGTGGCATGCAGGACGGCGGACTGATCGCCACCGCGAAGCACTTTCCGGGTCACGGAGATACGGAAACCGATTCGCACACAGGCCTGCCGCTGCTGGCGGTATCGCGCATGCGGCTCGACAGTATCGAGCTGCATCCGTTTCGACAGCTGATCGACGCGGGAACGATGGCCGTAATGACGGCGCATGTCGCCGTCCCCGCGCTCACGGGAGACAGCACACTGCCTGCCACGCTGTCGTCCGTCCTGCTTGATTCGCTGCTGCGCCGCGACATGGGTTTCCGCGGCCTGATCGTCACCGATGCACTGAACATGAAAGCCCTCACGCGCACGCATGTCACGAATGTTCCGGCAGCGGCTCTACGCGCGGGTGCGGACCTGCTGCTGCTGCCCGCGGATGCAGGTGTCACGATCGACTCGGTGCACGCAGCCGTGATGCGCGGTGAACTCGACAGCATGCGTATCGTCCGATCGGTTCGCCGCGTCCTGGGATTCAAGCAATGGGCGCATGCGCGGCGCACGATCGTGGATTCGGTACTGACGCGCCTTGACCGCCGTGCGCGCAACCGGCGGCTTGCCGAGCGCATTGCAGACCGCTCGGTGACGCTGCTGCGCAGTGCGGACGGCGTGCTGCCGATCGGCTGCGAGGGACGACGTCTCGGAGTCATCCATTTCGTGCGGCGCAGTCTGCCGTCGTCGGCGGCCATGTTTGCGCAGGGACTCGAGCGGCGCGGGGCGGAGGTGCGGCAGACGGTCATGACGCGAAAGATGCGCAGACGCGATGCGCGCCGCTGGATGCGCGACTCACTGGCGCAGGCGGATGCGCTGATTCTCGCATCCTGGATCACGGTGTCCAATGGCTCGGGCAGCATCGGCGTGACCGACGAACAGCGCGAGATATTCAATGCTGCCGCAGAGCTGGACATCCCCGTGATTCTGCTTTCGATGGGGAGTCCGTATATCCTCTCCGAAGGCAGCAGGCTTCCGGTACTCGTGGCCATGTACAGCGATGCGCCAGCCTCGGTGCAGGCCGCGGTGCGTCTGCTCACCGGAGAAATCAGTGCAGGCGGCCGCCTGCCGGTACGCATTCCAGGGATGTTCGCCTTCGGTGACGGTGGTGTGCATGTGGAATCAGCCGCATGCACACGTGTCGACACGCTGATCCGTGAACAGATCGCACGGGGCGCATTCCCCGGCGCGCAGCTCGCGGTTGTGCGTCCCGACACCGTGCTTTTCGCGCGCAGCTACGGCCGGCAGACATACGACAGCACCGCTCCCGCGATCGACGCCCGGACGATGTACGACATCGCGTCACTGACGAAAGTCGTCGGCACCACCGCCGCGGCGATGAAACTGTACGAAGAGGGACGTCTGCATCTCGACAGCAGCGTGGCGTCGTATCTGCCGGAATTCGGTGTGCACGGCAAGGAGGAGATCACCATCCGGCAGCTGCTGACGCATCGCAGCGGACTGAAACCCTATCGGCTGTTCTACCTCATAGCTGACAGTGCGGAGGCAGTGCTCGACAGCATTTACAGCGCGCCGCCCGCCTATGTGCCCGGCAGCCGCACGGCGTATTCCGACCTTGGCATGATCACGCTGGCGAAGGTCATCGAACGCATCACCGGGATGTCGCTCGATCGCTATCTCGACGAGGAATTCTACGGACCCCTCGGCATGGAGCGCACGATGTTTCGTCCGCCGGACTCCCTGCGTGCGCTGACGGCGCCTACCGAAATCGACACGGTCTGGCGCGGGCGTCTCGTGCAGGGCGAGGTGCATGACGAAACCGCGGCGCTACTCGGCGGCGTGGCCGGGCATGCCGGACTGTTTTCCACCGCGCGCGACCTGACGCGCTTTATCCGTATGCTGCTCAACGGTGGAACGCTCGACGGGCGGCAGTATTTCCTTCCGTCCACCATATCGCTGTTCACCACGCGGCAGTCGAATACCAGCACGCGTGCGCTGGGCTGGGACACCCGCTCGGTATCAGGATCCTCCTCCGGGCATTACTTCTCGATGAAATCCTTCGGCCACACCGGCTTTACCGGCACGTCGATCTGGATCGATCCGGTCGAGAAGCTGGGCATTGTTTTTCTCACCAACCGCGTGTACCCCACGCGCAGCAACAGGCAGCTGCCGCGCTTCCGCTCCGTTCTGCACGATGCCGTGCGCGAGGAGCTGCAGGGGCTCGACGCCGTCGACGCGCCCTGATCCCCGCATCGGCATCCCGCCCGCATCGGCATCCCGCCCGCATCGGCATCCCGCCCGCATCGGCATCCCGCCCGCATCGGCATCCCGCCGAAGGCGGATATCCCGCTTGACTTTTTGCGTTGATGCCGCTAATGTATGGTATCCGAAAAACGGACGTGAACATCCTCAGAATCCGCGGAGCACATCCATGACATCCCGTCTCCTCCTGACGTGCATCCTTCTGCTGACAGCATCTGTCATCCTCTCGATCCCCGGCGCGGAAGCGCGTGCGCAGGGGGATTTTTCCACCAGCCTGCACGCCACGCGCGCGGGCAAGGCGTACTGGTACGATCAGGGCTTCGGACTGCTGACAGGCATCCCGATCGGCGATCTGGGATGCAGGGGATGTCACGGTCCGACCAACGCCGACGGCAATGCCTACGGTCCGGATTACAAGCCCGGCTGCGTGGACTGTCATCCCACCGGGAACTTCGACCGCTCGGCGCTGAGCGTCGACCAGTGTCTCGGCTGTCACGGACGCCAGGCGACGGAGGCGAACACGCTCGCGCTCGGTGACGTGCACCGCGATGAGGGGCTTGAGTGCTGGGACTGCCACAGGGCATCCGAGATGCACGGTGATGGCACGGAGTACGATTCCATGCTGCAGCCGGGGGCGATCACATCGGACTGCGTCGACTGCCACGGCGATCTTCCGTCGTCGCATGATGCCAGTGATCCGCACGAGGGAAGGCTGCACTGCAGTGCCTGCCATTCGTCGACGGTGATCAGCTGCTACAACTGTCATTTCGAAAGCCAGGTCGAGGCGCATGTCAAGCGCGCGAAGCAGCCGATCAGCGGATTCGTGCTGCTGGTAAACCGCGCGAAAGACGGCAAGGTGTACACGGCCTCGTTGCAGTCGCTGTCGTATGAGGGAAAGACGTTCGTGGCCTTTGCTCCGTATTACGCGCACACGGTGATGGAGGAGGGGCGGCGCTGCGTGGCATGCCACGTGAATCTGGGTGGCAGCAACGCGGCGATCGAGGAATACAACCGCACCGGGATGATACAGTTCGCTCGATGGAATAGCGCCGACAGCACGCTCGCGTGGAAAAAAGGCGTGGTGCCGATGCCCGAGGATTACGCCTCGAGTTTCAGGATGGATTTCATCACGTACGATGGCGATGTTGCCGACCCGGCCGGACCGAGCAAGAACTGGTCCTTCGTCGAGGGGGAATGGGATGATCATCACATGCTGTTCGCAACGCCGCTGACCCGCACGCAGATGGCGAAGCTGGGCATGCAGCTGACGTCGGTGCGGGAGGTTGGTCCCGCGCGTGATTTCTCCCTCGCCCCGAATTTCCCGAATCCCTTCGGACCGGGCAGCGGCACGGGAGGCAGCGCGACCGCAATAACATACAGCATCGCGCGCGAGGGCATGGTGGAGCTGTGCGTCCATGACCTGCGCGGCGCGGTAGTGCGAAGGATTGTTTCGCGCCGGCAGCGTCCCGGCACGTACGTGGTGGAGTTCGATGCGGGCAGGCTGGAGGCGGGCGTGTACCTCGCGGTGCTGCGCAGCGGGGAACAGACGCGGACGCGCAAACTGGTGCTGCTGCGCTGATACCGGATTCGGAAACAACTTTCAGCCGGTGATGGTTATATCAATAGATTCTCTCCCTCCACCAAACGTGAACACATCATGATACGCACACGTTACTATGCTTCCGTCTCGCTGCTTCTCGCCGCGGTGTTTTTCATTTCATCCTGCGGCACCGTTCCGGTCACGGGACGCAAGCAGCTGAATCTCATTCCCTCCTCGACGATGCTGTCGATGAGCTACCAGCAGTACGGGGACTTTCTTCAGTCGAATCGCCTGAGCAGCAATCAGCAGCAGGTGCGGATGGTGAAGACGGTTGGGAGGAATATTCAGTCCGCCGTGGAACGCTATTTCGCGGAGAAGGGAATGTCATCCGAGCTGGAGGGATACAAGTGGGAGTTCAACCTCGTCGACAGCAAGGATGTGAACGCCTGGTGCATGCCCGGCGGGAAGGTCGTGGTGTACACGGGTATCCTGCCGGTGACGCAGGATGAGACCGGACTTGCGGTGGTCATGGGACACGAGGTCGCGCATGCCATCGCGGAGCATGGCAATGAGCGCATGAGCCAGGCGCTGCTCACGCAGCTCGGCGGCATGGCGCTCTCGGAGGCGATCAAGGAAAAGCCCGAGCAGACGCGGCAGCTGTGGATGGCGGCGTTCGGACTTGGCGCGCAGGTTGGCGTGCTGCTGCCTTTCAGCCGTCTGCATGAAAGCGAAGCCGATCGGCTGGGACTGATTTTCATGGCGATGGCGGGGTACAATCCCCGGGAGGCCGTTGCATTCTGGAGCCGCATGCGTTCGATGAGCGGAGGCGGCGCGCCGCCGGAGTTCCTCAGCACGCATCCCTCGCATGACACACGCATCGAGAACCTGCAGGAAGCGATGCCGGAGGCGCTGCGGTATTATCGAGGGGATTGAGACGGATTGCACAGAGAAGAGTATCACTGATTCGCACTGATTATTCACGCATTTGCACGGATTGGTTTTTTAAAAAGCCAATCCGTGAAAATCTGTGTGCCCTCAGTGGAAATCAGTGATACTGTTCTCCGTGTAATCTCCAATAATCCGTATCTTTCCCACTATCACTGATTCCGCAACAGGCAACTTCCGTTATGCACCGTCACATCCGTCCCGCACTCGTCTCAATCCTTCTGATTGTATTTTTCTCTCCTTCCCTCACCGCGCAGCAATCCGATTTCATTCTCGAAAACGGCACGATGTGGACGTTCGACAATCCACCCGTGGAGTATTTCACCGAGACCTACGGCTTCAGCCCTGATGACGCGTGGTTCGACGACGTGCGCCTCTCCGCGCTGCGCTTCGCGAATCACTGCTCGGCGTCGTTCGTGAGCGCCGAAGGACTGGTCATGACGAATTTTCACTGCGGACTCGACGCGGTCAACGCGGTCACACGCGAGGGCGAAAATCTGCGTCGCGACGGTTTCTACGCCGCCACGCAGCGCGAGGAGCGGCAGGTGCCCGGTCTGTTCGTGGAACAGCTGGTCGAAATTCAGGATGTCACCGAAGAGATCACCGGCGCCATGAGCGGCGCGGAAAATGCACGCGAGGCCTTCGCCGCGCGCGATGAAGCCATCGAGAATGTCGAACTGCGCCTGACCACCGACGCGGTGCGCTGCGAGGTGGTGACCTTCTACAACGGCGCACGCTACTCGGCATACAGGTACAAGCGATACAATGACGTCCGCCTTGTGTTCTCGGCTGAACTGTCGTTCGCCTTTTTCGGAGGGATATACGATTTCTGGTCCTATCCCCGCTATTCGTTCGACTGCGACCTCTTTCGCGTGTACGACAACGGCGAGCCGCTGAAGGCGCAGAATTATTTCCGCTGGAGCGCGGGTGGACCCGAAGCCGGCGAACCGATTTTCGTCGTCGGGAATCCCGGCCGTACCGGACGGCTGGTCACCGCGGCGCAGCTCGAATTCGAACGCGACCTGCGCGTGCCCTATGTGCTGCGGCTGCTGGAGAACCGCAAGGAAATACTCGAAGCGCGCATCCGCAATCATCCCGAAGAGGCGGAGCAGTGGTTCGACGAAGTGTTCGGCATCGTCAACGGCCAGGAGGCGTATTACGGACGGCTGCTGGGGCTGCGGGACGACGAGCTGATCGCCCGCCGCCGGGCGTTCGACGATCGCGCGCGCGAGAAAGTGATGGCGGATCCCGATCTGCGTGACAAGTACGAAGGACTCTGGAAGCGGATCGCCGAGGTGGTCGGTGAGCGGCGCGAGTATGCCCGCGACATCTATGCCACGCGCATGAACGGACTCGGTGTGAGTGCGCATGTGCAGCGCGCCGGTGCCATCGCCATGTGGCGCGAGCAGATGCGTCGTCCCGAAGAGGAACGGTCGCAGTTCTATAGCGGTGATGCGTCCGGCATGCTGCGCAGACAGCTCACGGGTCCGATGGATTATATCCCCGAGATGGAGCGCATGACGCTGGAACGGCAGCTCGAGCATATCCGCTCGCTGCTCGGAACGGAGGATGACATCGTACGTACCATCTTTGAAGGGGATACCGACGCGGGTGCTGTCGCCGCGCGCATGCTCAGTGCCACGTCACTCGCCGACAGCGCCGCGGTGGCATCCCTGCTCGATAACCCGGATTCCTCTCTCGACGATGCTCCCTTCGTGCGCATGGCCGCGGCAATGCTCGAACGCGGACGCGAGGCCGCCCAGGCCGACGCGGAGCGCGCTGCGAAGCTCGAGGAAGAAACGCTGCTGCTCGGACGCGCGCTCTACGATATCTACGGAACACGCATTCCGCCCGACGCGACCTTCACGCTGCGCATCTCCGACGGCATCATGCAGGGCTACACGTACAATGGCACCATCGCGCCGCCGTTCACGACCTATCACGGGATGTTCGACCGGCATGAATCCTTCATGGGAGATGCGATGGCGTGGGATGCGATGATGGGCGGAAACGCGTTCGACCTGCCGGAGGAATGGAAGAACGTGCCGGCTGAATTCGATCGTGACACGCCGATCAACTTCGCATCGACCTGCGACATCATCGGAGGGAATTCAGGGAGTCCGGTCATCAACCGCGACCGGGAGATTGTCGGACTCGCCTTCGACGGGAACATCGAGAGCCTGGCGGGATATTTCATCTTCGCGCCCGACAAGGGCAACCGCACGATCTCGGTGCATTCGGCGGGCATCCTCGAGGCGCTGCGTCATGTGTACAATGCCACGCGCATCGTGGAGGAAATCGAGCGCAGCCGGTAATTCCGTCTTTTCCGGCGAGCTGCCGCCTCCGCGATCACGCATCAAGTTTCCGGCCCAGCTCCGAGGTGGAGTGCACGGGCATCTCGCAGGCGAAATTCCTGCACACCCAGGCCGTCGGCTTTCCGTCGACGGCCGTGTTGTGTTCGACGAAGGGAGCGAGATCGCGCAGCGCGGCACTGTTCTCCTTCGAGTGGAAGAGCAGCACACTTCGCGGAGTCCAGCGTTTGCGTACCTCAGCGGCCAGCGGTGCCACGGCGGCGGCATCCTTCCCTGCGAGCACGATTTCCCTTCCATCACCGCGTGCGAAATCCAGCGCCGTGAGCATGACGGTACTACCGGCGGGATGGCGTTCGAGCTGCTGCCCAAAGGCGCGCATGATGTCTTCCGCGCGCTGTTCCCATTCCCCGCGGCCGGTCATGCGCGCGAGGCGCATGAGGTTGTATGCCGCCGCTGAATTGCCGGAGGGCATGGCGCCGTCATGCGATTCCACGGTGCGGACGATCAACTGTTCCGCGTCGCCGGCAGTGAAGTACAGCGCGCCGTGTCCGTCGTCTCCGAAGCGCTCGAGCATCTCTTCGGTCAGGGCGACGGCCTCCGCAAGGTAGCGCGTTTCGAAGGTGGCCTGGTACAGGTCGATCAGTCCCCATGCGAAAAACGCATAATCCTCGAGAAAGCCGGGGATGCCGGCATCCTCGCCACGCAGTCGATGGAGCAGCGTGCCCGCGTCAGTGTCGCGCATGCGGTCAAGCAGCGTATCGGCGGCGCGGCGGGCCATGTCGATGAGCTCATCGCGGTCGAAGGCCTGTCCCGCCTGCGCCAGCGCCGCGATCATCAGTCCGTTCCACGAAGTAAGCACCTTGTCGTCGAGTGACGGATGCACCCTCTGGGCACGTGCCTCGAAGAGTTTCTTTTTCGCATCGGAAACGAGGGTCTGCATTTCGTCGAGTTCGAGTCCATGCCGCTGCGCCCATTCCATGGGATCGACGGCGATGTGCAGGATGTTGAGTCCGTGCTCGAAATTCCCGGCCGGCTCCACGCCGAAATACTCGGAGAGGATATCGGCGTGCTCGCCGACGATGTCATCGAAATCCATTTTCGCGAAGACGTAGAACTTTCCTTCCACGCCTTCACTGTCGGCATTTTCGGCGGAATGGAAGACGCCGTCCTCGCGCGTCATGTCGCGGCGGACGTACTCGACGATATCCATGGCGATACTGCGGAAAGCCGGACTGCCGGTGACCTGGAAGGCATCGGCGTAGGCCATGAGCAGGAGGGCGTTGTCGTAGAGCATTTTCTCGAAATGCGGCACGAGCCATTTGCGGTCCACCGAATAGCGGCAGAAGCCGCCGCCGAGGTGATCCCAGATGCCGCCGCGGTACATGCGCATGAGCGTGTGCTCGACCATCTGCAGCAGCTCGGTGTCGTCATCCGCTGTCGCGCGGCGCAGGAGAAAACTCAGCGTGTGTCCCATCGGGAATTTCGGCTCCGGACCGAAACCGCCAAAGACGCTGTCGTAATTGCTCTTGAACGTTTCAAGGGTTCTCGTGAGCACATCGGGCGGAAGGTCGCCGTCGGTGACGGTCATCGCCTCGGCCAGCTTCGACTGCAGTTCGTCGCCCATGCCCGTGAGTTTGGCGCGGTCGTTGCGCCAGGCCTCGCTGAGCGCGCGCAGCACGCGCATAAATCCCGGACGCCCGAAGCGGTCGCCGGGCGGGAAATACGTGCCGGCGAAAAACGGCTTTTTATCCGGACTCATGAAAATCGTCAGCGGCCAGCCGCCGCTGCCGGTCATTGCCTGGCATACCGTCATGTAGATGTGATCCACGTCGGGGCGCTCCTCGCGGTCAACCTTGATCGACACGAAATGCTCGTTGAGGAAGTCCGCGACCTCGTCGTTTTCAAAGGACTCGTGCTCCATCACGTGGCACCAGTGGCACGTGGAGTAGCCGATGGACAGGAAGATGGGCTTGTCTTCGTCGCGGGCCTTTGCGAAGGCCTCGTCGCCCCAGGGATACCAGTCCACCGGATTCCGCGCATGCTGCAGCAGGTAGGGACTGGAGGTGAAGACCAGGCGGTTGAACTCCCCGCCGCCGTCGGGCGGGAGGGACGCGAGTTCGGGAAAGTCGAATGCGCCGTCGCGGCGCCTGTCGGGCTGTGTCATTGGTACTCTGGGATTGATGTCCGAAGCTCTTCATCCACAACGCAGGCGCGCGGCGGATGATTCCGGATGGGAGCACGAGCAGGAGCACGAGCAGGAATTCAGCGGGATGACCGCGTCCTGCGTCCTGCCGCGTTTGCCGCTCACGGCCGCCGGTGCTAGATTATATCCGCATGACTTCAGGACGCTCAAAGACCCGGCTGCTCGCTCCACTGTCGCTCGTGGCGGCGGTGCTGCTGTTTTTTGTGACGCTGCCGTGGACGGATACGTTCATCGGCGGACTCCTGCACGCGTTCGCCGAGGCCGGTATGATCGGGGGACTGGCGGACTGGTTCGCCGTGGTCGCGCTGTTCCGGCATCCCTTCGGCATTCCCATCCCGCACACGGCTATCCTGCCCCGCCACCGCGCCCGCATCACCACGGGCATCATCGATATGGTGCAGAACCGCTGGCTCACCAAGGAGACCATTCTCGAACGGCTCGCCTCGTGGAACGTGGCCGCGGCGCTGATGACGGGACTGGCTGATCCCGACACGCGCGAGGGTTTGCTGCGCATGCTGCGCGGCGCACTGACGGATCTTCTGCGCGATGTCGACGACGAGCGCTTCGCCCGGCGCGCGGCGGAGCTGCTGCGCGACAACATCCGCACCGACGACCTGCTGCGCTGGATCCGTGCGGCAGGTGAGCGCGGGATGAGAGACCGCTGGCATTTCGTCGTGTTTTCACAGGCCGTGACACAGGCTTCGGGCTGGCTGAACACGCCCGAGGTGCGGCGCGTGATCGTCGGACACCTGCGCGACATCGCCGAGCGCTATGCCGACAGTCCTGTCCGCCGCATCGGCAAGTGGATGGCGGAAAGCGTCAATGCCGTCAACTACGATGACCTTGCCGAGGCCATCGTGCGCACGCTCGGCGAGGAGCTCGAGAGCATGCGCACCGACGTGACGCATCCCGCCCGGAAGGACTTTGAACAGTGGCTCGCCGGCGCAGTCGCCGATGTCGAATCGAACGCGGAACTGCGCTCACACATGGACGGCTGGCGAAACGAGCTGCTGGAGTCCGGCCGGCTGCATGACGTTCTTCGCGGTCCCGTCTCCCGCGTCCGCGCCTGGCTGCTCGAGGATCTCGCACGCGAGGAATCCGTCGTCATGCAGCAGCTCGGCGACGCGCTGTTCCGTGCGCTCGACCGCTTCGCCGCGGATGCGGAGGCGCAGCAGCGTCTCGACGCATGGATCAAGGAGCGCGCCGCGGCATTCGTCGACCGCAACCACGGCGAGATCGGCCGCATCGTGCAGCGCAACCTCGAGCGTCTCGACGACGAGCAGATGGTGCGGCAAATCGAAGACAAGGTCGGCGGCGACCTGCAGTACATCCGCGTCAACGGCGCCATCGTCGGCGGTATGGTCGGCGCGGTGATTTATCTCGCCAAGTATTTCTTCATGTAGGAGTCACGCGTGCGCGTCGTTCCCGTCACAACGCTCGATCTCCCCGCACTGGAGCCCTACCGCACCTTGCGTGCCCGCACCTGGCACTGGCGCGAGGGATTTTTCGTCGCGGAGGGAGAAAAAGTCGTGCGCGCCCTGCTGGATTCCCGCATTGAAATCGTATCCCTGCTGACCAGTGCATCCTGGCTGGAGGCGCTGGAAGGAAGCCTCATTGCCGAGCGCACTCCCGGCACCGTGGTCTATCTCGGCGAGGATGCTCTTCTCGAGGGCATCGTCGGCTTCCCGCTGCATCAGAAACTCCTCGCGATCGGCCGCATCCCGCCGAATCCGCCGCTGGAGGAACTGCACACACGCGCCCCCGGATACCACGTGCATGTCGCACTCGAGGGACTCGCCGACGCGGAGAACATGGGCATGATCCTGCGCAACGCGGCCGCCTTCGGTGCGCGCAGTCTGATCAATGGACCCGATTCCACCAGTCCCTGGCTGCGCCGCAGCGTGCGCGTTTCCCTCGGCAATCTCTTCGCGCTGCGCATTCACCGCGCGGATTCCCTGCACGACACCCTGCGCCGCTGCCGCGAGGAGCTGGGATGGCGCATTGTCGGCACCACGCCGCGAGGCGGCGACAATCGTATTATGTGGGATGAAACGCCGGGGAAGAATGAAAACACAGCGGCAGGCGGGCAGGCAGGATCGCCGGGACAGGAGCCTGGAGACAGAGCCGGGCATCTCTGCCTGCTTTTCGGCAGCGAGGCGGAGGGACTCACCGATAAGGCGCTCGCTCTGTGCGACGCGCATTTCAGCATTCCCATGCGAGGTGGCGTGGATTCCATCAACGTCGCAAACGCCGTCGCCGTGACATTATTCGAAGCAGTTCGCGGTATGCGATAACCCCACGCGTGAGCGTGGGGCCACCGCATGCGTTCAAAGGTCTATCTTCGCCGCCTGCAGCACCGACTTCCACTGAAGCGTCTGCAGAAACACCACCGCATGCAGATTGTCCGCATTCCAGAACTCGGCGATGTCGATCGTGCGTGTGTACGTGCGTGTGATGCCGTTGCCGATCGTGATCGCTTCGCCGCCCGCATCGGGATACATCTGGCGCAGTACGTCGAAATGCTCGAGTTCGCCGTTGCCGTCGCTGTATTCGATGTCGCTCTCGGTTACGGCGGTCATCAGGCGCAGATCGGTCGAATCGGCCGTGGAGATTCCGGTGACATGGATCGTCAGCGTGATCTGGTCGCCGCTGCGCGTGCTTTCGAGCTCGATCTTTGCGTCAGCGCGCTTCTCCATGTCCGCCTCCGCCGCGGCGATCCACTCCGTCGCCTTGTTGCTGATCATGTGTCCGCCGACCCACGCGCGCGGGGCGCCGTATTGCGAGGGCGGGATGGGATTGAACAGATACTCCACGCGCGGCTGCGTCCAGGTCTGCGACTCATGCCAGAGTTGGTCGGTCGGGCGCGGCCACCAGACATGATATTTGATCGTGGCCACACGTTCCTGGAACAGCGAGGTGTTCGCCGCTTCCTGGTAGATCTCATTCATCGGCGCACAGGGAGCGCAATTGGCGCTGGTCACTACCTCCACAAGTGCGACGCGAAGTACCACATCGCCGAGCGTCACACTGGCTGCCAGGCTTTCATTCCCGGCAGCGTCATATGCGATCGCACGGATGCGATGGGTTTCGCCTGAAAAGCTGCTCGCATCGAGCACGCTCTCCCATGGTTCCTCCGTCAATACGTCGAACGGTTCCTCGGCATCGTCGAGGTAGAGCAGGACGCGCGTGACGCGGTCGTTGTCTTCCACCGACAGGGTGATATCCACCTGCGTGCTGCCGACGGGATCGCCGGACTGCGGGGTGATGAAACTGACCTTGGGATTCTCTATATCCACGCCCGGCTCGTTGGTGGCCGAGGTGTCGCAGCCCTGCACATGCAGGAGCAGAGCGAGAGCGATGATGGCGATGGGAGCAAATATTTTCATGTTTTCCTCACGGGGCGTTGAACGGGATTGGGATCATCCCCCTATTTTGCGGCGTTTGTTGAGATATTCGAACAGCGCGACGTCATAGGGCGTGGCGCTGTCAAGCAGCACGTAGTCGATGCGCTGCTCGCGGCATTCCTTCTTGTAGCGCGCGATGAAATCGCGCATGGCTTCTTGATATGCACGCTGGATCTGATGCGGCTGCGTCATCATCTCGTCAGCGTTTTCCATGTCGCGGAAAATGGCGTCGCGACCGAAGTCGAAGGTGCGCTCGCGCGGATCCAGCACGTGGAAGAGAATGACCTCGTGCTGATTGTAGCGGAAATGCTTCAGCGCCGAGATCACCGAGTCGGGATCATCGAACAGGTCGCTGAAAATCATCACCAGTCCCCGCCGGTGAATGCGCTCGGCGGCCAGGTTCAGCGCCCGCGCCGTGCCGGTCGCGTTGGCGGGCTCGAGCGTCTCCAGTTCCTTCAGAATGGTCTGCAGGTACACCTTCGTCGAATGCGGCGGCATGAATTTCCGCAGTTCCTCGTCATAGGTGAGCAGTCCCACGGCATCCTGCTGGCGCATCATCAGGTAGGCCAGCGCGGCGGCGAGGTAGGAGGCGTACTGCAGCTTGGTGATGTTTCCTTCCGACCGGAACTGCATCGAGCGGCTGGTATCCAGCACGAGATAGCTCTTGAGGTTGGTCTCCTCCTCGAACTGCTTGATGTAGTAGCGGTCGGTGCGGCCGAGCACCTTCCAGTCGATGCGGCGGATTTCGTCGCCCGGCATGTACTGCCGGTGTTCGGCGAATTCCACGCTGAAGCCGTGGTAGGGACTCTTGTGCAGGCCGGTGATGAATCCCTCCACCACGAGCCGGGCACGCATTTCCATCGTGGAAAGACGCGAGACGACGTCGGGACGCAGATATGTGCTTCTGTTGTCCTGTCTCATGTATGCGCGTGCGGTGTTTTCCTGTGCAAAATCAGTTTTCTGCCGTCGGTGGCGGAGGCGGTGCATCCTGCAGGGCCCGGAGCACATCCTCGGGAGATGAGCCGAGATGTTCCAGCTCGAAGCGCACCGCATCGGCCATGGAACTGTCGCCGTAGGCGGCGAGATAACGTTCGTATGCCTTCTTCGCCCGTTCGAGATTCTTCAGTTCGTTCGCGTAGGTGAACCCGGCGATGAACAGTCCCCGATGCGCGAATTCGCTCTCGGGATATTTCTCGCTGACCAGCTCGTACGCCGTCGCCGCCTTCAGGGGATCGTCCTGCGTATTGTAGTAGATCGCGGCGGAACGGAACAGCGCCTCGGGGGCTACGTCGGACTCCTCGTGCTGTTTGTACACGGTTTCGTACATCGTCAGCGCCTCGGAGGGTTTGCCCTCCTCCTCGAGCGCCCGCGCATCGTTCATGAGATCCGCCGGACCGTCTCCCGAACAGGAGACGACAAGCAGCGCAGCGGCGACAAGAAGGAAGGATTTCCGGATCATGGTCAGTCTCACCTGGTTGTTAAGCACATCAAATTAGGAGTTGATGCAGGAAGAAACAAGGCAATGCGGGATCAGGAAAAGAACACGATCTTCACGAGCAGTGCCACGAGCACGGCGCCGAAGACGGGCTTGATGACTTTCGCGCCGCCGCGGATGGCGAGGCCCGCGCCGGTCCAGGCGCCGGTGATGTTGGCGAGTCCCATGGGCAGGGCGATGGTCCAGTACACTTCGCCGCCGATGACGAAGGCGAGGATGGCGGCATAGTTGCTGGCGAGGTTGAGCAGCTTGGCGTGGGCGGTGGCGCGCAGGAAGCCGAAGCGGAAGAAAAGCACGAAGCCGAAGGCGAGGAAGGAGCCCGTGCCCGGACCGAAAAATCCGTCGTAGAATCCCAGCAGGAAGGCGAATCCCGCCGCGGCGAAATAGTGACGCGTATCGAGGGAGGCCTCGCGGTCTTTCATCCCGAAATCCTTGCGCAGGAAGGTGATGGCGGCGACGATGACGATGAGCGCGGGAATGATGGCCTCCAGCGAATCGCCCGGCACCTGCAGCACGGTCCACGCGCCGGAGTAGGATCCCGCGAAGGAGGCGATGAAGCCGATGACGCCGAGCTTCAGGATGACGTAGCCGCTGCGTATGTAACGCAGGGTGCTGAAGGTGGTGCCGATGGCACTCTGCACCTTGTTGGTGGCCAGTGCGGCATGCGGCGGCACGCCCGCGGCGATGAGGGAAGGAAGGGAAATCAGTCCGCCCCCGCCGGCCATGGCATCCACGAGCCCGCCCATGAATCCCGCGGCGATGAGAAACGCGTATGTCAGCGGATCAGCGATAGGTCGGAATCCTTCAATTCAAATATGCAGTTCGGTCGTTTGCGCTCCGGTCGCTCAATAATACTCGGTGTGATCGCTGGTATCCTGCCGCCGTCACCGCAGAAACAGCACCGCCACGCCGCCGACGGCGAGCAGGGCGCCGATGGCGGAACGCAGGGTGATGCGTTCCTTATACCACATCCAGACCAGCGGCAGGAGGATGACGGGCGGAAGGGCCATGATGGTGGTCGCGACGGCGACTTCGGTGTTGGCGATGGCGACGAGACTGAAGGTGATGCCGAAGTAGGGACCGAGGATGGCGCCGGCGAAGGTGTAGGCCAGCGCGCGGCGGTCTTTCGCGTAAACCTTGACCGGATTGCGGTACCAGCGCAGCATCAGCGCCATGGGCAGGAAGATCACAACGGCCGCGCCGATGCGCACGGTGGATGCGACCATGCCGTGCAGCGGCGCCTCGTTGAATGCGAATTTCGCGAAGATCAGTCCGGTCGCCTGTCCCAGCGCGCCGAGAAATGCGAAGGCGACTCCTTTTGCCGTGGGATGATAGGCGCGCTGCACCTTGCCGCCGCGTTCGAGCACAACCACGGCGATGCCGGTGATGGTGATCGCCATCCCCGCGAGGGCGGGGAGGGAGAGCGCCTCGTCGAGAAACAGCAGTCCCATGACGGCGGTCATGGCGGGCACGAGCGACATCATCAGCATGGAGATGCGCGGACCGACATCCTTGAATGCCCGGAAGAGGAACGTGTCGCCGAGTACGAGTCCGGCAATGGCGCTCAGTGTCAGGTTGAGCGCCTGTGACTGCGTGATCGTGGTGTCGAAGCCGAGGATCCAGACGGTGAGCGCGAGCAGCACCAGTGCCATGATCATGCGCGTGATGTTGACCTGGATGGAGCCCACGCGCGTGGTGGCCTCCGTGAAGACGATGGAGGTGCCCGACCACATGAAGGCGGTCAGGAGGGCGCTGAGCTCACCGAGAAAAGGCATGGGCGCGGCGTGCTCAATGCTTCGAATGCAATGCGATGCGGTTGCCTTCGCTGTCACGGATCACGGCCATGTAGCCCTGCTCCGGCGAGATCTGCCGCTTCGGGATGAGCACGCTGCCGCCCGCGGCTTCGGCGCGCACGAGCCAGGGCTCGAGGTCGTCGCCGGCGTTGAGGTACACGAGCACGCCGCTCTCGGCCGGCGTGTACCATTCGTGCTGCACGATGGCGCCGGAAACATGCTCCTGGTCGCCGGGGTTGCCGAGAAAGCCCATGCGCGGCGAGGGGATGTCGGCCTCGGTGATTTCCGTCTCCAGCAGGCGCTCGTAAAAACGCTTCGCGCGGTCGAATCCCGTGACGGGAATTTCGAACCAGTTGATGAGATTCTTCATGCGTCTATCCTCCAGTGAAACATGTAATCAAAGCATGTCGCGCAGGAACTGGCCGGTGTAGCTGTGCGCGATATCGGCGATCTGTTCGGGCGTGCCCTCGGCGACAATTTCGCCGCCGGCCTCGCCGCCTTCGGGACCGAGGTCGATGATCCAGTCGGCGCTCTTGATGACGTCGAGGTTGTGCTCGATGATGAGAACGCTGTGTCCGTTTTCGATCAGCGCCTCGAAGCACGCGAGCAGTTTGCTGACGTCGTGGTAATGCAGTCCGGTCGTGGGCTCGTCGAAGATGAAGAGCGTGTGTCCGTCGCTGCGGTTGGAGAGGTGCAGCGCGAGCTTGAGGCGCTGGGCTTCGCCGCCCGAGAGCGTGGTTGCGGGCTGCCCGAGCCGCATGTAGCCGAGCCCGACGTCGTCGAGCACCTGCAGCTTGTTGAACACGCGGGGCACGTGCTCGAAGAACTCCAGCGCCTCGGTCACGGTCATGTTGAGCACGTCGACGATGTTCTTGCCGTGATAGCGGATGTCGAGGATTTCCTTCTTGTAGCGCGCGCCCTTGCAGGATTCGCATTCGAGGTACAGGTCGGCCATAAACTGCATCTCGACCTTGATGTAGCCGTCGCCCTCGCAGACATCACAGCGTCCGCCGGGCACGTTGAAGCTGAATGCGCCGGGCGCGTAGCCGCGCATTTTCGCCGCGGCGGTGGAGGCGAACAGCTCGCGGATGCCGTCGAAGGCCTTCAGGTAGGTCACAGGATTCGAGCGGGGGGTGCGTCCGATGGGCGACTGGTCGACCATCTCCACGTGCTTGATGCGCTTCGCGCCGGTGAAGCCGGAGAACGCGCCGACCTCCTCCTCGTACGCGCCGTCGATGTCCTTTTTGAGTCCGCCGTACAGGATGTCATGCACCAGCGTGCTCTTGCCGGAACCACTCACGCCGGTCACGCAGGTGAACACGCCCAGCGGAATGCGCGCGTCGATGCGCTTGAGGTTGTTCTGCCGCGCCTGCTGCACGGTGAGGAAGGTCTTGGCCTTGCGCCGTTTCTTCGGAACGGGTATCGAGAGCTTGCCGCTGAGATACTGCCCGGTGAGCGATTTCTTCATGCGCTTGAGCGAGCCGATGGGCGCCGCGGCGACGATCTCGCCGCCGTTCTCGCCCGCGCCCGGACCGATGTCGACGATCAGGTCGGCGATGCGCATCATCTCCGCGTCGTGCTCGACGACGAGCACGGTGTTGCCGCTGTCGCGCAGGGATTCGAGGATGCTGATCAGGCGGCCGTTGTCGCGGGGATGGAGTCCGATCGTGGGCTCGTCGAGCACGTACAGCGATCCCACCAGCGCGGAGCCCAGCGATGTCGCGATGTTGATGCGCTGGGATTCGCCGCCGGAGAGCGTGTGCGAAAGCCGGTCGAGCGTGAGGTAGCCGAGGCCGATCTCGGTGAGGATCTGCAGGCGCTTGCGCACCTCGGTGATCACGCGTCCCGCCACGTCGTGCTCGAATTCGCTGAATTCGGCGGAATCGAAAAATTCGTGCAGCCGGTCGATGGGCATGCCCACGAGCTCGCCGAGATGCCGGTCCGCCACGCGCACGGCGAGGGCGAGCGGCTGCAGGCGTGACCCGCCGCAGGTTTCGCAGGTGGTGTAGCCGCGGTAGCGCGCCATGAGGATGCGGTAATGCATCTTGTAGTTTTTCGACTCCACCGTTTTGAAGAAGCCGCGGATGCCTTTGAATCCCTTCGCGCCGTCCCAGACAAACGCGCGCTCCTGGTCCGTCAGGTCGCGCCAGGGCACGTCGAGGCGCACGCCGTGATCGGGTGCGACACGTTCGAGGTCGCGCTGATGCCTGCTGTGCTTGGGCGTGCTCCACGGCTGCACGGCGCCGTCGGCGAGCGTCTTTCCCTCGTTGGGGATGACGAGGTTGGCGTCGATGCCCGTCGTGCGTCCGAAGCCCTGGCAGACGGGACATGCGCCGGCGGGACTGTTGAAGGAAAACAGCTGCGGCTCGGGCTCCGCGTACTCGGTGCCGCAGACCCCGCATTCGTAATGCGAGCTGAAGCCACATTCCTCGCCGGTGTCGACGAGCCGCACGCGCACATATCCCTCTCCCTCCACAAAGGCGGTCTGCAGGGAGTCGGAGAAGCGCGCGGTGTCCTTTCCTTCCCGCCAGACGAGGCGGTCCACCAGCACGTACACATCCCCCTTGGCCGTGTCGAGCGTGTCGGTATCCTCGAGGTCCACGAGTTCGTCGCCGACCACCACGCGCACGAATCCCTGCTTGCGCAGGTTGTCGAGTTCTTCGGTCATCGAATGTCCCTCATGCGCGTGCATGGGGAACATCACGTAGAGCTTCGTGCCGTCGGGCAGCTGTTCGATGCGCTCCATGGCGGTGCGCACCGAGTCGCGCTGCACCAGCTCGCCGTCGTTGAGGCAGTAGGTCTTGCCGATGCGCGCGTAGAGGAGGCGCAGGTAGTCGTAGACCTCGGTGGTGGTGCCGACGGTGGAGCGGGGATTGCGGCTCGTGGTTTTCTGCTCGATGGCGATGGCCGGGGCGATGCCCTGGATGAAATCCACGTCGGGCTTGTCCATGCGCTCGAGAAACTGCCGCGCGTACGCCGAGAGGCTCTCGACATAGCGGCGTTGTCCCTCGGCGTAAATCGTGTCGAAGGCGAGGCTCGACTTCCCCGAACCGCTCACGCCGGTGAAGACGATGAGCTTGTTGTGCGGAAGCTCGAGCGAGACGTTTTTGAGATTGTGCACCCGCGCGCCGCGGATGACGAGCGATCCGTCATCGGATGCCGCGGATGCGGCGCCGCGCTTTTTCTTCCGGGTGCTGCTGCGTTTTGTTGCGGGCATTGTATGCTGACTGCGGTTTTCTGCAACACGGGATCAATCTCAAAACTTACGGAATTTGACGCTATATTTCAGCGATGAAGGAAGGAACTGTCACGTGCCTGCTGCTGGCGGCAATTCTGCTGTGTCCGCATCCGATGGCCGCACAGGAAGATGCCGGTGTGTCGCCGCTCATCGCGGATTCCGTGCGCGCCGCCTGGCATGCCGCGCTGGCGGACGACGACAGCGCGCGCGTGCTCTGTGCCTGGTCGTTACGCACGAGCACCGGCGCGCATATCGAAAGCGTGCTGCTGCGGGCGGGACAGCGGGATGGTTTTTCAGTGCGTTCGCTCACCGATCCCGCTGCGGTCTGCGAGGATACGCATCCGGCAGTGGTGCTGCTCGCTGATGGCGGTGTGCTCGCAGGATGGCAGCGCGGATGTGCGGACGGTATGCGGCAGGGGCAACACGTGATGGCGGCGGTGTTCGATGCGGATTTGCGTCCGGTGAATGATGCGCTGCTGCCGAGCGATGCCGTCGGACTCGCTCCCGCCGCGGGACGCCGTGTGATTGGCGATGCGGTCATGCTCTGGCAGGATTATCGCAACGGCGGGGCCGACATCTACGCGCAGCGTTTCGACCGCAACGGCAGGGCTGCCGGTGCCACTGTCATGCTCAATGACGATGCGTCGCGCGCCCTGCAGGGTCCGCCGCGCGTGGCCGCCGACTGCGGGGATGAATTCCTCGCGGTGTGGCCCGACAATCGCGAGGACAACATGTGGAAATTCATGGCCGCATCATTCGATGGCGCACAGGCGGGACGCAACCTTCTCGTGGATTCCGCGCAGCGCAAGGCGATGACCATGCTCGTCTCGGCCGTCGCGATGCCCGGCGACTCGGCGCTGTTCGCCTGGAAGGATTACCGCGAGGGACACAGCAACGTGTATCTGCGGCGCGCGGATCTGCGCGGCGGCACGCTGTCGCCGGCCGAGCGGCTGAACGACGACACGACCGATCGCTGGCAGCGACAGCCGGTGCTTGACAGCGACGGCCGCGGCAATGTCGTGGCCTGCTGGGAGGATTACCGCCATTCGCTGCGCAATCAGAAGGGCGATATTTACATGCAGGTGTTCGCCCGCGACGGCAGCCGGATCGGCGCGAATCGGCGGGTCAATGACGACACCACGCGCGTCGCACGGAAGATGCCACGGATTGCGATGCTGCGCGATGGCATCTACCTTGTGGTATGGCATCAGGGGGATGAAGGGAATTTCGAACTGTACGGACAGTGGTTCCGGTATCCGGCCGAGCGCATCGGCCGTAATTTCCGCATCAGCCTCAGCGAGGACGACAGGTAGGCAATGGATCGCAGAGAATTTTTCAAGCTCGGATTTCTGCAGGCGAAGGAGAAGGCACGCAAGTCCGCGCCCGAGTTCATCAGCCGCGAGATCACGCCTGCACTCATCGACGTGAGCATACTCACCGAGCATGCCGAGCATGCGGAGCGGCTCGCTGACGAGATGCTGCCCGAGCATTTCGGTGATCGCTTTCTGCGGCTCAAGCAGAGCCGTCTCGACGGACAGTTCCCCGGCGGCATCGTGCTGTTCGAAGGCGCGCGTCGCCGCGATTTCCACGACGGGGCCTCTCTGTTCTATGCCGCCCTGCGCGAGATGGAGGCGGAGCTGCATCTCGACGACGTGCAGAACGATCCGGTGCTGCTGCGCTACATCAACCGCATGCCGGCATTCAGCCGCACGGCCGACGTATTTCATCGCGGGAAGCAGATCGCCGGACTTCCCCTCTACGAGGAAGGAGAGTACGACGTGTCAGGCACGCTCGGGGATATGCGTCTCGTTGTCGGGAACAAACATCTTCACGTTGCGGAAGCCCCCTGTCCGCACGGCATATGCCGCGCGCATCCTCCCATCATCACTCCCGGGCAGCGCATCACCTGCGTGCCCTGCGAGATCAGCATCGTCATCGGTATTCAATAAAAAAACCGGAGCGCATGCTCCGGTTTTTCGTGTCTGTGAAGCGCAGCGTCCTGTGGACGCGCGTCGCGCCGCAGCGCGGATGATTACTTCACGGCTTTCTTGATCGCGGGCTCGTCGTACCCGATGGTCACATCCTTCTTGCCCTTGACAATCGGGCGCTTGATGAGCATCGGATCGTTCGCCAGTGCGCTGACAGCCTGTTCCTTGTTGAGTTTGTCAACCTTGGTTTTCCAGTTTCCCTTCTGGTAGGCGGCACCGGACGTGTTGAAGACCTGCTTGTAGTTGTCGACGCCCTTGAGTGCGTCGCGGAGCAGGGTCTTCGGCGGCTTTTCCTGCTTGAGGTCACGGAACGCGTACTTAACCTTGTTCTTGTCGAGAAGCTTCTCCGCCTTGCGGGTGGACTGGCACTGCTTGATGCCCCAGACCTCGACGGCCGGCTTTTTCACCGGCGCCTTTTTCACGGCTGCCTTCTTCGTTGCGGTTTTCTTCGCGGCGACCTTCTTTGTGGCAGCCTTCTTCGTGGCCTTCTTTGGTGCAACCTTCTTCCGGACGGTCTTCTTCGGTGCGGCTTTCTTCACCGAGGCACGCTTTGCGGCCTTGGCTTTGGCGGCCGGTTTTTTCGCGACGGCTTTCTTCTTTGTTGCAGCTTTCTTCGGCGCGGCCTTTTTCTTCGGCGCGGCCTTTTTCTTCGGCGCGGCCTTTTTCTTCGGCGCGGCCTTTTTCACTGCCCTCTTGGCTGGCGCAGCCTTCTTGGCAGGCGCTTTCTTCGCTGCAGTTTTCTTCGCCATAGTGTTTCCTCCTTGAAGTGAGACGTGTGTGAGAGTGACCGTATGTCACGTTTTCCGTTCTCGTTCCTTGGTCGGTTGCGGCCGCTGCGGATACACGCCGTTCAGCGCGTCACGAATGACCGCCTTGGTCGATTCGGGAAAGCTGCCTTCCAGTATCCACTGGATGTAGTCGCGTTCGCGTTCGATAATCTGTTTCAGTGATGTGCCACGGTGTTTGCCAAACGAAATAATAACATTATTTCCTTGCCACACAAGTTTGCCCTCATCGTCCACCCACGACGGGTCTCGCGGGTGTACAACCGTTTCGAGTTTCCCGATGTCGCGGGGCAGATCGTCATAGCGCCGCAGCTGTGCGTCGAATATCTCAGCGGTGGCACGTACGTCGGCCATCGCTCCGTGTGCGCCGACGTGCTCGCGTCCGCAGTAGAAACGCAGGGCGGCACTCAGGTCGCGAGGTTCGCGCATATGGAAAATGGTCTGCACGTCGATCACACGCCGTCCGTTCATGTCGAGCTCCAGTGCGCATCGCCTGAACTCTTCCTGCAGCAGCGGCAGGTCGAAGCGCCGCACGTTGAAGCCGCTCATATCACAGTCGTCGAGAAATTCAATAAGACGCGATGCAATCTGTGCGAAGGTCGGTTCAAGTGCGACGTCGGCATCGGTGATGCCGTGCACCGCTGACGCCTCGGCGGGAATGGGGATTTCAGGATTGATACGATGTTCGAAGCTGCGGCTGCCGCCACGGGGCAGGTATTTCAGGACGGCAATTTCAACGATGCGGTCGTGACGTGGATTGATGCCGGTGGTTTCGAGGTCGAAGAATGCCAGCGGCTTCTTGAGTGGCAGCATGTGTTGCGCGGATGGGGATGTCACTGTGCGGTCTGCACCTCGTGCGTTGATGACTCGAGCGAAGACAGTTTCATCTCACAATCAATTTACGTAATAATGAAACGATCAATCAAGAGAGAAGGCACGATGCCGGAGGTAGAATCCCCATGACTGCAAAACGCCGTGAAGCAATCTCTTCCGTCACGTTCATCGATCCACGCCGCCTGACACGCAGGCTGACGCGTGGACGAATGCGCAAACCCGCCGGACTCCCGCCCGGTACCGTCGTGTACACCGGCGAGAAGCGTGAGGGTGCCGCGGAACTCTTCCTCGTTCATTACATGCGTGACGACATCACCGAACACAGCGTCACACTCGGCGAGCTTCCGGATACTGCCAGTGCGGAGGGCGTGACATGGATACAGCTGCGCGGCATTCATGATGTCGAAGCCGTGCAGCGTGTCGGCGAAACCTTCGCGCTGCATCCGCTGACACTCGAAGATATTGCGAACACGGAACACCGCGCGAAGATCGAAGAATTCGACGACTACCTCTTCGTTATCCTGCGTCACCTTCGCGCCGACGAGAGCGACGCGCTGACGGATGAAAACATCGCGCTTGTACTCACGCGCAGTGTTGTTCTTTCCTTCTCCCAGGCGGAGCAGGACATCTTCGATCCGATCCGTGAACGCATCAAGGCGGCCCACGGGCGCTTCCGTGCGCGCGGCGCGGACTATCTCTTCTACACACTCATCGATGCCGTCGTGGATCATTACGTCAACATTCTCGAGGCCACGGACGACCAGCTCGAGGCGCTCGAAGATGAAATCATCGAGCAGCCGACGCGTGAGACCGTGGCACGCCTGCATGTGCTGCGCCGCAACCTTCTGCAGCTGCGCAAAGCCGTGCTGCCGCTGCGCGATGTACTCACCCAGATGCAGCGCGACGATACGGATATGATCGGCGATGACATCAGCATGTTCCTCCACGACGTGCAGGATCACGTCATGCATATCATCGAGACGATCGAAAGCGACCGCGAGACGATCGGCGGACTGCTCGACATGTACATGTCGCATGAGAGCAACCGTATGAACGAGGTGATGAAAGTGCTCACAATCATCGCGACGGTATTCATCCCTCTCACCTTTATTGCCGGATTGTACGGCATGAATTTCGAGTACATGCCGGAGCTGCGTATCCCATGGGCATATCCCGCCGTGCTCGCGCTGATGGCGGTTGTCGGTGTGATCATGTTCGTCTTTTTCAAACGACGCCACTGGCTGTAGCAGACTCACCGGCCGCCACCAGGCATGCATCCTCCACACTGGTGTTTCTGAACCAGCGGATCGCTATTTTTGTTTGACTGTCAATGAGTATCATATTCACAATGTGCATGCGGGCAAGAAGAGCGATGCTGAAGAAGAGCTATACGAGAACGAGGCGGTCCTGCCGCGTTACATTTTATCTCCCGTCCGAGGTGGATGCGGAGCAGGTCGCACTCTGTGGTGAATTCAACGACTGGAATCCCGAACGACATCCCATGCAGCGGAAGAAAGACGGGACCTTTTATACATCGGTGTATCTCGAAGCGGGCAATGCATACCGGTACCGCTTTCTGCTCGACGGGGAGCGCTGGGAGAACGACTGGGACGCAGAGGAGTACGTGCCGAACGAGCACGGATCGGATGACTCCCTCGTCCGTGTGTGACGATCGGGGGGACGTCTGAACCCTTCCTTCTCTCCATGCATCCAACGGGTATCGGAGCGGAAACTCCTTTCCGCTTCGCTTGAATGGTACGGGAAGAATATCCTACCTTATTGTACAATTCCATGCTGGAATGCCCGTCCGTACACAATATCCGCACCTTCATAGAGGAACTGTCATGAAGACATGGACCGTCCTGTTCCTGCTGCTTGCGCTGCAGAACGTCAGCGCGCAGGAGCACGATTTCATCGAGGGACCGTTCGATTCGCCGCAGGAAATCACCGAAACCTGTCTCGGCTGCCACGAGGATGCCGGCGAAGCCGTACTCGCGACCCGGCACTGGACCTGGCTGGGTCCCGAATTCGAGACCGACGATCGCGGTGTCATCCATCTCGGCAAGCAGAATTTCATCAACAATTTCTGTATCGGCGTGACATCGAACTGGCCGCGCTGCACGAGCTGTCACATCAGCTACGGCTGGAAGGACGATACCTTCGACCACGAGGATCCCGCCAACATCGACTGCCTTGTCTGCCACGACCAGACCGGCACTTACCGCAAGACGCCTACAGGGGCAGGGATGCCCGCTGAGGAGGTCGACCTCGTCACCGTTGCGCAGAGTGTCGGCAACGGGTCGCCCTCACGGCGCAACTGCGGCGTTTGTCACTTCGACGGCGGCGGCGGCTCGGGCGTCAAGCACGGCGATCTCGATGACAGCATGTTCGAGCCCTCCGCCGAACTCGACGTACACATGGGCGGCATGGATTTTACCTGCATCGAATGTCATACCGTCGATGACCATCAGATCGCCGGCGCGGGACACAGTTCGATGGCGGAAGACGCCAATCACATTTACTGTGCCGACTGTCACGGGGAGGAAGCGCATGAGCGGGAGATCCTGAACACGCACGCTGCAAGTGTTGCATGCGAAAGCTGCCACATCCCGGAATTCGCGCGCGAGGAGCCGACGAAGACCTGGTGGGACTGGTCGAAGGCCGGTGAGACGCGCGACAATATCGAGGAAGCGTTCGACCGCGAGTTGTACAGCAAAAAGAAAGGGGAGTTCCGCTGGGAGAAAAACGTGGTGCCGACGTACAAGTGGACATCCGGCAAGGCGAAATACTACCTGCCCGGTGACAACATCGATCCATCCGCTCCCGTGCAGCTGAACACCATCGTGGGCACGATCAGCGATCCCGAATCGAAGATCGCGCCGTTCAAAGTCATGCGCGGAAAGCAGCCGTACGATACTGAAAACAAGTATATGATCATTCCGCATCTGTTCGGCAAGGATGGCTACTGGTCGACCTTCGACTGGGATTCCGCCTCCCGCATCGGCATGGAGGCCGCCGGCCTCGATTACTCGGGTTCGTACGCCTTCGTGGAAACTGAGATGTCTTGGCCTATCCACCACATGGTCGCTTCATCAGACGACGCGCTCACCTGTACGAGCTGCCACGGCAAGCGCGGGGAGCAGCGCCTCGACTGGAAAGCGCTCGGGTACAGCCGTGATCCGATCACACGCGGCACGCGCTTCGAGCAGGGGCTGGTGAACGAAGAGTAGAAAAAAGAGGCTGTCATGCGACAGCCTCTTTCATCTATGATTCTATGCAATCTGTTCAGGCAGTGCCGGTCGGGTCGGTGAGAACTTCCTCTCCCGTTTCCCAGTTACAGGGCGTAAGCTCACCCGACTGCAGCGCTTTGAGTACGCGCAGCGTTTCCGGGATGTTGCGTCCGACATCGAGTCCATGGACCGTCGACCACTGGACGACGCCGTCGGGATCGATGATGAACGTCGCGCGCAGCGCCACGCCTTCATCCTTGTGCAGGATGCCAAGTGCTGAAGTGAGTTCACGCTTCTCATCGGCAAGCATCGGGAAGGGCAGATCCTTCAGATCGGGGTGTTCGTTGCGCCACGCCAGATGCACGTAGTGTCCATCCGTACTGCCGCCGAGCACCTGCGCGCCCGCTTCCTCGAAGTCCTTGTTCAGCCTTCCGAATTCGGCGATCTCCGTCGGGCAGACGAAGGTGAAATCCCGCGGCCAGAAAAATACGACCTGCCATTTGCCGGCATACGTCTTATCCGTTACGTTTGCGAATTCCTTGCCGGGTTCGCGGTTTACGACCGCCTTGAGTGCATATTCAGGAAACTTATCTCCTACCGTAAGCATCAATGCTCTCCTGTGAGAATGATGAAAGAAATGTGTTATGATAATACGTTCTGATTGGATCATGGATAATCCATACCAGCAATATATTTTGTCCCATCAACGGCACAACACCGTGAATCCGCGAAGAATTCCAGTGTGCGTGAACGTATTCCCTGAAAGCCGGAACAACGTGGATATCCGCGTCAGCATTGGGACGGCCCAGGGTATTGAACAGAACCCCGTCTCATTTCTACATTTGTAGATGTGATGAACCAAGCAGGAGTAAAGACACATGGAAGAAGATCGCAAACCCGCCGCCCAGGAATTCGAATACAAGGCGGAGATGAAGCAGCTGCTTCACCTGATCGTGCATTCGCTGTACACGCATCCCGAAGTGTTCATGCGCGAACTGATCTCGAACGCCTCGGACGCACTGAACAAGGTGCGCTTCATGCAGGTAACCAACACCCCCGTCCATCAGCCGGATGCGGAGCTGCGCATCTCCATCGACATCAACGAGGAGAAGCATCGCATCGTTGTCGAGGACAGTGGTGTCGGCATGACGCGCGACGACCTGATCGAGCGCATCGGCACGGTTGCCAGTTCCGGTACACTGGAGTTTCTCAGGGGCGTGAAGGAAGGAGAACAGAAGCTCGATGGCTCGCAGCTGATCGGACAGTTCGGCGTTGGATTCTACTCGGTGTTCATGGTCACCGACGAAGTCACCATCGAAACCCGCCACGCCGATCCCGATGCGAAAGGACTGCGATGGAAATCCCGCGGTGAAGGTACGTTCACGATAGAGGAGATCGAGAAGAAGGACCGCGGTACGCGCATCTACTTCAACCTGAAGGAGGATGTAAAGGACCTGGCAAGCGACTGGCGCATCAAGGAAATCATCAAGAAGTATTCGAACTTCGTGGATTTTCCCATCTACGTCGGAAAGGACAAGGTCAACAGCGTCACCGCGCTCTGGCAGCGGAAGAAGGAAGAGATCAGCAAGGAGGAACTCGATGAGTTCTACAAGTTCGTGGCAAACGACTTCCGCGAACCGATGGATCACCTGCATCTCCACATCGAGGGACGCGTGAATTTCAGTGCGCTGATTTTCGTGCCGTCCGAAGCACCGATGGGTTACTTCGATCCCCGCGAGGAGAAATCCCTCCACCTCTATGTCAACCGCGTGTTCATCCAGGATGACTGCAAGGAACTCGTGCCCGAATATCTGCGCTTCATCAAGGGTGTGGTCGATACCGAGGATCTGCCGCTGAACGTGTCGCGTGAGGTGACACAGTCAAGTCCGGTCACCGCGAAAATGCGCGAGATTGTCACCAACCGTATGCTCGGCATGCTCGAAGACTGGACCAAATCCGATCCCGACAGGTACACCGACTTTTTCCGGAAGTTCGGAAACTACCTCAAGCTCGGACTCACCACCGAGTTCAGCAACCGCGAGCGCCTCACCGAGCTTCTGCGCTTCGAGACCAGCAAGACCGAGCCGGGCAAGTACACTTCGCTGAAGGAATACGTCAGCGCCATGGACGAGGATCAGAAGGAGATTTACTATCTCACCGGTGAGAGCCGCAGCGTGGTGGAGAAAAATCCCAACCTCGAGTACTTCCGCAAGAACAACATCGAAGTGCTCTTCCTCACCGATCCGGTGGATCTGTTCACGGTGACGTCGCTGCCCGATTTCGATGGCAAGTCCATCGTCTCCATCGAGAAAGCCGACATCGACATCGTGAAGGATGCGAAGAAGGACGAGAAGGAAGAGGAAGCGCTCAAGGGACGCGAGGCCAAGGACATTCTCGCGCGCTTCAAGGAGATTCTCGGCGATCGCGTCGAGGATGTCGTCGAATCGAAGCGCCTCGTTGACAGCGTCGCCACACTGGTCGTCGGCAAGGAGGGGCTCGACCCGCAGATGGAGCGCATGATGAAGATGATGGACAAGAACTACAGCGGCGCCAAAAAGCTGCTGGAGGTCAATCTCGGTCATCCGCTCGTGCGCAATCTCGCGCGCATCAACGCGGCGAATCATGAAGATCCGACGCTGCACGAAGCCGTCGAGCAGATCTACGAGGGCGCCCTGCTGATCGAAGACAATCTCGAAAATCCGATGGATTTCGTCCGCCGCACGATGGAGTTCATGCAGCAGGCAACGCGCGAATAGGCAGAGTTTCCAATTCCTGTGACCCGCGTCACTCCGCTTCTCTGTCTGCTTGCGGGGTGACGCGCTTTATGTATCCGTTCGGCCGTTCACTTGCGGATCTGCTGACATATCCGTACATATCCGGCATGCTTTTTCGTCTTGCTCTTCCATGCACACTGCTCGTGCTGCTGCTGATCATTTCAGCCACGTCGCTGCACGCACAGCATATTACCGATGCACGCAATGTGCGTGTCGCCACCATTCGATCCGACGGACGCGTGCTCACGCCGCAGAATGTCACGCTGGGATTTTTCAAGCCGGACGGACGCATCATCGATGCGCAGAACCGTCTGGTCGGACGGCTGGAGAAGGACGGCCGCGTGCATAACGCGCATAACATGTTCCTCGGACGCATCGATGAAGACGGGAAGGTATGGTCTGCCCGCAACGTGCTGCTCGGCAGTGTGGATGATGACGGCCGCGTGCGCAGTGCACGGAATATCCTGCTTGCAAAAGGTCCCGGTATTGATACCCGGCTCCTGGCGGTGTTCCTGTTCTTCGGGATGTGGGATTCCGGGTTTGAAACAGAAAACAGGTGAACCCGGCCGGAAGCATCAGCGCGACGGTCACAACATACAACAGCTCGGAGTTCAGCATGTCGAAAGCAGCAGAGAGAACGGGTGCGGGACCAATGTTTGCAGTTGCGGTGGAGCAGTATTTCCCACGGGAGAAACGTCTCATCGAAGACGACCTTGCCGCATCGGTCATTCCGCCACCGGTTCGATACCTTCTGCCACTGATGCGCCCGCCCTTCATGCGCAACCGGGTGGTCCGCGAACTGGAGGCCTCTTCACCGGGGCTGTGGGCCGGAGTCATGTGCCGGAAGCGCTACATCGACGACTGCCTTGCGGAGACTGTCGCTGAAGTCGAAGGTGTCATCAACCACGGCTGTGGATTCGATACACGCGCATATCGTCTTCCCGCATTGCGCGGGAAACCGGTCTGGGAGATCGATCAGCCTCAGAATATCAAATCGAAGCGCGCTGCACTGCAGCGGCGGATGGGAGCCCTGCCCGGCAACGTGCACCTGGTTCCGATTGATTTCGACAGGCAGGATGCCGCGGACGTACTCACGGAGCACGACTGCTCACTTTCGGCGCGGAACATCCATGTCGCGGAAGCGATCCTGCAGTATCTCACACCGCAGGGTGTGACCTCCCTTTTCGATGTTCTTTCCCGCACCGCCCCCGGCAGCCGGCTCATATTTACGTATGTCGTGAAGGATTTTATTGACGGTACGCGGCGTTACGACCATCAGAGGCTCTATGAAGAATGGATCGTGAAAAAGAAGGCCTGGCTGTTCGGATTGCACCCTTCCGAAGTCGGGGAATTCCTGGCATCCCACGGATGGGAGCTGATCGAGGATGTCGGCTATGACGAGCTGGCCGATCGTTACATTGTCCCGACAGGACGAAATCTCGCATCCATGCCGATCGAGCGCATGGTTCATGCCCGGAAAGTATGACGAGACGTTGCGCAACGGGACTTGCATCCGTTCTGAAATTTGGTGAATATCCCTGCACACACGAGATCGTATTTCGCTTGAACCGGTCAGAACACTGACAGGGACGGTACCATTGTCCACGGTTGTCCGGGCGTTCCACCGAGCGAGGCTGTTCGTGCTTCATTTTCAGCAATACGAACGGAGGTACATCATGAAGCGAGCAATTGGATTCATGGTATGCGCACTCGGAGTTCTCGTCTGTTCCTGCGCGGAAAATGCCGACATCGAAACCGAGAAGTTGGCGTTCGATCGTGCAGCAGCGGAATCCGAGGTGCTGGCTGTGCTGGATCAGTATGTCACGGCATGGAAGAATCAGGACGCGGACATGTACGTGGATATGTTTGCGCATGACGCGGAGCTTGTCATTTTCAATTCTGTGCCGGCTGTGACCTATTCCGGCTGGGAGAATTGGAACACGGTGGTCCATGAGGCCTTTGACCAATACGCAGAAGCCGAGATTTCGTATCGGGAAGCAGTTATTACGATCTGCCCTTCCGGTGATGCTGCGTGGCTTCGCTGCTACCTTGACGGGGAGATGACATCCGCGGAAGGGACGCGTGTAATTGACGGTATCCGGACGACATGGATTCTCGACAGGCGCGATGAGGGATGGAAGATCGTCCACTCCCACTGGTCGATGCCTGAACCGAACCAGTAGGAATCATGATCCTCTGGTGAAGGGGGCGTTCCATATGTGTTGACGATCCGGGCGCTCAGCGGAGCAGCATCACTCTCGTGTCTACCGCGCCCGCGCTGCTGAGGCGGCAGAGGTACATGCCGGACGGGAGTGCGTCAGCTGTGAACTGCGCGGTATGGCTTCCGGGGGAGCGCATGCCGTCGACGAGCGTGGCCACTCGCCGTCCGAGCAGATCGAACACTTCGAGTGTCACATGCCGCGGAGTGCTGCCCGAAAGAGTATAGGGAATGACTGTGCCGGATCCGCCGGAAAAGGGATTGGGGACATTCTGTCCGAGATGAATGTCTGACGGAAGCGCGCGCCGCACCGCGGCAACCGACGTGACGGTTGTGGCTTTCTCCGTATGCATATCGCTTGCCCGGCTGCCACAGATATCCACCGTGATACCGATCGTGTGCACGTCCGCATTCGGATCAGGACTGGTGTACGCGATCGTGTGCTCGTCGAAACCGCGCTGCATGAAGGTTGCAATGGTCGTGAAAATCGTCTGCAGATCGTAGGCGTTCGGAGTTTCGAAATAGAGAGCTCCCGTTGCCGAGGCGATGGTCTGCAGTTCCGTGCGCTGAATCCCCGATCCCAGTCCGATGCAGAACACCCGCAGGTTGAGCTGCTGTGCGAGCTGAATCACATCATACGGCAGATTGGTGCTGCTGTTGTCCGCGCCGTCAGTGAGCAGCACCACGGCACGTTTTGAATTCACTCCGTTTGCGGCAAGTTCCTGTAGTCCCTTTATCGCCGCATCCCACACGGCAGTCGCTCCGGCTGCGGGCAGGGCGTCGATCGCACTGTGAAGCAGGGGTTTCAATGTCGTCATCTGCTGCTGCACATTGACCTGCGTGTTGAACCAGAGAACCGCTGCCTCGTCGACCGTTCCGTCCATCAGATCAACAAAGGCCCTGCCGGCGGCTTTTGCGCCTGCATTGCCCGTCCCCATCATGCTGCCGCTGGCATCGAAGACGAGTGCCGCGGAAATGGGATTCTGAGCGGTGGGAGAGGCCTGTTCGATGATGGAAAATTCCTCGACGGGGAGTCCGTTGTCGGTCAGGGAAAACTGATTCTCGGCAAGGCTGTACTGTACGACGCTGTCACAGCGAATAAACAATGTCAGCTGCGATTGGGACTGGCCCTGTACCGCACTGATCGTTGTGATGCGCGCCTCGGGCTGGGCGGCAAGACACACGGGAAGGAGCATTACTGCAAAAATGATAAGTGACATTCGTCTCGGTGTTCGCATGTGATGAACCTCCTTTCAGGGTACGAATCCTGCCATGTGTCTGCGATGAATATGATGCAATACGGTCGCTTTCAGCCTGCGGTTACGGGGCCCGCAGGATTTCGGCGATCTCCCGGTATATGCCGGTGAGCTCGGAGAGCAGGGGACGCAGATAATGCTTCCCGCCGGTCTGCTGCGCGATGTTCTGCAGAATGCTGGTATGCGCGGTTTCCCGCAGTGAAATGGTATAGACGGCGATGTCGCTGCGCAGGGCGAGATCGATAATGGACTGCGGCGATCCGAGTTCGCTGCTGTTGTCATCGCTGTCGGTAATGGCGATCACCGCACGCCGCGCATGTGTGCCGCGGGACTGCACCTCCAGCATCGCGAGATAGATGCCGTCCCATACCGCCGTGGCGCCCGCCGTCATCGGCACGCCGCGCACGGCAGTGCGCAGCGCGGCCGTGTCCGAAGTCATGCGCTGTGACACGGTGCCGGAGGAGGTGAAAAACACGACCGCTCCCTGGTCGGATGTTCCGTCGAGCGAGTCGAGAAACGCCTGTCCAGCGCGTTTGAAATATTCGTTGAGCAGTGCGGTGATGGTGCCGCTGGCGTCGAAGACCAGCGCGGCGGAAAAATGTGCCGGCGTCCATGCCGTGTCCGTGCCCGTCGTATCACCGACGAGGCTGACCGACACCGCCGTGCCGATATCCTCACTGGGGAGGACGGACACGCCGTCGGAATAGCGGTTGCGCGGTGTCTCCGCCTCGAGGGGGGAGTCGCAGGCCGGCATCCAGGCAATGGCGGGAAGGATCAGAGCGAGGAGCAGCAATGCGGGAAGCACGCTTCCCGCGGGATTATGCCGCCGCCTAAAATTCATACGAAACGCCGTAGGTCAGACCGATCTTGTTTGTGTCGAACCAGCTGCCCTGGAATCGGTACAGCAGCATCGTGCCTTCGACGCCCGCGACGACGGCGATGCGCTCGAAGGGACGCAGCTTGATGCCGAGCGTGGCGCGCGCGAGCGGACCGAGCCAGTACATGCCGCCGCTTGCCGCCTGTCCGAACGCGCCGCCGGCCTGTGCCTGCACAAAGGGGTGGACGTGCGGGAGCAGTGCATCTCCGTTGAACTGGTATACCGCCGTCGCCCAGTATGCCATCGGATTCTGCTCGTACCGCACGCTCCTACCACCTTCAAGGCCGCTGAATGTCTGGGGGAAGGCCTCCTGCCCGCCCTCGATGCCGATCGCATGATGATCGGAGAGCGCGTACAGGGCGCCGATATTCATGTTGTGGAACCACGGTTCAGACTGCGACACCACCGCCGGTGCGGGATCCGAACGCAGTGCGACATTGCGCGCGTACAGCGTCACGCCGTCCGGCGGAGATACCAGGTTGAAAAACTGCACGTCGCCGGCACGGATGCGCTCGGGTTCGGGAGCCGGCGTTTCAAGCGGCGTGAGAGCCGCGATGGGACGCGTGCCGGGTTCACGTGCATCGAGGATGCGCATATCGCGCGAGGGGGATGCCTGCTCCTGCACTTCCGCCGCGGCAGCCGCTGCGCGGTTCGCCGGGATGGCAGCTGCGGGGGCTGCCACGGGCAGATCGCCGAGTGCCGGCGTTTCCTGTATTTCCAGGGTTGTGGGCGGAACGGAGACCACGCGCTGTGCCGTGCCGGACAGGTCCGGGGTTATGGCGGGAAACTGCATGGAGAGGAACAGCGCCGCGAGGATGGCGAGTACCGCCGCCGCGGTTGACAGGGTGACCTGCCGGAACGTTCCACTGCCCGCGCCCGTCGTCGCACTGCCGGCTGCGCCGACGCCCCCTGCCGCACCCATGGCACCTGCGGGAGCCGCCTCCGCCGCCAGGGGCGGAAGACTGAAGCCCAGCGCCGCGAACACCGCCGAGGTCGCCGATGCGGGTGGAGTAAAGGCCTCGTTGTCATGCTGAATGGCCTTCCTCATGGCGAGATGCTGCTGCATTTCCGCACGGAGTGCGCTGTCGGAGGACAGCTTCTCGAACAGCAGTTCCTCGTTCGCGCTGTCCAGCTCCCCGTCGAGGAAGGCATGGAGCATGCGCTCGTCCATATAATCCTGATGCGTACTCATGATATGATCTTCGTCTGAACCGTATGTTATTCCGTAAATTCTTCGATGTAGGGGGACAGAATCTCGCGGATTTTCTGTTTGGCGCGGAAGATGCGCACTTTCACATTCGAGAGCGAGGAATCCACGACCTCCGCAATCTCCGCATAACTCAGTCCGTCGTATTCCCGGAGCACAAACACTTCCCGATAGTCGTCGGGCAGCATCTCCAGCGCGGTGTTGATCAGCTGCAGCAGCTCCGATTTTTCATGCGAGGTGGGCTGTACCAGCTTTTGATAATCCTGAAATTCCACCGTGCGCTTCTTGTTCCTGCGCATGTTCAGGCACAGGTTCCGGGCGATTTTCAGCAGGAAACCCGGCACATTGGTCATTTCGCGATTTTCTTCCGCGCATTCGAAAAAGCGGATGAAGGTTTCCTGGTACACGTCCATCGCCTCGTCGCGATTGCCGAGAAACCGCAGGCAGTAGGCGTACACGCGTCCGCCGTGCCGTGCATACAGCTCGGAAAATGCGGCCTCCGCGACTTCCTTTTCGCCGGTCAGGCGATAAAACAGGTCAGCGTCCGGCAGAGAATGTTCTTCGTTCCCGGACATGGCGACGGTGTTTTGCGTTCTCGTAACAATATGTTCACTCCTCCGTGAGGGGAATGAACCGCGTGCTGAAATATAACACCTGAAATGATCGAAGGTTACAGGTCTTTTTTCTTCCCTCCTCGGATGTTTCTGCCGCAGAGTGTATTTTTTATGAACATTTGCGACGATTTCCTGTATCTCGAAGGAGGTTTCATGCATCGCATCATGGTAATTCTGGCCGGTGTCGCGCTCGCGGGGATGCTGGCGTCATGCGGAACGACGGAGAAGGAGAATATGACGGAAGAACTGAAAGGATTCCTGGCGGAATTCGAAAAAACTATCAAACCACTCAGCAGGGAGGCCGCGCTGGCGTATTTCGACGCCTCGATTTCCGGAAAGGAAGAGGATTATCAGCGTTCGGCGGATCTCGAGGTGAAGCTGAGCAAGGTGTATTCTGATACAAACGATTTCGCGTTGCTCAAACGCATCCACGAGGCGAACGCGATCGATGATCCCATGCTGGCGCGCCAGCTTGAAGTGCTCTACTTCGCCTACCTCGAAAAGCAGATCGACGAGCAGCAGCTCGAGGAAATGATCCGCCTGCAGAATGAAAACGAAAAGAAATTTTCCACCTACCGCTCGGTGGTCAACGGCAAGGAGCTGACAGACAACCAGATCGAGGAAATCCTGCGCAGCTCCACCGACAGCGACGAACTGAAGGCCGCCTGGAAAGCCAGCAAGGAGATCGGTCCGGTCGTGGCCGACGACGTCATCCGCCTCGTGAAAATGCGCAACGCGGCCGCGCGCGAGCTTGGCTTCGACAACTACCACGCCATGCAGCTCAAACTCAGCGAACAGGATCCCGAGGAGATCGCTCTGCTCTTCGACGAGCTCGATCAGCTCACGCACGGCACGTTCGAGGACCTCAAGGCGGATATGGATGCGAAGCTCGCTGAACGATACGGCATCACGGCCGAGGAACTGCGTCCCTGGCATTATCAGAACCGCTTCTTCCAGGAAGCTCCGAAGATCTACGACACGGATCTCGACGTGTTTTACAGGGACCAGGACATCGTGGCGCTGGCGCGGGATTATTTCGCCGGACTCAACCTCCCGATCGATGACCTGATCGAGAACAGCGACCTCTATGAAAAGGAAGGAAAATATCAGCACGCCTACTGCACGAACATCGATCGCGAGGGAGATGTGCGCGTGGTGTGCAACATCAAGCCGACCTATGCATGGATGAACACCACGCTGCATGAGTACGGCCATGCCGTCTACGACAAATTCAACGACCGTGGCGTGCCCTGGGTGCTGCGCGAGCCCGCGCACACGTTCTGCACCGAGGCCATCGCCATGCTCTTCGGACGCATGGCCAGCAATCCCTCATGGCTGACGCAGGCGGCGGGCGTTCCCGCCGACGAGGCGAACGCCGTTGCCGAAGACGCGTTCAAGGCGCTGCGTCTCGAGCAGCTGGTGTTCAGCCGCTGGGCGCAGGTTATGTACCGCTTCGAAAAGGCCATGTACGAGAATCCCGATCAGGATCTCAACGCGCTGTGGTGGGAACTGGTGGAGAAGTACCAGATGATTCGCAGGCCCGAGGGACGCAACGCGCCGGACTGGGCCACGAAGATTCACGTCGCCCTGTATCCCGCCTACTATCACAACTACCTGATGGGTGAGCTGCTGGCGTCACAGCTGCATGCGAAAATCTGCCGGGATGTGATCAACAGCGAAAATCCGCGGCTCGAAGCCTACGTCGGCAATCCCGCCGTCGGGTACTGGCTGCAGGAGAACGTGTTCCGACCGGGTGCCACGATGCACTGGAACGACATGATCGAGAAGGCCACGGGCGAAAAGCTCACCGCGAAGTACTACGCGCAGCAGTTCGTGGACTGATTACCGCACCAGCAGCATTTTCATGCGGTCGACATCAGCGCCCGACTGCAGCACGGCGAGGTACAGTCCGGCGGGGAGACCGCGGGCGTCGAAGCGCGCTGTGTAGGCGCCGGGCGCGAGCGTGCCGTCGTGCAGAACGGCGACGCGGCGGCCACGGCTGTCGTACACGGTGAGACGGCTGTGACTGGCGCCGGAGACCCGGAAGGTGATGCCGGCGGAGGAGCGGACCGGGTGCGGCGAGCAGCTTTCCAGCGCGACGGTGTGCGCTGCGGGGGGGGCGGTCGCGGAGACGGGACGGTTGTCGAGCACATTGAACTCGATATACGACGGGGAGACACCGCCGAACACGAAAGTGTTCGTCGAATTGTCGACCGGACCGAGCGGAAAATTGCCGAAGTTGTTGTCGGTGTCCGGCAGCAACGCGATGCCGCCGTGCACGCGCGCCTCGAGGACATGTCCCGCGGGCACGGTATGCAGCACGGCGTTCATTTCCATTTGCAGCGGTCCCTCCGAACCCGCCTGCTGCGCGTGACAGCGCGTCAGGGGGATTTTGGTATTGGTCGTAGGATCCACCTCGTAGAGCACGACATTCATCTGATACTGCGAGCCGGTGCCGCTCGCAAGGATCACCGCCTGCGCCGGGGCGGGCGCGATGGTCATGTCTTCGGTGATAGGCGGACTGCGAAACACCTGCGGCGCGGAGCCGAGCAGGTTGACATAGTTGATCTGCCGTTCGCCCTGCACCATCTGCGGCGTCAGTGAAAGTCCTTCATCGGTGAAGAACCAAGTCATTTCCTTCAGGTCCGACGGTCGCGGCTCGGGATTGTGCGTCAGCCAGTACTTCTCTTCGTCCACCCCGAACACGCGCATCTCCTCATTCCCCGCATCAAAAAACACAACCGCGCTGTCGGATGAAGCGACGGCCGCATATCCCTCATTATCCTGCAGCCAGTACGCGAACCATCGCGCGACGACATCCATCACGTAATTCTCCTGTGCCGGGATATTCGGCAGGCTGTGTCCCGCGGGATAGAGAATGATGCGCTTCGCCGAGGGCACGGCGGCAAACTGACGCAGGGCGGCGTTCTGATCAAAGAAGCCATCGTAGTAGCTCACGATGGAGAGCACGGGCGTGCTGACCGAGGATTCGAGTTCACGCGTGGAGGCGTCGGTGAGGAATCCGCGCACGTAGCTGTAGTCGCCGCTCTCCCGGGCACGTGTGATGGAGTCGAGCACGGAGGGATCGAAGTTTACGCTGGGCGACAGCGACGCGGCGGCGAAGGTCCAGTTCAGCGCGCCGTCTTCGAGCCAGTTTTCGCGGAAGCGGCCGTTGGCCACGATGGAGATGACCGCGCGCACGCCCATGTCGTATGCGGCGGCATTCCATGCATGGATGCCGCCCTGCGAGCCGCCCATGACGCCGATGCGCTCGGGATTGACGCCCGGCAGCGCGCGGGTGAATTCCACCATCGCGCGGAGGTCGGCGATGATGCGCTCGGATGTGAAGAAGTCGAACATCCCTCCGGAGGCGCCCTGTCCGCGGACGCTGTACGCGGTTGCCGCGTAGCCCTCCAGCGCGAAGCTGCGGGCGAGGCTCGCATTGTTGTTCTTCGATCCGCCAAAGCCGTGGACGAGAAGGACGGCGGGATATCCGCCGGAGGGCGGTGGCGTGTCGGGGAGCACGTAGAAGGCGTCGAGCACGACGTCGTCACTCATTGTCAGTGTCGTATCACGCAGATTCTGTGCCTGTGTGATGATCGGAAGCAGTGCGAGGATAAGGAAAACCAGGCGAAAGTACTTCATGATATATGCCGATATTCGATCCGGATGTCTTGTTTATGAAAGGAATATACGGAATTCTCTGCCGTGAGAGGAGTGCCGCGTTGCCGCCCGCACGGGATTTTCCTTATCTTGCGTGACGCGGCCGCGCGCCGCTGAATGTGATTCCGCGATTTACTGGAGGTATGTTCATGTCCCGCCGATTCGGTTTCCTCACCTCGATTCTTCTTTCCCTCTTTCTGTTTGTCACGCTGACCGCTGATGAGGGGATGTATCCGCTCAGCGAGATCTCCCGTCTGGATCTTGAATCCAAGGGACTCGAAATCCCCGTCTCCGAGATTTACAATCCCGACGGGGTCAGCCTGGTCGATGCCATCTGCCAGGTCGGCGGCGGCACGGGCGAATTCGTTTCTCCCGACGGTCTCATCCTCACGAATCATCACATCGCGTACGCGGGAGTCGTCGCCGCAAGCACGCCCGAGCGCGATTATCTGCGTGAGGGATTCACGGCCGCTTCCCGCGCCGAGGAGATTCCGGCCGAGGGATACATCTGCCGCATCACCGAGGATTACCGCGACGTGTCGGAGGATGTGCTGAGCGTGGTGACCGATGAGATGACACCCGCCGAGCGCAGTGACGCCATCCGCGAGAAGATGAAGGCGATCGCCGAGGCCGAGGAGGCCGGACGCGAGAATATTTCCTGCGAGGTATCGGAAATGTTTCCCGGAAAGAGCTACGTGCTGTTCACCTACCGCATCATCCGCGACGTGCGCCTGGTGTACGTGCCGCCTCTGAGTGTGGGGAATTACGGCGGGGAGATCGACAACTGGATCTGGCCGCGGCACACGGGCGACTTCTCCTTCATGCGCGCCTACACCGCTCCCGACGGCAGCACGGCCGCCTACTCCGAAGACAACGTGCCCTTCAAGCCGAAGCGCTACATCAAGGTGGCGCCGGAGGGTGTTTCGGAGGGCGACTTCGTGTTCATCCTCGGATACCCGGGCCGCACCTACCGGCACAAGACCTCGGATTATATCGCGCTGTACGAGCGCACCATCCTGCCCTACCTCTCCGACCGCTACGACTACATGATCGAGACGCTCGAAGAGGCGTCGAAAGAGGATCGCGCATTGCAGCTGGAATTCGCGAACATGATCAAGGGACTCGCGAATGCGACGAAGAATTACAAGGGGAAGATTCAGGGACTGCGCCGGCTCGACCTCGCCGAGAAGCGGCGCGCCGAGGAGGCGCAGCTGCAGCAGTTCATCGAAAACGACGGCAAGCTGAACGAGTCCTACGGCAATACGCTCGAGGAACTGCGCGGCGTGTACCGCGACTACGAGGCATCATCCCTGCAGGAAATCATCGTCACGCTGCTCGGGCGCAACGGCTACTACAATCTGTTCAATTCCATTCTCTCGACGATGGAGAAGGGAGACCTGAACGCTGAGCGTGAGCAGCGTCTGGAGGAAGTGATCGCGCGGCAGTATGAGGCGATGACGCCTGCAGTGGAGCAGGATTTTCTCGCGACGCTGATCTGGGATTTCCACACGCTGTCGAAGGAGCGGCAGCCGGATGTGATCGCCACGCTGATCGGCGGGCACGGGGATGACCGCGGTGAGGCGCTGGATGCGATTCATGCTGCGTTCAAGGAGAGCGCCCTGTCCTCCCCCGAAGGCGTGACACGCATCGCGAAGCAGGATCTCGATGCCATCAGGGCGTCGAAGGATCCGTTCATTGAACTGGCCCTTGAGTTGCGCGAACTGAACAAGGAGATCATCGAGCGCCGCCGCACGCGCGACGGTGAGCTGAAGCGTCTCGAAGCGGCATATATCGACGCGAAGATGGCGTGGCAGAAGAAGGACTTCATTCCCGACGCGAACAGCACGCTTCGTCTCACCTACGGGTACATCCGCGGGTATGCGCCCGCCGATGCGACCTATTACTCGCCGCAGACCTCGCTGAAGGGTGTGATCGAGAAGAACACCGGCGAGCGTCCCTTCGACGCCCCGGATCAGCTCGTGGAGCTGTACAACACCGGGAATTACGACACGTCGCTCGAGGACGAGCTGCTCGGTGATATCCCCGTCGGCATGCTCTACAACATGGATACCACGGGCGGCAACTCCGGGAGTCCGGTACTTAACGCCCGCGGAGAGCTGGTCGGCGTGAACTTCGATCGGGCCTTCGAGGCGACGGTGAACGACTATCAGTGGAGCGAGGAGTACAGCCGCTCGATCGGCGTGGACATCCGCTACGTGCTCTTCATCGCGAAGCATCTCGGCCGCGCGGATTTCCTGCTCGACGAGCTCGGCGTCAACTGATCCTCGCGCCGGATGAACATCATCGTCCTCAATTCGGGCAGCAACGGCAACGCCGTGTACGTGGAGTCGCCGGAAAGCGGCTCCGCGGTGCTGCTGGACTGCGGCATCTCGCGTCGGCAGATCGAGCTGCGCCTGAAGGTGCATGGCCGGCATCCACAGAGCCTGCGGGCCGTGTTCATCACGCATGAGCACGCCGATCATGTGCGCGGTCTGCCCGTGCTGACCAAGCTCTATCATATTCCCACCTGGCTCACCGAGCCAACGTTCCGCCGCATGCACCGCAACCGTCCCTGGCGCGGGCACCGCTTCATGGGCAACAGTGACACGGTCACCGTGGATGATATCACGGTGCAGGCGTGTCCCAAGTCACACGACGCCTCCGATCCCGTGTACTTCGTGGTCTCGATCGGTGAACGGCGGTTTCTTTACGTTACGGATCTCGGCGAGCACGACGACTCGGTCGCCGCGGTCCTGTCCGACGTCGATGCAGCGCTGATCGAAAGTAATTACGATGAGGGGATGCTCGAGACCGGTCCCTATCCGGAGTATCTCAAGGCGCGCATCCGTGCCGCGCACGGACATCTATCCAACCTGCAGGCGGTGGATCTCATCCGCCGCCATGCCAACGGGCGCCTGCGCACACTCATTCTCGGCCATCTCAGTGAAAACAACAACACGCCGGAGATCGTCCGGCGTGAAATGGATATGCTATTGGAAGAGCGGGGGGATTTTCGTCCGCGCGTCGTGATCGCGTCGCGGTATACGGTGGGAGATGTGTTGAGCGTATAGGTTTACAAATACGACTTCTTCATTTCGAGTTCCTGGGTGAGGCGATCCATGCCGTCGGTGCCGAGCGCGCGTTCGCTGGTAACCGACGTGCCGGGAGTGACGACCTGGACGGTGGCGCGGGAGTAGTCGCGGAGTCCGTGACGCCAGGAACTGTCTTCGGCATCGGCGACAGGAGCGCTGTCGGAGCGCGTGTCGTCGATCTGCTGGCGCAGCCGCAGGATTGCCGTTTCCTTCTTTTCGGCAAGCAGGCGGTGGATGCTTTTCGCGGCGGCAACCTTCTCTTCCATCTGACGCTGGATCTCGCGGATCTTGCTTTCGGAAGCGACCGTCCGCGCCATGAGATAATCCTCGAAGCGGGTCATGACTTCCTCGTACTCCTGCTGCACGCGCGCGAGTTCGAGACGCGAGTGCCAGTAATTCTCCGGATCCGCGGAGAGCAGGTAGTAGAACGGAACGGAAAGGCGGAAATCACGGGGAAGTCCTTTGACGGTTGCATACCCCGCGGGAAATTCCGTCTTCATGGCGCTGCGCAGCGCGGCGTCATCAAAGGCCTCCAGGCCGGAGCTGACGGAGATCTCGCTGAACACAACTTCTCCCTCGGAGGTGACATACATTGTCACTTCCACAACGCCCTCGATACCGCGGTTGAGCTGTTCCTCCGGGTAATCCGGCAGCATGAATTCGGGCTGCGCGGCGGATGTGAACCGAATCTCCTCCGTTTCTTCGGGAAGCGTGAACAACGGAGGAATGAAGCCGCGTGACTTCATGGAAGACTGCGCCAGGACGGTCGACGCGGCGAGGACAAGTAGGATCAGGGAGAAGGAGGTACGCTGCATAGAACCTCTTCATGTGTCTATGTGAGACGGCAGACAATGGTACAAAAGCCTACTGTACCGGTCCATGCAGATTACGAGTATTTTGTTAGAAATGCAATACCCGATACGCTTCCGAGCCTGATTTTTCAGTGTTTTCGGAGCTTTTTCCTGTACGTGGGTGTGAATATTTATCACGCATCGGCGGAAGTTATCTTCAACGTTGTCCATATTATCCCTTGTCCCACGACGGGAGGAACGGCGTTTTCTCATGACAGGGGATACGGAAACGAAAGCCGGTGTGCACCGCAGGGGGGGCGTCAGGACTGCTGCGGATCAGAAAGCCGACGATGCGTCAGGATGGCTGTTGATCACTCGGTCGCGGCGTGCGTCAGGATGGTTGTTGATCCGCTGTCTGTCTGCGGGTGATCAGCCAGACGCCGAAGGCTACGAGTGGAATGCTCAGCAGTTGTCCCATGGTGATCGGCATGGAGGGATCGAGGGTGGACTGCCCCGTCTTGAAGAATTCCAGGATGAAGCGCATCGAGAACAGCATGGTCAGCATGCTGCCGGTCAGACGACCGGGACGCGCTCCGAGGGATTTCCGGTACAGTGTGAGCATAACAAGAAAGATGATCAGGTAGGTCAGGGCTTCGTAGAGCTGCACGGGGTGACGGGGCACCATGTCGACCCGTGAAAATATGACTGCCCAGGGAAGGTCAGTGGGGAGGCCCAGGATTTCCGAGTTGATGAAGTTGCCGAGACGCACGAAGATCGCCGCGAGCGGAATGACGACGGATACGCGGTCGGCGACCCATATGAACGAAGTCCCCTTCGTGCGCCGCGCGAACAGGAGCAGCGCAATGATAATGCCTGCGGCAGCGCCGTGGCTCGCAAGTCCTCCTTCCCAGACCTTCAGAATTTCGATGGGATGAGTCAGGTAGAATTCAGGACTGTAGAAAAGACAGTGTCCGAGCCGCGCGCCCGCGACGACACCGACGAAGACGTACAGGAAGAGACGGTTCAGCAGGTCGTCGCTTTTGTTCTCCCTGCGGAAAATCCAGACCATGATCGCGAAACTCGACAGGAAGGCGAGCGAGAAGAGAAGACCGTACCAGCGGACGTGAAATGTTCCGAAAGAGAAAAGCTCGGGATCGACGTTCCAGGTGAACATGTCAGGAGTCTTTCGTGTGCGTTATCGGTTGCGCGGATAGATCCGCATCTTCCAAGTATACGAAAATTCCCGAGCAGTACGCAGTAGGCAGTAGGTAGGAAGCAGGATTCAGCAGGCAGGATGTGCTCATGACATATAATGTATTCGCCCTGAAAGGGCGATACGGTTCAGCCCCGGGCAACGCCCGGATTGAGGCGGGTGCTCAATTCTCTCTCATGCCCTGAAAGGGCGTGAAGGACTGCCAAAAATCGGCCGAAAATGCGACCGGCCGCGCATTGCGCGGCCGGTCCTGAAAACAAGGGAGAGAATTGTGTCAGTGTATCACGACCAGGTTGCTGACAGCGACGCGGTTGCCCGCCTGCACGCGCACGCGGTAGTTGCCGGTGCCGAGACCGTCGGTCTGCAGGTTGAAGGTGTGCGTTCCAGCATCGAGACGCGCTTCGATGCCGCTGCGAACCAGACGTCCGAGATTGTCGAACACGTCAACCCGCGTGACGCTCTGCCGGTCCAGTGTGAACCCGATCGTGAGTCCCGCCGCAGATGCAGCGGACACGGGATTGGGATACATGAAGTCCAGCGCAAAGTCTCCAGCCGAAGGCGGGGACGTGGTCGAGGTAGTCTCGTTGGACTGGAAGTTCGAGCGGAACTTGTAAATGTTGAGTCCCGCGGCGTAGATATCCGTCAGTGACGTGTTGGCGAACGCGGTCGACGAGGTAATGAACCCGAAGGTGCCGGGCACGGCCTGCACGGTCCAGTCTTCACCCATATTGGTTGATACCCAGGCGTTGGTGCCCTGGATGAACCAGAGGCGGCGGCCGTTCGGTTCGATCTCGATGGTGCCGCCGGTGCTGACCTGAATCGACGATACCTCGTTCCAGGTGTCGCCGCCGTCGGTGGTCACCGCCAGCATGTTTGATCCGCCCTGATTTTCCTGTGTGGTAAAGCGGACCGCGCCGCGCTTGCTGTCCCCGAACACCATGTCCACCGAATGCTTGCTCGGCGTTGCAATGCTGATCCAGCTCCGGCCGCGGTCTGTGGAACGGTAGATCTTGCTGTTGTTGGTACCGAACCAGAGGGTGTCACCCGCGGCGGCGTAGGAGTTGTTCCAGCCCGCCTCGCCGGTCGGGGCGCTGACGCTGTTTGTGATCGGCGTCCACGTCTCGCCGCCGTCATCGGTTGTCAGGATGCCCCAGGTTCCGTCTTTCGGGTCACCCTGCAGAATGCCGTTCTGGTCATCGTACATGTGAATCCAGTTGACGAAGCCGGTGTAGCTGCTCACCGAGGTACCCGACCACGAAGAACCGCTGTTGGTGGTGCGGTACACCTGGGCGGCGCCGTTGCTTGGACCGGTGCCGACGAGCGCGATATTGTTGGTCACACCCTCGATACAGTATACACCCTGTCCGGAGGGATAGCCGCTGCTGCTTCTGATCGAACTCCACGAGCCGCCGCCGTTGAGGCTGCGCAGACCGAGGTCCTGATTCTCCACATGGGCGGTGGCCCAGATGGACGTGACCGATGCCGCGTCGATGGAGGTGATGTAAGGGGCACCGAAGTTCAGTGACGTATGCCACGCATCGTTGAGATAGACGGGGATGCGGCCGGTGACGAAGTCGACGTATTCGCCGTCTTCAATGCGGATGCGGATGATGACGTAGCCCTCTGAAATCTCGGGATATTCCGCTAGTGCAATGTCGAACTCAAGGGACTTCGTGTCAAAAGTCTGCATGTCTGCGAGTGAGAAATCCGTCGCATCGGTCTCTACCGATGCGTCATCGAGATCAATGTATGCCGTGGCATTCGCCGACGTTGGCGCAAGGACGTTCTCCAGCACGACGGTGAGGCGCGCGGCCTGTCCGGTCTCGGTGAAGCGGTAATTCCCGCCGTCGATGCTGTACTGGAAATCCTTGATGCGGATGCCGGGGATGTCATCGAGATTGTCGTTCTCCGTGACCGCACGGTAGGCATTCAGGCGGCCGTATCGCTTGCTGGTTGCCGGCGAGTCGAAGCGGTCGGCAGTTACGCGCAGCTGCGTCGCGATCTGATCGGGCGTCCAATCGGGATGCACGGCCTTGACAAGCGCGGCAACGCCCGCTGCGAGCGGAGCGGAAAAAGACGTACCGGTCGGACTGGTGTATCCCGCGCCCTTTCGCGTTGTGCGAATACCGTTGCCGGGGGAATATACGTGGACCGTGTTTCCGTAGGTTGCCCAGCCGGAGGCGTTGCCGTTGGATTCCACCGAACCGACGTTGAGCACGTGATTGAGGGACGATGGCGCACGCGGCGCATAGTCGTTGTCCACCGGGTCGTTACCGGAGGAGCTCACAACGAGCGATCCCATTTCCGTAACGTCGTCGATGATATCCTGCAGCGCGCGAATCAGTCCGCCTTCACCGCCCCAGCTGCAGTTGATGATGTCTGCTCCCATCTGGCCGGCGTAAATGATTCCGTCATATCCCGCAGCGATGCCCGACGAGCTGTTGCTGGCAGCCTTGATCGCCAGGATTTTCGCGCGGAAACTGCTTCCGGCAATACCCTTGCCGTTGTCCGTGCGCGCGGAATGGCAGCCGGAAGTGTTGGTGCCGTGTCCGATGGCGCCGTCCATGGGATCATTGTCCGGCTGCGGACTCTGCGAGGAGCCGCCACCGATGAAATCCCACCCGTGCCAGTCATCGACCTTGCCGTTGTTGTCGTCATCGACACCGTTGTCTTTCAGTTCACCGTCGACCCCGTATTCCCCGGGATTGATCCAGATGTTCTCCGCGAGGTCCTCGTGCTGCCAGTCGACACCCGAGTCGACATTGCCGATCACGATCGTCGAATCACCTGTCGTGACATCCCAGGCCTCTTCGAGCTTGAGCACGTCGATCGCCCACTGGTTGCCGACCTGCGGATCGTTCGGGGTGTAATGGAAGGGAAAAATGTAGTACGGTTCCGCGTATTCGACGCTCGCATCACTGCTGATTTCCTGCGCGAGCAGCGCGGGATGGTCACCGGAGGTGTAGCGCACTTTCACCATGCGGTCGATATTGTATGCGGGGCGCGCGGCCTTCTGCAGCGCGGTTTCGGCGTGGGTGTTGAACGGCTCGACGATGTTCGCGCCGATGCGCTCAAGTATATGGTCAAGGCTGCGAATGCCGAGACGATCTCCGCCCGTCGTAAACGACGCGTGCTCGCGCAGTTTGATGATGAGCAGATTGGGGACGACTTCCAGCTTGCCCGAACGCATATCATTCTGCGCGGGACGGTCCGGAGAGTCTGCGAAAGAAGGCATGCCGGAGAAGACAAACACTGCGGCGATGCAAAGGGGAACAAATACTTTCATAATTCACCATGCGAGATTGGAGAGAGGGCTATATCCTTATAAGATAGAAAAAAGCATCTATTCGCTAAAGGGGAAAAAATGGGATGCAGGACGGTGATACTGGAAGAATGCAGTGGCGATACGTTTCTGGGAAAAAAATGAAAACCCCCGGCAAAATCACCGGGGGTTTGTCATCAATCTGGGGGCGCAGATACTGCGCCCTTCGGGATGAAATCATGTCTGGAATCGTCAGTGTGTCACGCTTATCGTGCGTGAAGTACTGTGCGCCGGTGTCGTCAGACGCAGCACGTAACTGCCCGCGGAAAGGCCGTTCAGCGAAACACGTGCCGTATGACTGCCACCGCGCAGGGTGGCGTTGACAGCTTCGCGCAGCTTGCGTCCGTTCATGTCGTACACGGCGAGCGTGACCGGGGCCGCGTCGCCGAGTGTGAACTCCGCAGTCAGGCTGCCCTGGAAGGAGGATGCCGGCTGCGGATACACGTTCGTGATCCGCGGGGTGCCGGGGAGTGCCATCGGCGGGCGCTCAGCGGATACCACCGAACGGTGATTGCTGGTGTATTCGTACACATGATAACTGGCACCGAAGACACGCGTGATGAAACCGTCGTTCCACTCCGCGGCGTCGAACACAGGCCAGAAGGTGTAGGGCGTGGGCTGCACGCTCCACGTGGCACCGAGGTCCGTTGACACGTAGGCGTTCGGCGACTGCAGGAACCAGAGACGTTCGCCCTGGCGCTCCCAGATGACTGAACCGTACGGCGCGGCGATGGTGGAGACCAGCGACCAGGTCTGGCCGCCGTCCTGCGTGATCGCCAGCGTGTCGGTGCCGACGTCGTTGAGGCGCGAGAAACGCGCCGCACCGACCATCGCGTCACGGAAGGTCACGTCCACCGAGTTGCGTGAAGGAGTCGTGTGAGATGTCCAGGTCTGACCACGATCCGTCGAACGGTAGATGATGCCGCTGTTCGTTCCGAACCAGACATTGTCTCCGACAACATCGTAGCTGTTGTTCCAGCCGGCCTCGCCCTCGGCAGCGGTCAGGGGAGTCGACAGGGGCGTCCAGCTCCTTCCGCCGTCGCTCGTGGTGGCGATGCCCCAGGCATTGTCCTTCGGATCGCCCTGCATGATACCGTTGGCCGGCGAATACATGTGGATCCAGTTCACGAAGGGCGTCATGTCACCCACGCTCGTGCCTCCCCACGACTGTCCGCCGTCGGAGGTGTAGTAGATTTCCGCCTGGCCATCGACCGGACCGGTTCCGACCCAGGCATTGAACTCGTCGATCGCGTCGATGCAGTAGACGCCCTCGCCATCGGGATACCCCTGTCCCCAGGCAAATACCCAGCTCTGTCCGCCGTCACTCGAGCGGATCGCAAGATCCTGGGTGGGAACGTTGTCTTCGCTGTAATTCCCGTTGACCCAGATATTGAAGCGATCGGGGACGTCAATGGAATTGAAGCCGTACGTGATGGCGTTGAATGTCGTGCGCCAGCCCTCGTCGAATTCGACACGGATGCGCACGATGTCGTAATCCACATAACTCCCGTCGGTGAATTTCAAAATCACCGGCACGTAGCCCTCCGAGAGATTGGCGTCTTCCGCGAGCGTGAAAGTGAAGGAAATGTCTTCCGTGTCTTCGGTGAGCATGCCGCCGAGCGTGAAGCTGGTCGCGTCAAGTGAACCGTACAGCGGATCCACTTCAAGCTCGACCGTGGCATCGGCCGTGGGAGCGAGATAGTTCATCAGCGTGACGTCGACCGTGGCGGTCTGCTCGGGTTCGGTAATGACCGCACCGCTGGCGGTCGACACGGCAACGCTGCTGACACCGAGTCCGGGGATGTCTTCGAGCGTCGCGTTCGCGCTCACGGCGGTGTATCCGTTGGCTTTGCCGTAATAGAGGGGATCATCCCCCGCGCCGAGCCTGTCGGCTGTTACGCGGATCTGCTTGAGCACCTGGTCGGGTGTCCAGTCGGGATGCTGGGCGAAGATCAGCGCCGCGAGCCCGGAAATGTGGGGCGTGGCGAAGGACGTACCGGTCACGGTCTGATAGCCGAAGCTCATGCGCACGGTGAGGATATCCGTTCCGGGAGCGTAGACATGGACCGAGGTACCGAAGGATGTGGTGGTCGTCGCGCTGCCATCCTGCTCCAGCGAACTGACCGCGAGTACGTGGTTCAGGCAGGCGGGGAGGAAGGGACGCAGGTCGGTGTTGATCGCATTGTTGCCGGCACCACCGACCACGAGTACGCCCTTCGACCAGGCGTAGTCGATCTCATCCTGCAGCACCTGGCTGAATTCGCCGTAGCTGCCCCAGCTGGCGTTGATGACCGTGCAGCCCATGTCGGCTGCGTAGCGGAGTCCGCCGTAGCCGGCGATGTCCGTCGTACCGCCGTCGTTCTGCACCTTGATGGGGAGGATTTTCGTGTTGTATCCGACACCGGCGATGCCCGTGCCGTTGTTCGTGCGCGCTGCCGCGATGCCCGCGCCGCTGGTGCCGTGTCCGTCGAAGTCCATGGGATCGTTGTCCGGTACCGGATTCTGCAGCGTCCCGTTGCCGAGGAAATCCCAGCCGCGCCAGTCGTCGACGAGTCCGTTCCCGTCGTCGTCACGACCGTTGTTGCGCAGGTCGCCGTTCGTCCCATATTCACCGGGATTGATGTAGATGTTGTCCCGGAGATCTTCGTGGTTGTAGTTGATGCCGGTGTCGATGTACCCGATGACGACGGTCGAGTCGCCGGTGGTGACATCCCAGGCATCAGCCATGTTGAGCATGTCGAGCGCCCACTGCTCGGCGTAGCGCGCATCGTTCGGTTCGCCCAGCAGGCGGAAGCGGAAGTACGGTTCGGCGTACTCGACGCCCGGCAGCCGCTCGAGTTCGCCGACCAGCGCGCGGGGATTGACCGGGGCGCTGTAGCGCACGAGCATGATGCGCGCGAGACTCTGCGCCTCCTGCGACGCGCCCGCCTTGCGCAGCGACTGCACGGGATGCAGCGGCTCGACCGATGTGGCCATGATGCGCTGGAGAACGGCGTCCACGCCGGAAAGTCCAACCGCCGACGCGCCCGGTGCCACGGTGCGGACGTCGGTAAGCTTGATGAAGATGAGGCCGGGGACGATGTTGTCCTGCACCTGGTCGCCGGGTGCGCCCGGACGTTCAGCCTGCCCGGCGAACGCCTCGGCGCCGGAGGCAAGCAGAAGGATCAATGCGAAAACGGGTACTGCAGATCGCATAAGCATTCCATGATTTTGTGATGGGAAATTCGTGAGCCTTATCCATTCAATATAATGACTGCAGGATACAATGGTAAGAGGGCGAGCGGAAGCACGGCGATTTGTCCTCGTCGTCACGATACTGGCATCATTTCGGATAATGTCGGATATTTTGGGTAATAGCCTGATCTGTCATTATCCCGGAGGGCGGGCATGCACCGTTTCATTCTTCTCCTCGCTGTCGCGGCAATTCTCCCCGGCATCGCTTTCGCACAGAACGACAATCCCGGTTCACGCGAGCAGGAATTCCGCGACCGGTTCATGCAGCGGACGCTCGAGGGACATCAGCGTCTTTCGCTCGATCCTGACATCCGTGCGAAGGCGCGCGAGCTGAACCGGCGTCGCAGTGAAGCGCTGCGCAAGGGACAGGACTCGGACAACTATCCCGTCTCCGACGGCATTTTCGCCGAGTCGGAAATCCACGCGGCCATCAATCCCACCGATCCCGACAACATCGTCGTCTCGGCCATTCGGCAGGTGGTTGTGCAGGGATCCATCGGTGATCTGACCTGTCCGATCTATTCCACGACCGACGCGGGATGGACCTGGACGGAATCGGCGTTTCGGAGTGAGCCCACCGTAGCCGATGCCATCCTGTTCGGTGGGGGGGATCCCGTGCTGGCCTTCGATGCGGACGGCCGGGCGTATTTCAGCTGGCTCAATGCCTTTGTCGATCAGTCTTTCAACCACCTCTACAGCGAGTTGTGCTGGGTGTATTCGGACGACGGCGGCTGGACGTGGACGCAACCCGCGTCGACGGTGTTTGCCGAAGCGAGCATGTTACTGGGGCATCCGGACGCCCGCCTGGTAGACAAGCAGTGGATGGCGGTGGATCGCAGTTCCTCACCGCATCGCGGAACTCTCTATGCGGCCTTCGTGCGCTTCGCGTCACGCGGGATGATCATCTGCGTCACGCGCAAGGAGGCGGGCAAGGATGCATTCGAGAATGAGGTCTGGGTCTCGCCCGATTCGCTCGGGACCGTACAGTACGCGAGCATCGATGTCGACGAGCAGGGCGGTGTGCACGTGACGTATTTCGGCACCACCGACGGCTCGCGCTCCGCGCTCTGGCATGTGCGCTCCACCGACGGCGGGAAGACCTTCGGTACACCGAGCATGGTATCCAACCTGATTTTCCCCGGGCTCAGCGACGATGACAAGAGCGGCGGGATCCGCGGGATCACCGAGCGGCGGCTTTACCCCTGTCCACAGATGTGCGTCGACCGTTCGCGTCCGGGATCGGTGTACATGGCATGGACGGCGTCGGGTGTGACGGAAGGAAAGGAGGACGGGACGGATATCTATTTCGCGCGCAGTACGGACTACGGTGCTACGTGGAGCAGGCCCATGCTGGTCAACGACGACCCGCGCGGAGTGCTCGTCGACCAGTTCTATCCAAGTATCGCGGTGAACGACGACGGCGTGATCGCGGTTACCTGGTATGACCGACGTGAGGATGTGGAATGGAATAACGATGCGCGCTATTTTTTCGCGGTGTCGCGCAACGGGGGTGAAAGCTTCAGCGCAAACCGGCCGATCGCGACGATGCCCATGGACATGTTCAAGGCGGGGGATAAAAACGACATGTTCGGCATCGGCGAGTACACGCAGGTGCTGATGACAAACGATCGCATCATCCCGTTCTGGACCGATGGCCGCAGGAACAACGGCGATCTGCTGATCTACAGCGCCGACATCGACCTGACGACACTCGACGTCCGCAGTGTCACGCCGTTCTCCGCGGATTTCCGTCTGCTCGAGGTCTTCCCTCAGCCGGCCGACGCACAGCTGCGGCTGCGGTTTTCGCTCGAGCGCAGCATGGAGGTGCGTCTCGTCCTTACTGACCTGCTCGGCCGCACGGTCCGTGAGCTTCCCCGACGCGCCTTCGCAGCGGGCGAACATGAAGCCGCGTTGTCAGCAGCCGGGCTCCCGGCGGGCAGTTATCAGTTGATGCTGGTGACGCCGGAGGGACAGGCCGCGCGGATGATTCGCATATTCTGACGCAGGAAAACTTTCTCCGATACCTCCAATCTCAGTATTTTTCGGGACAGACGATTCAATTCCGATTCGAGGTATGTTCATGGACACGCGACGATTTCTTATCCCCCTGCTTCTGATTCTTCTTCTGCCCCTGAGCCTGTCCGCCCAGAACGGCGACAAGGAGCGCCGCATCCCGGCGGAACTTGAGCAGCGGCTCAAAGAGAAGATCCAGCAGGAACAGCAGGAAAAGTCACGCCTGATCACCGCCGAGGAGCTGCTCTCGCTCAAGCGGGTATACTCGCCGACGGTGTCGCCCGACGGCAAATGGGTGCTGTATTCAATCAGCACGCCCGACATCGAAAAGAACAGCAGCAACGCCGACCTGTACCTGGTGTCCATCGACGGACAGCAGCGCTGGCGTCTGACGACGTCTCCCGCGGCGGATTTCGGCGGCGTCTGGTCCCCTGACGGCGAGCGCATCGCCTTTCTCTCGACGCGCGACGGGAAGCCACAGATCTATGTCATCCCCATCGACGGCGGTGAGGCGCGGAAGGTCAGTGATATCGAGAACGGTGTGAGCAATCTCAGCTGGTCGCCCGACGGCGCGCATTTCGCGTTCACGTCGGACGTGAAGATCGACAGCACCGTGGCCGAGCGCTACCCGGAGTACGACAAGGCGCAGGTGCGGATTTATGACGACATCCCTGTGCGGCACTGGGACGAGTGGAACGACGAGCAGTACATGCACCTGTTCGTCATGCCGGCCGACGGCGGCGAGGCGCGTGACCTGATGCCGGGCGAGCGCTGGGAGACACCGCTCAAGCCCTTCGGCGGCGCCGAGCAGATCGCCTGGTCGCCCGACGGGAAGGAAATCGCCTACGTGTCGAAAAAGGTGGAAGACTTCGCCGAGAGCACCAACTCGGCCATCTACGTGGTGGATGTTGCGAGCGGAGCGACGCGCAACATTACCGAGGGGATGCCGGGCTTCGACCGCGATCCGCTGTACTCGCCCGACGGACGCTGGATCGCGTTTCACTCGATGAAGCGCGCCGGACACGAGGCCGACCGCAACCGCCTGATGCTGTATAACCGCGAAAGCGAAGAGATCACCGAGCTGTCGCGCACACTCGACCAGTGGGTCGGCGGCACGGTGTGGGGACCGGAGAGCGACGTGCTGTACTTCACGGCGGAGGACGGCGCGACGGTGCAGGTGTATCGCATTTCGGTCGATGACGGCGACTGGGAGATTCTCACGGGCGGCATGTACAATCATGACGGCGGACTGGACATCACGCCCGACGGCGAAACGCTTGTCTACGGACGCCGAAACTTCAACATGCCCACCGAGTTGTTCGCGCAGGATGCCGGGAAGGACGCGCGTCCCTGGCCGCTGACGCAGGAGAATACGGCCGCGCTGCAGAACATCCGCAAGGCGCGGATAGAGGAGCGCTGGATTCCCGCAGTGGACGGGAAGAAAATTCAGACCTGGGTGATTTATCCTCCGGACTTCGATCCCTCGAAGAAGTATCCGCTGATCACATACTGCCAGGGCGGACCGCAGATCACCGTCAGCCAGTTCTTCAGCTTCGCGTGGAATTTCCTGCTGATGGCTTCGGAGGGATATGTGATCGTGGCGCCGAACCGCCGTGGCCTGCCGGGCTTCGGGCAGGAGTGGAACGACGCGATCAGCCAGGACTGGGGCGGACTGCCGATGCAGGACATTCTCTCGGCCACCGATGCCATGCTCGCGGAGCCTTACATCGATAAAAATCATGTGTCCGCCATCGGCGCCAGTGCCGGCGGTTACGCGGTGTTCTGGCTCGCGGGCAATCACGAGGGACGTTTCAGTTCATTCGTGTCGCACTGCGGCGTGTTCAATCTCGAAAGCATGTACGGCGCCACCGAGGAGCTGTGGTTCACGAACTGGGAGAACGGCGGTCCGTACTGGAACGACGAGGCGCGGAAGAATTACGACCGGCATTCGCCGCATCGCTACGCGCAGAACTGGGACACGCCGATTCTCATCATCACAGGCGAGTACGACTTCCGCGTGCCGTACACGCAGAGTCTCGAGGCGTACACCGTGGCGCAGGTGAAGGGCATTCCTTCGAAGCTGATCGTGTATCCCGAGGAGAACCACTGGGTGCTGCACCCGCAGGAGCAGATGATATGGTTTGAGGAGTTTTTTGATTTCATGGAGAAACACAGGAAATAGAACAACAGTAGAACCACAGATTGCACGGATTACACAGACGGCTTTTACATGGAACGTCACCCCGAGTAGCGAATGAGCGCAGCGAGTGAGCGTATCGAGGGGCCGTGTAAGCCAAGCTGTTTGCGGTCCCTCGATACGTCCCTCTTCGCGGGACTACTCGGGATGACAATCCGTGAACATGCGCTCTGCGTCATCCCGGTATTCAGTGGTTCCTGAAAAAACACCCCGGACAGTGATGCTGCCCGGGGTGTTCTGCATGCGGCGTTCCTGTAGAATCTATTTGAGAAGCAGCATGCGCCTCATGGATGAAAAGTCCTCTGCCGTCAGGCGATAGAAGTATGCCCCGGATTCCAGGGAGTGTCCCGCTTCGTCGCGTCCGTTCCAGCGGATTTCATAGACACCGGCATCGACGATGCCATCGGTGAGAACGCGGACGAGGCTGCCGCGCGTGTCGAAAATTTCGAGCCGGGCAGTCGTGCGTTCCGGTATTTCGAAACGGATGGTCGTGCTGGGATTGAAGGGGTTCGGGTAGTTGCCGTCGAGTGCATAGCCGTCCGCGGCACCGGGAAGGGCCTCGACGGAAGTCGTGTTGGGAAAGTCGCTTGCATCGCCGGGATTGGTGACGAGCGCGGGATCGCCTGGGAAGGGCTGGCCGATCTGCCAGGTACCGTCGGGATCCTGCAGCTCCTCGCCGTTGGTGAACCCGTCACCGTCGGAATCCAGGCTCGCCAGCGCGGCGCTCCACTGCACCTGTCCGCCCGCGCCTGGCTGCGTCATGTGATTGGCCTCGATTTCCTGGCCGAAGTCATTGCGCGCCCCACCACCGCCGGGATTGACATGGCAGTTCGCGCAGGATTTCAGTGTGCCATTGGGAATCTGGTTTGCACGGAATCCGCGTGCGACGAGAAAGGTCGCGGAGACGAAGAGTCCGAGAAAGAAAACGAGAAGTACTTTTTTCTGCATGTATGACCTCCTGTGCAGATGGTTGTTCGATTCGCGTGGCTCGTGGCGTCCGCTAGAATGTCAGCAGACGCGTGATATTGAATCCGATATGCCAGTACCCGTCATTGAAACTGTTCGCCGCGCCGGCGAGCACCTGCGAGGGATTCAGCAGATCATTGTTAGTGAGAATGATCTTGAAGAAATGTCCGCCGGTTTCCAGCTCGATGCCGAACGCGACCGAGTTGTGACGTGTGCGCCATCCGGTGACGGTGGGGATCCATTCTGCCAGCACGTTGAAGACATCGGTAATATAATACTGGGCATGGACTCCAACCACAAACGAGTACTGGCGGTCGGGACAGGCGATATGGCTGTTTTCGACATACGACGGCACAACGCCCAGGGCGAAACGCTCACCGTACATGCTGTTGATGATGAGCTGGCCGTAATACTGCAGATTGTCTGCATCTGCGGCGTCGACCCCGGGCACTTCGGTATTCCAGGCCGTGCCCAGGCGCACAGCAACGAGCAGGGGCAGCACCTCGTGACGATAGGAGAAGAGCTGCTGTTTGACATGGAGATCGAGGTTGTCCTGCACGTTGCTGCGGCCCAGGGTCACGGAACCTTTGTCGCTGTAAGCATATCCGAGCGCGAGCCGGATGTTGACGGGTCCGTCGAAGCCCCAGAGGCTGCTGCTGCCGTCTCGCAGCGTAGGGATGAAGCGATGGGAGATCTCAAATTCGAAGTTGCCCTGCTGCAGCGCTTCCGCCGTCGGCAGATTCACCGCCTGGGTGGAGTGAAACAGCTGCAGCGGAGGGAGGGATTTCGGTTCGCTGCGCTTCCAGCTCGAACTCCCGCCCTGTGCGATGGCGGAAGCGGAGATGGCCGTAAAGAGAACGAGAATGCGTAGCATCTGCGACACGGTCGATTATCCTTGAACGTTCTTGAGATGGAAATCCAGGACGAGCTGCATGTTCTCGTCGATTTTGAAGAACATGAACTTTGGGATCTCGATGTCGTGGTCGGTAAGCTTGACCTGGAATTCGGTGGAGATACGGATGCCGCGTTCCATTCTGCTGACAGTCCCGCTGATGTCCATCGGTTTTTTCACTCCGTGAATATCCATGCTGCCGCGGACTGTCACATCGTATCTGCTGCTTCCCGATGATGCCGACACGATGCGTCCGGTGAATTTTGCGTATGGGTATTTGTCCGTATGCAGGTAATCTTCGCGCATATGGCGGTTTCGGAGTCCGATCCCCGTGTCGATGGTGCGGAGGTCGACTTCAAAGTAGAGTTCGCTGTTTTCCGTCCATGTATCTTGTCCGGCGATCAGATAGCCGTCGATCTTGTCGGTCACACCTTCGAAATCATCGATGGGCGCATCGGAAATGAATTTCACTTCATTGTCCGCGCGTTTATCTACATGGTATTCCACTTTCTGCGCCGTGAGGGGATGGGCGAGCAGGAGCAGTACAAGTATTGTCAGTGCTTTCATCACATCATCTCTCATCGTTTCACGGGACATCAGTCTTCAGGTGCTCCGCGGTCGATCCAGGCGGCGATGGAATCGATGACAGCCGCGTCGAGGGATCCAGCCGGAGGCATGACCGGCTGACGCTCACGCCGCAACAGTGCAATCAGCACGCTCTGTCCGCTGCCGCCCGGCTCCACGAGTTTCTCGCCGGGATGGTTGAGGCTATTCGCGCCGACCAGCGAGGCGTAGGCCTTTCCCGGACTGAGATCGAGTCCTGCCTGCGGATTGCTGCCGGCATGACAGCCCGCCGTGGCGCAGGACTGCGCGAAGACATGCTGCTCAATTTCGGAAAATCGCGCAGTGACGGTTGCTTCCTCGATGACGTCGCATTCGCTGACGATCTGATCCGCACAGCCGGTCACACCGAGAAGAAGTGCGAGGACGCATATATACAGGATATTTCTCATGCAAAAACTCTTGTATTGCGCGATGCAAAGACTCTGCGCCGTGGCCTGTGCGAGGATGTTCCCGCAGGCAGTGTCGTCCCGGAATTAAAAATTCCGGAGCCGAATCGTACGGCTTATGGCTCTGAAGGTTGTTACAACGCTAATTTAATATGAGATAATTAAAATTCAAAGGATTTATTTTCCCCTCATTCCGGCTGTAACTTCTGTCTCCCCTGCGGTATATACCATGATTATTTCCGAAGCTCGAAGCGCCGAAGCATGCGACGCAGCTCTTTCCGGTCGAGCAGGCCGTGAGCCTCATCGAGTGTCGCCCACCGTCGTCGGCGCAGATGCATTTCCTCCCACGTTTCGCTGATCGCGGTCACCTCCATGGTGAACATCCGCACCCGGCACCGTCCCTTCCATTTTTCATAGGTGTACTCACCGATCGGCTCTTCGGACAGGACGCCCGATATGCCGGCCTCCTCGGCTGCTTCCTTGCGTGCGGCAGCGCGTGCCGAATAGCCGGGGTCAATGACGCCCTTTGGAAAAATCCATCGACGGCTTTTCGCCGATGTTATCAGCAGTACTTCGATGCGGCCGTGATGCCGGCGCCAGGGGATGACGGAGGACTGCTCGTAAAACCAGGGAGGGACCGCTTCGCTGCGCCCGGGCATGGCGGAATCAGATGGTGTAGATGAGGAGGAAAATGACGTAGAACAGGATCGTTACCGCGAGTGCGACCAGCAGGTTTTTTCCGAGCTGCCGCCATGGGCCCCGGGCGATGGCGAAGCCGTACCGGGCTGCGATTCCACCGGTGAAGAGCGTGATTCCGGCATAGCCGACAGTCGCCGCCAGCAGGGGATTCAGGTCGGTGAGCAGCGCGAGCACCGGTCCGAGGAAAAACACGAGTACACCGATGACGGCACAGAGTGCGTACAGGCTGCTGCCGCCGCTGTCTGATCCGCCGGTCATGGTATCTGCCGGATCACTGCTGTGTCACCGGCGCTGTCTGGTATGGACTGCTGCTGCTCAAGGCGCTGCCGGTCCAATTCCTCATAATCCAGCTCCGATCCCATCATGCTGTGAGGGATCAGGTACACCAGCATCATGACCACCGCGGCACCGAGAACCACCCAGCGGCGTCCGGGGTGCTCGGTGAGCGTGGATTTGTTCCACACGGCTGCAATCGCGATCAGCCAAGCGATGAAAGCGATCAGTGTCTTGTTGTCGGTGAGATCCGTGCCGAAGGGGAAACCGGTCCAGTACTCACCGAAGGCGAATTTCTGCACGATGGGACCGAGGATGAGTCCTCCGACGATGAGCAGCCCCGTAGTGATGAACACATACATCCGGGGCCTGCCGTGCCGGCGCAACGCTTCGATGCCGGTGCGCGTGGAAAAGAGCATGGCGAGAAACATGAAGATGACATGCGGAATCAGTACGCCGGAGGGGACCGCGCCCTTGAAGCGCGTCACCACCGTTTCGTGGTCGGGAATGCGCAGCAGCTCATCGCCACCGTCAAGTTCGATGAAATATTCGAGCTTCCCGGCAGGCGGCTGATGCGGGAGCCACCCGATGAGCGAGTCGCCCCGCGCTTCCAGCGGAAGGCGCGTCCACGGATCGTCGGTCTTGTAGCGACGGTACACGATCGTCCCGTCAGCCATGCCGTCGCGCTCGGTGCGGACGTACACCGGCTGATCGCCGGCTCCACCATGGCTCCTGGTCAATGTATAGAACACCGTCACTTCGCCGACTTCCGCCTGGCCATCCACGGGATACGTGGGTCCGGTCGTGCGCTGGTACATCGCTGATGACAGCGTGATGAAAAGTGCGAGAATCCAGTAAATAATATTGCGTGTCATCCACATCGTCAGGTTGAGAATACAATGCTTCCAATATGGGACGAAAAAGCACATGCACGCAATGCCGCGGGAATTGGATTTCCGTCGCTCCGCCGTATTTTACCGTGGTGATTCCACACGGGGGACGGGAGAGCAGGACACGGAACTTCTCAAACGGAAACGAACGAGGTCGAACATGCGCACACGCATACCGATTGTCTTCGCAGCATTCGCCGTCATCATGCTTGTCGGCGCCTGCACGAAAACGACACAGCAGTCAGAGGAAACCATCATGGTATTGACAGAGCGGAACATCAACGGCGCCATCGATTCATTGATCGCCATGCACGGGGAGGAACACCGCACGCGCATCGAACAGGGTGTGCGTCAGGCGGCTTCGATGTGGCGCAGCGACGACGGCAGTGCGGAGGATTTCATTGCCGTCTGCGCGGAGCATTTCATCACCGACCAGGAACTGCTGGACAAGACATTTCAGCGGTTTGAGCACAATCTCATGCTCATCAACGGTTACCTGACCGAGCTGCGAAGGGATCTGATGGTGCCGCTGCACCTCGATACCGGTCCGATCATCGGTGTCGATCATCTCTTCGGAAGGTTTGCTCCCGAAGCGCATGTGAATACAGATATGTTCAAAACGAAACTTGCCTTCGCCGCCCTGCTGAATTTTCCCCTGAGCACACTGGAGCAGCGACTGGAACAGGGTGCGGAATGGTCGCGCCGCGAATGGGCGGAGCGCCGTCTCGCACAGCGTTTCGACACGCGTGTGCCGGCCGAGGCGAACCAGCAGGTCACCACCGCCTATACGATCGCCGACACCTACATCAGCGGATACAACATCCACATGCATCACGTCCTGAACGACGAAGGAGAACGGCTCTTCCCTGAGGGACTCAAACTTATTTCGCACTGGGGATTGCGCGATGAGCTCAAGGCGCAATACGCGAAAGATGACGGGCTGCCCCGGCAGGAACTCATTCACAGGATCATGCAGCGGATCGTGACACAGGAAATTCCGGAAGAGGTTATCGACAACCCGGCGGTCGACTGGTACATCGCGGAGAATGTCGTCGTGCCCGCCGGCGAGTCACCGGCCGGTGCGGAACCGGCTCAGAGAGAACCCGATACGCGTTACGAAATGTGGCTGAAGGTATTCAACGCCGAGCGCGCCGTGGATCCCTACCATCCCGAGAATTCCACGCACATTGCGCGTCGCTTCAACGAGGATCGTGAAATCCCCGAAGAAGATGTTGAGCAGCTGTTCGTCGATGTTCTCTCATCCCCGCTGCTCACCGATGTCGCCGCGCTGATCCGAGAGCGGCTCGGACGCGACCTGCAGCCCTTCGACATCTGGTATCCCGGATTCAAAACCAAGCCGCCGCTCACCGAAGATGAGCTTGACAGGATCGTCCGGGAGAAATATCCCACGGTCGAGGCGTTTGAAAAGGACATCCCCGACATCCTGGTGCGGCTGGGCTTTACCTTTGACAGGGCGCAGTACCTGGCCGATCACATCAGCGTCGATGCCGCGCGCGGAGCGGGACATGCCATGGGCGCCGGACGGCTCTCGGACAACGCGCATCTGCGGACGCGCGTGCCGGAAAGCGGTATGAATTACAAGGGCTACAACATCGCCATTCATGAACTCGGGCATAACGTCGAGCAGGTGATGTCATACCAGATGATGGACCACACGCTCCTGCGCGGCGTGCCGAACACCGCCTTTACCGAGGGTTTCGCGTTTGTGTTCCAGTCCCGCGATCTCGATCTGCTCGGACTCGATGTCGAGAATCCCGACGCCGAGGCGCTCAACACGCTTGACGTGCTCTGGTCAACGTATGAGATCGCCGGCGTGGCGCTTGTCGATATGCGCGTCTGGCGCTGGCTGTATGAAAATCCCGATGCGACGCCCGAGCAGCTGCGCGAGGCTGATCTGCGCATCGCGAAAGAGGTGTGGAACGACTATTACGCGCCGGTGCTGGGCATGGAGGATCAGCCGCTGCTGGCCATTTATTCCCACACGATCGACGGCGGTATGTATACGCCCGACTATCCGCTCGGTCATATCATTGCTTTCCAGATCGAGCAGTACCTGAAGGAGCGAAGTCTCGCCACGGAGATGGAACGCATGTGCGCCATCGGCAACGTCACACCCGACCTGTGGATGCAGAAAGCCGTCGGCGGACCAATCTCCACCGCGCCGCTGCTGGACGCTGCGCGGAAGGCGCTCGATTCGCTCAAATAATGCAGCATCGCTCAGGCGCAACCGCGTAGCTGAGCGCGAGGTGCGCGCCATGCGGCTGTCGATACAGAGAAGTGGAAAAAAGAGGCTGTCCAGCTGGACAGCCTCTTTGCGTTGTTCACAGGCAATATGTTGGCCGTTCGGCTTTCAGATCATGAGCGCATGAAGACCATCGTCCTGCTTCCTTCATCCGAATGCATGCGAAGGAAGTAGAGACCGGGCTTCAAATCCCGTGCCCCGAATGGAATGATATGGTGTCCGGCCTCCATCGCGCGATGGTCGAGTATCACCGCGACCGGATTTCCGAGGTGATCATGAAGGGTCAGTTTCACTTCCGCCGGGCGGCTCAGGCCGAATGAAACCGTGCCATAATTCTGGAACGGCTGCAGGGCATGCTTCCAGACGCCGGAGGTGGCGGGGACTTCGTCGGGAGTGACGCTGACGACCGGGGAAGTAATCGAGTTTCCGTCTTTCCTGATCTGCCGCAGACGATAGTATGCGACACCATCACCGCGCAGGTGATCGAGGAAAGTATACTCCTGATTTCCGTACTGGCGTTCATCGCTGCGGAGGTACGCGACCATTGTCCAGTTCGTCTGCAGCTGAGAACGGCGTTCGACCTCGAAGCCGAGAGTGCCGGTACCGGATGTGGTGACCCAGTTGAGCTGGATGACGTCACGGATGCGCGCCCCGGCGAACATCTGCAGACCCGAACCGGATGCCGATGGGACGTTGACCTCCGGTCTCATCTCGGCGGATGGCAGCAGGGTGCGTGTTTCCATGACGCGGAAAACGGGTGAGGGTGCAGGGTTGGTGTTCGATGCTGTCAGCATCGAAGAAGAACCGATCGGACGTTCGTCGGGGGTGTCTCCAAACGTATTGGAAACAGATCCGGGAAGAACGCCGGCATATGCAATGGATGATACTGCGGGGAATGAAGTCGGCTGCTGGCTCCACACAATCAGGGGGAACAGCAGGATCACTGTCGCAGCAATGGCAAAACGTGTCATTGTGGAAGTTTCCTTCGCTGTGAACATTACTGAACGCGGCAGACGGTTCAGCAGTACTGAACTAGTATTGTGTGGAGAGAGAGTGGAATAAATATAGTGGCTGTTTGGACGAAATCCAAACAAAAAATGGAATGCGGGAAATTTTTTTTTTGAGCGGGAAAGCGGGGAAAATACGGGGGCGTCACACTTCGACAGGTTCAGTGTGACGCCCCGGATGCTCCGTGTGGCGCCCGTGCGTCGGGATGACAGTGAGACGGGAGCGCCGTTTGTCAGTCGTACAGATCCGGGAAGAGCCGGCGTTCCACCGATTCAATCACGATATGGATGATCTTGATATGCAGTTCCTGGATACGGTCGCTGGTATCTCCCGGCACGACAATGCCGATATCGCAGAGGGGCAGTAGTTTGCCGCCGCCTTTCCCGAGGAGTCCGACGGTCGTGACGCGGCGTGCGCGGGCCTCTTCCGCGGCGCGGATCAGGTTCGGAGAATTGCCGCTGGTGCTCAGCATGAGCAGAATATCGCCTTCCTTCCCGAGGGCCTGCACCTGCCGGGCAAACACCTCCGCGTAGCCGTAGTCGTTGGCGACACAGCTCATGTGTCCGGGATCGCTCATGGCCAGTGCCGGCAGCGGGGGACGTTCACTGCGGTAGCGCCCGCTCCACTCTTCGGCGAAATGCATGGCGTCACTCATTGATCCGCCGTTGCCGCAGGACAGCGCTTTGCCGCCGGAGAGAAAGGTTTCAGCGAGCCGTTCGGCAAACTGCTGCACACGCGGAAACTGCTCCTCGTCTGCCATGAACTCCGCCAGACAGATCTGCGCTTCGCGGAAGGATGCTTCAATATGCGTCATACCGGCTCCGTCACTGTATCACTGGGAGGTCAAGTTGTTCGAGGCGTTGCGCGGAATCTTCCAGCACATCGGCATGCAGGGAGTTTCCGTGCGCGTCCATGGTGACGATGGCGGCGAAGTCTTCGGTTTCGAATTCCCAGAGCGCTTCGGGAATGCCGAATTCCTCGAGGAAATGTACGCCGGTCACCTTTTTGATCGTCTCCGCATAATACTGCGCGGCGCCGCCGATGGCGTTGAGATAGACCGCCCCGTGCTCCTTGAGTCCCGCCGAGGTCTTCGGTCCCATCCCGCCCTTTCCGATTACGGCCCGGATACCGAATTTCCCGATAATGTCGGCCTGATAGGGCTCTTCGCGGATGCTCGTCGTGGGACCGGCGGCCTTGACATGCCATTCGCCGCTGTCATCCTGCAGCATGACCGGACCGCAGTGGTATAGCACGCCGCCGTTCATGTCGACCGGAGCGTCATGATCCATCAGGTATTTATGCAGGGCATCGCGCCCGGTAAACATCCTGCCGCTGATCAGTACGATATCCCCGACCTTGAGTGCACGGATCTGCTCGTCGGAGATCGGCGGCCGCAGGACGACCTCCTTTCCAGTCAGGGGAATGCCCTCCTGCTTTGCCATGGCCTTCGGATCCGCGTCGCGGTACATCCATGTACGGATGCCGCCGGTCGCGGCATCGATTTCCACACCAAGGCGCCGGAACGCCCAGCAGTCGTAGGCCACCGAGACAAAGAAACTCGCGGGGAGGCGGTGATACTTGCCGATTTTGCATCCGATGAGCGTGCTGTTGCCTCCGAAACCCATCGGACCGATGTTCAGCTTGTTGGCATGCTCCATGATCTCGTCCTCGAGCTTCGCGAGTACGGGATCGGGATTCGTGTCGTCGAGTTCACGGAAGAGCTGGTCCTTGGCGTGGCTGTATCCCATGGCGCGATCCGCACCGATGGCAACGCCGATGGCGCCCACGGAACAGCCCTGTCCCTGCGCCTGCCAGACGGCGTGCAGAATGCATTTGCGGACGCCCTCGAGGTCGCGTCCCGCCTTGCCGAGATGCTCGAGCGTGGCCGGCAGCGAATACTGGATGTTCTTGTTCTCGCAGCCGCCGCCCTTGAGGATGAGCTTGACTTCGATGTGATCATTTTCCCACTGCTCCCAGTAAAACACCGGCGCGCCGCTGCCAATATTGTTGCCGCTGTTCTTGCCCGTGACGGGATCCACCGTATTGGGCCGCAGCTTGCCGCGCTTCGTGGCCTCCTCGATGGCCCAGAGAATGTCCTTTTGCATATCCAGCTGATTGACGCCGACCGGTGTTTTGATCTTGAACGTCGGCATCCCGGTGTCCTGGCAGATTGCGCCCTCGTTTTCACAGGCCATATCGATATTTCGCGCGATGGTGGAAAGCGCGGTGGCGGCCTGCGAGCCGGGTTCCTCCTTGTCAAGTATCGCCTCCATTGCCCGGCGCACATCCGCCGGAAGATTCGTGGATGTCTGAATGATGAGATCGAGCATGCTCTGACGGAACTGTTCCATGCGGTGCCTCGTGATTGTACATGCGTGTTACCGTTTCTCAGGCTCCATATTACGATCCGCGCGCCTGTGAAGCAATCCCGTCCATATTTGGTGAATATTTTACAATAACACCTTAAAATGCTCTTGACATTTATTTGACAAACCGATAAGTTGACAATGGCAAACTATTTTTTTGAACGCTGTATGCATCAAGCCAATCACCACAAACAGGCAGAAACACTTGCGGATCTCACGCTGGGACTGGTCGGCTGCTGTCAGCGAAAGCAGGAGCGTATCGCAGAGCGCGCACATCTGTCCCTTTCCGAGTTCAAGTGTCTCCGGGCCTTCCGGAATGACAGCGAACTCTCGGTCAAGGATATCGCTCAGCGGATGAGCCTCACCAGCAGTCGTCTGACGCGCATCATCGACGGTCTCGTCAAGAAGCGCTTTGTTACCCGGCACATCGATCCGCATGACCGCCGCATTATCAACGTTCGTCTGACGAAACAGGGAGAGAACATCGCCCGCAAGGTCACGAACGACTGCACCCACGTATACGAACAGGTGCTCGAACACATCGATCCAAAGGATCACGACCGCATCATTTCCGCCGTCGATCAGCTGTGGGAAGTTCTTCAGCAGCGCACGGAATTCGTCGAAGAGTACGAGTGACGTGACGGCACGATACGATGCACCGACTTCAGCGCACCTCTCCCGGGTGCGCTTTTTTTTCGCCCAGCCATCCTCGTGATGCCGCGGCGCACTGCGGCGACAATCCGGGGAACAGACCGATGCCGTCCGGCTATTCGTTCGAATTACCGACAGGGGAACGCGTACCGGGGCGCATCCATCCCGACGCGTAAATGAGCAGCGTGGCCGCCAGCCCGCCGTACATCGGCTCGATGCCCAGCGGATACTGCGGCTCACCGCCGACGCTCTGCAGCTGTCCGACCACCATGGCAGTGAGGGAAACGAGAAAGCCGGCGAGCATCGCCCAGAACGTGCGCGTACTGGATATGGCGAGCCGCGGATAATAGGTCGTGGCAAGGGGCAGCAGCAGTGCGGGAATGAACAGCGTGCCGATGACATACCACAGGGAGATGACGGATGGAAAGAGCAGCACGGCGCCGATTGAAACCACCGCCGTAAAAAGGATGCCGTACTGCGTGTAGCGGGTGACAGAGGAATCGTCTCGGCGGCCGGTCAGTGTCGAAAAAATATCGCGCCCCGCCGTGAGCCCCGCGATGAATGTCAGTCCATCGGTGGTCGACATGACGGTGGCGAGCATGCCGACGAAAAAGATGCCCTTCGCCACCATCGGCAGCGCCTGTTCCGCAAGGAGAGGATAGGCCATCGACGGCTGGTCCAGCGCCGGCAGCAGCGCCCGCGCGTACAGCCCCGACAGCGTGGTGATGCTGTCGAACACAAACCAGCAGCCGACCGATGCGACGATGCCCCACTGCGCGGTTCGCGGGCTTCGCGCACTGAGCGTGAACTGGTGGAACTGCGGTGCGACGAGTGTCCACAGGGCGATGAAGAACCAGACGAGGATGTATTGCCAGGAATTGCCACCGGTGACGGTGAGATGGCGCCCGGGGAGATTGTCCTGCAGGAAGGGCAGCATGCCGTTGTCGGAGATCAGGAAGAACAGCAGCACGAAAAAGCCGCCGAACATGAGCAGGAACTGCAGGAGATCCGTGCGCACCACGGCGCGGAAGCCGCCGGTATAGACGTACACGATCGAGACCGCGGTACCGACGAGTAGAGAGGGGAGCAGGTCCCACCCCGTGACGACCTGCAGCAGCACGGCGAGCATCAACACGTAGGGAGCCGGGGAGCTGTTGAAGAAAACAAGGACCGAGCCGAGCAGTCCTGTCTTCCGGTCATATGTGTGATACAGCTGATCGGGAATGGAGTACAGCGCAGTGTCACGCACGCGCCGCGCAAAGAACAGGGCGAAGACGATGGCGAATATATAGTACGGCAGACCGAAGACGAACCAGTTCGCGACGCCGTAGAGGTAGCTGAACTCGCCGACACCGAGAATGCCCCCGTACCAGGTGGAAACCAGCGCCGCAACAAATCCCGGCAGCGTCAGCATGCGTCCGCCGAGTATGAAATCCTCTGAGCTGCTGCGGTTGCGCCGCGCGCCGCGGAAGCCGAGGTACAGCAGGAAGAGCAGATACGAGGCGACGATGAGCCAGTCGACGGCGGAAAACTGAAGGAGTGTCACGGACATTCCCGCACGCGTGATTCATTGAACGATGTCATGAAAAATGCCCACCCCCGGGCGGAAAAACAACGGGCGTCCCGAGGGACGCCCAAAACACATGCTCCGGTCATCGCATCATGGTTTTCATGATTTTTTTCTGTGCCGGATGCTTTTCGCGGTAGAGTTGTTCCGAAACCTGCTTGCTGTGCCTGTCGCTGTCAATCGTGATAAACACCAGTTTCTCCATGCAGTCCTTGCACACGCGCACCTTGCGCTCGCCATCCATGTCCAGCGGTTTCTTGAAATACAGCACTTCCGCCGGAATGGTGTGTCCGAATGCGCACTCATGCTCTTTCTCGGAAAAGCCGGTATGCCATTCGTACTGATGAGAGGAGAGCGCATTGAACCGTTTCAGGGAACGGAGAAAGTCTTTTTCGGAATGATACACCGCCATAGAACAACTCCGGAGTTTAGGAATGAAGAAGAGAGTCAGGAGCACCCTCCCGCATGAACAGATGCGAGGGGACTCCCAGCCGTGGACAGGCAATGTAAGAAAATCAAGAAAAAAACAAGAAGGGCGCGGAAAATTTCTCCTGCAGGGGAACCGACAACGGAAAACCGTGTATTGTTTCCCTTTTTGTTTTATATTCCATCCATACAATACATCTGCGATGAAAGCTCCAATCCTTATCTGGGTACTGGCGGCGGCGGGTATGGTTTTCCTGTCGCCGGTTTTCGGGCAGCAGCCTTCAGAAGGCGGCAGCACGGAAGCATTCGCTCTGCGCGCGGAAATCGTTTCCGAACGCCATGTACGGCTGTTCGTCCGCGAGGGAAACTACTCCCTGTCTCTCAATCCCGCGGATTATCTTCTGCGAATGGCGGATGGACGGGAGATCTCCTGCGAAGGCGTCTTCTGGACGGGCTCACGGGAAGTGCAGGTCTGTCCCGCCGAGCAGCTGGATATCAGGCGCGTGCATTACCTGGATGTGCGCGGGGTGGACGAACCGCTGCTCTGCCGCTTCGACGGCTGGCTGCGGCACTGCTACAGTCCGGCCGAACTCGGCGCGTTCACGGACAGCGACGGCGCGACGGTGGTGCGGGTGTTCTCTCCCCGCGCGGACAGCGTGCGTCTGTATCTGTTCCGCGAGCGCAGTTCGCACCTTCCTGACAGGAGCGTCACGATGCATGCCGCGAAGGGAGGAATCTGGGAAATACGGATGGCGCAGAATTTCGAGGGATGGTGGTACGACTTCACGGTTCATGGTCCACCCGATCCCGGGAATGAATTCTTCGAACAGGTGCCCGTACATGTCACCGATCCCTATGCACGCGTGTCGGATGACAGCTTCGGGCGCGCACGCATCTGGCCGCGCACCGAACCCGCGCCGCCGATCGCGCGCGGCATACCCCCGCTCGAAGATGTCATCGCCTATGAAGTGCACGTGGAGGATTTCACGCTGGCGCTTCCCGGCATCCCGGATTCGCTGCGCGGCAGCTTCCGTGCGTTTTTTACTCCCGGACTCCGCAATGCGCAGGGCGAGCCGGTGGGCTTCGATTATCTCGCCGATCTCGGCGTCAACGTGGTGCATCTGATGCCCGTGCAGGAATTCCTGCACTATCCGGATCCGGAATGGCGGCGCGCATTCGCCGACGATTCCTACATGCGGGAGCAAATGGTCGACAGCAGCAATTACCAGTGGGGATACCGCACGTCGCACGCGTTTGCGCTCGAGTCGCGCTTCCGCGTGCGCGGCAGTGAGCCGGGATCGCAGAACAGGGATTTCCGCGACCTCGTCGCCACCTTTCATGAGCGCGGCATCGCGGTGATCGTTGACCTCGTGTTCAATCACACGGCCGAGCGCATGGATGCGCGCGAGATGTATTTCAACCTCCGCGTCTTCGGCAAGCATGCCTATTACCGTACGAACGACGATCTGCAGTTCATCGGCAGCTACGGCACGGAAACGAAGTCCGAACAGCGCCCGATGACCGCGCGCTGGATATACGATCAGTGCGATATGCTCGTGAAGGAATACGGTGTGGACGGTTTCCGCATCGACCTGGCGGGCCTCACCGATGAGCAGACGCTGCGCGAACTGCGCCGCCGGCTGGGTCCGGAGATCATCATCTACGGCGAACCCTGGATCGGCTCCTCGGATCCCGATTACGAGGCGAATCCCGACTACGACTGGTACAAGGAAGACGCGCCAATCACCTATTTCCAGGACGACACACGGAATGCGCTCTGCGGTCCGCCCGACAATCCTGAAGACAAGCGCCGCGATCGCGGATATGCCGGCGGCAACGGCAGCCGTGACGCTGCGAAGCAGGCCGTGGCGAACACCTTCATGTATGAGGATACCCCGAATGAGGGCATCAATTATCTTGATATCCATGACAACTGGACGCTGGCCGACCGATTCGCCGTCGAGGACTGGAACGGACTCAGGGGAGTGGAGGAGGATCGCTTCCGTATCGCGGCGGCCATGCTGCTGACCTCTCTTGGTCCGGTGGTGATTCACGGCGGCACGGAATTCATGCGCAGCAAGGCCTCGACACCTCTTGTCAGCCATGTCAAGCACACCGAAACCGGTCCGATTTACATCCACGGCAGAAGGGATACATACAACCTGCGGCGTCCCAACCTTTTTCTCTGGGAAACACTTGGCCTGAACACCGAAGACGGTGCGGCCTGCAACTTCCAGCGGATGATGGAGTACTGGAAGGGACTGATCTCGCTTCGTCGCAGCGAGCACGGTGCGGTGTTCCGTATCGGTGAGGCCCCGGAAGAGGGATACATCCGCTGGTTCGAGCCCGATGATGTGATGCAGCTGGGATATGTGGTTGATGACAGGGTGCTGGTGCTGGTCAATATCGCTGACGATCAGCGGACATTCAATAATATTCAGCTCCCGGCGGGACGCTGGGTGCTGGTTGCGGCCGGTGACCGGGCGGGCACGACACCGATCGACGGTCATCGTCACTCCGTGCTGGAGGGCGGAGCGCGGCAGCTGACACTGCCCGCGCGGGACGTGCATATTTGGATACGTAAATAGACAGAACGCTCACGAACATGAGGAGCAAATCATGAGCAAGAGAATTGTGGTTGGACTCGACGGTTCCCCGCATGCCGACAGCGCGCTGCGGATGGCGGTGCGCCGCGCGAAAGTCTATGAGGGAACGATTGTCGGTGTGGCGGTTATCGACCGTCCGAGCATCGAACAGCTCGCAGCCGGGGCGCAGCCGGGCGCGATCCAGATGTCGGAGCATACCGTTTCGTCCATGCTCAATGACGCGAAAACGCATGCCGAAGAACTCATCGCCCGCTTCCGCATGACCTGTGATCTCGAAAAAGTGGATCATGAGGATATCATTTACACGGGGTCACCCTTCGAAGGATTGCTGGACGAAGCGAAGACCGCGGACCTGATCATTTCAGGACTGCGGACGTACTTTCATTATCCCACGCGCGAAGGACCCGGGGACACGCTCGAGCATCTGCTGAAGGAGCCCGTCTGTCCCGTGCTCGCGGTGCCGGAAACGGAAGAGCTGCCGCAGAATGTCATCATCGCTTACGACGGGTCGAAGGGCGCTGCGCGGGCCCTGCAGGCATACGCGCATGTCACGCCCGACATCCCGGAGATCTATCCGGTGACGCTGCTCTGTGTCGCCTCCGAGTATGACAAGAACAAGTACCATCTCGAAAAGGCCTCCCGCTTCCTGCGTGCCCACGGCATCGACGCACGCATGATGCTCCGCACGGGACGGCCTGCCGACGCCATCAAGCAGGTCATCAAGGAGCTGCATCCCGCCCTGGTCATTCTCGGGCAGCCCGTGCGCCGTGGTCTGACGGAATTCCTTTTCGGAAGCACCGCGCGCGACATCATCAAGGACGGCTCCATCCCCGTGTTTGTCTACCATTGATGCGAGTGCGCTATCGACATGCATGACATGCAGCCATACCCGGTCATCATACTCTGCGGGGGACTTGGTCTCCGCATGCGGCATGTTGCCGAGGGAAAGCCAAAGGCCCTGGTTCCGATCGGTCCGCGTCCCGTCATCTGGCATGTCATGAAAATTTACTCACGATTCGGATTCCGAGATTTCATTCTTCCTCTCGGACACGGAAGCACGCAGATCATCGCGTGGTTCGAACGATATCTCAGCATGACATCCGATTTCACATTGCATCTGCATGACGGGAGCCATCAGTATCACACGGCGCTCCCCGAGGATGAACGCGCATGGCGCATAACCTTCGTCCATGCCGGTGAGGAAACGGAGACCGGCGGGCGGCTCAAGCGCTGTCTGCCCTACATCGACAGCGAGCATGTGCTCGCCACGTACGTCGACGGGGTGGCGGATGTCGATCTCAACGCAGTGTTCACGCAGCATCGCGAGGACGAACGGGATGTCACACTCACCTCGGTTCGGCTTCCGACGTCGTTCGGCATCGTCGAGACGCAGCAGCGCATGCTCATGGAATTCAGCGAGAAGCCGGTCACGCACTGCAGCGTCAACGGGGGGTTCCTGGTTTTCCGCACGCCCGTAATCGATGAGATCAGCGGGGATGCGTCTGTACTGGAGAAGGATGTTCTTCCGCGCCTTGCCCGCGAGGGCAGGGCCGGGGTGTTCGCACACGATGGATTCTGGCACTGCATGGACACGCCCAAGCACGTCGAGCATCTCAACCGTCTCTGGGATCAGGGTCGCGCCCCCTGGAAATGGTGGGGGGACTGAACCCTCAATGCCGCGGGGGACGAGCCAGCGACAGCAGACGCACATCCGTGACACCCGCGGCCGTGAGCGCATGCACGCATTCGCTCATCGTGGCACCGGTCGTGATCAGGTCGTCGATCACGATCACCGGCCTTCCGCGCACATGCCGCATCCCGGCATCATCAGCGACAAAAGCATTCCGGATACTTTCGCGCCGCTGCTCCTGCTTCATCTTCGACGCCGAGAGCGAGGCGGTGTAGCGCGTCCGCCGCAGCAGATGCTCGCGCAGTTCGATGCCGCATTCCGCGGCGACGCCCCGCGCGAGATACGCGGCCTGGTTGTATCCGCGCTCCCGGCGCTTGACCGGATGCAGCGGGACGGGCACGAGCACGGGCGTACCCTCGAGGATCGGTGCATCGTGCAGACGTTCGCCCAGCAGTCGTCCGAGCCAGAGGCCGACGCTGTACAGCTGGCGGTATTTCATCGCGCGGATGCAGGGCTCGAGCGCGCATTCCTCGTCGTATTCGAATCCCACGCTCATCATGGTTGCGTCACAGACGTGGTGCAGCGATGCGAGGTGCAGCAGCGACTGCTCCCGCGTCTGCGGCCAGGGATGGAGCCCGGCGACGCAGTCGGGACACAGAACGTCATGTGCGTGTATCCGCCGCTCGCAGGCATGGCAGAGCGGCGGATACAAAATGTCAAGAATGGCTTCGATGGCGCGCATGTGAATTCTCCCCAATTGATATGCGCTTCTGTTGGACTGCGTTCTATTCCGTCTTTTCCTTTTCCTCTTCGGGAACGAACTTCAGTGCCTCTTCATAGACGGCGTCGATGATCTCGTCCTCCTTCAGGCGGCGCACGACCTCGCCCTTGCGGTAGAGGATGCCCACGCCCTTGCCGGCGGCGATGCCGATGTCGGCCTCGCTGGCCTCGCCCGGACCGTTGACCACGCAGCCCAGCAGGGCTATTTTCACAGGTTTCTTGATGCCCGCGAGGCGCTCTTCGAGTTCGTTGGTGATCTTGAACAGGTCGACCTCGAGGCGTCCGCAGGTCGGACACGCGATGATCTCAACGCTGCGGCTGGCGAGCCCGAGCGAGCGCAGGATTTCCTTCCCGACCTCGACTTCCCTGTACGGTTCATCGGTCAGCGATACGCGGATGGTGTCGCCGATGCCCTCGGCCAGCAGCGTGCCGATCCCCACCGCCGACTTGATCGTGCCGACCTTGGTGGTGCCGGCCTCGGTCACGCCGAGATGCAGCGGATAGTCGGTGCGTTCGGCAATCAGCCGGTAGGCCTCGATCATCAGGCGCACATCGGTGGATTTCACGGAAATGATGATATCCCCGAAGCCGTAATCCTCACAGATCTCCGCATGGCGCATGGCACTCTCGTACAGCGCCTCGGCCGTCGGGTAGCCATGCTTCTCGAGGATGTCTTCCTCGAGCGAACCGGAATTCACGCCGATGCGGATGGGGATGCCGCGCTCCTTCGCGGCGCCAAGGACCTGGTGAATGCGGTCGACCGACCCGATGTTGCCGGGATTGATACGCACTTTCGCCACGCCAGCCTTGATGGATTCCAGCGCGAAGATGTGATTGAAATGGATATCGGCCACGATGGGGACCGGTGATCCCTTCACGATGTCTGCCATCGCGGCGGCGGCTTTCTTGTCGTTGACGGTGACGCGCACCACGTCGCATCCCTCGTCGACGGCGCGACGGATCTGCTCAAGCGTGCCCTCGACGTCAGAGGTCTTGGTTTTGGTCATCGTCTGCACCGGGATCGGGGCATCACCGCCGACCGGCACATCTCCCACCCACACTTTGCGTGTCTTGCGGCGGATGGTTTTTACCTGGGGAGGCTGCCATACCGGCGCGTTGGGATCCTGGATAACGGGGATATCTATCATGGTGCGTTCCGTCTGTATCGATGGTTAGGAATGATCCCTGTCGGGATGAATGCGCTTGCTCGCGTCGAGGAGGATGCGCTTTTCTTCCTCGGTCAGGCTCGAATATCCCGAGACGCTGATCTTGTCGAGAATGTCGTCGATGCGCTTCTGGGACTCGTCGAATTCCGGATCGTCTGTTTTCGGCCGGTTTTTGCCGGATGTGAATTCGTAGAATTTTGCCTCGCGGGGGGGACTCTCCCATGTGGGCGTCCCGCCTGACACGGATTTCTTCTTTCCAACCGAGGAAAGCATGCGGTCAATGGAACCGCGACGCTCGAGCAGCACCCAGACCGCGCCGACCACCGCGCCGCCGAGATGGGCGATATGCGCGATGCCGTCCATCGTGCCGGATATGCCGTTGAACACCTCGAGCAGGATGAAAAACGTGATGAGGTATTTCGCACGGATCGGCACGAAGAACCACAGGTAGATGTAGCGGTCCGGGAACATCATGGCGAATGCCACGAGTACCGCGTACACGCCTCCCGATGCGCCGATGGTGGGACCCGGCGTCGAGAACATCGGGGCAATGAACAGATTCGCCAGTCCGGCGACGATCCCCGAGGCAAAGTAGAAGATCAGGAATTTCTTCGAACCCCAGGTGTTTTCCAGCTCCATGCCGAACATCCAGAGCATGAGCATGTTGAAGAAAATGTGCATGAAGTTGCCATGCAGGAACATGTACGTGACGAGCTGCCACGGCATAAATTCCGGTCGTCCGATCGGCCACAGATAGAAGGATTTGGCGAACCAGTTGTAGATCGGCTGTCCACCGAGCGTCAGGCCGCTCTGAAAGACCATCTGCAGGATGTACGCCCCCACTGTGATAAAGATGATGTTCTTAAGCACAGGAGGGAAGAAGCTGAAGCCTCCGAACTGGGGACGGTAACCGCCGCTGTTGTAAGATCGATATGCTGACATGAGTTTCTACTGTTATACACTCTAGAAAACAGAGGAGCACAGGTGAACGTTCCTCCCGCGGCACCCCTGCTATTTGTCGGTCAGAGCAGCGAGTCCGGGCAGCGTCTTACCCTCGAGCAGTTCAAGTGAGGCTCCGCCGCCAGTGGAAACATGAGAAACACTGTCCTGCAGTCCGATCTGGCTGATGGCCGCCGCGGAATCGCCGCCGCCGATCACCGTAACCGCGCCGTTTTTCGTGGCCTCCGCCAACGCCTCGGCGACGGCGACGGTACCTTTTGCAAAGTTCGGCATCTCGAAGACGCCCATCGGACCGTTCCATACGATGGTCTTCGCATCGGCGATGTGCTTTTTGAACAGGTCGATAGTTGCCGGACCAATATCGAGGCCCATCATGTCTGCGGGGATATCGCCCACGCGCACGGTGTGGAATTCCGTGTCATTGTCGAAGGATTGCCCCACGACGGTGTCGATGGGAAGCAGCAGCTGCTTGTGGCGCATTTCGGCCATCTGCATCAGCTGACGGGCCATGGCGATTTTGTCATCTTCCAGAAGCGAATTCCCGATTTCCATGCCCTGCGCTTTCAGGAAGGTGTACGTCATGCCGCCGCCGATCAGCAGCGTGTCGACTTTTTCGAGCAGATTTGCGATGACGTCGATTTTTCCTGAGATCTTGGCACCGCCGAGAATGGCGATATAGGGATGCTCGGGATGTTCGACGGCGCGACCAAGATAGTCGATTTCCTTTTCCATCAGCAGTCCGGCGAGGCACGGTGACAGGTGATGCGTCACGCCTTCGGTGGATGCATGGGCGCGATGCGCAGTGCCGAACGCGTCGTTGACATAGATGTCGCCGAGTGCGGCGAGCTGCGCGGCGAAGTCTTCGTCATTGCCGGTTTCTCCGGCATGGAAGCGCAGGTTCTCGAGCAGCATCACCTCGCCCGGAGCAAGCTCGCCGGCGAGCTTCCGGACCTCATCGCCCACACAGTCGGGAGCGAACCGCACATCCATATCGAGCAGCTCGGACAGCTTTTCCGCAACGGGCTTCAGGCTCATCTCTTTTTTGAATTCTCCCCTGGGCCGACCGAGGTGGCTCATGAGAATGACGGCGGCGCCTTTCTCGAGCATCATGCGGATGGTCGGAAGGGCGGAGACGATACGCGTGTCGTCGGTGATCTCCTGCCGGTCGTTAAGTGGGACGTTGAAATCGACGCGCGTCAGTACGCGTTTCCCGGAAAGATCGGCGTCCTTGATGGTGCGTTTGTTCATTGCTGTGCTCCTGTATAGTCAGCCGGATAAAAAAACCTACGAAAACAGTGCCGAAACAAAAAGTGAGGCCGACAGCGCGGCCTCACTCACAGAACGGATCGCTGCCGTTGATTACTCCGCGATTTTCTTGACGAGGTCCACGACGCGGCAGGAATAGCCGTATTCGTTGTCGTACCAGCCGACGACTTTCACGAGATTGCCGCTGACCATGGTGGACGGCACGTCGAAAATGCAGGAGTGCGTGTTTCCGACGATGTCACTGCTCACGATGGGATCCTCGCAGTATTCCAGCACACCCTTCATGGGTCCGTCGGCGGCGTCTTTCATCGCCTTGTTGACGTCCTCCACGGTCACGTCCTTTTTGAGCGTGACCACGAAGTCGGTGATGGAGCCGTCAGGTGTCGGTACGCGCAGCGCCATGCCGTCCAGTCGTCCGTTGAGTTCGGGGATGACCTTGCCGACGGTGCGCGCGGCGCCGGTGGTCGTGGGAATGATGTTGGTCGCCGCGGCGCGTGCACGGCGCAGGTCCTTGTGCGGGAGATCAAGCAGGCGCTGGTCATTGGTGTAGCTGTGTACCGTCGTCATGAGGCCCTTTTCGATGCCGAAAGCATCGTGCAGCACCTTGACCATCGGAGCGAGACAGTTGGTGGTGCAGGAGGCATTGGAGACGATTTTCTCATCCCCGGTCAGGGTGTCGTCGTTGACGCCCATGACGATGGTGGCGTCGATTTCGTCTTTTGCCGGGACGGTAAGTACGACTTTCTTCGCGCCGTTTTTCAGATGATTGCTGACGGCCTCGCGGGTGCGGAAAATACCCGTGGCTTCGATAACCACATCAACGCCGCTCCAGTCGAGATTCGCGGGATCGCGCTCGGCGGTGATCTTCAAACGGTTACCGTTGATGATCAGATCGTTTCCATCGACCTCCACGGTACCGTCGAACTTGCCGTGCACGGAATCATATTTGAGGAGATGCGCGAGCGTCGGCGCATCGGTGAGATCATTGATCGACACGAACTCGAATCCGCCGAGTTCGATCGCGCGGCGGAAGACAAGACGGCCTATGCGTCCGAAGCCGTTGATGCCAACTTTGATAGCCATAGTGGGTTCCCGTTCCTGATGATAAATATTGATACGTGAATCTGACTCTCAACATATTTCCCGGGTGGGAAACATACAATCATAACGGAAAGGGGGAAATCAGGGTTCCTGCTGCAATATCCGCTGCTGCATGAGCAGTTCTTCCGCCTTTTGGGCGCGAAGCACGGCGTCGGCATTTTCTGTCTGTCCGAGTTCCCGGTAGGCGAAAACGAGCAGCGAGGTCAGCGTGTCGCGAATGCCGTCGCGCGCCCGTATATCCTGCACCTGCAGCCAGGCATGCTGCTCGTTGAGCCGGCGCAAACGGTAGACGATCTTGCCGGGATGCGTGGAGTCTTTCATCGCCCGCGTGTAGACGCGCCGCAGATAGGAGGCCACATCCGGGGCTCCGTTGCTTTCCCCGACGCGGCTCTCGACGCGCGCCAGGGTGTTGTGTATCGTGGTGGAATCGGCAACCATCTGCTTGAGCCGGATGTTGTTGCCGGGCAGCATGCGCAGCCGCACCGCGTCGGGACGATGGTCCGGGAATCCGCGCTGCTTGAGGCTGAAAACGAGACCCAGACAGAAATCCCTGCTGAGATTCGTCGTCAGGAAATTCAGCGCGGCGGTGATGATCATGTCGCCGGTGGCACCGGTGAGCAGCGGAAACTTCTCGATCAGGTTCTGCCGCATGAACACCGCCTGATTGTGTGCGCGCTGAATATCGCCGCCCGGCAGGGTGCGCCGTGTGCGCAGGAACTGCAGTGTTTTCACCGGATCTCGGTAGCCGAGAATTTCCATGATTCCCATCGCCTGGCTGAAGCCGACTTCCACATAATAGTTGACCGGACCGCGCTTGGCAACCTCCGCCACCTTATGCATGAGCCAGCGGTTGTCGGTCGTCTTCGCGTTTGCAATGATGTTGAATGTCGTGGTGTCGGGATAGCCGAGATCGACATAGGTGTCGCGGGGGATGGACATGATTTCGACGACGGCGGAATCCGGATTGACCGTGACGAGATGCAGCGCATCGGCGCGGGCATCCCGGGCGGAAAGCCGGGAATCGATACCGATGATTATGACGTTGATCAATCGTCCGCCGATCGGCGGCGTGCGGGAAATGTTGCGAAGCTGCTCATGCAGCACCGAGTCTTCAATCAGGGGGCGCATGGGGAGAAGCGACCGGCGCTCGGCGCTGAGCTTCTCGATATCCGAGCGAATCGTGTCTACGGTGTCGCGCTCCACGGCGGCATCACGCACGCGCTCGGCGGCCCGCTCGAGCCGTTCCTCCTCGATCCACAGGTATACCGCGTCGCTTGCCGTTTTCACGCCACGCAGGGCGGTATGCACCGCGTCTGGCGGACCGGGCAGACCGGGCACCATCGATGCGGCCATCCACCAGAACAGCACGACGACCACCGTCCAGAACAACACGCGGAAAAGCCGAAGGAGACAACTTCGCTTCCGGGGTTCTTCCATGCGGTCCGCATTGCCGGGCTGTGTGCCGTCCTGCTTGGGAGGCGTGGCGGAATCACTTGACATTGAAGTATTTTGCTTCCGGGTGATGAACGATGATTGCGCTGGTGCTCTGTTCCGGCACCAGCTGATATTCTTCCGTCAGACTGATGCCGACGCGTTCGGGACGCAGCAGTTCGAAGAGCTGCACCTGGTCTTCAAGGTTCGGACATGCCGGGTACCCGAAGGAATAGCGCGATCCCTGGTATCCCTGCGAGAACAGGCGGCGGATGTCTTCGGCGTCGCTGCCGGCGATGCCGAGTTCCATACGGATCGACCGATGCCAGTATTCGGCAAGCGCCTCGGCACACTCGACGGTGAGGCCATGTGCGTACAGATAATCCTGATACCGATCTTCGGCAAATAGCGCGGCGGTATATTCCGAGGCCGTGCTGCCCATGGTTACGACATGAAAGGCACAGACATCCGGGGCGCCTTCGCCCGCGGCGCGAAAATAATCCGCTATGCAAAGATAACGGTCGCCGCTCTGTCGCGGAAATGCAAAGCGTTGCCACTCCTCGAGTTCGTCGATCGTGTATGAGCGCTTCGGCCATGGCTCGTGCAGAGCCTCGTCGGACAGCTCGCACGGCCGATAGACGACCAGGTCGTTTCCGTCGGAATGGCAGGGGAAGTAGCCGTAGACCAGGCCCGGATGGAGGATACGCTCGCGCTTCATGCGCAGTTTCAATTCCTCTAGCCGCGGACGGACGACGGTCTCGAGTTCCTGCTCGTATTCCTCGGCATCGCGTTTGCCTCGGCGAAACTGCCACTGTCCGCGGATCAGGGCAACCTCGTTGATGTACTCATACACTTTTTCGATGGCGACGTCGCGCACGATTTTCGAACCGAAAAACGGCGCTTCGGGCACCGGAACGTCGCGTGACACTTCCGACCGCACCGTATAGACGGGCCGGCCGCTGCGGCTGGGAGCGACGTGGCGACTGCCCCCCGCCTGCCGTTCCTGCACGCTGCGCAGATGCATCGCCGTTTCCATTGCCGCACCGCCGGGAGCGGTATCCGCAGAGGACGGCTTCTCCCTGTCTTCAGCTGCGGCAATTTTGGCTTCCATGCCGGAGAGATCCTCGTCGGACGGCTGCTCCGCGCTCGTGCCGTGGTCGCGTCCGTCGGGGAAGTGCTTCCCCGCCGCGATTCCGTCCATGAAACGGAGTCCGTCAAAGGCATCCTTCGCATACTGCAGGGTGCCGCCATAGAGCGGACGAAGGTCGTTGTCCACGAAGCGCCGGTTGAGCGCGGCGCCTCCGAGAATGACCGGGATGCGAATCCCCCGTTCCCGCATGAGTTCGAGATTCTCTTTCATGATCAGCGTCGATTTCACGAGCAGGCCGCTCATGCCCAGCGCATCGGCGTGATGCTCGCGGATCGCCGCGAGCATGGTTTCCACCGGTACCTTGATGCCGAGGTTGATCACGCGATAGCCGTTGTTCGAGAGAATGATGTCGACCAGGTTTTTGCCGATGTCGTGTACGTCGCCTTTCACCGTCGCCAGCACAATCGTGCCCCGTGTGCTGCCGTCGATTTTTTCCATATGCGGCTCGAGATGGGCGACAGCGGTCTTCATTGTTTCGGCGGACTGCAGCACGAAGGGCAGCTGCATCTGTCCGGATCCGAACAGATCGCCGACCGTCTTCATGCCGTCGAGCAGGATTTGATTGATGATGTGCAGCGCATCATGCGTCTTCAGCGCCTCGTCGAGATCGGCATCGAGTCCGATGCGGTCGCCGTCGACGATCCGCCGCTTCAGGCGCTCCTCGATCGGTGCGTCATCGGCGAGCGCCCGGGCCTGCGGGGCGGCGGACGTTCCGCTGTAGTGCTCCATGAATGCTGTGAGCGGATCGTATACGCATCTGCTGGTCATTTTGTACCTGAAGATTTTTGCATCTGAAACTTTAATACTACGAGATGATTTTGTATTTTTTCATCGTTCTTCAGACGAAGGAGACAGCCCCTCGTTGCACTTTCCGGCAAATTTTTTTTGCGCGGCACTTGACAAAGCCGGGAAAAGCGCTTACTTTTCCTACAAAAAGGTAATCATATCTTAATTTATTTATAACCACAGCCAGGAGCGGTTTGACGTGTTATACTCAAAGACAGCCCAGTATTCCATCCAGTCCATGCTGTTCATCGCAGCGAACAATTCCGACCAGAATATTCTCGTCCGCGATGTCGCCAAGGAACTGGGTCTTCCTTCCTCCTTTCTGAGCAAGATTCTGCAGACGCTCAGCCGGTACGGTTTTCTCAACTCGGTCAAGGGCCCGAAGGGTGGCTTCTCACTTTCCGAGAAGGGCGCCGGATCCACCATCGCCGAACTCGTCGCTGTCGTTGACGGTCCGATGAACTTCGACATGTGTCTTGCGGGCTTCAGCCCCTGCAACGAGGAGAACGCCTGTCCGTTCCATCAGGAGTGGAAACGCATTCGCGAGGAAATCCGCGAAGTGGTCAACAGCAAGAGCATTTATGAGCTGGCTCAGGAAATGCCCATTCGTTATCGGACGCTCCTGGCAGGTGACGCCCCGCAGTCTTCGGCGAAGAAAGCCGTGAAAAAGGCCGCCACCAAGAAAACGGCGAAAAAGAAGCCCGCCAGAAAAGCCGCAGCAAAGAAAGCCGCTGCAAAGAAGAAAAAGAAATAACGCTTCGCGTTCTCACGCAGCAGATGAAATCCGGGACGGTTCGCCGCTCCCGGATTTTTTTCTTCCCGAATGCGAAGATCAATCCGGCAAAGAGTGCGGGATCAGGGAAGCGCTTTCTATTGATTCTGCCAATGTGGCGATCTATTTTACTAATCTATAAATAATTCGTTCAGTTTTCACTGTCAAATTGACATACATCGCATGCATCGTTCGATTTACATAGAGACCTACGGCTGCCAGATGAACTTCGCTGATACGGAGATCGTCAATGGCATCCTTCGCGAGCAGGGGTATGAAATCGCCTCGGACGTCGAGAAGGCGGACGCGGTATTCCTTAACACCTGCGCGATTCGTGACAACGCCGAGCAGCGCATATACGGCCGGCTTTCCAACCTCGAGCATCTCAAGAAGCGCAACCCGCATCTGGTGTTCGGGATCCTGGGCTGCATGGCCGAGCGCCTCCGTTCCGATCTTCTCGAAAAAAACAGCGCGGTCGATATCGTGTGCGGTCCCGACGAGTATCGCCGCCTTCCCGCGCTCATCGACGACGCGTTCGCCGGCGAAAAGGGCATCCGCACGCAGCTGTCGCGCGTGGAGACCTATGATGACATCGTTCCGCTTCGCACCGACGGCATCAGTGCCTGGGTGGCGGTGATGCGCGGCTGCGACAAGTTCTGCACGTTCTGCGTCGTTCCGTTTACCCGCGGACGCGAGCGCAGCCGTCCGCGCGCCGGCGTCCTGCGCGAGGTCGAGCAGCTCCTCGAGGGCGGCTTCCGCGAAGTGACGCTGCTCGGGCAGAACGTCAATTCCTACCGTGACGAGGAACACGATTTCGCGGACCTGCTCGTGGCGGTGGCGGCGCTCGATCCGACACTGCGGGTGCGCTTCACGACGTCGCACCCCCAGGACATGTCTGACAGGCTGATCGCAGCGATCGCCGAGCACGGGAATATCTGCAGCTACATTCATCTTCCCTTCCAGTCCGGCTCGAACCGCATCCTTGAGCTGATGAACCGGACCTACACCCGTGAGCACTATCTCGAACTCGTGCGGAAGATCCGCGCCGCCATTCCGGGCGTCGCACTGTCGACCGACGTGATCGCCGGCTTCCCGACCGAAACGGAGGAAGACCACCGGGCCACGCTCTCACTCATGGAGGAGGTTCGCTATGACGGGGCCTTCATGTTCAAATATTCGCCGCGCGAGCGCACACGCGCCTGGAAAATGGGTGACGACGTTCCGGAGGAGGTCAAGGGCCGGCGTCTCGAGGAAATCATCGACCTGCAGCGGCGCATTTCGTACGACGTGAACGCGCAGGTTATCGGAACGCGGCAGAGCATCCTGCTGGAGGGACCGAGCAAGCGTTCGGAGGAGGAGTGGATGGGAAGAACCGACACGAACAAGACTGTCATCGTGCCGCGCGGCGATTTCGCCGTGGGCGACACGATCGACGTTGAGATCACCAGTGCGACGTCGGCCACGCTGTTCGGCCGTCTCGCCGGCGCGCGTGCGATGGAAGCCGCCTGAACCGGAGTCAGAGTCCATGATCTGGATACTGCGATCGAGCATTTTCCTTTTCCTCGTTCTGTTCATCCTCCCGGCACAAGCGCAGAATCGCCGGGACCTGAATGCGCTTCTCGCGCAGGCAAAGGCCGGCGCGCGCGAGGAGGTCCGGAAGCTGCTGCCGTCTTTGAAGGAATCACATCCCGACAAGGCGGGGGTGCTTTTTCTCGAAGCTGTCTGCGAGGAGGATGCGGAGAAGGCAGTGGAGCTTTACCAGCGGATCGTGAACGAATATCCGCGCAGTTCGTGGGCCGACGAGGCACTCAACCGTCTCGCGCAGTACAGCTATGCGGTCGGGGCCTACAAGACCGCGCGCGCATATACCGAACAGCTGGCGCGCGAATACCCGCAGTCGCCCTATGTGCCCGAAGAGCAGCGCGGCAGCGGCCGGAATGGCGGCAGCCCGGGCAGCAGTGCCCGCAGCGGCGATACCGGCGGCAGTGACGCGCGGGGCAGCGGGAATGTAGACGCGCGAAGCTATGCCGTTCAGGTCGGCGCGTTTTCGAAACAGGCCGACGCACAGAAGCAGGTAGTGAAGCTGAAGGAAAAGGGATACACGGCTTACCTGCGGGAAAAGACGGTCAACGGCCGGACCGTTCACGCGGTGTGGCTCGGGATATTCACCGATTTCAATCAGGCCCGGGCATTTGCGGGCAAACTCAAGGAGCAGCAGGGACTCGACGCACTCGTGGTGCGCCGCTAGTCCCGGCAGACGCATGCAATTCATCCTGACTGGTACCGCATCCGGAATTCCCGTGGCGCATCGCCGGCACGCATCGGTGCTGCTGCGCCACGGGCAGCGCATGGTGCTTCTCGATGCAGGCGAGGGTGTTTCCGCCTCGCTGCTCTCGCAGGATATCGATCCCGTGCTCCTCGACGCCGTTCTCATTTCCCACACGCATGCCGATCACGTCGCCGGTCTTCCCCTGCTGCTGCAGGGGATGCATCTCGCGGAACGTGAGGCGCCGCTGGACATCCGGGTGCCGCCGGGACGCGAGCAATGGTTCCGCGACTGGTTTGCCGGACTCTACATCTTCGAGGAAAAATGGTCTTTCCCCGTGATCCTGCGTGCGCTTGACGATGAGATCCGGGTCGGAGAGGAACTGCGCATCCGTCCGTTCCCGAACCGCCATCTCGACCGGGTGCGCGAGCTCGCCGGGCGTCATGGCATACCGGCGGATTCATTTTCCTTTTACATCAGCGGTCCGGATGGTGGTGCTGTGGTCTCGTCTGACATTGCCTCGATTGACGATATCGCCGAGGCCGCCGCGACCGCGGATCTGCTCATCATCGACAGTACGCATGTCGCTGTCGGGGAGCTGGAAGCGTACATGACCGCGCATCCGGAGCTGACCGTCGTCTGCACGCATGTGCCGCCGGAGCTCGAGCCGGAAGCGGGGCGGCACCGTCCGGATGATGCCTCCGGCGCTTCGCATCCACTGCTTTTCGCGCATGACGGCATGCGAATCGATCTGGAGAACCATCAGTAATGGATGTCACGTCAACAGATATGAACATCAGCGCCGGCGATCGCTACACGTTTCAGAAGCGGCACGGGATCATCGGCAAATCCACGGAAATCCGCGAGGTGGTCGACACCATCATGCAGGTGGCGCCGACGGATATCACCGTGCTCGTCACGGGCGAAAGCGGCACGGGCAAGGAAATCATCGCCCGTGCCATCCACGATGCCAGCCGGCGTGCCGCCCGGAAATTCATTCCCGTCAACTGCGGCGCGATCCCCGAGGGTATTCTTGAAAGCGAGCTGTTCGGTCATGAGAAAGGAGCGTTCACCGGAGCGGTGGAGTCTCGCAAGGGGTACTTCGAACTCGCCGACGGAGGCACCATTTTTCTCGATGAAATCGGTGACACGCCCATTTCCACGCAGGTAAAGCTGCTGCGGGTTCTCGAGAACGGGGAATTCATGCGCGTCGGGTCGTCGGAACCGCGGCGGGTGAACGTGCGCATCATTGCCGCCACCAACAAGAATCTCGAGGAGGAAGTGCGGGCGAAACAATTTCGCCAGGATCTGTTCTTCCGGCTGCGCTCGGTCAACATCCGCATTCCGCCGTTGCGCGATCGGCGCGGAGACATCCCTCTTCTCGTGGAGACCTTCCTGAATGCGGTCGGCGAAGCCGGGAAAGACATCATGATCACCGATGAGGCGATGAACCTCATGATGCGCCATTCCTGGCCGGGCAACGTGCGCGAGCTGCGCAACGTCATCGAAAGCATCGCGGTGCTCGAGCGCGGCAACGTCGTCGACGAGAACGTCATCGGGAAATACCTGCAGGCCATGGAGCCGCAGGTGGACGACCGCTTTCTGCCGGTGCCGCTCGGCAAGTCGTCGGAGCAGGCGGAGCGCGAGCTGATCTTTCATCTGCTCGTGGAGCTGAAGACGGGAATCGAATCCCTGCACGGACTCGTCGAAGAGCTGCGGCATCAGCAGCGTCCCCTCTCGCTGCCGCCTCGCGAGGAGCAGCCGTCCGAGCCATCCATCAGTCTCGAAGACCGCACGCTGCAGGAGATGGAGGAAGCGCTGATCGCGCATACGTTGAAGCGTTTCCATGGCAACCGGCGCCTCGCAGCCGAGGCGTTGGACATCAGTGAACGAACTTTGTACAGAAAAATCAAAGACTACGGACTTTAATGGATCGCTTGCGTTCGTTTCAGATTTCCTTGTATCTTAGTCCTATTATTTTCAGTGTCGCCCTGCTTGGCGGATGCGCTTATTCCTTCACCGGTGCTTCCGTCCCAGCGCACTGGAAAACGATTGCTGTCCCGCTTTTCGATGATGAAAGCGGCTTCGGTCAGCCGTCGCTTCGCGAGGATTTGACCAATGCGCTGATTCAGAAATTTCAGCAGGACAACACGTTGCAGCTCGCGGACAGAGAGTCGGCGAATGTGGAGTTGCGCGGCAGCATCACATCCGTGACTGCGGACCAGCCTATTGCCGTGGCACAGGGTACGCAGGCATCCCGGCTGCAGCTGAGCCTCAAAGTTCGAGCCACTTTGATCGATCACGTAAAGAACAAGGAGGTCTGGAGCAAGAATTTCACTGCCACCGGAGACTATCCGGCATCGGGCGGGCAGGCCGGGCGGGAAAGCGGGCTTCAGCAGGCGATTGAAAACATTGGCGACGATCTCTTGCTGGAAACCGTCTCTGCTTGGTAAATTTGTCTTTCGTTTTCACACGTGTGAGGTGACACCTACATTATGGAACAATTTATACTGGGTGCATATGTGTTCTCACTGAGCATCTTGTTCCTGTTCGGATCACACGGGTTCGTGATGATCTATTATTATTTCAAGAACAAGGACAAGCGGCCGGTGGGAAGGACGGATATGGAAGAGCTTCCCATGGTCACCGTCCAGCTCCCGGTGTACAACGAGCTGTATGTCGTGGAGCGGCTCATTGATGCCGTATGTGCCCTTGACTATCCCAGCGACAAACTGGAAATCCAGGTTCTTGACGACTCGAACGACGAGACCGTGGAAGTTGTCGCCCGGGCGGTCGCGCAAAAAAAGGAGGAGGGGTATGACATCGTACAGGTTCGGCGTGAGAACAGAGTCGGTTTCAAGGCCGGCGCGCTTCGCTATGGTATGGAAGTCGCCAAGGGTGATTTCATTGCCATTTTTGATGCCGATTTTGTTCCCAAGCCCAATTTCCTGAAAGATACGCTGCGCCATTTCACCCATGAACGCATCGGAATGGTGCAGACGCGATGGGAGCATCTGAACAACGAATTTTCCCTGCTGACCCGTGCCCAGGGGATCGCCCTTGACGGCCATTTCGTCATCGAACAGCAGGTGCGCAACAAGTCCGGCTTCTTTATCAACTTCAACGGTACCGCCGGTGTCTGGCGCCGCGAATGCATCATCGATGCAGGGAACTGGGAAGACGATACGCTGACCGAGGATCTCGATCTCAGCTACCGTGCCCAGCTGAAAGGCTGGAATTTCGTCTTCCTCAACGATGTGACCTCGCCGGCGGAACTTCCGTCGGAGATCAATGCGCTCAAATCGCAACAGTTCCGCTGGACGAAGGGCGCGATCGAGACGTCGAAGAAAATCCTTCCCCGCGTCTGGAAGGCCGATCTCCCGCTGCGTGTCAAACTGCAGTCGACCGTTCACCTGACGAACAACCTGGTGTTCCCGTTCATCCTGTTGACGGGAATCCTCAATGTCCCGCTGGTATTCATCAAGAATACCGGCCGCTACGAGACCTTTTTCGCCTTCATGTCGATTTTCGTACTCGCGTTCATCAGTTCCTTCCTGTTCTACCTGTATTCCCAGAAAGACGTGTATCCCGACTGGAAAAAACGGATTTTCCTCTTCCCGCTTTTCATGTCGGGCAGCATGGGATTCTCGGTGAACAACACGCGCGCCGTGCTTGAAGGGCTGTTCAACCGCAAGAGCGCTTTCATCCGTACGCCGAAATTCAAGATCGAGAACGAAAAGGATTCCTGGAAAAACAAGAAGTACCGCGCGACGAGCAAGCTTTCAGTGGCCGCGATATTCGAAATCTTCCTGGCGGCCTATTGCTCCGTCGGGGTGATCGCATCCCTCTGGTTTCTTGAAATCGCGGCGCTTCCGTTCCAGCTGCTCTTTTTCCTCGGTTTCGGTCTCGTCGGTCTGCTCTCGATTCGTCACGCGCTGTCACCGCAGGGAAGCTGAGCCGGCATTTTCCGAACAAGCGGAAAAGCGTCATTATTCGTATGTTACCTTCGCCACAGCGGAATGGTCTGCTGTGGCGAAGTCCGTTGATGCACCTGCAGCGATGCAGTCCTGAAGATGTCCAAGACCTCCACACATACCGTCCCGGACGTTGACGCACTCGAGCGCGCGCTGGATGACCATCCCGCATCCCCGCTGTTCGCGCGCCTTGCCGCCGCGCATATCGATGCGAACCGTCCTGCACAGGCGCTGAAGACCTGTCTTCAGGGCATGCGCAGCTATCCGGAATATCCCACCGGTCTGCTCCTGATCGCCAAGGCCCAGGTCATGCTGCGGCAGTACAGCGATGCGCGGGATACGCTGCACGAGCTGCTGCGCATTCTGCCGTCCTGTCCGGCCGGCGTTCGTCTGCTCGACCGTATGACGGAGCTGGAACTGGAATATCCGCCCTACACCGCGAGTGCGGGAAGTTATTTCGTGGAAGCGGGATTCGACCGCGCGCTTTCTCACACCGGATCGGAGCAGTTCAGCAGGCAGGACGACATTCTCCCGGATTTCGAAATCAGACGCCCGGGATCGGATGATCAGGGAAAAGACCGTGCCGGCGGTCAGCGGTCAGCAGATGAGTCTTCTGCGTATGGTGGCGAGACGGAGCTTCCCGGCGGCGGGGACGGGGAACAGGCGGATGATGTCTCGGAGTCGGGGCGCCTGCGGTCCGGACCGCCCGCGTTCGATCTGGCCGGACTCGCATCGAAACTCGAAAACGCGCGCATCCCGGCACTCCCCGAGCAGAAAGACGATGCCCCTGAGGCGGAAGGGCTCGAGCACATCGAGTCAGTGAATCTCGATGCCCGTCCGATCACCGAGACACTGATCGACATTTACATCCAGCAGGGCCGACTGCGTGAAGCCATCGATGCGCTGCAGCGGCTCTCGGATCGGAATCCCGATCGCACTCAGGAGATTGCAGTGAAAATCCGCGGGCTGAAAGAGAAGCTTGAAAACGAAGATTCCTGACGTCAGGGTGATGAGAACCTGAGCCCGTGACTATCCCGGTGCCGATTATCAGATTGCAGGAGGCAGCATGCTGAATACCGAACATTCATTACTTCTGGTCATTGATGTGCAGGGCAAGCTGGCGGACCTGGTATGGCGCTCTGAACGTCTCCGCGACAATATCCGTATCCTCATCGAGGGAATGCGTGTCCTTGGCGTTCCCATGGTAGCGACCGAGCAGTATCCCAGGGGACTCGGTCCGACCGTGGAACCGATCGCCCGGGCACTTGGCGATGCGCCCGTCATCGAAAAAAACAGTTTCAGTTGCTGCGGGGAATTCGCCTTCGAGGTCAAGCTCAACGAGCTGCACAAGACCGACATCATTGTCTGCGGCATCGAAACGCATGTCTGCGTCTACCAGACCACGCGCGATCTGCTCGATCTCGGGTACAACGTCCATCTCGTCACCGATGCCGTCTCCAGCCGCACCGAAGACAACTGGAAACTCGGCATGGAAAAGTGCAAAACGCTCGGTGCCAAGATGACCGGAACCGAAATGGTGCTTTTCGAAATGCTCAGGAAATCTGGGACGGAGGAGTTCAAGGCGATTTCGAAGCTCGTGAAGTAGGTTGTGCGAGAGCATCGGGAGGGGCGTGAGGAGCGTGAGGCAAGCATTATTCGCACGCGTGAGCGTGGGGACAGACGGCAGCCCACAGGCAAGGCAATTAAGAACACAACGGCCGCCCCGGGAAACCGGAGCGGCCGTCTGCTTTTCAGGCACAGAATCGGGTTGCTGACCTGCGGTCAGTTGACCTGCTTCGTGAACGTCGATTCATCGATGTCGCTGTTGTGCGTGTACGATGTGATCGTCGCTTTCAGCGTCATGGCGGGATTTTCCGTCTGCAGGCTGAAGGGCAGCATCACACCGTCCACCGCGCGATAGTCGCTGAAGCGCGTGACCCTGGTCATCGGACCCTGCGGCGTTTCTGCCGTCTCCGATTCACCGTAGAGCAGGAAGCTGTTCGCGTCGATGAGCATCTCCTTTTCCGAATGCTTCCGCTTCACGTTCAGCACGTACACCGTGCGGTCTTCCATTTTTTTCTTCTCCGTGAGCGCGACCTCGACGCCGGGAGCATTGAGATGCAGCATCTCGTTGAAGATGTTGTCTTCAAGTGTCTTCTCCAGATCCTCGCCGCTGAGTTCCGTCACGGGCTGCATCGGCTGACTGACGACGGCGGTCTCTCCGTCAATCCATTCCTCGAATTCCAGCATCTGCATGCCGCCGCCCATGTCGACGGCCATGGTCATGAGCTGATACTTCTTGTTCGGTGCCATTTCGATTTCCTTCAGCGTGCCTTCCGCCTCTCCGCCCATGCCGAGCGCGATCGAGACGTCGGCCTCGGTGATACGCGATTCGATCTTTTCGAGAGTCGTGCGGCCGCCCATTGCCTCGATGGCTTTTTCGATCAGCGACTGCGCATCCATGTCCACATCGAGCGACACTGCGGCGTTCACCGGCTGCATGTCCGCATCATACATGTGAACGTCGCCGAACTGCGCGAGCGGTTCAGCGATCACATCGGCGTCACCGACGGCGAGCAGTGCGATGTTGTCGGTATCGAGATATTTCCGCGCCACGCGTCGTACGTCGGCGGGAGTCACCGCCATGATGTTCTGCACGTAATTACGGTAGTAATCCTTCGGCAGGTCGTACAGGTCGATATTCTGCACCATGCGCGCGATGGTGGTCGGACTCTCAAGCCCGAGCAGGAAGCGCCCGCTTGCGTACTGCTTGTGCATCTCCAGTTCCTCGGTATCCACACTCTCGTCGCGCATCCGCTCCATTTCGTAAATCACCTGCGTGAAGGCGGAGTCGGTCGCGATGCGTCGCACCGAGGCGGAAGCGTTCCAGAGCCCGGCGTTTTTGCGCGCTTCCACAATGCTGTAGGCGCCGTACGTGAAGCCGTGCGTCTCGCGTAGGTTGGCGAACAGACGGCCGCTGAAGCCGCCGCCGATAATCGAGTTCATCATCGACAGCGCGATGTAATCGGGATTGCTGCGTTCGATGCTGCTCGTGGTGACGGTGATGGCCGTCTGCGTCTGCGTCTTGCCGAGATCCACGAGGTGCACCGTGCGGCCGGTGATCGGTTCCGGGGATGTGAAGTCGTCTGCGGGAAGCGGCGCCTTCGCCCAGCTGCCGAAATACTTCCGGATAACAGGGAGGATTTCATCCTCCGTCACATCGCCGACGACGGCAAGCGAGGCATTGTTGGGGACAAAGAAACGACTGTGAAAGGAGGCGAGATCATCGCGCGTGATGGCATTGACATCCTCCTCGGTCTGGAAATTGGCGTAGGGGTGGACGTTATATCCCACGGTAATCTGCAGGCGGCCCATCACGGCGTCGGGATCCCTGTGAATCGTCTTGAGTCCCGAAAGCGTCTGTGTTTTCAGCTTGGCGAGCTCATCCTCCGGGAAGGAGGCGTTGTAGAGCGCGTCGGTCATCAGTCCGAGCAGCTTGTCCATGTGTTTCTTGAGGCCGGAGCCGTTCAGCGACATCTGGTCATCGGCGGCGCTTGCGCTGATACTCAGACCGAGCAGATCCGCCTCACGCGCAAATTCCAGCGATGAGCGCGAATTCGTGCCGGAGGTCAGCAGATCCGTTGTGAAACCGGCGACCCCCGATTTGTCACCGTCGTACTCGCTGCCCGTGCGGAAGAGGAGACGGAAGGTGACTACCGGCTGCGCCGGATTGTTGATGACAAACACCTTCAATCCGTTGTCCAGTTCGGTTTCATTGAACTCGGGGAAGGACGCCTCCGGCGCGGGACCCGGTTCGGGTTTCTGTGAACGATCGATCTGTGCGGCTGCCTGCCCTCCGATGAGAAGCAGGATCAGCGCGGCTGCGATAATATGAATGTGTTTCATTGCGTGTATTCCTGTGTTCTCTTGAGAGGGATCAGCTGTTGGTATCCATGACCACGTACTTCACGGCGTTGCGTCGCTCGGGACGCAGATACTCCTGCGCAACGCGCTGGATGTCTTCGCGCGTGACGTTCATATATTTCTCGAGTTCCCTGTTGACCAGGTCGGTGTCGTTGTAGAACAGCGAGTACGCCGCGAGATTGCGCAGCTTGGAGTCGAGTGAAAGGAAGCTGCGCGTGAAGGAGGTTTCCTTTGCGTTGCGCACCTTCTGGAACTCCTCTTCGGTAATCCCTTTGTTCTGCACCTTTTCAATTTCCTCGCGGATGGCATTCTCAATGGGCTCAAATCCCACACCCGCATTGGCGATGGCGATAAACGCGAACATGCCGGCCTTGTCGAGCGGCATGCCGAAGCTCGAAGCCTGCAGTGCGAGCTGATCGGTATCGACGAGGCGCTGATACAGGCGCGAGCTCTTCCCGCGGGAAAGGACGTCGGAGAGGAGATCGAGTGCGTAGGCATCCTCATTGCGGTAGTCGACGGTCACATAGGATTCGATGTAGGCAGGAAGCGGGGTGACTTCCTCTTCGACGATCAGCTCACGCGGTTCGGTCTGCTCGGGAATGACCACCGTGCGGCGCTCCGGATCGGGACCGGAAGGGATGCTCCCGAAATACTGTTCGATCCATTCCTTTGTCTGCGCTACGTCGAGGTCCCCGCCCACGACCAGACAGGCATTGTTCGGCAGGTAGTATTTGTCATGGAACGTGCGGAATTCCTCGATGGAGGCACTATTGATATCCTGTGCCACACCGATGGGCATCCACTCATACGGCGTGCCCTTGAAGGTGGTCTTGAACAGGTTGTCGCCGAGTGTGCCGAACGGGCGTCCCTCATAGCGCTGCTTGAGTTCCTCCTTGACGACCTTGCGCTGCGTTTCCACGCCGAGCGAGTCGACGACCAGGTGCATCATGCGTTCGGATTCAATCCACAGCGCGAGCTCGAGCTGGTTGACGGGTACCTTGAAAAAATAATCCGTCTGATCGAAGGACGTCGAGGCGTTGAGCACGCCACCGGCAGCGGTGATCAGTTTGTCGATTTTGCCGCGCTCGATGTTCTCGGTTCCCTCGAACATCAGGTGCTCGAAGAAATGCGCGAAGCCGGTGCGGCCCTCCACCTCGTCCTTGGATCCGACGCGGTACAGGCAGTAGGTCATGGCCGTCGGCGCCGAGCGATCGACGTGCAGGATGACCGTCAGGCCGTTATCAAGCGTGTATTCCTCGTAGTCGATGGGTTTGAAGTCCTGCGCGCCGGCGCTCATGGCGGCCAGGAGCAGAATCAGCAGAAGGGGAAAACGGTGTGTCATAAAGACAGCCTCTGGAATGAAAAAATGTTATGTGATGTGATTGTTCGTCTCAGTGCGCTGAAGGATGGGAAGATCCGGCAGCTCGCGGATGTCGTGAATGACCACATCCGCCAGGCCGAGGTATTCGCGACCGAGCGTGGTTTCGACCGCCACGCAGGTCATGCCGGCATTTTTGGCCGATTCGATGCCCAGCGGGGCGTTTTCGACCACGGCGCATTGCTCCGGTGCCAGACTCATATGATGCATGGGAGCGAGGTAGGGATCCGGATTGGGTTTCGCGCGATGAACCTCGTCGCCGCTGATCAGGAAATCGAACAGTGCGCGACGGTTTTCGGGAAGCGCGGCTTCCATGTTTTTCCTGGAGGATGCGGTGACCAGCGCCGTGCGGAATCCCCGCGCGCGCAGGTCCGCAATGACCTCGAACACATGCGGGAAATACGACATTTTCACGATGGAGCGGTAATACGCGCGCTTGCGGTCGATGAATGCCTCATGCTGATCCGCGGGGAGCGAAACGCCCGCCTCCTCGAGAAAGGTGGGGAGGATTTCGCGTGATGCACGTCCCTCATGCAGCAGCACTGAATGCTCGGAGACACTGCCCCCGAGCTCCTGGAACATCTTCTCCCACGCAAGATAGTGGTAATGCAGTGTATCGGCGATGACCCCGTCAAGGTCGAAAAATACCGCTTCGATCATATGAGATGCAGCTGTGGAACATACACGGGAAAATCCGCTCGTCCGGCGGAAAATCCTTCAATCTTATAATTTACGCACAAAACGGAGAAAAGTTCTAGTCAATAGAGTAGGCAGGAGTACGCGGAGGGTTTTTTACCGCGGAGGAACGCAGAGGAAGACAGAGAATGGGTTCGATACGCGGTTTGTTTGAACTGGAGCTTTCACGATGGTGATCGTGCAGACCTGCGATGGCGGAATCGACACCCCGCGCCGCAAAAGTTCTCCGCGTTCCTCTGCGCGACTCCGCGGTAAAAAACCCTCCGCGCACTCTGACCAAATCGCTGATACTACATCACCGGGAGGATGACCTCGAGCAGCAGCCAGATCTGAGCGAGTGTCAGGACGATACCCGCCGCCGCGCCGGCGAGAACCTGGGGGAGATCATGGGCGCGCAGGGCGATGCGGGCCCAGCCGAGGAGAATGACAACGGAAAGCAGCCAGAGCAGGTCCGCGCCGAGGACGGGCCAGAGAAAGACCAGCGGTCCGGTGAGTCCCATCATGTGCGCGCTGATCTTCCAGCGGAGGTTGATCGCGTACAGAATGAGCGTGTTGACGGCGAAGCACCACATCAGTCCCCAGACGAACACCGAAGCGTCGAGGAAAAGCAACAGCATCAGTCCGCCGAAGGATATACCCGCGCTGATGAGGTAGGGCTGCGTGCGCTGCACCCGCTCGGGCACGTCGTAGGCGGTGACGCGATCAAGACGCTGCAGATAAAGCACGTAGACGATCTGCAATCCGCCTCCGCAGGCCGCGGCCACCAGCCAGACGACGATGCGATGGAAGATGCTGCCGTGTTCGTATCCGAGAACGAGCACGGCGAACACGGCTGCCGCAACGACGGGCGGGACGAGCAGCACGGAGATGCGATGCGCGAAGCGCAGGGCGGGGGAGGTGTCGGGTGCACTCATGCCTGCAAAATGGGAAAGCTCGCGGGAATATGAAACTGCGATGGACATCGTCGGCACGCATCCGCTCTGCGCCGATTCCATCCTGCGGCCGGTGGCGTCCTGCGTCCGGTGGCATCCCCTGAACGATAGTATCCTGTGCCCGGTGGTGCGTGAGGGACGAAGGGAGAGCTGTGGGTCTTGATCCCTGCAGCCCCGATGCGTACTATATTTTTTTTCGCTTCAAGGAAAGGAGGGCATCCATGTCACAGCGTTTCGTCCCCCGCATCCGGAGAACTCTGTTCTTCCCGCTTCTGCTGTGTGCACTATCCCTAATGCCGGCATTCGTCGCAGCACAGGACGATGCCGCGCCGCCCGCTCCGTGGGAGCGCTTCGAGGCGGGGAACATGGAACTGATCATCTCCCGCTTCGGACGCATCGGGTACGACCGCGAGCGCGATGGCTCCCACGGGCTGTTCTGGCCCGGAGCGCCACCCGCGAATTCCCAACGCGACATCACGGCGCATGGGCTTCTGCATTCCGCCACGCCCGTGCTCGTCGGCACGGTACGCGGCGAGCGCCGCGTCTCCGCCAGCTATTACCGCGAGCTGTTCCGGCCCGGACCGATCGTCGAGGGACTGCGAACCGTCAATCCCGACGAGCCGTACTATCGGCCATACACCATCAGCATCGACCGTCCCGACCAGCAGGATTACCGCGAGTGGCCGGTCGGGCTCGGCGCGCCGTTCATTGCATTTCAGCAGCCGTACTTTTTCGGTGCGCAGCAGATGTACTGGGTGATGAACGATCTCGACAGCACGCTGATGCGCCAGTACATGGGCAGCGATCCGATGGGCGTCGAGATCCGCTGCCTGGCCTACGGTCCCTTCGGATCGGGCACGCTCAACGATGACTACATGATGCTGCAGTTCACCTATGTCAACCGCAGCAGCGACACGATCCGCGATGCCTATGCCGGTTTCTTCGCCGATGCGGATATCCGCGATGGGATGGACGACCTGCCGGGATCGGATTCGGCGCGCGCCCTGGTGTACGCCTGCGATTTTTATGCGGATACCAACGGGGAGCTCAGCCTGCCGGCGGCGTTCGGCGTGTGCATGGTGCAGACGCCAGCAGTCAGGGGCGCACCCACTGACAGCGCTCGCTGGAAGCAGGGATGGAAGCCCGGCTTTCGTAATATCCCCGTGACGGCGGCGGTCATCCCCACGAAGTGGTCGCATCCGCAGCTCACCGAACCGCCCTTCGGCGAGGATGCTCCCGCGCAGTGGGATGCGCTGATGCGGGGCGAAGGACGCAGCATGGCGGTGCGCGATCCGACGACCGGAGCGCCGTCACGTTTCTGGTTCTCGGGCGATCCGGTGGAGGATACGGGTTGGCTTCCGCGTGACGGCTACCTGCTCGGCGACGGCAGCACGGTCGAGCAGGGAGCGGCGGATCAGCGCATGCTCATTTCCAGCGGTCCGTTTACGCTCGCTCCCGAAGACACGCAGCAGGTCGTTATCGCGCTGATCGCTTCGCGCGGTGCGACGCGGCAGGCGGCGGTGCGCGGACTGCGCGACCGCGCGGAGTTTCTGCGTGCCCGCCATCTCGGCCATCCTGCTGCGACGGCACTCTCGAATACGGTGGTGACGACCTCGCGCGACAATCCCCCCTTCACCTCCCTGCGTGTCATCGCGCGCTCCGAGCAGCGGGCGCTGAATCTGCAGGCCGAGCTGTCGCGCATCGGATCCACGCCGGAACGCTACCCGCTGCAGCGCACGCAGTTCGGTGACGCATGGGTGTACAATGCGGATATCGATCTGGCTCCCGGCGGGGACGGTATCGATGTGTCACTGATCGCGGGGGATGGTGCCGGGGAGGATATCCGTGTGCCGGGACGCGTCTCCGTGCCCGTTATCGGGGATGTCGTCATTCCGGATATCCGCATCCTGCAGGAGGGGGACGGTAACGGCCGTATCGCGCCGGACGAAGAAGCCCGCTGGTTCCCGGTTGTCCGCAACGAGGCGGTCAACGCCGTGCGGCTGTACCTGCAGCATCCGGAATTGCCCGTCAGCCAGTGGATGCAGCTGCCGCTGATGGAGCCGGGCACGGAGATACCCTCCGCGACGCTCTGGTGGCTGCCGCAGTACGGATACCGCGCGGTATTCCGCGCTGACGAGCGATGGGGTACGATTTTCGATTCCGTAGTCACCGACTACGATGTCTGGGATCCGGGGCGGAACTGCTGGTGGCGCCTGCGCAGCAGTGTTTCGGTCGACAGCAGCGCCGGCGAATGGTATGACGTGCTCATGACGCAGGTGCGCGGCGTCTCGAACGAACGGCCGGGTGTACGCATCATCGACAGGGGTGCATTGCTCGATCGCTGGTACGTGGTGTCGGTCACCGGCAGTGGCGGTGCGCGCGTACTGGCGATGAAAGACTCCGTCACCGGTGTCCCGTATTTTGATGATTATGGCGTCGATGTCTTCACCGGTGCGCCGCCGGAAACGCATGGTTTTCGCGTCGTGCGCGGCACCATGGCCGCGACGCGGGACGCACTGCCCCACTACGCGCTTCGGGAATCCAGCGGTGCGCCGCGTCCGGCACCCGAATTTTATCCGGAGATTATCGGCAGTGACGTGCAGGGGAATGCCGACTATGCGGATGTCCGTCTCGTCATCGACTCCGCGCAGGGACAGCGGGCATGGCATTACCGTGATGGCGAACTGCAGGGTTCGGTCGTGCTGCCGCTGCGTGCGTATCGCAGGGTCGCCGAAGGAGAATGGCAGCAGGTGGAAATCGGGCTTTCCGAGGATGAGGGGGCCGTGCCGTATGAATCATGGACCGGCGGTCTGACCGAAAGACTGCTCGTGTTCAATGCTCCGCGCGGGTCGGAGTGGGCGCCGCCGGGTGATCTGCCGAGGTACTGGTCGGACCTAGCCGGATTGCTGTTCATCGGGGCCGACGCCGTGCCCGACCGCGGGAGCTACGATTTCATGTTTCACATCCCCGCCGATGCGCGCGACCTGTACGTGTTCAATCCACGGCACACGCTGCTGGCGCGCAGCAACAAGTCTGCCGCAGCCGCGACGTTGCATCCGCCCGCGCCCATGCCCTTCAGCGAGTGGACATCAGCGGTCATCGAGCTGCAGCAGGGCACGCCCCTGCGCGCCGAAGTCTATTCCCTGCTCGGTCAGCGCGTCTCCCTGCTGCGCGACGACTACGCGGAAGCCGGTCGGCATCTCCTCATCTGGGACGGGCGCTGGGATGACGGTCGTCCCGCGGATTCGGGCGTCTACCTCTTACGGGTTCACGCCAACGGCGGAGAGGTAACACGGAAGATTGTCATCGTGAGATAATCTGAAATTTGAAATCTGCAATCAGCAATTCTATACAGGCCTGTACCGCTCGACGAGAACGTAGATCGTCCCCGCGGCGATGAATCCCAGAATGACATCGATCACGTAGTGCGCCTGGATGTACATGGTGGCGGCGATAATGCCGATGCCGGGGAGAAGGAAGATCCAGAAGAATGTGCGATGGAAGCGCCACGCGTACATGAGCGTGAGGAGCGTAACGCCCGTGTGCATGGACGGAACACAGTCGCGCACAGCCGGCGCGAGATTGGCCGCCAGAAACCCCTGTATCCACTCCGTCGTGGGCAGCCAGCCCGTGAGCACCGGCAGCTCGTCAGGCATCCAGCGGCTGGGTCCGAGGGCAGGGAAAAGCGCATAGCTGATTAGCGCCCCGTACCAGCCGATGACCATCGCGGCAAGCGCGCGGCGGAAATCACCGAGCCGGCTGCCGCGAAACATCAGGATCATCAGCACCGGCATCCCGAGGTAATACGAAAAATACGCGAGGTACAGCAGGTCGGTCACGAGCGGATGCTGATGCGCGCCGAGCCAGGCGATCGGATTGACGCCGAATATCGCGATGTCGATGTCGAGCAGCACCCGGTCGATCAGGTGCGTCTCGGAGGGGCGTCCCGCAGTGACCATGGCATGCACGATGCCGTACATCACGGGATACAGCAGCAGCGGTGTCATGTAACGAATGAAGTTCGCCGTGCGCGGGATCCGTATTCGGAAGCGGAACGCCGCATACCAGAACAGGATGAATCCGGCGGTGATGCCCGCGACACCCGCGATATGCGCGGTGCTCCCGTGCATCAGAGCGTCGAAGATCAGCAGCAGGATCACGAGCAGGGCGAATACGGCGGCGAAGGACGTCCACTGCCGCAGCGTTCGCAGCTGCGTGACGTCTTCATGCAGTGCCGTGACCTGGGCTGCCGGTCCATTTCCAGCGTGCGCAGCCGGTGCTCCGCCAGTGCCTGCAGCCGGTGCTCCGCCAGAATCTGCATTCTGCGTTCCGGCCGGATCTGCGACAGGCCTCTCGCCCGAGGACGCGCTCACCGCTCGACGCCGCCCGAGGCGACCCATTTCTTGATCACGATGTAGTCTTCCGGCGTGAGCTCCGCATCGCCATGCAGCCAGAGGTAGCGCGAGAGAGGCATTTCGCCGGATTCGACGACTTCGAGAATCTCCTGCCTGATGTGATACTGCTTCCGTGCGTCGTACGCCTGCCAGTTCGAAAAATTGACATGCTCGCGACCGTGCGACACATCATAGTCGATCACCCATCCCACCGGATTGACGTAGCTGTACCACGGCCAGTCGGTTTGGTTGGAATGGCAGTCGTAACAGGACTTCCCGAGCACGTTCATGACCTCCGGCGGGGCCTTCAGTTTTCCCTTCGGTGCCGGTGTGCTGCGGTCGGGCTGGAAGAACTGAATGACGACGAAGGCGGCGAGCAGCAGGAACAGAAGGATTTTCAGCCAGGTACTCATGACTCCTCCAGCACCGTTCCGTCATCGATAACACGCTGTTCCCCGGCGGGGATCTGCAGATGCACAGACCCGCGGCAGACGACGTTCCTGCCGAACAGCGCATCCCCCTCAATGTGCAGTTCGGCGCAGTGCAGCAGCGACGGCGCGCCGTGAGGGAAGCGCTCTTCGAGCTGCGACACGAATTTGTAGAAATCGCGGTCGAGCACGATGTCGATCGTGGACAGCGTGCGTGCGGGATTCTGCACGATGCGGAAATCATCGGTGAGGACGTAGGCGTCGGACCAGATGCCGAGCAGATCGTCGGTGGTCTTCACCGGGGCGAATCGCCGGCGCGGTACGCGCAGCGCTGCGGCGTTCTCGAACAGTGAAATGGCTGCCCCCATGGCGGTTTCCAGCTGGTAGACACCGGGAGATTCCGGGTCACGCGGATTCAGCGTTTTCCGGTTGCGGATCAGCGGCAGCGGCAGGATGCCGTCATAACGGTCGAGTGTCTCCTTCAGCGCCTTCAGGTCGATCCAGAGATTGTTCGTGTTGAAAAAACGGTACCGCGTGATATCCTGGAATTCCTCAGTTTCGTCTTCCGGACACTGCGCCCGCTCCCGCAGCGTCAGGCGGCCATCCTTCAGCAGCGCCAGGTGTCCGCCCTTGCGGTCGGCCGGCGTGCGGTCGGCGACTTCCATCATGAACGGAAACTCCTGTGAAGCGAAATATCCGAGGATTTCCGGATCGAGCACCGCGCCGAGGTTGTCGGCATTGCTGACAAAGGCGTAGCGGATGTCGCGCGCAAGAAGCTGATCGAGCAGGCCCGACGTAACCAGTGCAGTGTAAAGGTCGCCGTGCCCCGGCGGACACCACTCCAGCTCGGCATCCTCCGCGCCGTTGGCAGGATCCAGACCGTCGACAAGCACTTTCGGGATGCGGTGCTGCAGGAAATCCAGCGGCAGGTCACCCGCGAGTTCCGGCCAGGCCTCGAGCGCCTCGAGGCTGTCGTCGCGCGTGTTGAAACTGTTCATCAGAAGCAGCGGCACGGCTGTGCCGTACTGCGTGCGCAGATGCAGGGTCTGCTGTGCGATGATGTCAATGAAGCGCAGTCCGTCCTTGACCGGAATCAGGCTCTTCGCCTGCTCCAGTCCCATGCTCGTGCCAAGTCCCCCGTTGAGCTTGATCACGACGGCCTGCCGCAGTGCATCCGTCCCGGTGCTTGCATGGCCAGACAGCTTCTCCGCGTCCGGAACATCCTCGATCGCGTCGATCTGAGAGCGCGCGATCGTGCCCTCCGAGCCACTGATCAGCTGCAGGTAATTACGTTTGAACATGTTGATCACCAGCGGATGCGCCCCCGCCTCGCGCATTTTCGCTTCGAACGGACGAAACGCGTTTAGCATGTCTCCCGGGTATTCTGCCATGATGACTTCGTGTTGATGGACAAATGCTGTTCTTCTTGGAATGTACGAATCCGGGGGGTTACTTCACTACCACAAACTGCGTGGTCCGCTGCTGATGCGGAGTGCTGAGGATGATGAAATAGCGTCCGCTCGACAGCGCATCTGTTTCAACCGTCGCGTTGTGCGACCCCGCGGGGCGGCTGCCCTGGAACAGCGTGGCGACACGTCTGCCAAGTGCATCGAACAGCAGCAGACGGATTTCTCCGGTCTCGATGGTCGCATAGCGCAGCACCACGCTGCCGTTGGCGGGATTCGGGAATGGCGCCGTGAGCGCAAGACGCGCGGAGCCATCGAACAGCCGCCGGTCACCCTCCTCGCAGAATCCGTAAACGGTGAACACGGAGCCGCTCCCGGCCAGAGTCACCGGACACAGCGATGAGACCGAATCCACGCGCCACTCCAGCGCGCAGAGCGAATCCGTTCCGAGCAGCACGAGAAACGGCAGCAGCGCCGCCGTGTCCGCGTTCAGGCCCGACTGCGCGAGGGAATCCTGCATGCCGCTCACCTGCACGGCAAGCGGCACCGTACGCACCCCGGCATCCCACCTGCCGCCGTCGCCGAACAACGGGTACAACGCATGACAGTCGATGCGCAGGCTGCCGTGAATGATACCGCCGTCGAGCCCGAAAAAACCGCCAGCGCTGCGCAGCAGCAGGGGGATGAGCACCGTATCGCCGGGACTGCCCTGCGCATCGCCGGCGAGCAAGTCGCCGGACTGCAGCGGCGGACAGCCCTGCGCCGTGATATCGGACGTATATGCGCAGCCGTCAATTACGATGGCGATCGTCGCCTGCAATGAGCCGAACACCGCGGGCTGATATCTGATGACCAGCTCCCGGGCAGAGGCCGGGGGGATGGCCAGCGGCAGCGGCGTCTCCAGCGACAGATGCGCCGATGGTGCGATCTGCACATCGGTGATCGTGGCTGTGCGCTGCGTGGAACGGTTGAGCACGCGCACGACCTCGGTGACGGCGGCTCCGTCGATACTGTGAAAACGCAGCGGCAGTCCTTCCAGCTCGACCAGCGGACCGTCGTACGATGCCTCCACTTCGATGCGTATCGTCGTATCCGCGAGCACGAGCAGCAGTGTGGCGCGGCGCGTGCCGTGATCGCCCGGCCGGAAGCCGAGGCGGATTGCCGCGCTGTCACCCGGCATCAGAAGCAGCGGCGTGGGATCGGTGAGGATGCTGAAATCGCCGGCATGATCCCCGAGCAGGATGAGGCGTTCGATGCTGCGCGGCGTTTCCGCGTCATTGAAGACGGTGACTTCGGCGACGGCGAGGGAGTCGCGCAGGCAGGGATTCGGCGGGAACGCGGGAGCGCGCCAGCTGATCGCGGGCGGATCGACGGCAGGGGCATCGCAGGAAAGCGCAAGCGGGAGTCCGGTCACATCTTCCGGGCGCAGCACCCCGTATGCGCGAAGGTCATGTCCGCGTCCGCTGGAATCGGCGAAGTTGCCGCAGAAGCTCCAGTAGCCGACCAGTCCGTCGCGCTCATCGATGCGCAGCCGCCGGTTCATCGTTCCGCGGATGTCGTCAATCGCGCGGATATGATTCCAGTACCGTCCCTCGTCGATTGCCCCGGCGAGATACGATCCGCTGGCATTCCCGAAATATCCTCCCCAGGCCAGTCCCGTTCGCGCATTGAACTGTCGCGACGAGAACTCCGGCCGGATGACCGTGACGCCGTCGATGTACAGCTCCGCCCAGCCGTCCGTGCCATGCACCTGCAGTGCGATGTGATGCCACTGCCCAGGCGTGATGGACCCGCGCGGTGTATAGAAGTAGGAGTCCGGAGGGGTGCGCGCCGTAATGAAGGCGAGCCGGCGGTCCTCATACCAGAGCTGCCAGTCCGACGGCGTGCCCGCTTCGTCGTCACGCGTGACGATCAGCCCGCTGCTCTCGACACGGATCCAGCATTCGAGCGTGAACACCGGGATGGCGATGTCGGGGGTGTCGCCCACTTCAAGCCACTCTCCGGGTCCTGTAGTGACAAAGGCTTCATTGATGGGGGTGGATTGCGCCGCGAGCGGTGCGGCTGCGCACAGCAGCACGCAGAAGAGGATGCCGGCGGAAACTGCAGTGACAGGAGGGCTGTCGTGAGATGCTGACTGGCGGATGCGTCGGTTCCGCGGCCTTCGGGATACTGAAAACGGCATCCACACTGCGTGAATGCCGTTTCCCCTGAAGCCGTGTGTCCCCGCAGTCATTTCCGCCCTCCGCGGATGGGGATTATCCGTTTCGCTTGATCACTTTCAGACTCTCGCGGTTCGCCTCCACCGTGCGTGCGATGATGTCGTCGTCGTGCATGATGGAGAGGAACGCTGCTTCGAACTGTGCCGGCGGCAGATAGATGCCGCGGCGCAGCATTTCAGAAAAGTAGCTGCCGTACAGGCCGGTATCGCAGGTCTTGGCATCGTCCCAGTTGCGCACGTTCCTTTCGGTGAAGAACAGCGTGATCATCGAGCCGACGCGGTTGATCGTGTAGGGCAGGTCCATGTCGTCGAGGTTTGACTGGAAGCCTTCTTCGAGCCGGGCAGTCTGCGCGTCGAGTTTCGGGTATAGCTCGGGATTCTCGGTGAGGACGCGCAGGGTTTCGAGGCCGGCTGTCATTGCCAGGGGATTGCCCGACAGCGTGCCCGCCTGGTACATCGGACCCGCGGGAGCGACCATTTCCATGATGTCGCGGCGTCCGCCGTAGGCGCCCACAGGCAGGCCGCCGCCGATGATCTTGCCGAGCGTGGTGAGATCGGGCGTGACACCGAACCGCTCCTGCGCGCCGCCGGGCGCGAGACGGAAGCCGGTCATCACTTCGTCGAAAATCAGCAGGATTCCTTCGCGTGTGCACAGGTCGCGGACGTCCTGCAGGAAGCCGTCCTGCGGCGGCACGCATCCCATGTTGCCCACGACGGGTTCGAGGATGATGCACGCGATCTGGTCGGGAAACTCCGTGACAAGCTCCTCGATGGAGGCGCGATCGTTGTAGCGCGCGGTCAGAGTATCGTTCGCCGTGGACGGGGTCACGCCGGGAGAGTCGGGCAGTCCGAGCGTGGCCACGCCGGACCCGGCCTTGATCAGGAAGGAATCGCCGTGTCCGTGATAACAGCCCTCGAACTTGATGATCTTATCGCGCTTCGTAAATGCGCGCGCGAGACGGATGGCAGAGAGCGTTGCCTCCGTGCCGGAGTTCACCATGCGCACCATTTCGATCGACGGCACGATCTCGATGATTTTTTGTGCGAGCTCGTTTTCGATTTCCGTCGGTGCGCCGAAGCTCATCGCGCGGTCGAGCTGCGCGTGCAGCGCCTCGACCACGCGGGGGTGGGAATGCCCGAGAATGAACGGTCCCCAGCTGCCGATGTAGTCGATGTAATCTTCACCGTCGACATCGGTGAGCACCGGTCCCTTCGCCGAAGCGAAAAACACCGGATCTCCACCCACCGCGCGAAACGCGCGCACGGGCGAATTCACTCCGCCGGGCATGAGGTTCACTGCGTCGTTGAAGAGTTCTTTGCTTTTGGTCATAACTAATACTGCCCCATATCATCATCATACAAATCCTCCTGCATCCCCATCACGTCGCCCTGAATTCCGGTCAGGATGTTCCGCAGGTAGGTGAGATCCTTCTGCATGTGCCGGATCGTGTCTTTGAGTCCCTCGATTTCCTTGCGCAGGGAACGATGGGATTCCGGTGCGTCGTCTTCCTGTCCGGTTTCACCGTCTTCGTATGTATAGAAGAGATGACGGTAACGCACTTCCTTCTGTCCGACCATGCGCGGCGCTTCCTCGAGATAGGGATGCTCCTTCTCGATGAGGCCGTCGATACCGTGCTGCACGGAATCGGTCGAGGGGAAATTGAACTGACGGCCGGCGCGGGCCTTGATTTCCCCGACCGTCTGCGGACCACGGAGCATGATGAGACTCATGATCGTCGCCTGTGCAGGGGACAGCCCCAGCCCGTTTTGTCCGGCGCGGTGCAGGTACTTGAGCGCGCGGCCGCTGCCCGAGGCGAAGGCCACGAGTCCCTTGCTGCGAAGATCGGTCAGTGCGTCCTCAACGGTCGCTTCGTCATAATCGACCACCGGATCGCGCCCGGTTTTCTGGTTGCATGCATTCATGAGCGCATTGAGCGTCATGGGATAGTACTCCGGCGTGGCCTGGCTTTTCTCGATGAGACAGCCGAGCACGCGAACCTCTTCCGGTGTCAGTTTCGGCAGTTGCTGTGTCATGCTCTCCTCCGGTGATTCCTATTTCAGCAGCGTTGCAGCCTCCTTCGCGAAATACGTCAGCATCATGTCGGCGCCCGCGCGCTTGATGCTCAGCAGCGACTCCATCATGACGCGGTCATGATCGATCCAGCCCTTTTCCGCTCCCGCCTTGATCATGGCGTACTCGCCGCTGACCTGATAGGCAGCCGTGGGCATGCCGAATTCGTCCTTCACCCGGCGGATGATATCGAGATACGGTCCCGCCGGTTTTACCATCACGATATCCGCGCCCTCTTCGATGTCGATGGCCACCTCGCGCACGGCTTCCTCGGCATTGGCCGGATCCATCTGATGCGAGCGGCGGTCGCCGAAGCTCGGCGCCGACTCCGCAGCGTCACGGAAGGGACCGTAGAAGCCCGATGCGTATTTGGCCGCGTACGACATGATGGGAAGATTCTGGAAGCCGTTGTCGTCGAGCGTGTCGCGGATCACCGCGACGCGTCCGTCCATCATGTCCGACGGCGCCACCATGTCCGCGCCCGCCTCGGCATGTGACAGCGCCTCGCGCGCCAGCAGCTCGAGGGTGGGATCGTTGAGGATTTCCTCGCCGCGCACGATGCCGCAATGTCCGTGCGAGGTGTATTCGCACATGCACACATCGGTGATCACGACCAGCTCGGGCACGGCTTTTTTGATTTTGCGGATGGCCTGCTGCACACCGCCGTCGGGATCCCATGCCTCGGAACCGACCTCGTCCTTGTGCTCGGGGATGCCGAAGAGAATGACCGCCGGGATGCCGAGCTTGTACACCTGTCGGCATTCCTTCACCGTTTCGTCAACGGAAAGCTGGAAGACGCCCGGCATGGATTTCACCTCCTTGCGCACGCCCTCGCCGGGCACGACGAACAGCGGGTAGATGAAATCCTTTGGTGTCAGCGCGGTCTCGCGTACCATCGACCGCAGTCCTTCGGTCATGCGCGTGCGCCGCGTGCGGATGAACTGTGTATAGGGAGTGTAAAGGGATTCGCCTGTCTGCATGGCAATGTCCGTATGCGGGTGATGGAAGCTCTGCTGATCGTAACATACGGTTCATCGAGGAAATGGGAAAGTGCGGAACAATGATTTCACCGGACCTCACTTTCTCCCTTGCATGTTCCAGGTGGTATGAATAATATTCATACCGAGGTTCATATGGCAAAAATCAAAATTGCAATTGCTGTGCGGCCCGGCCTGCTTGCCCGTCTTGATGAGATCGTGGCGCGGGGCGCATTTCCCAGTCGCAGTCAGGCGATTGAGGATGCGATAAACGAAAAGCTCGAGCGCATGGATCGCAGCCGTCTCGCACGCGAATGCGCCAAGCTCGATCCGGACGATGAGAAAGCGTTTGCAGAGGAAGGTATGCAGGGAGAGAGTGAGGAATGGCCCGAATACTGAGAGGGGATATTCGCTGGGCGGATCTCAATCCCGTTCGCGGAAAGGAACAGTCCGGACAGCGCCCTGTACTGATATTGAGCCAGGACGTATTTAATGCGCGCTCAGGGACCGTCATCGCAGTCGCGATCACGAGTCGGGAACCACGTGCCGGTTTCCCTCTGACACTGCCGGTCGAAGGTGTCACACTCCCCAGGCAGTCATGGATCAAGATCAGTCAGATCCGGACGCTGACTGTTGAACGCATCGGCCGCCGTATCGGCCATCTCGAACCGGAGGCACTCGAACGGGTGGTGGACGGTCTGAACGAAATTATCGGGAGGCCATGACCCGGTCCACCACCGCGTGCGCGGACTTCACGCAATCACCGACGGATATCCCGCCGCGGTAATTGGCGCAGTAATGCAGCCCGGGATGGGCCTGTTCGACCGCGTCGACCTTCTCCATGCGCTCGAGATGCCCGCGCACATACTGCGGAATGGCATGCTTCCAGGCCGTCACGTACACGAAGTCGGGCTTCTCCGGCGTGCCCAGCAGCGCGCGCTGCTCCTCGAGCGCGGTCTGCACGATTTCCTGGTCCGGACGCAGCGCCTCCTCCGGCTGCCGCATCCCGCCGATGAATGTCGTCAGATGCACCTTGCCCTCCGGTGCGCGCTTTCGGAAAATCGTGCTCGAAAAGATTGTCCCCAGGATGCGCCGCTTCTCGACCTTCGGGATGAGAAAGCCGAATCCGTCCAGCGGATGCATGTCCGCAGTCGGCGTGTATCCCGTGATCACCTCGGCCACCGGGGGATAGGGAATCTCCTCGAGCTCGGCGGACAGCTTCGGGGCGAACGCCCGCGACAGCTCGGCTGCCGGACCCGCCGGTGTCGCAATAATCAGATCCCGCGCCGCGAATTCCTTCTCCTCGCCGTCATGCGCGACCGTGACAGTGAAGCGCGAGTCGTTTCCTTCGGTTTCACCGATGCGGATCGCCCGCACCTCGGCGCTGTGGATTTTGTCGGGGATCGCGTTTGCAAGCGCATCGGTCAGTGTCTGCATGCCGTCAAGGAAGGAGAACATCCGGGCGGATTGTTTGCTCTCTTCCCCGCGCTTTTTCCGCTCACGCGCGCCCTTGATCTGTCCCTTGATCAGTCCGCCATACGTCTGCTCCAGCTCATACAGCTTTGGAAACGCCGCGCGCACGCTCAGCAGCTCCGGATCGCCCGCATACACGCCGGCCACGAAGGGATTGATTGCGTAGTCGAGAAACTCCTGCCCCAGCCGGCGGCGTACGAAGTCCGCCACGCTTTCCTGCGCGTCGGGCGGCGACGGTTTTTTGAACGGCTCGCCAAAGAGTCCCAGCTTGGTGCCCCAGGTGAAGAGTCCCGTCTTGAAAAACGCCGGCGGTGACATGGGCAGTGCGGTAAGCTTCCCGTGTTTGAGGATGTAGCGGTTCTTGCTCGCGTCGGAGGCATAGAGTTTCTGATCTTCCACGCCCGCGTCGCGGATGAGTTCTGTGAGCAGCGGCGTCGTCTCGAGCGTGCTGTTGGGACCGGCCTCGATGAGCCATTCTCCCTCCCGGGCGCTGCGGATCGCGCCGCCGAAACGCGGCGCCTTTTCCAGGAGCAGCACGCGCTGCCCCGCCTCCTGCAGGCGGTACGCGCAGGTCAGTCCGCTGATCCCCGCCCCGATAATGATGGTGTCGTAGTGGTTGTGTGGCATGTGTGATTTTTCTGATACCTGCGTTTCGAATGTGCGTCGATGTTTGTAAGAGGCCGTTGGCTGTTGGCCGTTGGCTTCCATTTGGAGGACGGATTCACTGCCGTCCGGATTCTGCCACGTCGTCGGGATGGCTGATGATGTCCGGCCTCGTCATGGGTCAGGAAATCAGGGCAGGAAATCCGTCATTCGGTTTTCAACCGCCCCTCGATACGACCCGTTGCGTCCCGCTTCGCGAGACCGCACGGGTCTACTCGGGGTGACGGCTTGTGAGGTTCATCCGGCCCTCATACCGCCGCACGATCTGCTGTGCGAGTGCATCGATGTACAGCGGATGCGCGTTCAGTGCGGGCATGATATGAAAATGTTCGATGCCTGCCGCTGTGGCATCCTCGCGGAGTTCGATGCTCAGCTCGTGCAGCGTCTCGATATGCTCGGTCACAAAGGCGATCGGTATCACCAGCAGATCGCGCACGCCCGCGGAGGCCAGCTCCTTTGTCTTGTCCACCGTGTCGGGCTCCAGCCATTTGGCCGGACCGACCTTGCTCTGAAAACTCAGGTGATACGGAAGATCGTTCCCCCGACGGCGCATCACCTCCTCCATAGTGTCACGGATCTGATGCGAATACGGATCGCCCTCTTTCACCAGGCTCACCGGTGTGCCGTGCGCGCTGAACTGCAGCGTCACCTGTGCCCGCCGCTCCTCGGGAAACAGCAGCAGTCCCTCGTCGATGCGCGCGTTGATCGCGTCGATGAACGCATCCTCCGCGGGATAGGCCTTCACGCTCTGTACTTTGAAGAGGTGATTGCCGCGCGCGCGATGCAGATCCCGCCAGGTTTTGAAACACGAGCCCGTCGTGGTTTTCGAATAGTGCGGATACAGCGGCATGAGAAACACGTTGGTGTAGCCGTCCTTCTCCAGCGCCTCCATCGCTTCGCGGATGAAGGGATGCCAGTAACTGAAGCCCACCTCCACCCGGACGCGCACGCCGTCGCCGTAGTGGTCGCGTAGACGCTGCTGCAGCGCATCCGCCTGTTCGCGCGACAGCTCCGCAATCGGCGACTTCCCGCCGATCATCGCGTAATTTTCCTTGACGGTTTCCGCCCGCTTCTTCGCGATGAAGCGCGCCAGCGGCTTGCGCGCAAACTCTACGGGACCAAACGAAATGATCTCCCGGTCGAGAAACAGATTCTCCAGGAACGGCCGCACCGACTCAAGCGACGTCGGTCCGCCCATGTTCAGTAAGATCACTCCGAGGTTGTCTATTGCTTCCGTACGCATCAGTTCAGCATGTCGTTACTGGAAATGAAATGCAAAGTGCAAAGGACAAAGTGCAAAGGGTGGTATCTATGCACTTCCTTTCAGAGCTGCGACGAATTCAGTCAAGCAACCTGAGAAACCAGATTCCACAGATTAAACGGTCTTACTGAAAATCGGCTTCTCCATCTGCGTCGGCAGGTAGGCGTCGAAGGCCATGGCGACGTTTCGGATCACCAGCACACCCATGTCGTTCGTGCGGATCCAGTCGTCGTCGATGCGCACGATGCCGTCGTCCACCAGCTCCTGCAGCCGCGCGTAGGCGTCGGCGAAATAGTCGTCAAACGTGATATCCCACTTCTTCTCCATCGCGCGCTTGTCGAGCTCGAAGTCGCACATCAGCGTCATGATCACGTCGCGGCGGATCAGGTCGTCGCGCGAAAGCAGGTATCCCACATGCGTGGCGGGACGACCGGCGTCGATCGCCTCGTAATACTCGGGCAGCGTCTTCAGGTTCTGCGCGTACATGCGGTCGAACTGCCCGATGCTCGTGATCCCGAAGCCGTAGAGATCCGCGCCGGCATGCGTCGTGTAGCCCTGGAAATTCCGGTAGAGCGTGCGGTTCGCCTGCGCTACCGCCAGTTCGTTGTCGGGCTTCGCGAAATGGTCCATCCCGACGTAACGGTAGCCCGCCGCGTTGAGCATTTCGATCGTGCGCACCGTGATGCGCAGCTTCTCCTCGGGTGTCGGAAGATCCTCGCCCTTGATCAGCGCCATGTGCTTTTTCAGCCACGGCACGTGCGCGTAATTGAACACCGCGATGCGGTCGGGATCGATGTCGATGATGCGCTCGAGCGTGTGTTCGAAACTCTCCACGGTCTGATGCGGGAGGCCGTAGATCAGGTCGAGATTGATGGATTCGAATCCCAGGTCACGCGCCCAGTCCAGCACCTCGCGCGTCATGTCCTCGGGCTGGATGCGGTTGACCGCCTGCTGCACTGCGGGATTGAAATCCTGCACGCCCATCGACACGCGGTTGAAGCCACCCTCCTTGAGTGCCACCAGGTGGTCGCGCGTCATTTCGCGGGGATCGATCTCCACGCCCGCCTCGATGTTTTCGGCAAAGGGAAACAGCTTCTGCGTGTGTCCGGCCAGGTCGCGGATTTCGTCGGGATCAAGGTACGTCGGCGTGCCGCCGCCCCAGGCGATCTGCACCGTCTCGCGGTCATCGCGGATCAGCGGACGCATCATGTCCATCTCGCGCTTCACATACTGCACGTAATTGTTGATCTTCCCGCGGTCGCGCGTGACCATCATGTTGCAGCCGCAGAAATAGCACAGCGTGTCGCAGAACGGGATGTGAAAATACAGCGACAGCGGCGGCGCGTCATCCGCGTTGTTGGTGCGCCGGACCTCGGCCAGGTAGTCGTCGGCGGTGAACTCCGGAGAAAACACCGGCGCGGTGGGATAGCTGGTGTAGCGCGGTCCCGGACGCGAGTACTTCTTCAGAAGATCGGTGTCGATGCTGTCGAACTGGTGTACGGCCTTGCTCATGCGTGTCCTTTTCTGCCTCGGTGATGCAATCTGTTCAGGGGGATGTCCGTCCGCCGCTCTCCGCGACGCCTCGTGCGCTGGCGGTTCGTCTCAGTCATTCTTTTCGGCGCGGATTTCGCGGGATATCTCTTTGACCGCGTCGATCATCACGCGCGCGTGCTCGGGCGGCACCGTCGGCAGGATGCCGTGTCCGAGATTGAAAATGTGGCCCGGATGGTTGCCGAACCAGGTCAGGATGTTGCGCACTTCCATGCGGATGTTCTCCGGGGCGCTGTAGAGCGCGACAGGATCCATGTTGCCCTGCAGCGCCACGCGGTCGCCGATGATATCGCGCACTTCGCCGATATCCACCGTCCAGTCGAGTCCGACCACATCCGCGCCGCAGTCGGCCAGCTCCTGCAGCGAGGAGTTCGCGCCTTTGGCGAAGACGATGACGGGCACATTGGTGTGGGATTTGACATGCTCGACGATCTGCATGATGTAGGGCAGGGAGAACTCGAGGAAGCTGTCCTTGCTCATGATGGATGCCCAGGTGTCGAAGATCTGCACGATGTCGGCGCCTGCCTGCGTCTGCCGCACGAGATACTCGCCGAGCACCTTCGTGAGCTTCGCCAGCAGCATGTGCATGAGGCGGGGATCGTCGTACATGAGACGCTTGATCGTTTCGAAATTTTTCGAACCGCGTCCCTCCACCGCGTAGGATGCCAGCGTCCACGGTGCGCCCGCGAAACCGATCAGCGGCACGCGTCCGTCGAGGCCTTTCTTCGTGGTGGACAGCGCGTCGTACACGTACTGCAGGCGGTCGGCGGCGCCGTCGTCGTCGAGTTTGTTGACCGCGTCGAGCGATCGCAGGGGCGTGGGGAACTGCGGACCGCCCTTGCCTTCTTCGACAACCAGCGTCATCCCCATGGCCTCGGGTACGACGAGGATGTCGGAGAAGATGATCGCGGCATCCACGCCGACGATGTCCACCGGCTGAATCGTGACCTCCGCCGCCAGCTCGGGCGTGCGGCAGAGCGTGAGGAAATCGGCCTTTGCGCGCACCGCCCGGTACTCGGGCAGATAGCGTCCGGCCTGCCGCATCATCCAGACGGGCGTCCGTTCAGTCGGTTCGCGCCGCGCGGCGCGGAGAAGAAGATCGTTTTGCAGTGTGCTCATGTGTTGTTGCTATCGGTTGAATGTGATATTTCCTGTTTTCGTTTCCGGGTGTCGCATGTTCGGTGCTTCGTCTGAAAGCGCAAAGTGCAAAGTGCAAATGGCAAAGTCGGTATCGAATCACTGAGAGGTTTTTGGAAGCATGTCACACTGAAAGCGACCTTTGCACTTTGCACTCTGCTCTTTGCACTACCTGGCTGCCCGCTCACCGTTGCCTTTGAGATAGTCCGTAATTTCCTTAGCCAGCGACTCCGCGGTCTGCTCGCGGGCGATGACGTCAACGCGCAGGCCGTGCTCGCGCGCTGCGTCGGCGGTGGTGTCGCCGATGACGGCGATGGCGGTGTCGTTCTGCCGCCATCCCTCGAGCGCCGCGGCGAACTGCCGCACGGCCGAGGGAGAATAAAACGCCACGGCGTCGAAGCCCGTGCGGTCGAGCTCCTGCAGCTCGCGCAGCGCTTCGTCCGATGCGGGGAGCGTGCGGTAGACGACCACCTGGTCGACATCCCCGCCGCGCTGGCGCATGGTATCCACGATTTCCGAGCGCGCGATGTCGGAACAGGGCTGCAAAAACAGCTTCCCCTCGACATCCGGCAGCTCGGCGGCGAGTGTGGCACCGTAGGAGGCGGAGGGCAGGTCCCGCACCGCGAGTCCGAGCGCTTCGGCCTCCGCGGCAGTCTTCTCGCCCACCGCGTGCAGCGGGGGCAGCGCAGTGCGGTCGATGCCACGCGCGTCCACGCCGCGCAGGAACCAGCGTACGGACTGCCTGCTCGTGAGCAGCACGCCGGCATAGCGTTCGAGCCGCGCCAGCGCCGCGTCGAGAGCGTCCCAGGTCTCCGGCGCCGCGATGCGGATCAGCGGCACGCGATGCACCGCGCATCCGCTCTCGCGCAGCATGCGCTCGAAGACGGGTGTCGGCTCGGGACGCGTGTAGAGAACGGTATGGGTGGCGACCGAGCTCACTTCGCCTGCTCGTTGCGAATTTCATCGAGGATTTCCCGCGCGCCGTTGGCGATGAGTTTGCGCGCGAGACGGCGGCCCATCGAGGCGGCCCGTGAAAGATCCTGTGTGGATGCGCGCGCGTCGAGACGCACCGTGCCGTCCACCGAGGCCACCATGGCGTCGAGCGTCAGGCGTCCGTCAATGCGCCGTGCCCAGGCGCCGATGGGAATCTGGCATCCGCCCTCCAGCTCGTGCAGCAGGGCGCGCTCGGCCGTCGCGGCGGCGGCGGTTTCCTCGTGATGCAGCGCGCGGATGTAGCGCGCCGTCACATCGTCGTCCTCGCGGATCTCGATTCCCAGCGATCCCTGTCCCACCGCGGGCAGGATCAGGTCGGTCGGAATCACCTGCGCGATGCGATGCTCCCACTTCAGGCGTTTCACCCCGGCGTAGGCGAGCATCATGCCGTCCCAGTTCGAGGCGTCGTACTTCTTCATGCGCGTGTTCAGATTCCCGCGGATGTCCACGATCTCGAAATCCGGCCGCAGGTGCTTCAGCTGCGCGGTGCGGCGCAGGCTGCCGGTGGCGATCACTGCGCCCTCGGGCAGGTCCGCGAGGGATTTCCACTTCGTGGATATCAGCACGTCGTTCACCTTCTCGCGCGTCGTGATCGCGGCGATGCGCAGTCCCTCCGGCGTGTTTGTCGGGAGGTCTTTCAGACTGTGCACGGCGATATCCACGCGCCGGTCGATCAGCGCGTTTTCGATTTCCTTGGTGAACAGTCCCTTGTCGCCGATTTTCGAGAGCGCCTGGTCGAGAATTTTGTCGCCCTTGGTCTTGATCAGGGCGAGTTCGACGGTGAGCGAGCGGAAACGTTTCTGCAGGCGGTCACGCACGAACTCGGCCTGCCAGAGGGCGAGGGGACTGTCGCGCGTGCCGATGATGAGCTTGTGAGTCATGAGCCGGAATTCGATGTGTTGGAGTCGTTGATTTCCTCTTCGCTCAGGTCGAAGAGGTCGCGCACGAGCTGGATGCGGCTGCTGAGCTCGGAGATGTCATGCGCGGGTTTCTTGATGCCGACCATGGTCGGATGCAGCAGCTTGTTGATGATGCGGCGCGTGAGCATCTCCACGGTGTCGTGCGAGTCGGGATCGAGCTTGTTGCGGAAGCGCTCCATTTCCGCCGCGCGCACCTGCTCGAACTTCTCGCGCAGCTGCGCGATGGTCGGCGCGGCTTCGAGCGTGTTGTACCAGAGAAAGAAATTCACCACCTCCTCGGTGATGATGGCCTCGGCGCGCGGGATCTCCTGCTGGCGCTGCGCGAGGTTCTGGTCGATGATGCTCTGGATGGAATCCAGATCCTTGAGGAACACGCTGTTCAGGTCGTTGATGCGCGGATCGATGTCGCGCGGCACGGCGAGGTCGAGCATAAGCAGGGGACGGTTCTGCCGGCGCTTCATGGCGGCTTTCACCATGTCGTAGGTGATCACCGGTTCCGTCGCCGCGGTTGCCGAGACGACGATGTCATACTCCTGCAGCACGTCGGGGAAGCTCTCGAAGCGCACCACGCGCGCATGCAGTTCGTCGGCGAGCGCGGCGGCGTTCTCGTAGGTGCGGTTGGTGATGCTCAGGTGCTCGGCTCCCTTCGAGAGCAGATGCCGCGCAGCGAGCGCGCTGGTCTCTCCGCTGCCCACGATGAGCACGTTCTTGCGGTGCAGGTCGGAGAAGATTTTCGTCGCCAGCTCCACCGCCGCGAAGCTGATCGACACCGCGCCGATGCCGATGGCCGTTTCGCTGCGCACGCGCTTGCCGGTGTGCAGGGCACCCATGAACAGGTGGCTGAACACGTTGCCCGCGCTGCCTGCGTCGATCGCCAGTTCGTAGGAATGCTTCACCTGGTTGAGGATCTGCATGTCGCCGAGAATCTGCGAATCCACCGCTGCGGCCACCTTGTGCAGATGCGTGACGGCGCCGCAGTGGAAGAGGCGGAAGAAATGCTCGTCGCGCAGCTCCTCTTCGGGACGCAGGCGGCGCAGCGCGGCGATCAGATCCTCGCCGCCGATCTCGTCATGAGCCGGGAGGGCGTAGAGTTCCGTGCGGTTGCAGGTGGATACGATGCTGGCCTCGCGGAACAGGCGTCCGGTATTCACGCGCAGGAATTCGGCGATCTCGTCATCCGAAAGATGCAGGCACTCCCGGATGGTCACCGGGGCGGTATGATGATTGACGCCGATAGCGAAAATCATGTGCCGATTCCTTTCTCCTTCATCACGATGTCACACAGGTAGCGCACGAAAGCCTTTCTACATGAAGCGGTGAAAATCACTGAGGAAGCCGTTGACGATGGTCATCGACACGATGGCGAAGGCAAAACCGCCGATGGCCAGGCGCACGATGCTCTTGCCGTCCATGTGCATGCCGTAGCGCGCCACCATCATCGCGGCATAAATCAGCCAGGAAATTCCCGTCGCGATCAGCTTCGGATCGTGATACGAGAAATTATCATACACGAGCGGCAGCGAGAAAATGCCGATGGCCATCGACACGGTGAGAAACAGGAATCCCACCAATGACGAAAGCACGGTCATGCGCTCGAGCGTTTCGAGGCTCGGCAGGTTGCGGTACAGCGACCCGAAGCCACCGCGCTTGAGTTCGCGGTACATCAGCAGGTACATCACGCCGTGCATGGCGCCGAGCGCGAAGCCGGCGTAGCCGAAGACGGCAAAGGATACATGGAAACCCACGCCCATGTTGCTGAGCACGGGATTGGGGTCGCCCGAGGACGGCATTTTCATCACCACGGCGGAAATCAGTTCGAGCACCATGGCCAGCGAGAGAATGAACACGCCGGTGCCGCGTTCCCCGGTGCGCAGTTCGAGAATCGTGTACGTCACCGCCAGCGTGAAGGCGATCAGCGACATGATTTCGAAGGGCGTGGTCACCATGCAGCGGCCGTACTCGGCCGTGTGCATCCCGATATAAAGGAAATGCAGGATGACCGTCGCCAGCAGTCCGCGCGTCTTCCACTTCCCCGAAATCGCCTCGCACTTCTGGAAATCCATGGCATACATGAACGTCACCAGCACGTAGCCGACGGGCAGCAGAACTTCAGCGACACTGTTGAGGAAATGAAGCAAATCGCGCGCCTTCGCAATTCGGACAAGCTAAATCATGTTAAAATAAGGAAATTCGCGGGAAAATCGCAGGGGGGAAAGCGAGGACCCACAGCCACACCCGTAAGGGTGTGGATGGGGGTGAGAGGCACTCGCGCCGAACCCACACGCTCACGCGTGTGGATACCGCACTCCGCCGACGGATCGTGTGTGATCACGCGTGTGGCTACCGCATGCCGCCAACGGATGGCGCTCGCCACACCCGTAAGGGTGTGGGTGTGGGACGCATGCCTCGGACCACACGCTCACGCGTGTGGATACCGCATGCCGCCAACGGATGGCGCTCGCCACACCCGTCAGGGTGTGGATGGGATGGGCGTCCCGCGTTGGACCACACGCTCACGCGTGTGGATACCGCATGCCACCGACGGATGGCGGTAGCCACACCCGTAAGGGTGTGGATGGGGGACGCACGCGTCGGACCACACGCTCACGCGTGTGGATACCGGATGCCGCCAACGGATGGCGCTCGCCACACCCGTCAGGGTGTGGATGGGATGGGCGTCCCGCGTTGGACCACACGCTCACGCGTGTGGATACCGCATCTCGCTGACGAATGGGGTTAGCCACACCCGTGAGGGTGTGGTCGGCGATGCGCACCACCATCCCCGCCGCCCCGCTTGCATTTCATCTGTCCAGTACGCAGTATTAGGGATATACATTGTCGACAATATCAGCATTGGAGGACGCGATGAGTGAGCAGAAACTCAGCGGTGAAGTGTATTATCCGTCATTCGAACACCTGGGCGAACCGCATGTTCGCGAGCGCGGCGAACTGCAGCGCGAGGCCGAGAAGGATTACGAGGGCTTCTGGGCGCGTCATTCCGAAGAGCTGGACTGGTTCGAGCCCTGGGAAAAAGTCCTCGACGACAGCCAGGCGCCCTTCTATAAGTGGTTCACCGGCGCGAAGACGAACATCGTCTACAACTGCGTCGACCGTCACGTCCTCACTCCCCGGCGCAACAAGCTCGCGCTGATCTGGGAGGGGGAAGACGGCGAGTTCCGCTCCCTCTCGTACTTCGCGCTCAAGCGCGAGGTCTGCAAATTCGCCAACATCCTCAAAAGTCTCGGTGTGGAGAAAGGCGACCGCGTCACGCTGTACATGGGACGCATCCCCGAACTCGTGCTCGGCATGCTGGCCTGCGCGCGCATCGGCGCCATTCACTCCGTCGTCTACGGCGGCTTCTCCGTCGAAGCCCTGCACGAGCGGCTCGAAGACAGCCAGTCGAAAGTCCTCATCGTCGCCGACGGCGCATACCAGCGCGGCAAAATCGTGCCGCTCAAGGACATCGCCGACGAGGCCCTGCAGCGCGCCGCCACCGTGCAGAGCGTGCTCGTCGTGAAGCGCACCGGACAGGAGGTCAACATGGAGCAGGGCCGCGATCTCTGGTTCCACGACCTGATGATGCTCCCCATCGCCACCAGCCAGTGCAACCTCGAAGTCATGGACGCCGAGGATCCGCTGTTCATGCTCTACACCTCGGGCACGACGGGCAAGCCGAAGGCCATTCTTCATACTCATGGGGGATACATGGTCGGCACGTATACCACGCTCAAGTACGTGTTCGACATGCAGGACCAGGACCGCTACTGGTGCGCCGCCGATCCGGGGTGGATTACCGGACACAGCTACATCGTCTACGGTCCGTTGCTCAACGGCGCGACGAGCTTCATGTACGAGGGCGCGCCCACCTATCCCTATCCCAACCGCTGGTGGCAGATGGTCGAGCGCTACGGCATCACCATCCTGTACACCGCGCCCACGGCCATTCGCGGACTCATGCGTTTCGGGGATGCCTGGGCCGAGCGGCACGACCTCTCCACCCTGCGCCTGCTCGGATCGGTCGGCGAGCCCATCAATCCCGAAGCATGGAAATGGTATCACCGCGTCATCGGCAGGGAGCGGTGTCCGATCATGGACACCTGGTGGCAGACCGAAACCGGCATGTTCATGATCACGCCCATTCCGAGCGATCCGCTCAAGCCCGGCTCCGGCGGCAAGCCGTTCCCGGGACTGCAGATGGACATCGTCAACGAGGAGGGCAAGCCGGTGGGCGCCGACGAGGAAGGATATCTCATCATCAAAAATCCCTGGCCCGCCATGCTGCGCACGATTTATGGTGATCCCGACCGCTACGTCGAACAGTACTGGAAGCGTTTCGACGGCGTGTACATGACCGGCGACTCCGCCCGCCGCGACGCGGACGGCTACTACTGGGTCATCGGACGCGTCGACGACGTGATCAAGGTCAGCGGCTACCGCCTCGGCACCGCCGAAATCGAGAGCGCGCTCGTCTCGCATCCCGCCGTCTCCGAGGCCGCGGCCATCGGACTCCCCCACGACGTGAAGGGCAACGTCATCCACGCCTTTGTCATCCTCAAAACCGGGGTGGAGGTGCACGAGCATTTCGAGGACGAACTCAAGCGTCACGTCGGTCACGAGATGGGACCGATCGCCAAGCCCCAGGCCATCGAATTCGTGGACTCCCTCCCGAAAACCCGCAGCGGCAAGATCATGCGTCGGGTCCTCCGTGCCCGCGCCCTCGGCGAGGATCCGGGGAACCTCGCGACGCTGGAGGATTGAACGGACAGCAGGGGGGAGATGGTACAGCATGCCGCCAACGGATGGCGCTAGCCACACCCGTGAGGGTGTGGATGAGGTGGCACCCCGTGCCTGACCACACGCTCACGCATGTGGTTACCGCAGCAGCAGCATCTTCCGCTGCACGACCCCTTCATCGCTCACGAGGCGACAGAAGTAGAGTCCACCCGGCAGATCCGCGCCCCGCAGCACAACCGAATGTGCGCCGCGGGTGTAATCCGCATCGGTGAGCACCGCCACCTCGCGTCCCATGACGTCGTGCACGGTAAGCCGCACATGCGCCGCCATCCCGAGTGTGAATGGAATGGATGTGACATCGCGGAAGGGATTCGGTGAGTTCTGCTGCAGGGCGATGCCGTCGGCTGCGGTGGGAGTATTGTCCGCCGCGGTGATATCCGCATTCACGTAGATGCGGAAGCCGCGGGAGCTGTCAGCAAGAACGTTGGATGCAGGCGTTTCATAAATCGTATCCGTCGCGACCGCGTACCACATCAGTTCCGTCGCTTCGCTCTTCCAGTCGGGCTGTGCCGTCAGCAGGTGGCTGCGGAGCTCGGCGACCGTGATGCTCAGCGAGGAATCAATCCAATCGAACGGTCCCGGTGAGGCCCATGCTGTGGCACCCCCGCTGCTGCTCGTACTCCGATCGTAAAATTCCACGCGGTGAAAAAGAACATCCGAGTACACCACGGGATCAAAGAGACCGATCATGGCATTCGTGTACGGATCAGGAGGAACAGGATTCCGCCATCGAAATGTGATGGTACTGTCGTCCGCCGCGGTCGCGAGATTGATGTGGGTTTCATCGGGGGGATACATCTGCTCGAAGGGATACGGCGCATGATCCGCGACATAGAACGCGTCGCAGACGCCGCGGATGAATGATTTGTCCCGGTGAATGAACGTGATGCGATGACCGGCATCGATTCCCTTCTCCCGACGGACCGTGGGAAATGCGAAAAAATGCGTTACTCCTCCCGGTACGGAGAGATCGCTGTCGAGAAGGGAATGCTGCCAGATGTCGTACCAGCCGGGCTGCGGGGGACCGGGCGGTTGATCGCCGAACTCTCCGGGAAAGTCGAGCACCGTGTAGACAGGCACGCTGTCGAAGACCGTGTTCAGATAACGGTCCCGCGCCGTGACCACTACCTCGAACGGACGGTGGCTGAACATCACGTCTTTCTGTTCCTGGAACGGATCGGTCAAATCGACGAGAAAATTCGCCAGGGTGTCCGGGACGAACGTCATCACCGGGCTCTTCTGATTCAGGTAGTGGACATACGGTGTAATCTCGAGATGGACATTCTCTTCGGCCTTGGTGTTTCTCAGGCATATCTCGGCGCGTCCGTCTTCGAACTTGTCTGCTGAAAGGGCGAACACATGCTCACTGAGCTGCAGAATCGGTTGATCCGCGAAGCGGATGCTGTTCCAGGAATATCCTTCCGGATCGTCGTTCCATGTCCTGTTCGAGCTGTCGCGTTCCGCCGTTGTGCCCATGATGCTGATCGTGACGTCTGATCTCAGCGTATCCCAGCTGGTGATCACGTTGCCGAGCGAATCACGCGCCACAAGTTCGAAGCACACCGGTTCGCCCGCGGTGAGCACGAGCGTGTCGGGTCCCGCATATTCCAGCGCGACCCCCCGCGGCTGTGCGCACGCATCCGGCGCCTGCAAAAGGAAAACAGCGAAACACGCGAACACGGCGGCAGCCGAAAGTGCCTTGAGACGAAGCATGATACCCCTCCTTGGGCTGATACGCGGAACGCAGATATATACGGATATCTTCATGCGGAATCAACCGCCATGTGGGTGGGGCACGCGTCGGACCACACGCTCACGCGTGTGGATACCGCACACCGCTAACGGATGACGGTAGCCACACCCGTAAGGGTGTGGTACATTACGCGGATGCGTATCTTCCCATTATTCTGTACCGTGCTGTCATCCATCAATAATATCGCTCTCATCCTCGGCATTGCGCAGGGACTTTTCCTCGCGGCGCTGCTGCGGCAGCGGCACTGGAAACTTTATGCGAACCGCTTCCTGGCCGGGCTGATGGCGGTCTATGCGCTGCTGCTGATGAATCTGCTCGTCCAGGATCTCGGCTTTTTCGCGGTGCATCCGAAGCTCTGGCTGCTGCTCAGCGGACTGCCGCTTCTCAGTGGTCCCCTGCACTTTCTGTACGCAAGTCATCTCATTCATCCCGACCGTCGCTTCGGGCGGCGCGAATGGCTGCACTTCCTGCCGTTCATCCTCTACAAGCTCACCGAGCTGCCGCTGCTGTTCGGCGATCCGGAGGCGCTGGCCTTCATCCTCCGCGATGTCACGGCACACGATATGCCCATGCGTTTCCTCCTGTTCAACTGGGTGATCATTGCGCAGTCCCTGATCTATCTCGGTGGCACGCTTGTTCTGCTGCAGCGGCACGCGCGCGGACTTGAAGACGTTGTCTCCTCCGCGCATCACCTGCGCCTGACCTGGCTGCGCAACATCACGCTGCTTTCCCTTATCGCCTGGCTGCTGTTCACGATCGAGTTCAGCTTTTTCCTCGGCGGCATGACCCTCGCCGACCGCTTCGGCGTCACCGGCATCCTCGGCGGCGTGCTCGTCTACGTCATGGGTTATCTCGGACTCGCCCGTTCCGAAATCCTCGAAGCCCACGGTATCGCCGCCTCGTTGCAGGATCTCTCACAGTACAGGAAAGTGCAGCAGCAAGCGGGAGCCCCACGCGTGAGCGTGGGGATGGACCGTCCGAAGTCATCCCCATCTTATTCTTACTCCAAATCCGGCCTCTCCGACGAAGCAGCCGCCTCCATCGAACACCGCCTCCGCGCTGCGCTGGAGGAGGAACATGTTTACCGCGACAGCGCCCTCACGCTGCCGAAACTGGCAGAGCAGCTGGATGTCTCACCGCACAACCTCTCCGAAGTCATCAATACGCGCGTTGGAATGAATTTTTTCGACCTCGTCAACGGCTACCGCGTGCGTGAGGTGCAGCGGCGCCTGGAGGATCCTGCCGGCCGGCAGTTCACGGTGCTCGCGATCGCCTTTGACGCCGGGTTCAATTCAAAAACGTCGTTCAATACCATATTCAAGAAACAGACAGGAATGACGCCCTCGGCATACCGCGAATCGCGGGGCGCAGCGGTCTGACATTCGACCTCCCGGATGAACAGCGGTGGGATTCGAATGCCCGGGTGCATGCGGATCGAGGTTCGGACGTCCGGGCAAGCGCTGATGTGACATTCGAATGCCACGGTTGAATGCCGATTCAAGGTTCGGATGCGCGGGGCGAACGCCGACTTGAGGTTCGATCCGCTGGGAAGGAACGCTTTGCGCGCGGATGTTTGCGTATTTGCGGCCGCATATGTTCATCAACCGGAAGCTATCGTCCATGCGGCCCATTATTCCCTTCAGTATTTTCATCCTCTTTCTCTGCACGATTTTCCTGAACCTCACAACCCTCGCGCAGGATGCGCCATTAACCGGGCGCATCCATGGAAGCGTCACCGACGCGGAAACCGGACAGCCGCTGCCCGGCGCGAATGTGCGGATCCTCGAAACGATCAGGTCTTCTCAAACCGGTCGCGACGCCGGAACGGATCACGGAACCACCACCGGTCGCGATGCCGGAGCGAATCGAAGTGCCGGCACGAATCGCGGTGCGGCGACAGACGCCGGGGGCGCGTTTTCCATTCCCGGCATCCCGCCCGGGACGTATCGTCTGCGCGTGAGCTTCATCGGATACGAAGCGCGGGTGGTGACCGACGTCGTCGTGCGTCCCGCGCGTAGCACGCAGGTCGCAATAACCCTCCATACCACATCCCTCGAAACCGACGCCGTGGAGATCACCGCCGGCTATTTCACTGCGCCCGCCGACGCCCCAGTCAGCACCGCGGAGTTCTCGGGCGAGGAAATCCGGCGCGCGCCGGGCTCGGCAGGGGACGTCAGCCGCATCATGATGGTGCTGCCCTCCGTCGCGAAAGTCAACGACCAGTCCAACAGCCTCATCGTTCGCGGGGGGAGTCCCCTTGAAAACGCCTTCTTCATTGATGGGATTGAAGTCCCCAACATCAACCACTTTCCGGCGCAGGGGGCGAGCGGGGGACCGCTGGGACTTCTGCCGGTCGACCTGATCCGTGACGTGCGTTTCTCCGCGGGCGGTTTCCCCGTGCAGTACGGCGACCGGCTCTCGGCGGTGATGGATATCACGCTGCGTGAAGGCAGCCGTGACGGCATGGCGGCGCAGGCGGATCTCAACTTCGCGGGCTTCGGCGGGGTGATGGAGGGTCCGCTGGGCGACCGCGGCTCCTGGATCGTCTCCGCGCGGCGCAGCTACCTCGACCTGCTCGTCTCCGCCGTGGACGTCGGCAGCTCGGTCGCGCCCTGGTACGGCGACGCCGCCGCGAAGGTCACTCTGGATGTCTCCCCCCGGCATCGCCTCAGCGCCGTGGCGCTGTGGAGCGACGATCACAACGATCCCGACTACGAGACGGCGGTGGAAAACGACATGCAGTATTTCGGGAGGCAGGATATCTACAACGCCACGGCCGGACTCACCTGGCGGGCGCTGTGGAGCAGGAGCACCTTCAGCAACACCACGCTGTCGTTCACCGGGATGCGCTTCCGCGAACATTTCCTCTACACGGCCAGCCGCGGCGAGGCGCTCGACAACCGGTCCGACGAGCGCTGGCTGCAGCTGCGGCACACCACCCGCGCGCGCATCACGCCGTGGCTCAGCGTCGAGGGCGGCGGGGACGTCAAGCATCAGCAGGCCGCGTTCGACAGCCGCTACGGGGCGGCAACAGGACCCCTGGGTGAGCCGCTGCCCGCCTTCACCTTCAATGAGGATGCCCGGTTCACGCTCATCGGCGCACATGCCGCGGCAATTCTCACTCCCCTCGCGCCGCTCAGCCTCACCCTCGGGATGCGCGCCCAGTACGGCAGCTGGAACCGGCGCGTCGAATGGCAGCCGCGCGCGTCGGCATCCCTTAAGATCACACAGCGCACCGCGCTCAGTCTTGCGGCGGGAATCTACACGCAGAGCCTCCCGCTGATCCTCCTCGCCCAGAGCGACGACAGCCGCGCATTGCCCGATCTTCGTTCGTCGCATCTCGTCGCGGGTGTTTCTCATTTGCTCACCGCCGACACGCGTCTCACGCTGGAGGGGTACCTCAAGCGCTACGACCGCTTCCCGGTGGATCCCGCGCAGCCCGGACTCTTCATCGTCGACGAGCTGACGTACCGCTACGGTTTCTTCACGCCCCATGGAAGGCTGGAGTCCGGCGGCGAGGCGCACTCCCGCGGCGTGGAGCTGACCCTGCAGAAAAAACTCGCGCGCGACGTGTACGGACTCGCCAGCGCCGCGTGGTCCGCCGCCCGCTACACCGATGCGAACGGCGTGGAGCGTGCGCGGGTGTACGACAACCGCCTGCTCTTCAGCGTGGAGGGGGGATGGAAGCCGTCGGATGTGTGGGAGTTCAGTCTGCGCTGGATCTGGGCGGGCGGTGCGCCGTACACGCCGATGGATGTCGCCGCGTCGCGGGCTGCGCGGCAGGAGGTGCTCGACGCCGGACGCATCAACGGCGCGCGGCATCCCGACTATCATTCGCTCAACCTCCGCGTCGACCGCCGTTTCAACTTTGCGCGCTCCAGTCTCGTCGTGTACCTCAGCGTCTGGAACGTCTACGACCGCCGCAACGTGGCCGGATACATATGGAGCGAGGAAGAGCAGGGCGTCAAGACGCTGTATCAGTGGGGCATGCTGCCCATCTTCGGCATCGAATGGGAACTCTGAGTACACCCGTGAGGGTGTGGTCGGTCGGAGGTCAATCTTCGTGAAGGAGCCGATCCCATGTATACCCGGCACGCTGAATGGCGCGCCTGGCGGGATCGAGTCCGGCGGGATTGTTGATGTTGGGATTGAGTCTCGTTTCAGGATGGTTTTCCAGGCGCTCAAGCAGCTCGGGCTGATCGGTGCGCGCGCAGTGGTCGAGCACGTCGTAGAGCGTATTCTGCGTCTCCTCGAGCAGGTTGTGCTTTTCGAGCAGGGAACGCAGCACCGTGATGAGCTCATCATCCGGCGGGGGCACCAGCAGCGCGGCGATGGCGCCGTGTTCGAGATGAATCTGCTGCAGCGCGAAAAAGCCGTTTTCGCTGCGCTCGCGGATCAGCGGCATCACGATATTCTCCTCGATCGCGATATGACGGAGGAGTCCGCGGCGAAACGCATCGTACCGCTCACGGTCGATATCCCCACCGGCGACCGCTTCGGTGAGTACCGCATCGAGCCGGCGATGATCCTGCGTGAGATATTCGGATGGAAGCACAGGCGAAGATCTTTCGGAGAGTGGGGGAAATCCTGCACCACGAGGTGCGAACACTAAAATGAACAAAGGATGCGAATCCTCCAAGAGTCCGGCCGTCACCCGCATCATTTCGCTCCGCATTATTTCACTTCGCATGTGGTTCATATCCCCCCGAAAGTGTAATTTCAGGATTAATCCCATCCGGGCCCATGCGAACACTCCACCGATCCGTCGCTGACGGACCGCGTCGGTGCCTGCATCCCGGTGCAACCACAGAGAGGAGTGACGAATGAACGCAATGATATATGAACGGTACGGCGGACCCGAGGTGCTGCAGCCCCGGGAGGTGGAGACGCCGGTGCCGGGAGACAATGAGATCCTGATCTGCATTCACGTCGCGACGGTGACGTCGGGCGACTGCCGTCTGCGCAGCATGAATGTGCCGCCGGGTTTCCGACTGATGAGCCGCGCGATGTTCGGACTGACGAAACCGCGCAGGCAGATCCTCGGCACCGAGCTCGCCGGCGTCGTCGAATCCGCCGGAGCGAACGTGCGCCGCTATTGCGCCGGTGACCGCGTGTTCGCCTTCCCCGATTCCACGATGGGGACGTACGCGGAATACAAAGCCATGCCGGAGGACGGTCCGGTCGCGCACATCCCGGAGGATATCCCATTTGAGACCGCTGCCGCTCTGTCTTTCGGCGGCACGACCGCGCTGCATTTCCTGCGGAAGGCGAAGTTGCGCGAGGGCGAAACCGTGCTCGTCAACGGCGCATCCGGGGGCGTGGGCAGCGCCGCGATACAGATCGCGCGGCACATGGGCGCGGAGGTCACCGCGGTGTGCAGCGCCGCGAACGCGGAACTGGTGCGCTCCCTCGGCGCCGAACATGTGATTGACTACAGGAAGGAGGATTTCACGGCGGGCGCTCGCCGCTACGATGTCATCGTGGACACGGTCGGGACGGCGCCGTTCGCGCGCAGCAAACGCGCGCTCGCCGAGAACGGACGCCTGTGCCTCGTGCTCGCCGGCATGCCGCAGCTCCTCGCAGCGCCGATTCAGTCGATGTCCGGCGGCAGAAACGTCATTACCGGCGTAGCCACCGGGAAGGCAGAAGATCTGGAGTATCTCGCCGACCTCGCGGAGGCGGGATCCTTCACCCCGTTCATCGACCGCCGCTTCCCGTTCGACGGGATCCCCGACGCGCATCGCCACGTCGAGACCGGACGCAAGCGGGGAAATGTCGTCATCACCATGCATCCTGATGATTGAACGAACGCAAATGTATTGACACGCAGCGCGCGCATGACGATCTTGGGGCTATTATCTCATTTCCGGAGATTCGGTTGTGAAACGATGCATTCTCACGCTTCTCATCATCTCCGCCTGCACCGCGCAGGCACGCGCGCAGGTGGATCTTGACATCGAAACCGGCGCCATCTTTCCCGGCTACAACGATGTGCGCATCCCCGGCGACGACGGCACCCTGTTTTCCCTCACCGAAGAACTCGAGGCCGATCCGGGCGCGTTTTACCGCATCCGCGTGATGTATCATTTCAGCGAGCGCCATCACCTGGGCGCGCTGTATGCGCCGCTTTCATACAACTCCACCGGACAGCTGGATCGGGCGCTCGTGTTCGAAGGCGAAACCTTCCCCGCGCAGACCCCGCTGGAGAGCACCTACAAATTCAACTCCTACCGTCTCTTCTACCGCTATGATTTCCTGCGCAGTGATGCCATCGAAATCGGCGCCGGCTTCACCGCGAAAATCCGCGACGCGAAAATCGCCGTCAGCGGCGGGGGACGTGATTCCGAAAAGACCAACGTCGGCTTCGTGCCCATCATCCATTTCCGCGTGCTCTGGAAATTCGCCGGAGACTTCGCGCTGCTGCTCGACGGCGACGCCCTCGCCGCCCCGCAGGGACGCGCCGAAGACGTCCTCGCCGCGCTGCTTTACCGGGCATCCGACGCCGTCGACCTCAAGGCCGGTTACCGCATCCTCGAAGGCGGCGCCGACAACGATGAAGTCTACAACTTCACGCTCATCAACTACGCATCCGTCGGAGCGATCATTCATTTCTGAACGGCGCTGCATCGGTGGGACGCATGTGCCGTGATGAAGGAGGAGCAAACCACGACGGTCTTCTGCAGGATGCCCGCGTTGAGCATCTGAATCTCGACGTACAGCAGTGGCATGGCCGCACTCGAGGAACGCGAGAAATTATTGCGGGTTTACGTCGCCTGCTCGTAAACTCGGTACAGATGCACACGGAATAGGCACACTGCCAGGCCGTTGCTCTTGCCGCTGAGATATGAGGATCGTACCATACGAACCCATCCGTGAAAAAGCACAGGACAATTTCATGAAGCATGAGACACCGATCGTCAGGCTGTTCCTGACCAGGATGAAACCGGCGTTCTTTCAACTGTCCGAGGAAGAACAGCAGCAATTCATGGCGCGCGATCGCGCCAACCTTGACGCCCTGGGAATGCAGGCGATTTCCATGGTTGACTGCAGCGAAAGTGATTCTGAATGGGACTTCATCGGGGTGGAAGGATGGCCATCGTTGAAAGCGGTGGAGGAACGGGAGCGATTTGAAACCGAGGAGCTCCAGGTCACCCGGTATATTGAATACGAGGTTCACCTTGGTGTCGCGCAGTCCTTCGAGGACTACGGCCGGTAGCATCCCGCTGCTGCAAGAGGCGAAGGTTTACACGAATCGTTTGAGGCAATCATGGAGCATGAAACATCACCTGCTGTTACCGCGGATGCGAAGGCGCTTGTCCGGGCGCCCCTCGAGACCGTCTGGTCCGTCCTGACCGCGATCGAGGACTGGCCGCGGTGGAACGATGACGTTGCGCGCGTCGCGATCACCGGTCCGCTCGAACCCGGCACCGCCTTCCGCTGGAAAGCGGGCGGGATGCCCATCGCATCCGTTCTGACCGCCGTCGAACCCCCGAAGCACATCGCGTGGAAGGGCAGGGCGCTGGGCATCCGCGCCGTTCACGAATGGACGCTCGACGACCGCGACGACGGCGTGCTCGTCCGCACCACCGAATCCTTCGACGGACTCCTCCCGCGCCTCCTGAAAGGATGGACAAAAAACATGCTCACCGCCACCCTCAACAGCAGCGTGTCGATGCTCAAGAAGGAGTGCGAACGGCAGGCGGGGGAGACGGCGGAATAATCCTGAAGCCCATCCGTGGATGGCCCATCCATGGCCGGCAGGAGTCGAGGAACTCAATCAAAGGAAGAACACATGCATCGTCAGAACATCGCATCCGGCGCGCCTTGGGAGGACCTCGTGGGATACTCGCGCGCGGTGAAAGTCGGTCGGCACGTGCACGTCTCCGGAACCACCGCCACCACCCCGGACGGCATCGCGGGCATCGGAGATCCGTACGAGCAGGCACTGCAGACGTTGAGGAATATCGAATCCGCCCTCGCGCAGGCCGGCGCGACACTCGCCGACGTCGTGCGCACCCGCATCTACGTCACCGACATTGCACGCTGGGAGGACGTCGGCCGCGCGCACCGGGAGTTCTTCGGAGACATCCGTCCCGCCACCAGCATGGTGGAAGTCAGCAAGCTCATCACCCCGGAAATCCTGGTCGAGATCGAGGCGGATGCGTATATCGAAGAGTGACATGCCTCGATGTGGCCGTGCCTTCCTTGATAGATCTCAAGGCAGGTTATAGGGAGTTTACGCCAACCCACCGTAAACTAGGTATAAGTCAAGGAGCTTTTACCGATTTTATTGAGGTCAGCAAAAACGATCCATTCTCTGTTGTCATAATCGCGACGATGCGAGCTGCTTTGCTCAAGCTCGACCGGCTCGGAGGTGTCAGTGAGAAGGTGAAGCGTGGCCTGCGTGTTTTGAAAAGCTTTGTCGGTGCGGTCAAAGTGAAGTATGAGGATGTCGAATTCTCGATTGATATTGATTCAGAATCAGGTGTAGCGGACAGTGGAACCCTTACGCGTGACCTCGCTGAACTGTTTGTTGCTGTTGGGGAGGCGGGCCAATCCAGAAAATCTTCGATCGTCATTCTAATCGATGAGATCCAGAATTTGACGCAGGAGGATTTTGAGGCACTGATAATGGCAGTCCATTCCCGGTACGAGCGCCTTTCAGACCCGCAGAAATCCTATCTGCGCGCCATGGCGGAACTTGGTCCGGGTCCTCACAAATCAGGGACAATTGCCCAGTTGCTTGAGAAAGAGACATCGCAACTCGGATCAGTTCGGGACGGTCTCATTCAGAACGGGATGATCTACAGCCCAAAATATGGCTATTCCGCGTTCACCGTCCCCTTGTTCAGTGAATTCCTAAAGCGCACTGAGCCACAGTTCACACCTTAATTCACCGATACAGTGACATCAGGATCATAGTTCTCCGAAGGGAACATGAACATACGCTTTGAATATCGCTACAGGGATGCCGGCAATTACAAGAACGGGGGTGACATCGTATTCGCGAACAGGGGTAAGCTGTCCGCAGACGCATTGACAGGGGAAATCAGGAAGGGCCTGATCAGCAAAGAGTTCTTCGTCGCCGAGGATGTCGGAATTCCAGCGCTGCACTTCGACAAGTACATCCCTGCACTCGATCATGACTGGCATGAATTCATCGCACTCACGGAGACCACCGACGAGCCGACGGATCCTGACAAAAGGGATGTCAGCGACCTTATTGCCGCGCTGAAATCTGTCAAGCCGCCATGGTAGTCAAAACGTGTTTTCTCGAAATCGCGGCGGACCCAGACTGAGAAGGTGGCGGGATGAAAGGAATGGCGGATTGGCCCGCTCTTCAAAACCTCGAGTGAGCCGAACATATGCGTTGGAGTGAATGCCAACGGCAATATTACCCGGGTAAAATTGGGTTTTTATCCGGGTAAAAATGCCAAAAGGGGGGATTATACCCGGGTAAAAATGGGAGAGGATTCGTGCGTGATGCACGGTTTCGCGGGCTTCGCGGAGCGCAGTTTGTTGAGGCAAAATCCTTAAGTTAGCAGACAATCATATCAGAGGATGGACATTCATGGATATGCTGAAGTTCTACGACATCACGCACCGTGAGCATCTGATACTCAATCCCACGAGCGAGGAAAAACTGGCGCGCCTGGTGGAGCTTCTGCGCTTGCCGGCGGATGCGCAGGTGGCCGACATCGCGTGCGGGAAGGGCGAGTTCCTGATTCGCTTGGCGGAAGCGTATGGCGTCCGGGGCACGGGCGTCGACATTTCCGCGTTCCATATCGCCGATGCGGAGAAGAAACTCGAGGAGCGGGTGCCCGGCGCGGACATCACGTTCACGGCGATGGAAGGTGCGGAGTTCAGTCCGGATGCACCGCACAGCCTGGACCTGGCATCCTGCATCGGCGCGAGCTGGATCTACGGGGGACATGCCGCGACGATCGATGCGCTGATCGGGATGGTGAAACCCGGCGGCTGGGTGATCGTGGGAGAACCGTTCTGGCGGCAGGAGCCGGCAGCGGCCTACCTTGAAGCACTGGAATGCGCGCGGGAGGATTTCAGCAGCCACGCCGCGAATGCGGAAGCCGGGGAGCAGCGGGGACTGCAGCTCGTCCATACCATCGTGAGCAGCGAGGATGACTGGGACCGGTATGAGGGACTCCAGTGGCTGGCCGCGGACGCGTATGCGCGCACGCATCCGGATGATCCGGACCTGCCGGAGCTGGCTGAGAAAGTCAGCACCGCGAAGACGGCCTACCTGCGATGGGGTCGCGACACGCTCGGCTGGGCGATTTACGTGTTCAGATTACGCTCCGTGGCCTGACGGGGAGCGCTGCGGAAGAGGCTCTTACGTCAAACACACTTTTGCATTTCCATGACAGGACCATGACATCCGGTGCGCACGAATCCGCGTTCTTTGTACCGAGTCATTCATTATTGTCAAGGAGCATCTCATGACACGGGAACAGAAGTACACGACAACGACAGGCATCCTGGGCCATATCCTCGCAATCCTGTCCATTCTCACGCTGTTCACAGCCTGCTCGGAGGATGAGAGTATCGTGGAGCCAGCGGATCCGGGACTTCGCATGGCTGTCATATCAGACCTGCACTACTATGATCCCTCACTGGGCATGGAGGGACAGGAATGGCAGATGGGCCTGTTTGCCGATCCGAAGCTGCTGACGGAAAACGCCGATATCCTTTCATCGCTGTTCACCTCCGTGAAGACTTCCGATGCCGAGGTTGTTCTCGTGCCGGGCGACCTCACGAAAGACGGGGAAAAGCACAACCACGAGGCAATGGCGGCTTTTCTGCGGTCGCTCGAGAGCAGCGGCAAGAAGGTGTTCGTCGTGCCGGGTAACCACGACGTCAACAATCCCGTGGCGAAGAGCTTCCATGGCGATCCCGCTGTGAGCATTCCGGGCGTGACTCCCTCAGAATTCGCACAGATCTACGACGAGTTCGGATACGGCGAGGCAACAGACCGCGACCCCGCATCGCTCAGCTACGTGGCGGCGTTGCAGCCGGATCTCTGGCTGATCGCCATCGATGGCTGCGTCTACACTACCGGGGAAGAGACCCCGCCCACCTACGGCTCCATCTCGGAGGCCACGGCCTCCTGGGTCGTCTCGAAGCTGCAGGAAGCAAAGTCACAGAACATACGCGTCATCGCCATGATGCACCATGCGCTTGTGGAGCATTTCACAGGACAGAGCACTTTCCCGGTGACGGCCGAGTACGTGGTCAGTGACTGGCAGCAGCGCGCATCGTCCTTCTTACAGGCAGGAATGAAGATCCTGTTCTCCGGACACTTCCACGCGAACGACGTGGTGTCGTACGCCGAAGGCAGCAATACCCTCTACGACATTTCCACCGGCTCACCGCTCAGCGCACCCTGTCCGTGGCGCCTGGCGACTCTGTATAAGGATGGCCGACTGACTCTGGACACGCGGACGATAACGAACGTGAGCGTCCCCGGTGGAAACTTCCCCCGGTACGCGACGGAATATCTGACCACCGGCATGACAAACCTCGTGGCCTATATGCTCGTGAATGATTTTGGCGTGCCTGAAGAACTGGCCGGTCAGATCGCACCAGTTGTCGCCGCTGCCTACGTGGCCAATTACGCCGGTGACGAGGAGATGGACACCGCTTCCGAACAGGCAGTGACAATGCTCAACAGTCTTGGTGACCCCACGGCTGCCCTGCTGGCGCAGCTTATCACCTCGATGCGCACCGACCTGCCGCCGGCGGACAACGCTCTCTCCATCACGCTCTGACGGTCCCGTTGTGGGCACCACACGGGTGCCGCGTATTGTACGAACTTCACACCCCCGCAGTCCCATGTGCGGGGGTGTTACTTTATTCGCGGCAGTGTCAAAACAAGATGACAGTTCGCTGCGGAGTTCGTTCTCTTGTCTGAAGCAGACTTCCACGATAACCGGGCTCGCGGTGTCGCCGGTGAGTTTCGTGAACAGTAAGTCACCCGCGACCCAAATCTGACTGGCGTCCCCCGACGCGTAAGCAAACGTCATCCCGCGTGTTCCATTATGAACACAGGATCACAACCAGCCAGATCATGGAAAGGTACCTACATGAAACGCCTCACGATCCTCGCGATCCTCCCTGCTGGGCCTTTCTTGATGTAATATTTCTTCGCTCTCTTCGTCCCTTCGTTGTTCACATTACATGTTGTTCCACGGTTGTGTGTATCCGCTCGACCCAGCTGGCGTGCTCGGGTTTCATGAGGGCGCTGCGAAGAACGGTGGTCCACTCGGCGTCGGCGCGGAGGTCGGGGTAGCGCGCGGTGAGCAGGCTGGTCGGTACACGCAGCTTGCTCAGGTACAGCGGGTTCTCTTCGTCGTTCATGGTGCGCTCGAAGACGTCCGCAGCATGCGCGGAGATGCCGCTCGCGCTGCGCTCGCCGGTGTCGGGGAAGAAGGCGACGATGTCCAGCTCCGGCTCCAGCACGAGCGAGAGTCTGTCGGATGTGCGAATGCGTTCACTCCATTCGAGCGCGGCGCTGCGGCAGCGGCGGAGGACGCCGCCGAGTCCGGTGTCGGATGCCAGCGGCAGCAGACGCAGGGTGAGCCACAGCGCGGCGGCGGATGCCCCCGCGCGCGAGCACTCGAGACTGATCTCCCCGAGATGCAGGTCGTCGGATGTGAAGTAGGTGTAGGGCGAGTCGTGCACGTAATGGCGTCCGACCGCCGGATCGCGGAACAGCACGCAGCCGCATCCGTAGGGCTGCAACCCGTGCTTGTGCGGATCCACGACGATGCTGTCGGCCTTGCCGATGGCTTCGAACGCGGCGGAATCCACGCCGTCCTGCGCATCGTCCGCGATGAGCGTGAAGAATCCCCCGTACGCGGCATCCACATGAATGCGGAAACCGTGCCGCTCGCGCAGCTCCAGCATACGGGGCAATGGATCCAGCGCGCCGAGTCCGGTCGTGCCCATCGTCGCCACCACGGTGCCGATATCCTCGGAGAGACAGAGGGTGTTGAGGGCGTCGGGATCCATGCGTCCGCCGGCGTCGGCGGGCACTTCCACGGCGCGGATGCCGAGCACTTCGCACATGCGGCTGTGGGTGTAATGCGCTTGGGAGGAGAAGGCAACCGCGCGTCCGGGCTGCTCGTGCCGGGCGATGTACAGTGCCTCGAGGTTGGCGATGGTGCCGCTGGAGGTCAGGTGACCGAGATGCTCTTTGTAGCCGAACATGCGCGCGAGGTCTGTGGTGAGCTCCTTTTCGATCTGTCCGGTGGCGGGACCTCCGTCGAGCGCGTGGTTGTTGGGATTGATGAGCATGGCGGCGAGGTAGCCGAGCACGGCGGCGTGATGCGGCGGCTTGAGCATCTGTCCAGCGTACATCGGGTGGAAAAAGGGATAGTTGTCCTGCAGCCGCGCTTCGAGCTCCTGCAGTCCCTCGCGCAGGAGCCGGTCGTCCACCTGCAGACTGTCATCCTCATGAAACGGGAGCCAGCGCGCGCGGAAACGGCGCTGCGCGTCAATCACATCAGGAAGCATGGCGGCGAGCTGATCGAGCATGGATCGTCCTTGCATCGGTATAACGGTCGTTGAATCCGAATATAGGAAATTCTATGTTGCGGGGGACTTCACACACAGCAGCAGGACTGTCATGTCGGAATTCAGGCAGAATCTCGCCACGAAGGAATGGGTGATCATCGCGCCGGACCGCGGGGCGCGGCCGCGCGACTTCGCCTCGGAGGCGGAGCATAACGGTGACGTGCCGGGTCATCGTGAGGATTGTCCCTTCTGTCCGGGCAACGAGGAGAAGACCGCCGAGGAACTGCTGCATCTCGAGCGCGACGGCTCGTGGCTGATCCGCGTGGTGGAGAACAAGTTCAGCGCGCTGAGCACGGAGCATTCCGTGGCGCGGCGGGAGTACGGGCGTTTTCTGAAGTCGGACAGCTACGGGCATGCCGAGGTGATCATCGAGTCACCGCGGCACTGTGACACGCTCGCCACGTTGCCGCCGGCGCATCTCGAGGATGTGTTGCGCGTCTACCGCATGCGGATCTCGGAGATCAGCATGATGAAAAACATCGCGATCGTGATGCTGTTCCGGAATTATGGTCCCCGCGCGGGCACGTCGCTCGAGCATCCGCACACGCAGATCATCGCCTCGCCCATCATTCCGCCGCATATCCGCGATCCCTTCCAGAAGGCCGCGCTGCATTACGATTCCTGGGGCAGCTGCGTGTACTGCGACATGGTGGAGGAGGAAATCCGGCAGCAGGAGCGCATGGTCTACGAGAACGACGCGTACGCGGTGTTCTGTCCCTTCGCCGCCCGCACGCCCTACGAAGTGCGCATTTATCCGAAGGAGCACAACGCGAGTTATTTCTGGACGCCGAAGGAGGAGATGGCGCCGCTGGCCGACGCGCTGGGCACGGCGCTGCGCGCGATGCACGCACTGCTCGGCAATCCCAGCTACAATCTTTTATTGCGCACCTCGCCCGTCGGCGACGAAGACGTGCGCTACCTGCACTGGTACATGGTGATCGTGCCGCGCATGTCCACCCCCGCCGGCTTCGAGATGGGCAGCGGGATATACATCAACAGCGTTGCGCCCGAGCAGAGTGCGGAGGCGTTGCGGGGGGCAGTAGGCAGGAGGCAGTAGGCAGTGGGCAGGACGCAGTATTCGCCCTTTCAGGGCGCTTTACTGCTTCTTATGCAGTCGCCCGATATCCCACTCCTGCATGGTCTCGAAGAGGCGCTGATCAGTGAGGTGATAATGCAGGGGCGTGACAGAGATCATGTTTTTGCGCAGGGCGGCGTCGTCGACGATGGGATTCTCATCCCACACGTACTTGCCGACGAGCCAGTAGTAGTCGCGTCCGACGGGATCGCGGCGCGTCTCGAAACCGTCATCCCACCAGGAGCGCCCCTGCGTTGTCACGGCGACGCCTTCGATTTCGTCGGCGGATACGTTCGGCACGTTGACGTTCAGGAGGGTGCCGCCGGGGAGTCCGCGCTCGAGCACTTCCTTCGCGATCTTGCGGGCGAAGGCCGCGGCGGGACGCAGGTCGGATTTCAGCGAGTGCGAGGCGTGGGAGATCGCGATGGCGGGAATGCCGAGGATGGCGCCCTCCGTGGCGGCGGAGACGGTGCCGGAGTAGATGACGTTGATGGAGGTGTTCATCCCGTGGTTGATGCCGGAGACGACGAGGTCGGGCCGGCGGTCGAGCAGCGTGGAGACGCCGAGCTTGACGCTGTCGGCCGGCGTGCCCTCCACGGCCCAGCCGGTGAAGGTCTTGCCGCGCTCGATCGGACGCGCCCGCAGCGGCGTCTGCACGGTGATGGCGTGTCCGACGGCGCTCTGCTGCGTTGCCGGCGCCACGACGACGACATCCGCGATTCTGCGCAGCGACATCACCAGCGCGTAGATGCCGGGGGAGTCGTAGCCGTCGTCGTTGGAGACAAGTATGTAGGGACGTTTCATCGGGGGGATCGCTTTGTCAGGTTTCACATCCCCCTAATGTACAATCTCCGGAGGTAACGGGCACGAGGGTAACACAGATCAAACAGTGCGTGTGCCGCTTCCCGTGTCACCTGCCCGTTCGCTGTTCGACTATTCGTCTTCGACGATCACCGCGGTGCCGTAGACGAGGATTTCCGCGGCGCTCTGCATGAGGAAGCTGGTGGAGAAGCGCACGTCGAGGACGGCATTGGCGCCGAGGGCCTCGGCATCCTCGAGCATGCGGTCGACGGCCTGGTCACGCGCCTCGGCCATGAGCTTGGTGTACTCCTGGATTTCGCCGCCGACGAGAGTTTTTAATCCGGCAAGAATATCCTTTCCCAGGTGGCGGACGCGGATGGTGTTGCCGCGCACGACGCCGAAGGTTTTGACGATGCGTTTTCCCGCGATCTGCGGGGATGATGCGATAATCATCGGATGACCTCCTTGTATTTATCGTGACGCGATGTGAACCAGCGCTCACGAATGACGGAGAACAGCAGCAGGAAGAATCCCGCCGCGAGCGTGAAGATGCCGATTTTGACGATGAGCGGCACCTGCGCATTGGCCCAGAGGGCCTGCACGGCCTCGAGCGCGAGCCATGCGGAAAGTACGACGGCGCCGAGCGACACGAGTATCCACGCGATGCCGCGTTCGAGGCGGTTGTAGACGCCACGCCAGTAGCCGTCCCAGACCTCCGGGGCGGGCGATGAGAGTTTGAGATCCATGGTGGCCTCCTTGACCTTGCGATATGACTGCCATTCGCGGCGGCACTCGTCGTCGCGAAGGAAATTGTCGAATTCCGAATGCTCGCTCCCCGCGAGCTCGCCGTCCAGCGCCTTCATCATCAGAAGATGAAAGCGGTCTCGTTCCATGCTGTTCATAACACATCCTCCAGCAGATCCTTCAGGTATTTCCGGGCGTAGTACAGGCGCGACATCACGGTGCCCTGGGGACACTCGAGCAGCTCGGCGATCTCGGCGTAGCTGCGTCCGTCGAAGTCGCGCATGACAATGATCTCGCGCTCTTCGGGACGCAGGCGGTCCATCGCGCGCCGCACCTCGTCGCGCAGCATGGCGCGGTCGGTGCTCGCGGCTGGATCGTCTTCCGCGCTCGCGACCTCCTGCACCTGCAGTACGAGGGAGAAGGGGACGGCCTGCGCGGCACGGTCCCGCAGCCGGTTCAGGCACAGGTTGCGCAGGATCCGGTAGTACCAGGTGAAGAAGCTGCGTCCCTTCTCGAAGCGCCGGATGGCGCCGTAGGCGCGGATGAACGCGGCCTGCGAGCAGTCCATGGCCTCGTCATGCGAGCCGACCAGCGCGAGCGCGGAGTAGTATGCCGGCTGCATGTACTGCCGCACCAGCTCGCCGTAGGCTTCCTTCTCGCCGCCCTGGATGCGCGCGATCAATTCGTCGTCGTGTCGTGATGTCGGGTTCATGATGGATTCCTGTCTGTCCTCTGTCAATGATACCCGGGAGCGGGGGAATTATTCAAGTCCCCCACACTCACGGGTGTGGTTAGCGCATACCACAGACCGTCGCCCGGAACCCATCGCCCCTCTCGCCAAGTATCATTATATTCAAAGTATTCGATAATCGACCAACCAAGGAGTTCCATGAAAAGCATTCTGATATCCACCCTCGCCATGCTGTTGCTGATCACTGCCGCCGATGCGCAGGAGAAGTCCGCACAGGTGCAGGAGAAGTCCGCACAGGCGCAGGAGAAGCCAGTGGTGCTGATGAAAACCGAGCTGGGCGACGTGACGCTCGAACTGTGGCCGGATATCGCGCCGAAGACGGTGGATAATTTCGTCGGACTCGCCATGGGCACGAAGCAGTGGAAAAATCCGAATTCGAACGAACTGAAAAGCGAGCCATTTTATGACGGACTCACCTTCCACCGGGTGATCGATGATTTCATGATCCAGGGCGGCGATCCCACCGGCAGCGGCTCGGGCGGACCGGGCTACACCTTCGAGGACGAGATCTTCGAACAGGGCGAGGAGCTGACCGGCAAGATCACCGACGAGGACGCCGCGCTGAAAATTTTCCAGGACATGATGATTCCGTACTTCCAGAAAACACCTGCTGCCGATTCCGCGCTGATCGCCATCACCGAACAGTGTCAGGAGCAGCAGAGCGGGCGTCCGATGATGGCGCACGATGTGGAGTGGTACAAGGAGAAAACCGGCTACGAGGGACCGATCTACCGCAACGGCGCGCTGAAGGCGAAGGTGGCCTACGGCACGATCTGCATGGCGAATGCCGGTCCGAACACGAATGGCTCGCAGTTCTTTATCGTCACCAAGAAACCCGGCGCGGACTGGCTCGATGGCAAGCACACAGTGTTCGGCAAGGTGGTCAAAGGCATGGATGTCGTGCACAGGATCGAGAAGAAGGGCAACGGCGTGAAGATCAAGTCGATTCGCCTGGTGGACTGAATTATCATTGTGGGCGCGAAGCCACGAGGACACAAAGACACGAAATGACTCGTTCGAGGGCGCAATGAATACTGATCGATTTGTCGTTCCGCATGACCGGAAAATCCGTCTGGAGGATTATGATCCGGGTTTCACCGGCGCGTTCAAAAACAAGAAGGATGCGAAGAAGAAGCTGAAGCATGACATCCTGCGACTGGCGGAGCTGCAGGATGTGCTGTACGCCCACGACGTGTATTCCCTCCTGATCATTTTCCAGGCGATGGATGCGGCGGGGAAGGACAGCACAATCAAGCATGTGATGTCGGGTGTGAATCCGCAGGGCTGCCAGGTGTTCAGCTTCAAGGCGCCCTCGGCCGAGGAACTGGATCACGACTACCTCTGGCGCTGCATGCAGCGGCTGCCGGAGCGCGGACGCATCGGCATCTTCAACCGCTCCTATTACGAGGAGGTGCTGGTCACGCGCGTCCATCCCGAAATCCTCGCCCGGCAGAAACTGCCGTCCGACGCGCACAGGCATATCTGGAAACACCGCTTCCGCGAGATCAACGACTTCGAACGCTACCTGCACGACAACGGGACGCGCGTGGTGAAGTTTTTCCTCCATGTCTCGAAGGAGGAGCAGCGGCAGCGCTTCCTCGACCGCATCAACCGGCCTGACAAGCACTGGAAGTTTTCGGCGAACGATGTGAAGGAGCGCGCGCACTGGGACGACTACATGGCGGCGTATGAAGACATGTTCAATCATACCAGCACCCCATACGCGCCCTGGCATATCGTGCCCGCCGATCACAAGTGGTTCACGCGCGGCGCCGTGGCGGAAATTCTCATCAGCACGCTGGAATCGATTGATCTCCATTATCCCGTTGTCACCGTCGAACACCGCGAGCAGCTCGAAGAGAGCCGCATCCATCTCGAAAACGAACCGCGCTGACGTAACGGGAACGCTCCGGGCATGATATCCCCCGGATGCAGAAGCTGCTTCTGCGAAGCAAGGCACTCTGACGCAGCGGGGATGCAACCAACAGATATCCCCGGATGCAGAAGCTGCTTCCTGACTGACGAATAACCCTGACGCAACGAATACAATCGGAGACAACACCGAATGACATCCCGACGCACCATTCCATCCATTACCATTCTGCTCATCATCATGTTTGCCGCTCCGCTCGGCGCGCAGCAGGGCGAACCGATGTCGGCCGAGGCGCTGTGGAAGCTCACGCGTGTCGGTGGACTCGCGCTTTCGCCTGACGGCGGGACGGCGGCCGTGGTGGTGACGACCAACGACATCGAGAAGAACAAACGCAACGGCGACATCTGGCTGATCGACGTGGAGGACGGCACGGCGAAGCAGTTCACCACCGGCGAGAGCAGCGAGGGCGGACCGCAGTGGAGTCCCGATGGGAGCATGATCGCCTTCACCGCGAAGCGCAACGACGACGAGCGGCCCCAGCTGTACGTGATTTCCAATCGCGGCGGGGAGGCTCGGCGCATCACCGAGATGCCGATGGGTGTCTCGAACCTGCACTGGTTTCCCGACGGACGCCGCATCGCATTTGTTTCGTCGATGCTTCCGGAGTACGGCAGCCAGTTCGATTCGCTGCGCGCGGAAATCAAACGCCGCAAGGAGAGCAAGGTCAGCGCGAAGATCACCGAAGACCGCCTGTACCGCTACTGGGATCACTATCTGACTGACGGCTACCTGCAGCACATCTACAGCGTAGATATCCGTACCGAGAATGTGAAGGATCTTACGCCCGGGATGAACCGCTACTTCAGCTACAGCGGCGGGGTGGATTATGACATTGCTCCCGACGGCGAGGAGATCGCTGTGGCCGCGCTCACCGCGGGTCCTCCTTACGACGAACTGTACTTCGATATCTACACGATCCCCACCGACGGCAGCGGCGACATGACGAGCGTCACATCCGACAATCCGGGAGACGACATGCATCCCCGCTACACACGGGACGGGAAGTACCTGCTCTACGGCCGGCAGCTGCGCACGGACATGAACGCGGAGAACGTGAAGCTGACGCGGATGGACCGTGCGTCGGGCGAGGTCGTAGAGCTGTGTCACGACTTCGACCGCAGCGCCTCGGGCTGGGTCACTGACACACAGGATAAAACCGTGTACTTCACTGCGGCGCATTTCGGCACGACGAGCGTGTTCTCGGTGCCGATGACGGGCGGCGCGGTGAGCACCATCCTCGACCGCGGCACGAACGGCAGTCTGCAGGTCGCTGACGGACGCATCGTCTTCCTCCATGAGAATCTCAGCGCTCCCGGTGCGCTGCATGTGATGAACACCGACGGCACGGCGCTGCGCAAGCTGACCACGTTCAACGACGAGATGCTCGCCGGCATCGAAATGGGACGTGTGGAGAACCGCTGGATATCCGGCGCGGAGGGGGACAGCGTGCAGATGTTTGTCATCTACCCGCCGGGCTTTGATCCCGCAAAAAAATGGCCGCTGCTGGTGCTCGTGCACGGCGGTCCCCACGGCGCGTTTTCCGACCGCTTCCATCCGCGCTGGAACGCGCAGGTGTTCGCTTCGAGCGGCTATGTCGCGATCATGCCGAACTTCCACGGCTCGGTCGGATTCGGCGAGTACTTCGCCGACCGCATCAACGGTGCGCATCCGTACCTGCCGTACATCGATGTGATGAAGGCCACCGACGTAATGACCGCGGAGCCGTACATCGATTCCACCCGCATGGCCACGGCCGGCGGCAGCTACGGCGGCTACCTGGTCTCGTGGATCGGCGGACACACCGACCGCTACGCCTGCATCATCAATCACGCGGGCGTGTACAATCTGATGGCGCAGTTCGGCTCGGATGTCACGCATCACCGCGACATCAGCTACGGCGGCACGCCGTGGGAGGGACGCGACAACGTGCTGAAGTGGAGTCCCTCGCAGTACGCCGCGAATTACAATACCCCGACGCTGGTGATTCACGGCGAAAAGGACTACCGCGTGCCGTACGGGCAGGCGCTCGAGGCCTACGGGATGATGAAGGCCAAGGGCGTGCCCGCGAAGCTCATCATATATCCCGACGAGAATCACTGGATTCTCTCCGCGCAGAACTCGATTCACTGGTACGGCGAGTTCGACGCCTGGCTGCAGCGCTGGATCGGCGCCGGGGGACGCTAGTCCACCATGCCCGATACCTACGCCTCGCTGCAGGAGCGCCTCGATGCGCGGATCGTGCGGCTGCGGCGGCGCAGCACACGTTTCGTGCGGCTGCGCGTCGCGCTGTTCCTGCTGATCCTCACCGGGGCGGGCATGCCTGCTCCGGACGGCATGCGCGTGGGTATCGCGGCCGGAGCGACGGTGGCGTTCATCGCGGTCGCCGTGGTGCATCGGCGCATCGACGGGAGCATCGACCGCCACCGGAAATGGAAAGAGATCAAGCGCGAGCAGGAGGCGCGACGCCGGCTGGACTGGGACGCGCTGCCTGCAGCGGTGTCGCCTGCGTTCGACGACGGGCATCCGTTCGTGTCGGATCTGAATCTGTTCGGCACGGCATCGCTGCACCGTCTGCTGGACATGTCCGTTTCGCATCGCGGCAGCGCGCTGCTGGCCTCATGGCTGGCCGATCCCGCTCCTGCGCTCGACGACATTCATGCGCGGCAGCGCACGGTGCGCGGACTCGTTCCGCTCACGCATTTCCGCGAACACATGCGGCTCGCCTACGCGATGATCGCGCGCGACCGCCTCGACGGCGACGCCTTTCTCTCATGGCTGCGCCGCGCATCGCTGCCGGGGTCGATCCGCATTGTGCTGCCGCTGACGCTTGCGCTGGCCGCGGCGAATCTTGCGCTGTTTCTTCTGTGGGGGTTCGGAGTGCTGGGTCTCTGGTTCGTGCTCTCGTTTTTCATCTACGGATCGGTGTATTTCCTGTTCTCCAACGTGCGGGATGCCTTTCTCGAGACGGCGATCCATCTCGACGCGGAGCTGGGGCGGCTGAAGACCGTCTTCCGTTTTCTCGAGCGCTATCCCGTCGCGGGTCGTCCCGCACTGGAAGAGTTGACCGCGCCGTTCCGTGACGCGGAGCAGTCGCCGTCCCGCCTGATCCGGAGCATCCTGCGCAACGTCATCGCCGCGGGACTGAGCATGAATCCGGTCATGATGCTCATCCTCAATATCGCATTCCCGTGGGATTTCTGGTTTGCCGTGCGGCTCGAACGCCGGCGCAGAGCGGTGGAGTCCCTGCTTCCGGGCTGGCTCGATGCGCTGCACCGTCTCGAGGCCCTGCAGTCGCTGGCGAATTTCGCGGCGCTGCATCCCGCATATATCTTCCCGGACGTTTCTGGCGGGGATGCGGCGGATGGCGCATCGCGTGATGCCGCGTCACGTGCCGCAGCATCGGAAACCACCCAGGGACAGCGTGCCGAAGGAAGTGCCGGACCGGGGAATGCTGCGACAGGGGAGGGCACAACGCGTGAGGTGTTGTTCGATGCACGGGAGCTGGGGCATCCGCTGATTCCGGCGGATGAGCGGGTGTGCAACGATTTCCGCGTCGAGCGGGAGGGGATGATTTTTCTCGTGACCGGATCCAACATGTCGGGCAAGAGTACTTTCCTTCGGACGGTGGGCGTGAATCTTGTGCTGGCGTATGCCGGGGGTCCGGTCGTGGCCGCGCATTTCTCCGCGCGCCTGTTCCGGCTGTACACCTGCATTCAGATCAATGATTCGCTGCGCGAGGGCGTGTCGTATTTCTACGCGGAGGTACGGCGGCTGCGGGGACTGCTCACGCGCCTCGACGCCGCGGAGTCCGTGCCGCTGTTTTTCCTCATCGACGAAATCTTCAAGGGAACGAACAACATCGAGCGGCACGTGGGGAGTGAGGCGCTGCTCACGGCGCTGGCCGGACGGCGCGGTTCGGGCATCGTCTCGACGCATGACATCGAGCTGACCGCGCTGCCCGAGCGTATCGGCGACATGGTGAACCTGCACTTCCGCGAGCACATCGAAGACGGGGAGATGCGCTTCGACTACCGGCTGCGGCCGGGACCGTGTCCGACCACCAATGCCCTGGTCATCATGCGCATGGAGGGGCTGCCGGTCCCGCCTTCGCCCTCCGCGCCATAATGCCGTTCCTGTTGTCCACAGGACTCGGCTTCGGCGGACACGGTCGTGCCTTCGCCCTCCGCGCCTTGACCACACGCTCACGCGTGTGGATCCTGCAGTCTGCTGTGGCATGAGGCAGCCACCGTCCCTCGATACGTCCCGAGCTCCGCTCGGGACTACACGGGATGACGATCCTCACGTTCCTCACGCACTTGCAAACCTCCTCCGGGGTCTGTACAATAGAAACACAACGGCCACAGATCCTGAGGATTTCATGACCCATACCGGCACCGCAACGGGCGTCGTCTCCGTGCAGATCAACGAATCACTCGACGAGTATTACCGGCGCGTGCGCGGGTTTTCTGAACAGCTGTGCGAGACGCTGAAGACGGAGGATTATGTCGTGCAGACGATGCCCGATGTGAGTCCGACCAAGTGGCACCTCGCGCATACGAGCTGGTTTTTCGAAGCCTTCCTGCTGTCGACGTACCAGCCGGGCTACGAATCCCCGCATCCGCTGTACGGCTACCTCTTCAATTCCTATTACGTGCAGATCGGCGAGCGCTTCGACCGGCCGCATCGGGGATTGCTCTCGCGTCCTACCGTCGAAGAGGTTTTCGCTTACCGCGCGCATGTCGATCGGCATGTGCTCGACCTGCTCGCCACCGCGGATGCGGCGCAGCTCGCCGAAATCGCACCCATCGTAACGCTCGGTCTCAACCACGAGCAGCAGCATCAGGAACTGCTGCTGACGGATATCAAGCATGTGCTGTCGGTGAATCCCCTGCGGCCAGTGTACAGGCAGGAAGCAGGAGGCAGGAGGCAGGACGCAGGAGTTCAGCGGAACGTCATCCCGAGTAGTCCGCCGGAGGCGGACGTATCGAGGGAACACGCCGCCGCCCGTACCGGGGCACATGAAGCGCCCCCGCTCAACTGGATTTCCTTCGACGAGGGACTGTATGAGATCGGCTACGAGGGCGAGGGGTTCCGTTTCGACAACGAGGAGCCGCGGCACCGGGAGTTTATCGAAGCATTTCAGCTCGCCTCGCGCCCGGTGACGGCGGGCGAGTTCATGGCGTTCATCGAGGACGATGGATATCGCCGCGCGGAGCTGTGGCTCTCCGACGGCGCGGCGACGGTGGAGGCAGAGGGCTGGGAAGCGCCGCTGTACTGGGAGCTGCATGACGGCGCATGGTGGCAGTTCACGCTCAGCGGCTTTCGTCCCGTGCAGCCCGATGAGCCGGTGACACATGTGAGCCTCTATGAGGCCGACGCCTTCGCGCGCTGGGCCGGCGCCCGCCTTCCCGGCGAAGCCGAATGGGAGGTCGCCGCCGCCACGGTCCCGCCCGAGGGCAACTTCGCGGATACCGGCTGCTGCCATCCGGCGGCGCTGTCGGATTTTGAGGCCGAGGGACTGCAGCAGATGTTCGGGGATGTGTGGGAATGGACGCGCAGTCCGTATGCGCCCTACCCCGGATATCAGCCGCCACCCGGCGCGGTCGGCGAGTACAACGGAAAGTTCATGTCCAGCCAGAACGTGCTGCGCGGCGGCTCCTGCGCGACCTCGCGCGACCACATCCGCAATACGTACCGCAATTTCTTCTATCCCCATCAGCGATGGCAGTTCACGGGCATCCGCCTCGCAAAGGACGCAGGAGGTGCGCGATGACGCAGACCGCAACGGTGCACAACATCGATGAGCAGACACAGCTTCGCGACGAGCTGCTGGCCGGACTCCGCCGTACGCAGAAAACGCTGCCGAGCAAATATTTTTACGACGACGTCGGATCGGCGTTGTTCGAAGACATCTGCGCGCTGCGGGAATACTATCCCACGCGTACGGAGATTGGCATCCTGGAACACAACATCCACGACATCGCGGCGAGGATCGGTTCGCGCTGCCTGCTGATCGAATACGGCAGCGGCGCGAGCGTGAAAATCCGTCTGCTGCTCGACCACCTGCGCGGTATCGCCGGCTACGTGCCCATTGACATCTCCGCGGAGCACCTCCTATCCGCCGCGGATGAACTGCGCGCCGAATACCCGAAGCTGCGCATCCTGCCGGTGCCGGCGGATTACACGCTGGAGTTCGATCTCCCCGACATCGAGTTCCCCTATGACCGGCGCGTGGTGTTCTTCCCCGGATCCACGATCGGGAATTTCACACCGGAGCAGGCGCGGGATTTCCTCTCGCATATCGCGGAAACGGCGGCGGAAGACGGTGGACTGCTGATCGGCGTGGATCTGAAGAAGGACATCGCGGTGCTGGAGGCGGCCTACAACGACAGCCGGGGCGTCACGGCCGATTTCAACCTCAACATGCTCGTGCGTCTCAACAAAGAGTTCGACGGGGATTTCGATCTGGATGCCTTCCGGCACAGCGCGGTGTACAACGCCGCGGCGGGACGAATCGAAATGCATCTTGTCAGCAAGCACGAACAGGTCGCCCGCGTGGCGGGAGAGCAGTTCCTGTTCCGCGCCGGCGAGAGCATCCTTACCGAGTATTCCTACAAGTACACGCCCGAGGAGTTCGCGGAGCTGGCGGCGCCGTATTTCAATGTCGAATCGGTGTGGACCGACCAGAAGCGCTGGTTCAGTGTGCAGTACCTCGCCGTGAGGCAGTAAGCAGTCGGCAGTCGGGAGTAAGCAGTCTCTCGTCACCCCGAATAGCGAGCGAGCAGAGCGAGTGAGCGTATCGAGGAGCGGTCGATTGCGTGCACTCCACGGTCCCTCGTTACGTCCCACTTCGCGGGACTACTCGGGATGACGTCAGTTTCAGCGTCCTGCTTACTGCTTCCTGCCTCCCGCGTTCAGCGCTGCCAACATGATCCGTATTTCCGCATAGCTGACGGCTGCATCCACAACTCCCTTTATTTTTTTCAGATTCCGGTCGCGCAGGCGGCGGACGGCGCCGCGGATCTGGTCCTGATGCGCCGGGGGCACGAGCGCGTCGAGCTTGAGCTGCATGCCGCGCTGCAGCATTTCCGAAATGTGATTCGAGATGGTGCCCTCGGTCAGACCGCGCTTCTGCGCGATGTCCGCCAGTCCGAGACCGCGCTCGGCCAGCTCCCAGGTGCTGCGCATCGTGGGCGGCAAATCCTGGAAGGCGGAGCGATTGCGCTCCATGCTGCCGGCGAGGGATTGCTCGTGCTGGTAATCCTCGATCGCCCGCAGCAGATCGCGGCCGATCTTCTTGAATGACACCGGACCCATGCCCTCGACGGCGAGCAGCTCCTCGCGTGATTGTGGACGCGCGTCCGAGACCGCGCGGAGGATGCGGTCGGAGAGCAACGTGTGCGACGGCACGTTGAGCGAAGCCGCGATGCGACGGCGCACGGCCTTGAGGGCTTCGAAGAGCACGGGATCCGCCGCGGCGCCTTCCTCCGCCTCGACGGGCGAGGGCACCGGCATCGGCGTCACCTCGTAGCCGAGATGCGCGCGACCGACTTCGGTGATGTACACTGAGGGACGCAGCGAGTCGCTTTTCGCGAGCCAGCCCATGCCGATCAGGGCATCCACCGTGTCGGTGACGAGGCGCTTATCGAGGCCCTGCATTTTCGCGTACGTGCTCGACTCGTACAGGCGATACTGCTTGATGCGCTGCGTCTGCGCGCCCCGCAAGATGTCGACCAGCGTACTGCGCCCGAAGCGTCCGCCGGTCTCGGCCGCGCAGTGCAGGATGAGCGCGTGGTAGCGCTCGAAGGTATCCTGCTCGGTTTCCTCCGCGGCGTGAATCACCGTCGAGGTGCAGGTGTCGCATTTCCCGCAGACACCGCGTACGTCGGCCTCGTCGAAGTACTCGAGAATCATGTTCCGCCGGCAGGCACTGCCGGTGATGTAGCGCTCCATCGCCTGCAGCTTCTCGAGCTGATGCCGCATCCGGCGCTCGATGGCAGAGTAGTCGATGTGCAGATCCTGCGCCTGCACACGCTGCCCGAGCAGCGCAATGCCGCTGCCTTTCCTTCCTGCCGTGAAATCAATGATGCGTTCCTCATGCAGGCGGCGCAGCGCGGGCATCAGATCCTCCGCGCGCAGCCCGCTTTTCTGCGACAGCTCATCGATGAACAGCGGCGTGGGATCGTAGAAGGCGGTGCCCCCGACGACGCGCAGCAGCTGCACCGCGACGGGCTGGAGATCGGGGGGAGCTGATTCGATCATCCACGTGCGCATGCGCTCGGGCGACAGCAGGAACTGCACGGAGGATTCGCTCCACGATTCGCTGATGCGGCGGATGTACTCGTCGCGCTCCAGCACGTCGAGCGCGCCGCGCACGGCAGACTCCGAGGCCTCGCCGACCATCGACGCAAGACTCGATGGCGTCAGCGGCAGCAGCCCGTCATAGTACTGCCCGAGCTGCGTGCCCGCGAAGTTGTGCAGCTGCGCGTAGACTTTCTGGATCAACGCGCGGTCGGGGAAGGTGTTGCGGATGAAGAATTCCGGCAGCGAACGGTCCTTGGGATGATAGAGAATCGTGCAGGTGCTCTCCGCGCCGTCGCGCCCGGCGCGCCCGGCCTCCTGATAATACTGCTCGATGGTGGACGGCATGTCGTGATGCACCACGAAGCGCACGTCGCGCTTGTCGATGCCCATGCCGAATGCCGTGGTCGCCACGATGACCCGCGTGCGGCCGTCCATGAAACGCTCCTGCACCTCCTTGCGCGCGGTGGATTGCAGTCCGCCGTGATACCCCTCGGCGGGAATCCCGTGCTGCCGCAGCATGATCGACAGCTCCTCGACACTTTTCCGCGTGCCGGCGTACACGATGCCGCACTCCTCCGCGGAGCAGATGCGGAAGATCTCGTCGCGCTTGTTGACGCCGTTCATGACGCGGAAGGTCAGGTTTTCACGATTGAATCCGCGCACGATGACCGACGGATTCGCGAGCCCGAGCTGCGTCTGGATATCCTTGCGCACGTCGGGTGTGGCGGTGGCGGTCAGCGCCACGATCTGCGGCGTGCCGAGCTCCTCGATGCTCTCGCGCAGGCGCAGGTAGCTGGGACGAAAGTCGTGCCCCCATTCGCTGATGCAGTGCGCCTCGTCGACGGCGAACATGCTGATGCGGATGCCTTTCATGCGCTCGACGAAGGTCTTGCTCTCGAAGCGCTCCGGCGCCACGTACATGAGGCGGTACCAGCCGTTGCGCGCCCTGTCGAGGCGGTTCATCACCTCGCGGTAATCCAGCATGGAATTGATGAACGTCGCCTTGATGCGCGCGCGTTCGAGCGCCGCCACCTGGTCCTGCATCAAGGATATCAGGGGGGATATCACGATGGTGAGCCCGTCGAAGAGCACGGCGGGGATCTGGTAGCAGATGGATTTCCCGCCGCCGGTCGGCATGACGGCGATGGTATCCCTGCGCTGGATGATGGATTGAATGATGGTGTCCTGTCCGGGACGGAAGGACTCGTATCCGAAATGCCGCTGCAGCGCCTGCAGCGCGTCATCGAATGTCGGTGTCTGCATCGTCGTACTCCCTATGTGTGAACGATGGTGAATTGCTGACTGACGTCACGTATGTGGATTCGCTGCATGATACGGTCCTGCGCAGGCCCAGTTTCAGGTCCGGCAGCGATATGTCCGTGCGTATATCCCCGGTGTCGCCATGGTCAGGCGACGGGTTCTCCGGCAGCTCTGCCGCGCACGGGAGCGGTGTCCCGGTTGACCATTTCGCCGGTGGACGGTTTCGCGGGCTCCGAGGGGTGCGGGTAGTATGCAGCCAGTTCGCCGGCCATGAACTTCGTCACGGCGAGGATGACGCCGAGATCGTCGAGATAGCCGACGAGCGGCGCCAGATCGGGTATGGCGTCGAGGGGCGAAATGAAATAGAGCAGGGCCGCGACCACGACGGTTTTCCGCTGCCAGGGCACCGTGGCGTCCATGAAATAGCGGTACAGCGCAAGGAGATCCTGCGCGAAACGCAGTTTGCCGCCGACGCGCTCGAGCTTGTCCTCGAACTGGTCGCGCACCTGCCGCGACTGGCGGCGGTACACTTCCTCGTCACGCTCGCCGCTGATGTCGTAGCCTTCGAAAAACTGATTCAGTTCTTTGTCCATGGATTCCCTCGCACAGAAAAAATACACTACCGAAACCGCAAAATAGAGGCAGGTGGACTAAAGAACAAGGGAAAAGGCGGGACAGAAACAAAAAACCCGCCGAAAACGGGTCTCGACGGGTTGTGGATCTATGTAATGAAGTGTGAGCGGTCAGTCGGAGAGCCGAAGCTTCGCCAGAATGGCGGATCCGAGGGTGCTCAGCGGCTTCATGAATGCGTAAATGAGGGCGGCGGCGGTCGGACTCCCGTGACGCGCGTGCGGATGCGGATGCGCTATTGCGACACTGCGCGCATTGCGATTCCTGAGGCGTGCTTCCGAGATCATCTGCTGTCCAACCATTTTTTCCTCCGTACTGCGGGGTTCACATTTTGCTGCACATATACACATGCAAATTTCACGCCAGAAAAAAAGCTCCTGATACAGGACAGATTGGGCAATATGCTTGCATAAATGTGTGAAAATGAGGGACGGCGCGTGAACAATGTTCACGGCGGTAAGCGCGAGGAGCGCGAGGAGCGCGAGGAACGTGAGGAAGGGGAATGTAGGGCCGAGCCAACGGCTCGGCCTGCTGAAAGCACGGCCTCAACCACGGCATGCGCTAACCCCACCCGTGAGGGTGGGGTTCGGGAAACGCCGTGTGTGCCCACACGCTCACGCGTGTGGATAGCGCAGCCCCTGATATGGACGGGGGTCGCGAGCCGTGTGTGCCCACACGCTCACGCGTGTGGTTAATGCCATTCATGGCGGTATGCGGTAACCCCACCCGTGAGGGTGGGGTTCGCGGAGCGCCACACGCCCCCACGTCAATAATTCGATTCATCGCGCCACTGTGTGATTTTCCAGGGGGCGGACGCGGAGGGACGCCGCAGGTCGAGGCTGACGCGGCCGTCCACGCGCACGACGTCGCTGGGATTGAAGGTGACAGTGAGATTGAAACTGCGGGTGACGCTGCTGCGGAGGGAGTCACCCGAGAAGCCGACAATATTATTCCAGACGAGGTTCAGACTGCTGGCGTTCTGGAAGAGATGCCAGGTGATGCGCATCTCCTCGTCGCGTCCCCAGCTCTCATCGACGCGCCGCTCGTAGTCGCGATACGTGAAGACGAAATCATGCGCGAGCAGTCCGCCGTATATCGTCGTATCCTTGAACGTGTAGGCGTAGCGGAAATTCTGGAACAGCCCGTCCACCGTGGTCTGATCGGTGATGAGGTTCGTGCCGCCATCGTCGGCCACCTCGATCGCGGGCGCAAAGGGATTGCATGCGGAGGCGAGAACGAGCAGGAGCAGGAGCAGCCGGATGCGCCGCAGGCGCAGGAGGTGCGCCATAGCTGAACGGAGCGAAGCGACAGCGGAGGGTGTCGTCAATTTGCGAACCGTCCTTTCCATTCGCTCCAGCTCGTTTCGTCGGTGACGGGGAGGTCGGTCCACCGCGTGATGCTCCAGATCGAGTTGCGGTCGGTGTGCATGACAAACTGCAGGGTGCCGCGCACGGTCTCGGCGAGATTGCTCACACCATGCCGGAAGGTGAAGTCGTAGCTTCCTTCATAGATGGCGGAGTCGGCGGCGATGACGGAAAAGTCACCGGTGAGTACGAGACTCGACGGTGCATTGTCTTCCGCAAACGCTTTCATGGCGGCGAACCAGGCGCGCTCGGACTGCAGCGACCAGGATGCGAATGTGGTCGCGTATCGTCCCGCTGCGGCGGCCGTGGGAATGAACTCGTAACGCTGATCCGAATTGAGCGTGTCGACCAGACAGCGCAGGAAGTTTTCCGTACTCTGTTCCGCGGCAGCATTCCGCAGGTTCTCCAGTACGAGATCGGGTGACGTCGGCGGCACGAAGGTGCTGCTGCCGCTCGTCGGCGGCTCGGGATCACGGGTCTCGAACAGACCACATCCCGCAAGAAGGATGTAGGAAGCAGCAAGCAGTATGCGGGCGGTGAGCAGAGGTTTCATTCCAGGTCGCAGTGCAGAGAAGTTTATTCCACGGTGCGCGCGAACATCAGACAGCGGGGTGAAGACGCATCGAATGGAGCTCCGGCGTAATCGCCGAAGACATGTTCGAGCGTCAGACGATGCTGCTGAAACATACGCCGAAAATCGTCGAGTGTAAACAGCCGTACGGATTCACGGAAGATGCGCTCCCGTCCGTCGCGGATGATGCGGATGCGCTTTTCCACGCGGTCATCACGAATGCGGCGCTCCTGCAGGACCTGCGCGCCACCGATGTGCTGCTCACTGTCCGGGACGAGCTGCCCGCGCAGCTGTGCGCTGTTGAGGAAATCAAGCATGTACCAGCCGCCGGGAGCGAGCACGCCACGCACCTGACCGATGACGCTGGCGTTTTCCTCGTCCGTGCGAAAATATCCGAAGGCGGTGAACAGCTGCAGCACGGCGCCGAAGGATGCGGATCGGAACGGAAGCCGGCGCATGTCACTGCGCACCAGCGCGACGCGTTCTGCATGACGGCGGGTCTTGCGGCGAGCCGCCGTGAGAAGGGTAGGAGAGAGATCCGCCGCCGCGACGCGATGACCGCGGCGCGCGAGCTCGAAAGCATGCCGTCCGGAGCCGCAGGCGAGGTCCAGCACGCGGCGATCCGCGACCGCAGCACCGGTGACGCTCTCGAATAGATCCACCGCCTGCCGCGCTTCGGAGCCGTCGCGGTGGGCGTAGAGATCCATGTAGAGTTCGTCGGCGAACCAGGTTCTGTACCAGGACATGTCAGAGTGCGATGCGTCCTTCGAAGGCGCGCGCGATGGTGGCGGCGTCGGTGTACTCGAGATCGCTCCCCATGGGGATGCCGCGCGCGATGCGCGTGATGCTGACGCCGAAGGGTTTCAGGAGTTTGGAGAGGTAGAGCGTGGTGGCCTCGCCTTCGACGTTGGGGTTCATGGCGAGGATGATTTCCTCCACACCCTCCTTCGCGCGGTCGAGCAGCTCGCGGATGTGCAGATCGTCGGGACCGATGCCTTCGAGCGGGGAGAGACTGCCGCCGAGCACATGATACAGTCCGCGGAAATCATTGCTGCGCTCGATGGCGAAGACGTCGTTGGATTCTTCCACGACGCAGATGATACTGTGCGTGCGCTTCGTGCTGGTGCAGATCGTACAGGGATCCTCCTCGGTGATGTTGCAGCAGATCGAGCAGGTGCGCACGTGGTCTTTGACCTGCAGAAGCGCCGCGGCCATCTGCTCCACTTCCTGGCGGGGACGCTTGAGCACCCACAGGGCGAGGCGCTGCGCCGTTTTGCGTCCGATGCCAGGCAGGCGGGAGAATTCCGCGATCAGGGCGTCGAGGGATGGTGAGGTTGAGAGCATGATTCAGTGATCAGCGCGCTCAGAGACCGAGGTTGCCGAGATCGAGCCCCGGGATGTTCGGGATCATACCGGAGGTCGCCTTCCCCATTTCCTCCTTGGCCATTTTCTGGGATTCGTCCACCGCCTTGTTCACGGCCGAGAGAATCAGATCCTCGAGCAGCTCCACGTCGTCGGGAGAGACCACGCTTTTCTCGATGGCGATTTTCTTGATTTCCTGCTTGCCGTTGATGGTGACGCGGACCATGCCGCCGCCGACCTCCACGGTGGTTTCGAGCGCGCGCAGCTTCTCCTGCGTTTCGTTCATGCGCGTCTGCAGCTCCTGCACCCGCGCCATCATGTCCTGAATATTGAGACTCATGTGTACTCACAATTCATGGTGAGAAAATGTCCGTCAAAAAATCTCGTGAATTTCACGCTTGACCGCAAGTCATGGAGAAATCACGCATTACCCTGAGCGCCGCAACACCCGTCACCCTCTGCCTGTCGAAGGGGGACGATGTTTGGTACCGTCATGCGTCGACAGGCCCATCATTCGACAGGCTCAGGATGACGGAGCCTTGTCTTACGAGCCCGCGATGGTGATGCGCACCTCGAGCCCGCCTTCGTGCGATGTGGTGCCGGGGATGCGCGAGCCGACTTCCTCGTCGGGACGCGTACGCTGGTAGCGGTAAAACAATGATGCCTGCACGCGCTGGCTCACGCTGTAGCGCACGCGCGGCTCGAGGCTGATGCGCGTGATGCCCTCGCGCGGCTGTCCGCCGCTGCCGAGGTCGGTGATGCCGTAGATGCGCGATGAGGTCTTGTTGAGACTGAAGGAGAAGTTGAACTGAATGTCGTTCTTCAGCGTGAGACCGAGGAAGGGCGCCTCGAATCCGCTTTTCTTGAATTCCGCATTCAGTGTGAATTCGTCCGAGTTATCCTCCACGATATTGCTCGCGGAGGTGTTGAGATTGAAGGATCCCTGCTTGTCCCAGCGCACCTGTACGCTGAGATCGCCGCCCATCACCTGGTTGAAGGCGAGCTGCACGCCGATCAGCGGTTTGAAGCCGGTGCTCACCTGCTGGTTTTCGGTGATGCGGGATCCGTCGTCCTGGCTGTGGCGGTAGCTCATCGAGAAATTCGAAGTGTAGCGATGCTCGAGCGAGATGCGGTCGGCGAGTCCTTCCAGCAGGCTCCATTTTTCGAGTCCGTCCCAGCGGAAGCCGTAGTTCAGGCGCGGGAAGAAGTTGCCGAGAATGCCCGATAGCCACGGTACGGCCTCGAATCCTTCCCGGAACGCCTGCGCGAGCAGCTCGGTCTCCGTGCGGGTCTCGGTCGGATCGTTGAGCAGCTCCTGGTAGCGTTCATCCACCGCGCTCATGTTGGTGTTGAACAGGCTGAACAGGAAGAAATCGGGGAAAGCCATGAACGAGCGCTCGAGCTTGCCCGTGGTGGTCGTGCTGATGATAGTCTGACGACCCTGGTCGTCGGTGTTGAGCTGATAGTTCTTGTTGATCGACCAGCGCAGATCCCAGTTGAGGTCGAGGCGGGCGCCTTCCCAGAGCGGACGGTTGGTCTTTATCGAGAAGGTGTTGTTCTGCGTGTAATTGTCGGTGTACGTGCCGCTGGGATTCGCCGCGCGGAGGCCGCGCGCGTAATCTTCCACGCCGATGAACGGAAAACTGCTCTTGAACGCGAGGCGGCCGGATGCGGGATTCGGGTCACTGATCAGTCCGAGCTGGTAGAGACGCGAGGGACCCTGGTTTGCATTGGGAGGATTGCCGAACGGAACACTTCCCCAGAATGTAGAGAAGCCGGTTTCGCCGCGCACGCCGCCCACCTGGCTGGCGGTGTTCTGCGAATATGTGATCCCGATGTTGTCGTAATCAAGGAAGGGGATTTTTATTCCGTAGATAGCGAGCTGGCGCAGGTAGCGGGCGAGCATCGAGGACTGTCCGTCACCGGCGTCTTCGCCTTCTTCGGAGGAAGCCTCGATGCCGGGAATCGGCGTGTCGCCCGTGAGCATGCTGATCAGCCGGCCACGCGCGTTCTGGATGTCATCGTTGAGCTGCACGATTTCCTCGAGCTGTTCGTCTCCCGAGGGATTGCGCTTCAGCTCCGCGAGTTCACGTTCCTTCTCGACCATTTCCCGCATGTTCTCGATGAATTCGGGATCGGCGTCGGGGTGCTGCTCTTCCAGTTCAGATAGAATATCACTCAGCGGCCGCGTTTTCAGATCCATGGCGCGGTCGCGTTTCTCTTCCGCCGCCTGGTCGCGCTCCTCAGTGGTCTGACTCTGCCGGCTGCTGCGGCGTCCCGGCGAGGGCGTGCGCTCGGGCGTGACCGGTCCGCCGGCGGGGGCTGCGGATTCGAACAGCGGGTCGAACAGGCTTTTCAGCTTGATGTTCAACTGGCTGTTGACGCTGGCATTGTAGCTGGCGCTGCGGCCCTGCTCGGCCTGCTGAATATTTTGCTGCCAGCTGTAGGAAACCTGGTACGACATGGTCAGATCGAGATAGCGGTCGAGACTGAAGATCGGCGGAATCAGCGGACGGCTCTGAATGGAGAACTGCTGCTGGTAATTGGTCGGGATGCCGAGGTACAGACCGCCGTTGCGCCCGAAGAACATGTCGTTGAAAATGGCCGAGCTCTGCCGCTGCCGCACGATGGGGAGGTTGAAACGGTCGAGCACCGGATCGCCGTTTTCGTCGCGCACCAGCTCGGTTTCCAGTCCGAGCAGCGAGGTGCGGATATTTGCGCCGTAGCTGCCGCTGAGGTTGAGGAGGCTCTCCTCCGAGAGCGTGAACGCCAGATTCGCGGCGCGGTTGTGCGTGAACGACCGCACGAAAGGACGCTCACGATAGGGCTCGCGTTCCACTTCCTCGAGGCGCGAGCGCTCGAGTGACGCGTTGGTGGAGATACGTGACGGGAGGAAGAACCACTTGGCATCTTTATAGAATTCAAGGATGGGAACGCCGGAGAAGATGCTGAACGGCTTCACGTAGGATTCACGGCCGAAGTCATAGCCGTAACCGACGCGCGCCTGCCACTGCCAGTTGCGGCGGGAGCGGAAAATCGTATTGCGCTCGCGCGTGATGTTGTAGTTGTAGCTGAGCTCTAATCGGTTGATGACATTCTGCACGAGCCAGCTTTCGCCGGGCATCTTGAGCTTGACGGTCGGGATGGCCCAGCTGTCGCGGATGGAAAGTGTCTGCGTGGCGATGCGCGCGTTGCGCACGGCTTCCTCGATCTCACGCTGCGAGGCGCCATCACGCTCAAGCTGCTGCCGCAGTGTCGCAACCATGGCTTCCACTTCGACGTCTGGCTGACCCGGCACGAGCAGCGGCTTGGACAGGTTTTCAGAATGCGTATAGGTGACGCGCATCTGCGTGCCCTGCCATGATTCGGGCAGCGCTTTGTCGAGATTCAGCGTCGTGGTCATACTCCAGTTTGTCGTGTAGGCGCGCGTGGAACTGAAGCGCTCGGAAATGCCGTGGAAATACGGATCACTGTGGTTGATCGTGGCGTTGATGTCGGCGATGTCAGCCAGGCGCAGATTCATCGATGCGTTGTACGCGTAGCCGTTCTTTGTGTTGGGTTCGATCACGCGCAGCTCGTTGATCCAGACGCGGCCGGTGAGCGGATCGTCGTCGAGGTTGCGCACGCCGACGCTGATGAACTGCACGCGCACCACGTCGGGATTGCCCTTCACCCAGAAATACGCGCCGGGCTTGCCGGGCACGGGAAACTGATCATACGTGCTGATGCTGTCGATCTGACTCTTGATCGCCGTCAGTTCGGCGAAGTCGATCGACACCTCGTTGTTTGTCGACCAGCCCGGTTCGATGGGCGCGCGGTACTCGTAGTAGTTCGCCGTGTCGATGCCGAAGCGCATGACGAGTTCGTAGTCATGATCCGGCAGGTTCTGGTCGCCGTGCACGTACATCTTGAGCTGGCGGTAGTTGAACAGATCTATGCCGTTGCCGGGGAAAATGCGGAAGGTCTCGCGCAGGCTGTCCCTCGGCAGGTCGGTCAGATCCAGCGAAAGCGACTGCTCGTTGCCGTAAATCTCCTGGTCGGGACGCGTGCGGTCGCGCGGACGAATCACGCCCGGCGGCGTCGTGTACTCGTTCGGATTGTCCTCGATGTTCACCACCGACACGGCCATGTACGGATCGTTGCGCAGACGCTCGTACCACTGGTTGCCGACGAAGTTGAATTCCGCGATGCGGACGTTGAACGGTGTCTGGTCGTCTGCCGTCTGGATGTCGTTGAACATGACGCGCATGTACTCGACGTTGTCGAGTGCCGGCGTGCCGACGGAATCGTCGGGCTGCGCGAGCGGGATGCGGAACTGGTACCAGCCGTTCGTGCCGCCGCCGACGACGTAGGGATGCGGATTGCTGACATTTCCGGCCGGATCGAAACGCGCCGTGTCGAGCTCGATGACATAGCGGTAGAAATCGTTCGCCAGGTCGAGGATGCTGTTGTTGTTCAGGTCCTCGGTGTCGGGGAACTGCCCGGCCGGATCGTCGATGTTGCCCTGCGTGCCGTTGAACTGCGTCCAGTCGTCCGGGTTGTACGCGAAGTTGTCGCCGCTGGGATCGGGAGCGAGGCCGGGGTACAGCGCGATCTCCTCCGCGTCGGTGAGCATGTCGAGTCCGACGTCCTCGCCGGGATTCAAAATGCCGTTGCGGATGGACTCGGGCAGCACGTCGTCCTCGGAATTGAGCTTGCCATTGGGAATGACATCCTCTGAGATTTTTCCGAGATCGATGATCAGCTTACCGCCGGTGCCGTTCTCCACCTTCATCCACATTTCGATGTAGTTGTAGTTGCCGTCCACAAGGTTGGTGGCGTTCACCGGCAGCAGGCGCATCATGCCGGCCCAGTTGCGGGGCTGCAGGTCGAGGTTGGGCGTGTAGTTGTACTGGCCCCTGCGCTGCGGGTAGTAGTCGAGGTCGAGCACGGTGACGCGCTGTTCCTCGCGGGCGACGCTCTTGTCGGGCCAGATGTCTTCGACGCGGACGGTTCTGTCCGACACGGAGGTGATCGGGATGTTGTACCAGTCGAGCTTGGCGCGGTATGACTGCATGACGCTGTCATCGTCGGCGATCGTCGCCGGCAGTTCCGGCGGCACGGAGCCGAGGCGCCACACCGAGTAAGCGGTCTGCAGGGGAATGAAAATGCGCGATCCCTCGAAGTCGTCGAGGTAGGCGATACCCTCGCCGTTGTCGGAGGGAATGGTGCTGACCTTGCTGCTTTTCTGCGGCATGACCATCGCGGCTTCGCCCTGCAGCGTCAGCGTCGATCGCTCCTTGGTCGAGAGGAAGGGCAGCGTGTTGAGGGCCTCGGTCAGCACGGGCGCGTCGATTTCAGTCTTCGCGTCGATGCCGAACATCGAGTTGCTGATGGGCTCCTCGCCGATGCGCACCTTGTCGCTGAGCGTCTTCTGGTTGAGACTCATCCAGGTGAAGCCGAAGTACGATTTCTCACCGAGGTCCACCTCGCCGCGCGCGCCGAGCAGCGTCTTCGAAGCGAAGGTGAACAGGTCCTGCTTCTCGTACTCGATGTCGAGCTTGGCCTCGGGAACGAGTGCTTCCTCCTTGGTGATGCGCACGGTGCCGACCTGCTCGTCGACGGTGTAGTCCACGCCGGGTGTCAGGGGCGATCCGTTGAGCAGCACGCGCACGGATCCCGGCACGACGTTGAATCCGAGATTGTAGACGGCCGATGAAGAACCGCGCGTGCGTCCCGTGATGATGACTTTGTCGTTCGAACTCTGCCGCGCCTGCGTTTTCGTCTGCGTGTATATCTCGGGGAAAACGTACGGATCCATGTCGCTGCGGTTTCCGCCGAAGAGCGCGGCGTACATGTCCTTCATCCCCTGGCCCCACGGCTCCAGCGTGGGGAAGATGATTTCGCCGCGGGCGGGATTGACGGTCTGGCCGGGAAGGAAGTCGATTTTGCCGTCGGGCGGACCGCCGTTGTCATCGGTATAATCGAGACCGAACAGGCGGATGAGATTCGCGTCGGTGTTCGGCAGGATTTCCTCGTCGGGCTGGCCGCCGCTGCGGTAAACGATTTTGAAGTTCGCAAGGTCCTGTGCGGTCAGGTTGCGCGTGTTCAGCGAGTAAATGCTGCGCACCTTGAGCTTCCAGGCATGCTCGAACGACGGTCCGAGGTTTTTGGGCTTCACCAGTTTCAGGACCATGCGCGGCGGGATGGGTTCGCCGTCCTCGTCCACAAAGTCGTATTTGGGCTGGTTCAGACGCTGGTCGCCGGCAAAGGTGCCGTAGATGAGATCGTCGCCGGCTCCTTGCCCGTTTTCGATGCGGTAAGCGACGGCGATCACTTGGTCGTCCTGGATGCTCTGGTTCAGCGTGATGATACCCGTCTGCGGATTGTAGCTGTAGTCGACGTCCTGCTGGATGCGCTTGAACTTGCCGACTTCGATCTTTCCCGATTCGGGTTCGACGCGTTCGTTGGGATCGAGCAGATCGCCGTACGGGAAGTCCGCATCTCCGGGATTGTAGGATCCGAGCTGATTCTGGCCGGGACCGATGTCGATGAAGGCGACGACTTCGCGTTCCTCGGGATCGGTGACGACGCCGCTCGAGGTCGGACGCGAAAGCCAGACTTCGATGTCCTTGATGTACAGGTCGGGACGGATGACCAGCGGGGCGGTGGCCGACGCGTTGATCGCGCGGTAATTATAGTACGCCTCGTACGGCGAAACGCCCTCGTCGGGATCCTCGTCGCGGTACTGCTCCTCGATGAAGTAGTGATTGTCGGAATACTCGTAGGCGTGGCGCTCGAATTCCTGTTCCTCCGCTCCGCCGGTAATGCTCTTGCGTGCGGACTCGCCCTTCTTCTGCGAGGCGATCGTCGCAAGGCGCAGCGGACCCGCCTGGAATTCCGCCTTGATGCCGAACAGCGCGCCGCTGCCCTGGATGAGAGTGGACGGTGTCTGCAGGGACACGTTTCCGGCTTCGACGGACTGCACGATTTCGTCCTCATAGCCGGTGTACTTGATCTTGAGCTGGTTCTCGTAGTCGAAGGTGCGCTCGGTGCTCCAGTCCGCCCGGATGCTCAGCTTGTCGCCGACGAGTCCGTTGACATTGATCTGCACCTGCTGCCGGAAGTTCGGCGAGAACTGTGTAGGCTGCAGGAAGACCGACTGCTGGTCGGAGGTCTCGATTTTGAAGCCGGCGTTGATGTCGATGGTTCCGTTGATGCGCACGCTGATACGGCTGCGGTCGCCGAAGATACTCATCAGCGGGTTCGGCGCGACGGGGATGTCGATCTCGGTGATGTTCCTGAGCAGGTTCTCGAGGTCGTCGCCTCCCTCGAGTGAATATTCCGAGGCCTTCTCGGCGGTGCGCTGCTGCTGCTCGTAGTTGTAGCGCCCGCGGATGTAATCCTCCAGAGACATGCGCACGGGGATGCGGACGTCCTTGCCGTTGACCACTTCGCGGATGAGCACTTCGTCTTTTGTGGAATCCACCTCGACGATGCGCCGGATGCCGCGCGTCGGCTGTCCGTACAGCGGGGAGACGCGGCGGGGAAAGGGATTGGCGAGCGGCGAGGGACGCGGCCGCTGCGGCAGGAATTTCGCGCGTGTCGTCGAATCCATCGGCGGAATGTCGAGGCTGTCCACCCGCGCATTCAGCGCGGTCGCAGAGGCAGGCAGCGACAGCGTTTCAGCGTCCGCTGCCGCGTCGATGTCGTCGTCATCGAGTTCCGTTTCCTCGGCGACGCTGCGTTCATCGGTGGTGGAGAGTTCGGCGCGCAGAGCGGCGGCGAAATCCTGCAGTTCCATGTCCACGGTCAGCGGATCGGTGATCACCGCGCTGCCGTTGACGTCTGTCCATTCCCGTGCCGGGGCGTCGGAAATCAGCGACAGCGACGCGGGCATGTCCGCGTTGGCGTGCTGCATGCCGGCGGATGCTGCATCCGCGGAGGCTGCCGCATCCGCAGTGGGCGTCATAGCTTGTCCGGCCGGCTGCGGCAGCTGATAGCTGCGTCCCCTGCCGCCGAAACCCGGTCGTCCGGGAAGATTCATCGCATTGGCCATGCCGGCGCTGACATAGGCATTCCATTCCATGGCCGCTTCGATGGTGATCAGCGTCGGCGTCAGCACCGGTTCGGCGCTGGCTCCGAGGAAGATCAGCAGGGAAGCCGCGGACATGGTGATGAGCCTTCCGGCGTGGCGCAGCGAAGAGAGCATACCTCTCCTGCGCCCCGTTTTCGGGGTGACCATACTCATGCGTTTCGCGTGGGAATTCAAACGTCTGCTGCCGTGCGAGTTACCGTGATGTTCTTACGCGGTAGAGATCAGTTCGATAGGGACCCCTGAGCTGTGAGACGTTCGTTTGGTGTGCGACATGAAGAAACGGGCAATAACTGCCTGTGATATCAACCCGTTTCCATCGTGAAGAGCAAAATTAGGAACTCTTGCGCAGAGGCGCAAGGAACTCTTCGGCAGAAATTCGGTATATTTTGCTGAACTGTTTTGCCAAGTTTCGGCTTGTGAAATCCAACAGGACGCAGTTTAGCGTGTTCGATCTCCGCTTGCAATGGTATTTTCCGTGCGCCCGTGCAGAAAGGGAGGATGCGTGATTCTCTCCCGCCACATCCTGCGCGCGCATATCGGTCCGTTTCTCTTCTCGAACGCGATTATCATTTTCCTCTTCCTTCTGCAGTTCCTGATGAAGCGCGCCGGCGACCTTGTGGGCAAGGGACTGAGCCCGTGGGTCATTCTCGAACTCATATCCCTCAACCTGGCCTGGATGCTCGTGCTCTCGGTGCCCATGTCGGTGCTGGTCGCGACGCTGATGGCTTTCGGGAAGCTGTCGTCGGACAACGAACTGACCATCATGCGTGCCAGCGGCATGAGCCTGTACCGCATGACCACCCCGGTATTCCTTGCGGCGGTGCTGGTGACCGGATCGCTGGTCTGGTTCAACAATTCCGTGCTCCCCGAAGCGAACGTGCGCCTGCAGACGCTGATGACAGACATCGTACGCATCAAGCCCACGCTGGCGCTCCAGGCCGGTGTGTTCACCAGCGAGCACGACCTGCCGAACTACCGCATTCTCGTGCGGCGCACATTCGAAAAGAGCAACGATCTCGAAGGCGTGACGATATACGATCTTTCGGATCCCGACAACAGCATCGTGGTGACGGCGAAGCACGGCACGGTGAGTTTTTCACCCGATTACTCCGATGTCATCATGGACCTGCGGGACGGGGAGATTCACCAGCTCGACAGCCGCACGTTCACCAGCTACCGCAAGCTGCGTTTCAACCGGCACCGGGTGGCCATGCCTGCCAGCGGATTCGGATTCCAGCGCAGCGACGCCTCGACGACGCGCCGCGACGACCGCACGATGAGCGCCGCGATGATGCAGGCCATCGTCGATTCCATCGATACGCTGCGCGACGGCAAGATCGAGCGCTTCGAAGATCGCATGGTCAGTCATCTTCGCGCCTATGTGCAGGGTGCGCCGAAATATTTCGCCGCCGCACCCTCACCCGGTACGTCGTTCGTGCGCAATGCCGGGCGGGATGCGCGGCAGCGGGATGCGCGGCAGCGGGTGACGCCCCGGGGATCGCCGCCGCGTCCGGCTGATCTTCCCTCCGGCGATCCGGCGCGGGACATCTCCGGTGCGATGCGAGGCGTATCGGGAACAGCAGGGGATCCGGGTGGTGGCGAGGCCGACACACTGACCGCCGAAGAGCCGCCGGAGGCCGCGGTGGATTCGCTTGGCGCGGCCTATCGCGCCTTGACCGACGTGCGGCAGCTGCAGGCCCAGGCGCTCGCGGATTTCAGCGGCATCGAGTTCGACGCGAAGCAGATGGACCGCTACCTCGTGGAGATTTACAAGAAATATTCCATCCCCGTCGCCTGCCTGGTGTTCGTGCTCATCGGCGCGCCGCTCGGCATGATGGCCCGCCGCGGCGGTTTCGGCATGGGGGCCGGACTGAGCCTCGGGTTTTTCCTGTTTTACTGGGCCTGCCTGATCGGCGGGGAGAAGCTCGCCGACCGCGGCGCGCTCTCGCCATTCTGGGGGATGTGGATCGCGAATATCATTCTCGGGATTATGGGCATTCTGCTGACCATTCGCACCGCGCGGGAAACGCGCGTGATCGACTGGTCGGTATTCACGCGTTTCCTGCCGAAGGCCCTGCGCGGGACCGAGGTCGACCGCAGTCATTACAATCCCCACGAGGCCTGAATGCGCAGACTCGACCGCTACGTATCCTGGCAGTTCATCCGCACCGTGCTCTTCGCGATCATCGCCTTCAGCACGATTTTCATTCTGGTCGACATGATCGAGAACCTCGACGATTTCATCGACCAGAACGTGCAGCCACACATTATCGCGCTGTACTACGTGTATTTCCTCCCGCGCATCTTCAGTCTCATGGTGCCCGTGGCCATGCTGCTCTCGGCGCTGTTCGTGGTCGGGAAGCTGAGCAACAACAACGAGATGACCATCATCAAGTGTGGAGGCGTCAGCCTGTACCGCTTCATGCTGCCGCTGCTCGGGATCGGACTCATCGTCAGCCTGCTGATGCTCGGCTTCGACGGCTGGCTGGTGCCGCGCATCAACGCGGCGCGCGTCAACCTCGAGCGCGAGTATCTCAAGAAGCACCGTGAACTGCGGGCGCGCTACAATCTCTTTTTCCAGGAGAGCGATAACCGCATCCTGACCCTGGAATATTTCGATGAGGAAACGATGACGGCGCGGCGCGTGAAGCTGCAGCGCTTCGATGCGCAGGATCCCACCGTCATGCTCAGCCGCCTGGATGCGAAGCGCATGGAATGGAAGCCTTCCAGCGAAACATGGGTGATGTACGAGGGGATGCGTCGGGAGTTCAATCCCGACACGACGCTGTCCGTGCAGGAGCGGGAGGCGGTCACGGGATTCGACAGTCTCGCGCTGGGTCCGATGCTCGTTACGCCCACCATCATCCTGCGCATGCAGCAGAAGCCCGAGGAAATGGAGCTGGAAGCGTTCCGCGACTACATCGAGCGGCAGCGGCTCGCCGGCAGCGACGTCGCGCGGCTCCTCGTCGACTATCACGGCAAGATCGCCTTTCCATTCGCCTCGCTGATCGTGGTGTTTTTCGGGGTGCCCTTCGCATCGGTGAAGCGGCGCAGCGGACTCGCCGTACAGTTCGGCATCAGCATTTTCCTCCTCTTTATATATATGGTGAGTCAGAAGCTGAGCCAGATCTTCGGCTACAACGGCAACATCCATCCGCTGCTCGCGGCCTGGTTCCCGAATCTGTTGTTCTTCATCGCCGGCAGCATCATCATGTTCCGTGTACAGAAATAGGATGCCGTCCCCCCGCGTCGGTCCTGCCGCCGATCATTCTTTCCACCCGGGCGTGAAATCCCCCTTGAATTTCCCGAAACATTTCGGGAAATTTCAAAACTGTAGTGTTCAGGAGACTTGAAAGGACCGGAATGAAAAGATCACTTCGAATTGCGCGGGAATTTCACTGGGAGATGGGGCATCGCCTGCCCTTTCACGAAAGCGGCTGTGCCAATATTCACGGCCATTCGTACCGCCTGCGCGTGGAGATCGAAGGCACCTGTGACGAAAACGGCATGCTGATGGATTACGGCGACATGAAGCGCCTCGTCATGCCGGTCATGGACCGACTCGATCACTGCTTCCTCTGCGACGGCAACGACGAGCTGATGAAGGGTTTTCTTTCGGGCTCCGGACTCAAGCATGTGATCGTTCCCTTCACCACCACCGCCGAAAATCTCGTCTTTTACTTTCTCGATGAGCTCTGGAACATATTCACGCCATACCCTCAGGTGACCGCACTGCGGCTGCGGCTGCAGGAAACGGAAATCTCCTATGCCGAGGCGGAGCGCTCCCGCGAGTCATAATTGCATTGTTTTCAAGCGATTACTGTGATCCGTGAAAATCATTGCATATTGGATCTTCGTTTCATATTTTCAACTGTTGGTTTGGCATCTTCACTTAAAGTAATGTTTGAGGTCAGGAATGAAATTTTTCATCGACAGTGCGAACATTGATGAAATTCGTGAGGCTGCCAGTCTTGGAATTCTGGACGGTGTTACCACTAATCCCTCGCTTGTGGCGAAGGAGGGAAAGAACTTCCGCGCGCTGCTCGACGAGATTCTTGCGATCGTCGACGGTCCGGTGAGTGCGGAAGTCGTTGCCACCGATCATGAGGGCATCGTCACGGAGGCGAGGGAATTAGCCGCCATTCACAGGAACATCGTGGTGAAGGTCCCACTGATCCGCGAAGGACTCAAGGCGGTTCGCCAGCTCAGTGATGAGGGGATCAACACGAATGTCACGTTATGCTTTTCGCCGACGCAGGCGCTTCTCGCAGCGAAGGCGGGGGCCACGTACATCTCACCTTTTATCGGCCGTATCGATGACGTCGGCACCGACGGCATGGATCTCATTCAGCAGATTGTCACCATCTATCAGAATTACGGATACAAAACGGAAGTGCTGGCGGCGAGCATCCGCCATCCCATGCACGTGCTGCAGGCGGCCATGATCGGCGCCGACGTGGCGACCATTCCATTCAAGATCATCGATCAGATGTTCAAGCATCCGCTGACCGACATCGGTCTGCAGCGCTTCCTGGATGACTGGAAGAAGAACGAGGCGAAGCTCGTCTAATCCCGACCATCACTATCTCTTACATATTTCCGGCTGATTGAAATGAAGCATACGGCTTTTCATGACATTCATGCGCGGCTCGGCGCGAAAATGGTCGAGTTCGCGGGTTTTCACATGCCCATTCAGTACACAGGTATTATCGGCGAGCACAAGCGCGTCCGCAATACCGTCGGCGTGTTCGACGTCTCGCACATGGGCGAGTTCGAGGTGCGCGGAAAGGGCGCCTTCGACTTCGTGCAGAAGATGACAACAAATGACGTCGGCAAGCTCACCGAGGGCGCGGTGCAGTACAGCACGATGTGCTATGATCACGGCGGCATCGTCGACGACCTGCTCGTCTATCACTGCGGCGAGTATTTCATGCTCGTCGTCAACGCCTCGAATCTCGACAAGGATTTCGCGTGGCTGAAAGAGCATCTCGACGGTGACACCGAGCTGGTGGACGTCAGCGACAGGACGTCGCTGCTCGCCGTGCAGGGACCGAAGTCCATCGACACGATGCGCAAACTCACCGACCTCGATCTCGATTCCCTGGAATTCTATCACTTCCTCCGCGGCGAGGTGGCGGGCATCGACTGCCTGATCTCCCGCACCGGCTACACCGGTGAACTGGGATACGAGATCTATTTCGATGCCGATCCCACGCTCGGTGAAAAAATGTGGAACGCCGTGTTCGAGGCGGGCGCGGAATTCGATATCGAGCCGGTCGGACTCGGCGCGCGCGACACGCTGCGCCTCGAGGTCGGTTTCTGTCTCTATGGCAACGACATCGACGAGACGACGAATCCCCTCGAAGCCCGTCTCGGATGGATCACCAAGCTGAAGAAGGGCGACTTCGTCGGACGCGACGCGATTGCGAAGGCAAAGGAGGCCGGCATCACGCGCAGGCTGATGGGACTGACCGTGGAAGACCGCGCGATCCCGCGGCATGGATACGACATCGTATCCGGCGGCACGGTCGTCGGGGTGGTGACGAGCGGCACCATGTCGCCTTTGCTCGAGAAGGGCATTGCCATGGGCTACGTGCCTGTGGAGCTTGCCGAGCCCGGTACGGAAGTCGAAATCATGGTACGGCACAAACCGGTGCCCGCGACGGTCACGAAAGTCCCCTTCGTGCAGAAGCAATAAACAGAGAGGTATCCGCAACGGAACTGCGTGAGGCGCAAAAGCACACATAGCGAGTCGAAGCCGGCTCAGAAGAAGACGCGGCAGGGACTGGATACAAAGCGCAAGCTCGACATCATCGGACTGCTGATGATCGTGAGTTCGATGCTGATCCTGCTGGCGCTGGTGTCGCATTCGCATGCCGACGAAACCGTGGCCGACATCGGTTTCGGCGATTTCGTGCGTCTGTTCGCCGGTGATCCCGAGATCCAGGCGCGGGCCGACACGACGTCGAACTGGCTCGGCCTGTTCGGTGCCATCATCGCGAATTTCTTCATCAACATCACCTTCGGCTACTTCGCGCTGGTATTTCCCGTGCTGCTGCTCCTATGGGGATGGTCCATTCTGCGGCGGCGCGATCTGCGTGCGCTGGCGTACTACACCAACTATTCGCTGGTGCTGGTCTTTCTGCTGTCGACCTTCATGGGACTGATACGGCTCGTGTCGTGGATGCCCGAGCTTTCGGTGGCCTGGTCGGGGAACATCGGCGATTTCGTCGCGGGACTCATCTCGCGTCTGATCGGCACGACCGGCGGCGTGATCGTCATTCTCACTACTATTATAGTACTGGCGGTCGTCGTCGTGGATTACGACATCCAGGCATCCCTTGACCGGCTGCGCCGGCTGATGGGATGGCTTCGCGGTTCTGTCTCGGGCAAGGCCGGCGCGCTGAATTCCGCCATCCGCGCGGAGCGCGAAGCGGCACTGGCGGCATATGGTGCCGATGCCCGGGCGAATGACAGCGAGACCGGTGAGCAGTCCGGGGACCGCGATGCGGCCACATCCTCCCGCCGCGGACTGCGCAGGAAAACGCAGGAACAGCCCGCCGCTCCCCCGACGGAGGTTTCCATCGCACGCCAGCGGGAAGCTGACGACGCGGATATCCCCCCGGCATTCGAATCCCCCGCCAATACATCCGCAGCAAAGACGGATGACGGAAAGACGCCGCGATCGAACGGCATCATTTCCCGCGATTCCATCGAGGGACTGGGCAGCATTCTCGGTTCGATCCGCGACGCGGCGGGAAAGAAGACGCAGCAGGCGAAGAAGGGTCTGCAGAAAAACGGGGCGGAAGCTGGGCAGGAGGCCGCGTCCGCGAAAACCGCCCGTGGCGGCGGTGGCACAGCCGCAGGCGCGGGGGCAAGCCCGTCGTCCGGCATGCCGCGCACCGGCGCGCAGCAGGATGCCCGGCAGGATGCGCCGGCGCAGCGTCCGCAGAACGCGCAGCGGGGCGGCGCGGAGCAGGGCGGCGCGGAAACCGCCGACACGCCGCTGTCTTCCGTTGTGTCGAACGAGCATGAGCGCAAGGCCGTGCAGCAGGCGATCGCGCGCAAGGTGATGGCGTCGGCGGAGGCCGGTGACGCGGATTCGCTCAACAAGGAACTCGCCGAAGTGGAGCTGCGGTACAAATTCCCCAATCCCGATCTGCTCGACAGGCAGCAGCAGGTCGAGGGCGTCAGCGACGAGGAGCTTCGCGTCAAGGCCGCGCAGGTGAAAGAGAAGCTGGCCGTATTCGGCATCGGCATCAAGAGCATTTCGGTGACGCCGGGGCCGGTCGTCACGCTTTTCGAACTTGTGCCCGATTCGAGTGTGAAGATCAGCAAAATAGTGTCGCTGGCCGATGACCTTGCGCTGGCGCTCGCCGCGAAAGGGATCCGCATCATCGCGCCGATTCCGGGCAAGAGCGCCGTGGGCATCGAAATCCCGAACAACGAGCCCGAGCTGGTGAATTTCCGCAGCGTTGTGACCGCGCAGGAATTCCGCCGCGCGAAGCATCACCTGACACTGGGACTCGGGAAGTCCATCACCGGCGAAGTCGTATGCGACGATCTCGCGCGCATGCCGCATCTGCTCATTGCCGGGGCCACCGGGTCGGGTAAAAGTGTCGGGATCAACGTGATGATCACAAGCCTGCTTTTCCGCATGAAGCCGCAGGACGTGAAATTCGTGATGATCGATCCGAAGAAGATCGAGCTGGCGCAGTACCGTGGACTCAACCGGCATTTTCTCGCCACCTGTCCCGACATTGACGAAGACATCATCACCGATTCCGCGAACGCCGTCATCGTGCTCAAGAGCCTCGAGCTGGAGATGGACATGCGTTACACGAAGCTGGCGAAGGCGGGCGTGCGGCATCTCGACGATTACAACGAGAAGGTGCGCAGCGGCAAGGTGCGCGACAGCGAGACGGTGAAGCATTACGTGCTGCCGTACATCGTCGTCATCATCGACGAGCTGGCCGACCTGATGATCACCGCGGCGCGCGAAGTGGAGGAGCCCATTGCGCGGCTCGCCCAGCTGGCGCGCGCGGTCGGCATTCATCTCGTACTCGCCACGCAGCGTCCCTCGGTGGACGTCATCACCGGTGTGATCAAGGCAAACTTCCCGGCGCGCATCGCCTATCAGGTAGCGAGCCGCATCGATTCGCGGACGGTGCTTGACGGTCCGGGCGCCGATCAGCTGCTCGGCAACGGCGACATGCTTTATCTTGCGAGCGGGCAGCCCAAGCCGGTGCGCATTCAGAACGCGTATCTCTCCACCGACGAGGTGGAGCGCATCGTAGAGTTCATTGCGGATCAGCGCGGGTATCAGCGTCCTTACACACTGCCGTCGGTGCGCGCGCAGCAGAAGGGCAAGTCGCGCGAGGACGAGATCGGGACGGACGAACTGATGGAGGAGGCCGCGCGTCTCGTTGTGCGGCATCAGCAGGGATCGGTGTCGCTTCTGCAGCGGCGTCTGAAAATCGGGTATTCGCGCGCGGCCCGCATCGTCGACCAGCTGGAGGCGGCGGGTATTGTTGGTCCCTACGACGGGAGCAAAGCGCGGCAGGTCATGGTAGAAGACGAAGAAGAACTCGAAGGCATTCTGCAAACGCTGTAAGGAGACTGTCATGAAACGCCATGTCCTGCATATCATCCCGTTGCTGCTGCTGCCTCTGATGGTGGCCTGGGCCATTGACGCCCGGGAGATCATCGAGAACGTGCAGGAGCGCTATGACGACATCGAGGATGCGACGATCACGTTTTCGCAGAGCGTCCGCTTCAAGGTGTCGCGCGCCGAGCAGACGACCGAAGGAACACTGTTTTTTAAGAAGCCGACGAAATACCGCATCGAGACCGGAGAGCGGACCATCGTGACCGACGGCACGACGTCGTGGTCGTGGAACCCGCGCAACCGTCAGGTCATTGTCGACAATTATAAAGAGGAGACGCACGCCCTTTCACCCGAGCAGCTGCTGCTCACGTATCCGAAGGATTACTATTCCACGCTGATCGGCGAGGAGAAGCTGCAGGGCAGGGATGCGTACGTACTGAAACTGACCCCGAAGGAGGACAGCACCTTCGCGACCTCGATGAAGATCTGGGTCGGCAGGGACTGGCTGATCCGCAAGGTGGAGATCACCGACGTCAACGGGGCGGTGACCACGTATGCGATCAGCGAGATCCGTCTCGACACGGGTCTTCCCGACGATTCCTTCACCTACAGCATCCCCGGGGATGCCGAGGTGATCGATCTGCGGTGATAACCCGGTCGCGGGCGATGCTTCCGCGTATCCGCCCGGTGAAGGTGCCGGAAAGCGAATCGAATGTCAGATAACTGTCATCCAACATACTCCATCGCGTCATATATTTGACAATGGAGAAGAGTCTGTCAGTTAAGTCATTGTTTTTAAAGAGCTAAGTTTTTGGCAGGCATTTTGCATCTTGATGCAAGGTTAATCCTGCGTCCAGGAGCGGCGCAGATATTGTGAAAAGTTTGTCAGGAGGCTGTTGTCAAGGTTGTTCGGCAAGGATGCTGTTGGTATATTGCAGACTTCCGAAATTCGCGACAAACAGCTGAAGCAGAGAGCAACACATTGTTTCATAAATATCGGAGGTTCTTGAAAGAGAGGAATCAAGAATAACCAGCAGAAACCACACCACCAGAACTTGTTTTATCGCGTTAACCCGTTTATCCATGACCACTTCATTAAATCAATGAGGAGTATTTTCGAATGAAGAAAGCCCTAACTTTTCTGTCCGTCTTTGCGATCGCGCTCGTTTTCGGTTCCAGCGCGAACGCACAGATCCGTACAGTGAAAGGCGACTTCTTCAACATCGTGCGCACGATCGAGCAGACGGCCGACTCCGTGACTTTTGTTGCGGACACGCTGACTCTTGCCGACAGTGGTGGCGGTGTGAGCAACTTCAACACCGGTGACTCCGTCGCGGTGTTCTTTGTTCAGAACCGCTTCAAGATCGTCAACAACATGCTTACGCAGTCGTTGTTCGATTACATTCGTGTGCGCGTGGCTTCGGCCAGCACCGGGATGACACTTGCCCGTCAGGCATATGACGGTGTCATCACCAACACCCTTCTGCCTCCGACGCAGACGGACCCGGCTGCTGCAGGCCGAGACGTGGGTCTTCGCCCCGTCTACCGCCAGGTTGAAGACATCGCTTCTTCCAGCCCCTTCAACAGCGATCCGACGGCGCTTCGCCAGATGCTCACCTTCCGGGTTCAGAATCCGACGGCGGGCGGCGACGTCATTCAGATGCGCAACATTTTCTTCAAACCGAACATTAATAATCTGACTGGTCTGGCCGTTCCCCCGGACACGACCAAAGACACGCTTCGCGCGTACCTGCTCGATGGCAGCAGTGGCAACCCGCTGGCGTTTGGCAATGTGATTCCGAGTGGACAGGCATCTGGTGGTACTGACCTCGCAATCGTTCGACTGCTTCCGGGTACGACCCGCCTTCTCGTGTGGGTGAGTGACTCCGCACAGGCAGTTGATGCTGGTGAATATATTGGTTCCTTCGGTGATTATTCCCGCGGTCGTTACTTCCTCGGTGACGACGGTCTTCCGTTTGACGGGACGAACACGGCTCATCAGCTGTTCCGTCCGGGTCCGACGAGGACACTGGGCAGCACCACAGTGGAGAACCCCGATTACGGCATGATGATTGACGGTCTTCCGCCCGAGCGGAATCCGCTTCGTCTGTCGGAACTCTACCAGGCCCTCGCACCGGCAGGCTACACTGAAGCCGGCTGGTACGTTGCGCTGAACCCCAACCCCGTCTACGGTCTTATTCCGCCTTATCGCGCGGGTAAGTCCAATGTCACGGCCGAGGACTACCAGCCTGGTCTGGTCACCTCCGCGGTCGATACCCTGCGTTTCATTGACGCATACGGCAACCGCACGTGGGACCGCATGACCCAGCCCAAGCTGCAGGCACTCGGTTACACGATCAACAACCCCGCCCCGGATGATCGTACGGTCTATCTGAAGGGCGTCTCCGCTGCTGACGATACGCTGCGTCAGTTCGGTCAGCTCGTGTACCGCCGTCTGGCGTACACCCATGCCGACGTCGGCGCCAACCCGGGTGGTGTTGAAGACTCCGTGCGTATCTACGCATGGGCCGATGTTTCCTACACGGATCCGGGCGGCATTCCGCGCACGCTGAGCGCCGTCGGTGATACGTCGGGCGGTTTCCCGCGCGAGTATCTTGCCGGTCTGGCCAGTAACGCCTACCGTGCAGAGGAAGCGTACCTTGACATGCAGGCCGGCGTGCCGAACAACGGCCGCACCAACGGTCCGCTCTGGTATCCCGACGCGATGGAAGGCAACCCGATGGGCTACCGCTTCCCGGTTGATCCGTTCGGTATCGCCTCCCTGCCCAACACCGGTGTGAAGATTGTCGTGCGCCCGAACATTCCGCGCGCCATCGACATCATGCCCACCGATCAGTGGAAGGGCACTGCAGACAACAACTACCTGCGTGTTGACATCCTCGTTGCCGACGGTTATGGCAACACCGTGGATGACAACGAGCGCTTCAAATTTGAGCTCTCGCCGTTTGGTCGTCTGACCAATGGCATCCGTTACCGTCTCAACGGTATTTTCGATTCGCTCGTCAACCCGATTTCGCCGATTCAGGTTACCGGCGGGAACATTGACTCGGGTCGCGTGTTTGTCGGTACCTCCAACATGGGCCGCAACAACCGCGTCTTCCGTGCCGCTTCCGGTAGCAACAACATCGGTCCGTATCGTATCCGCGTCCGTTCGAGCTATGCGTTCAACGATCGTGGCAACGACGTGTCGGATCCCAACAAGAACGATCTGAATCCGGGTACCGGATTTGATCATGTCAACTTCATCCCCGACGGTTCGCCGAACAACAACTTCGGTATCTGGTTCGGTCCCGGCACCGGTTACAATGCCAATCTTGGCAAGAACATGGGCCAGACGACCGCCATGGACTCCACCGACGTTGTGTGGGATGGACAGAACTGGACGTATTTCCAGGGCCGTCAGCCGCGCGTTGAGCTGGTGATCGGCCGTGACGAGGCGTTTGTCGTCGGCCGCGTCGGTAACTACCAGACGCCGATCTTCGACAAACTGTATATCCGTCTGACCGACATCTTCGGCAACCCGATGGATATCGCGCCGTACTTCTACCCGAATGCCAACAAGGTATTTGTCGAGCTTCCCGACAACCAGCAGTACTGGCCGGCCATTTCGGGCGCCAAGCGTTTCTACGCTTCGGTTTCCGCCAATGTCGCGCTCAGTGGTGCGAACGGTCGTGACAACCCCGAGGACGTTGTTGATCCGAACACGGGTCTGAACCTCGAGGCCGAGCTCGTCAATGTCCAGGCCGGAAACACCCTGCCGGGCATCCCGGGTGACATCCCTGCGCCGTACTCCTACAACGCAGTGCGTTTCTTCATGCGTGCGCCGCAGAACGTGACCAAGCTGAGCCTCGCCGGTACGGACATCGTCCGCCTGCGTGCGCATCTTCAGCTGCAGACGATTCCGGGCGTGGGTGACTTCTCCATCCAGTCCGCAATCGGCGAAGTCAGTGTAATTCCTGACGTCGCAAGCACCGTGGAAATCTTCAAGTCCACCGGCAAGCCGCAGGGTACGACCGTACCGCTGGGCAACTGGGGTCCGGGAACGGTTGCAGATCGCACTGCCGATATGTATCCGACCGGTACGCCGAGCAACGCCGCTGAGTCTGATGAATTCTACAAGGGATACTTCTTCCGTTCGACGGGCGCCGATGTGCCTCCTTCGACGGCAGCAGACTTCCCGTCCGTCTTTGAGCCGATGGGATACTCGGACCAGGGTATCGGCAGCTTCCAGGCCAGCGACATCGATGTCGATCATGACGCGACCGCGCCGATTCCGATGGACACTGTTGTGGTCTCCGAGCACAACAAGCAGGTCCGTGTCATCGCACGTCTTCTCGACCGGTTCCAGAACCCCATTGGTGGTCGTCTGGTGAAGTTCCATGTCGAGAGCGAGACTGTGCCCATCACTCCGCCGAAGACCCAGCTCCAGAGCACGACCCAGCGTGGTGGCTTTGGTGAGTTTGGTCAGGTCTTCATTACTGATGATACGCTGAAGCGCACCACGATCGGTGACACCGCCCAGGCAGGCTGGGTCTCGGCATACTTCGTCTCCGGCCGCGTCGGCTGGCAGATCGTCCGTATCGCCATGACTCCTGACACCCTGGCGTTCGATCTCGTGCCGGGTCTCGGCAGCAACCTCGGTGAAGGTACCGCCGTCGGTCCGAGCAAGCGTGGTTTCGCTCCGCGCGTGATCATCCCGATTTACCAGAAGTCTGACACCACGGTTCGCGTGGAGATCTTCCCGTACACCGCTGCGGCGACCTCCCCGATTCCGCTGCCCGTCGACCTCGTGAAGCTGCAGGTCCTGGAGCATCACTCGGTTTACGCAGACGCTGGTGCATCGTTCGGTCAGATTCAGAACTACGCGCCGAAGTTCTTCGCATACTCGGCCAACCCGCTTGCGCAGGAAGACCGCGCGACGCACTTCAACCGCGTAGCCAACACCAATATCCGTCCGTACATCCCGGATACGCTGAACCTTGCGAACAACGATCCGATGGATGTGAATTCTGTCACTGCCGGCCGTATCGTGACGCTGCTTGCGCGCGAGTATGACCGCTTTGGCAACCTGGTTGACAACTTCACTGAATTCGAAGACACCGCCCGTGTCCGCTTCCGCATGTGGGGCGACAACTGGTCCGCACCTCCGCAGCCGTACACGTCTGCCGGCGCCGGAACCATTGCTCCTGCACTGAACTGGACGCGTGACGAGTTCGGCCCGATGCGTAAGGCCCGCTATCGTCACACGAAGGTTGGTAACCTCGTTGCCGGTGTGCACATCAACCAGACGTCCTTCTTCAACGCTCTCGAGTATCCGACGCCGAAGCTTTCGAACGCCACGGTGTTCTTCGAAGCCACCGCCACGGCAGTGCTGCCTGGACAGGGCCCGACGAACATTCACCGTGACACCGTCAAGGTCGTGTCGGTCGTCAAGGATCCGACCCGCTTTGACATCCTCCGTGCCGGTCAGGAATACGTTTCCCTCGGACCTGGTCTCGGAACGGTCGGTACCTTCGAGCTCACCGGTGATCCCGAGAGCCGTTCGATCTCCCCCGTCCGCAACATTCAGCTGCCGCCGGGCGCAGATCCGAACCTCCACAGCCTGACCGACCAGGGTCTTGATAACATCCTGCTCTCTCAGGTGTACAAGCGCAACGTCAGCCCGCTTCCTGTCGGCAAGTACGAAGTCGTCAACGAAGACGGTGTGCCTCTCGACAAGGACGGCGACGCGCTGTATCTCGCCAATGGCGACATCAACCCCGACTTCGATCTCGATCCAGTTTCCGGCATGCCGATGCTGGTCAAGCTCGATGCATACAACAACCTGAACCCGCAGACCGCACCGAACGACCGTTACAACGACCTGAACAACGGTGGCAACAAGTATGTGGTGCCGCCTGGTGCACGTCGTGACGGAACGATCTTCGACGTTACCATCGCTGGTGGTGGCGACGGAATCGGTACGAGCGGTATTGGTCAGGATTACGATCCCGAGTCCGCATTCAAGGATGATCGTCGTCCCGTGCTGATGCGCGTGACCCCGATCTGGGAGAACGATCCCCCGATGGGCGGCAACGCCTATGTCGTGACGGATCAGCCTGGTCAGACCCGTGAGTACGGTCGTCTCTATGCGGATACGATTTACACGTACATCGGTACGCTCTCCCCGCTGAAGGCCGGTGCCACCCGCGCCGAACTCATGGGTACGCGTACGGACATGGGCGAGCCGGGTCACTACAAGCTCACGGGCGAAGGCGACCGCATCACGCGCGTCGGCATCACCCGCTGGAGCCCTGCGGACTACTTGCGCGCCGGTCTCCCGCATCGTCCTGTGAACGGCCTCTTCCCGCCGATCCAGACCTTCCGTACCCGCTTCAACGTGGGTATGCATGGTGGCGCGACGGCAACGGGTGGCTCGTTCGGTGACTTCAACCGCCGTGTTGCGCTTCTCGGTAGCGCGTTCGGTCGTGAAGCTTCGGTTGGCGGCAATCCCAGCCTGACCTTCGCACCGGGTGCCTTCCTGCGCATCATTGACTCGACTGCCGAGCAGGTCGTTGACCTCCGCGTCGTTGATCCCAACCTGACCGACATGGCAGGCAACACCGTGGACGATACGCTCAGCTACGACCAGTCGAAGATGACGGTTGTGCGTCGTGTGAATCGCCTTAATCCTTTCAATCCCCTGTTCCATCTCGACGACACGTATTATGACCTGAACGTCGCAGATATCCAGGGTCCGAACCTGAACGTGAATCGTGTCGGTGAGCAGCCGATCCAGCGCACCAACCGTGCAACCCACGGTCTCATGGCCGCTGCGGTCCGCCAGTTCTTCGGCCCGACGCGTTACAGCATCCTGCGTCACACCTTCGTGGTCGTGCCGTATCGTATTGCTTTCACGTCGATCTTCCCGAGCAGTTACGACATGACGTCGAACACGTTCGACAAGTCGACGCTTCCTGTCGGTATCCTTCCGGTCCAGGCAGACATCGATACGCTTCCGCGTCTCAGCCCGATGTTCTACCAGGATCCGTATGGCACGCCGATCTCGAAGTTTGAAATCTTTACCCGTCTCTACGGACAGATTGCACATGGTGCAACGACGGATCAGATCCCGAACAACGTCGGTACCCCGTATGCCCGTCCTGACACCATCTTCCGCGATGAGTGGTACACCTACGCCGTCACTCCGTATGACCGCTATGGCAACCTCAACACGCGCGACACGATGTATGTCAACCTGGGCACGCGCTTCACGACTTGGGAATTCCAGGGCGTGAACATGGGTGCGACCGGTAATCTCGAGATCGCAGGCGGCGGCCGTTACTTCAACGCCAAGCCCGTCGGCTTCCCGCAGAATACCGAGATCCGCCGTGACTCACTGATCCTCTACAACCTGTCCCTTACCCTGGCAGGTAATCGCAACGACTTCGTGGGTATGAAGCCTGACGATCCTCGTCTCGGCGACGCTGTCGGTGAACGTGCCGGTGATCCTATCCGTCACGGTCTCCTTCCGGCGAATGCAATTGCGACGCGTCCGGTCAACATCAAGAAGCCGTTCAAGCCGGCCGACTTCACTCTGAGCACCCCGGCCCTGCAGAACACCTCGCTGTTCCGCATGGATCACACCGGTAACTGCACGGATACGAGCGGCAACCCGGTTGACGGTCTTGAGCGTGACGTGCTGCGTCTGCAGTGGCAGCCCGCAAGTTACAGCGATCCTTCCATGAACAACCCGAACGACACCATTCGCTACGAGTGGTATGCCATGATCGACAGTATCGGTCCTGGCGGAACGAAGGGTCTGACCGTCAGCCTCCTCGCGGACAATGATGGTAAGAGCCCGTCGCTCACGCTGACCGGTGACCAGGTTCGCGAACTGCTGTTCCGTCCGAACATGCTTCCGCAGCCCAACCAGGATTCCCTGGTGATGCGTGTGAAGTGGTTCGTCCGCGCCTTCAGCAAGATCGCCGGTCTGGAAACCTTCTCCGACACTGCCGGTGTCACGGTCCGCAACAACCCGCTGCCGACCGAGCCGCTGATCATTTCCATCAACCGTCTGCCGGACAACCCGCCGCAGGCCGTTCAGCCGCCTGATGGTGGCACGGAGTTCGTTGATGGTACAGCTCCGCTCGACGTGCTGTGGACAGCTGCCAGCGATATCAACAACCGCAAGGGCGACGACCTTGACGGTGACCTGAATCCTGCCGGCGATCCCGGACCGTTCATGATCTACAACCCGACGACCCGTGAGTGGGAGCTTGATCCTGCGCGCACCATCGACACCCTGTCTTACCAGTGGGTCGGTCGCGTGGTCAGCACCTTCCCGGTCGGCAAGGGCGCACCGCTCGGCTCGATGCTCGTCATCAACGCCGGTTCGTCCACGGGTATCCAGGTCCCGACGACAGATCTCGACGCTCTGTTCGGTGGCTTCTCCTCTGATCCCACCAGCACCAGCGCCGACTCCGTGAAGATCGAGTGGTTCGTCTACACCAAGGACTTCAATGTGACCGACGGTCTGCCTCTTGAGCAGGTCGAGTTCCCGTTTGTTGAGGGTCTCCATGTGAACCCGGATTCGACGGCACTCAACGGTGACACGAGTCGTTGGAGCCCGACGAGCTGCCAGCCGCACTGGATTGTCAGTGGTCCGTTCCGTCTCAACCTCACCAAGCTGAAAGGCGGTGGCGTGGAGATCGAGCCTGCCGCAGGCGACCCGGACGTCAACGCGCTTGTCGGTGAAGAGATCTGCTTCACCCTGACCGCACGCGATGAGAACGGCAACATCATCCGTGACTGGGACAGCCCGAGCAAGAACAATCCGGCCACCACGCTCACGCTCAATGGTTCGACCGCGAATACGGATACGAGCCAGACCAGCTGGAACGCGGACCCGGATGGTTACACCTGGGCCCTCATCACGAAGGATGGAACCGCCCTCACGCCGATCAGCGATAACGAGTGGTCGATCCCGGCCTCTGAATTCAAGGATGGCGTCGTCGTCGTCTGCCTCGTCCATACGAAGGCGGAAGATGGTGTCACTATCGAAGTTACGCCGACCGTGGCGAACCTGAATCAGACGTCCGTGACGATGAACTTCACCGCTGATGAAATCACGAACTACCTCGTCGAGCTTACCAGCGCAACTGGTAATCCTGACGAAGTGTACCTCCTGCGCCGTTACGAGATCGTGGTGTCGCCGCGTGACCGCTTCCTGAACGTCGTTGACGACAGGACGATCCGCACCGACTTCTCGGCTCGTTTCCCGGGCGAGTTTGACCAGAATCTGCCTGGCCTCTCCGACATCTTTGCCGGTTCGGTGTTCATCAAGGGCACGACGAATTACTTCCTCGCGTCCCGCATCACCCGTGAAGATCCGACTGAGCGCCAGTGGGTGAGAGCATTCTCCACGAATGATCCCGCCAATGTCTACGGTCAGACGAATCCGTATCAGATCCTCGACCACGCACCGAATCCGTTCGCACTGCAGACTCCGGCAGACCTGACTGAGCTCGAGCTCAATGCTGCGTCGCAGGTCGAGCAGTTCACGTGGGTCAAGGCAACCCCGCAGGATCCGTACACGGATATCCAGATCTCCCGCTTTGATGCTACCACCTACACCGACGACGTCCGCTACGAGATCGTCTATCTTGATGCCGCGAGCCTGACTCGCTCCATCGTATTCGACTCGGACGACAACGGTAAGGAAGCAACGTTCACGAGCAATCATGGACAGCTTGCCGGTATCATCGACCAGATTTCTGGACTTCCGACGACGAAGGAACAGGATGTTGTGTGGTACGTTGAGGCGACCGACGGTCTGTATATTACGCAGTCCACGCCGCCGAACAACGATCCGCAGAACCGTCCTGGCTTCCGTCTGAAACTGGTGAAGGAAGGTATCCTCGGTGTCGAAGGACCGGCCCCGGCCGAATTCGCACTGAGCCAGAACTATCCGAATCCCTTCAACCCGACGACCACGATCAGCTACTCGATGCCGAAGTCCAGCCAGGTTACCATGGTCATTTATGACCTGCTCGGTAACAAGGTGAAGACCCTCGTCAACGAGTCGCTCGACGCCGGTACGTACGAGGTTATCTGGGATGCCACCAACGATATGGGCGTGCAGGTGCCTTCGGGCAACTACATCCTCAAGATGGTTGCTGGCGACTTCGTGCAGACTCGCAAGATGACGCTTCTGAAGTAAACCCGGATAGGGACGGTTTCACCGCCCGACCTGGCGCCCCGGTCCTCGTGACCGGGGCGCCTTTTTTTTGCACCTTCGACACTCGTATATTCCCACCATGATCGCTCTCGATATTGCCCGCCGGCTCATTGACATTCCCTCCGTGACGGGTGAGGAGAAAAACGTGCTCCTCGCCCTCGAAGAACTGCTCACCGGGATGGGACTCCCGGTCGAGCGCCAGATGGTCGCAGAAGACCGGTGGAATATTTACGCAGGATGGCGTGGAGACGACACGGTGGCATTCTCCACCCATGTTGATACCGTGCCGCCATGGTACCCCTCGCGTGTGGAAGATGACATCGTGTACGGCCGCGGCGCCTGTGATACCAAGGGTATCATCGCCTCAATGCTCATCGCAGGTGAACGGCTGATCGAGCGTGGTGTTCCACCGGCGTATCTCTTTGTCGTGGGAGAAGAAACCGACAGCATCGGTGCGCGATCCGCCACGGCGGGCGGCGCACGCGCGTCGGCGATCATCGTCGGCGAGCCCACGGACAACCATCTCGCCAGTGGACACAAGGGTGTTGTCAGTTATTATCTGCGCACTACGGGCATCGCATCGCATTCCGCGTACCCCGAACGCGGCCACTCTGCAATTCACGATCTGCTGGATATTATCCGTGATATTCAGAGCGAGGACTGGGGAAAAAACGATATCCTCGGAGATGCGACGCTCAACATCGGACTGATCAAAGGCGGCGTCGCACTGAACACATTCGCGCCGGAAGCCGAGGCAAGTTTCATGCACCGGATCGTCGACGATGCGGCAGCGCGCCGGCAGCAGGTCGAAGACGTCGTGCGCGGTCGAGCAGACATCACCTTCCAGACCATCTCGGAACCGCAGTTCCTCGAAACGCTGCCAGGGTTCCCGGTGAAAAGTGTGAATTTCGGCACGGACATTCCGCATATGCGTCCGATGGGTCGCTGCTTCCTTGCCGGTCCCGGCTCGGTGAATGACGCGCATACCGATCATGAACGTATCGGTATCGAAGCAATGAACGAGGCGGTTGAGCTCTACGTGAAGCTGTACACGGACCTCATGGAGCAGGTATGAAAGAGCATCCCCGCATCGGCATCATCGGTTACGGGCGCATGGGAAAAACGCTCGCACGGCTCGTCGATGAGCGCGGCTGGCCTCAGCCAGTGATAGTCGATCCGACAGCGGATGCCGCGTTCTCGAGCGTTGCCGACGCACCGCTCGACAGCGTGGATGTCTGCATCGAATTCACGCAGCCTGATACCGCGGCGGATAATATTCTCAGTCTTCTCGCCGGCGGGATGCCGGTGGTCAGCGGCACGACCGGCTGGGATGCGCGCATCGACGAGGTGCACGCAGAGGTGAAGCGCCGTGGCGGTGCCTACCTGCATGCGAGCAACTTTTCCATCGGTGTCTATCTTTTCTCCGAACTTGTTCGTACGGCTGCAAAACTCATGAGTGCGTTTCCGCAGTACGATCTGGCCCTGCATGAATCGCATCACCGCGGCAAGAAGGATGTCCCGAGCGGCACGGCGAATACGCTGGCGAAGCGCATCATCGATGCGCATGCGCACAAGCGCAGCGCGGCGCTGCTTCCCGTTGAAGGACCGCTCGATCCGGAGACACTGTATATTTCGGCTTCACGTATCGGTCACGTCTTCGGAGAGCATCAGATCACGGCCGACAGTGAAGCGGACAGCATCACATTGACACATCGTGCAAAGGGCCGTCTCGGCTTTGCTGACGGCGCGCTGACCGCTGCGCAGTGGATCATCGGCAAACACGGAATTTTTACGCTGGAGGATATGATACATGATCTCACAACCGCTTAAGGGAGTCGGGACTGCCCTCGTCACACCATTCCGGGAAGACGGCAGTCTGGATGTCGACGCCGTGCGCCGGCTCGCACAGCGGCAGATTGACAATGGCGTTGATATGCTCATCCCCTGTGGTACGACGGGCGAAGCTGTCACGCTCTCCGCTGAGGAATATGACGAGGTCGTTTCCGCGGTTGTCGAAGCGGCGGCGGGGAGAGTTCCCGTGATCGCGGGCGCAGGTTCAAACTCGACTGCCGCGACGATCGACAATGCAAAGCGGGCGGAGGCCTGCGGTGCCGATGCCGTGCTCATCGTCGGACCGTACTATAACAAGCCGACGCAGGAAGGCTATTACCGGCATTTCCGCGCCGTGGCCGAAGCGGTACGCTGCGCCGTCGTCATGTACAACGTCCCCGGTCGCACCGGAGGGAATATCACGGCGGACACGCAGCTGCGTATCGCGGAGATCGAGAACGTTGTCGCAACGAAGGAAGCCAGCGGTGATCTCGGGCAGATCGCACGCATCGTGCGTGGTCGTCCGGAGGGTTTCTCCGTGCTGTCAGGAGATGACAATCTCGTGCTGGCGCAGATCGCGCTCGGCATCGACGGCGTCATCTCCGTCGCGGCGAATGAAGTGCCCGATCTGTTCTCCCGCATGGTCCACCTCGCGATGGACGGAAATTTCGCGGATGCGCGGGATCTCCACTACCAGCTTCTCGATCTTCTCGACGGCAATTTCCTTGAATCCAATCCCATCCCCGTCAAGACCGCCATGGGGATGATGGGACTGCTGACCGAACACTTCCGTCTGCCGCTCGTCCCCATGCAGGAGGCCAACCGGCAGGCGCTGCGAAACATTCTTGTGGAACGTGATCTGATACGGGATTGAAACAGCGGTGCTTTCCGCCCCGGCTGAAAACGGGCGATCTTCTCGGGCTCGTCTCGCCCGCCAGTCCCCCGAAGGATGATGCGTCAATCCCGAGGGGGATTTCCTCCCTGCTGGCACGGGGATATTACGTGCGCATGGGATGGGGCGTGGGGTTGCGCGACGGTTATCTCGCAGGTCCCGATCGTGTTCGCGCACAGGATATCATGGACATGTTCGGCGACGCGCGTGTCGGCGCCATCCTCTGCACGCGCGGCGGGTATGGCTCCGCGCGGCTCCTGGATATGCTTGACTATGAGTTCATTCGCCGGAATCCAAAAATCCTCGTCGGATTCAGTGACATCACCGCTCTCTCCCTCGCCCTGTTCGCGCATGCAGGGCTCGTGACCTTCGCCGGTCCCATGGTCGCGCCGGATTTCGGCAGCAGCATCCTGCCGGCGGTCGAGGATGCGTTCTGGAACATGCTCTGCGTGCGCCATGAATCGTTTCGCTTTTCGGGCGGACAGGAGCGGACGATTGCGCGGGGAACAGCGGAGGGGCTGCTGCTCGGTGGGAATCTCGCCGTGTTCTGTTCCCTGATCGGCACATCGCACATGCCGGATCTGCGCAACGCCATTCTCTTTTTCGAGGAAGTCGGCGAAGACGTGTATCGCATCGATCGCATGTTTCGCCAGCTGCAGCAGGCCGGCATTCTCAACAATGCCGCGGGTGTGGTGCTGGGAAGTTTCACCGGCGTTCCCGACACCGACAGCCGACGGGATCTCGAAACGGTATTCAGGGAATACCTCCTGCCGCTGCGTATTCCGGTCCTGGCCAATTTCTCTTTCGGACACATCCCCGACAAATACACCATCCCTCTCGGGACGCGCGTCCGTCTGGACGCCGACCAGCGCAGCCTCACGCTCCTCGAAGCGGCGGTCAGCTGAGCCGACCGCGGTCTTCGACCATTCCACATATGAACTGCCACACGCTCAATGCGGATCGTCCCGGTCAGGAGCCGGCGGGAGCCTGTTTTGCCTTTTTCAGACTTGTATCCTCGATGCCCAGCTTGCGTTTGCGCTTCCATGCGATATGCACGAGGAAGGCAAGAAGAGCAAACAGGCCGACCATGAGTGCACGCGCACCCCAGATGTACGGCACATCGGCGTCGTTGACGGGCTGTCCGGTCGGCGTCTTGTTGAGCATGAGGATGTCCCAGGCGTCCTGGTAAAACCACACCCCCATGATGATCAGCAGATACAGCGGGGTGACATACTTGATGACATACTTGAAAAACACCGGTATGCGGATGTCGGACCCGCTGTTGATTTCTCCCCAGGCCCTGTCGATTTTGAACACCCATGCGAAGAGGATGATCTCGATGGTGGCGAAAACGACCAGTCCGAACGTACCCGACCAGTAATCCATTTCATCGAGGAAGCCGTGGCCGAGGAAGAACACTACCGGCTGCACGCAGATGATCACGAGTGCGGCGAGTGCGAGCACTGCCCGCTTGTGCGTCATGCCGAACTGATTTTTGAAGAACGCGACGACCGGCTGCCCCATCGCCACCGAGGAGGTGATGCCCGCGACGAAGAGCAGGAGGAACCAGAGCATGCCGAAGACCTGGCCGAGTGGAATTTTCCCGAAGATCACCGGCATGGAAACAAAGCCGAGATTGAACGCGCCCCCGGATGCGATTTCTTTTGTCATGTCGAGTCCGAAAAAGGCGACGGCGACGGGGATGGCGATGCTGCCACCGAGCACGACTTCCACGAATTCATTGGTCGCGGCGGTGGTCAGTCCGCTCAGCGCGATATCGTCTTTCGGACGCAGGTAACTGGCGTACGCGTGAATTGTGCCCATGCCGACACTGAGCGTGAAGAAAATCTGTCCCGCCGCGGCGATCCACACGCTGGCCTTGCTCAATTCGCTCAGGTTCGGTTCCCATATGTATGCCAGGCCGCTCGCGATGGAATTTTCCGGCTGTGAGGGATCGGGCGTGCCGAGCGTGAAGACGCGGATAAGCAGAATGACGGCGAAGATGAACAGCATCGGCATGGCGAATTTCGCCAGCTTTTCGATGCCGCCGGAGAGGCCGCGCCAGAGCACGAAAAAGTTTACGAGGAAAGTGAAGAGCATCAGTCCGTAGGCGGGCCACATCGAGGTAAAGTGTGTCCCGGATTCCAGTCCCTGATAGCTTGACAGAAACCCGCTCATCGCACCGAGCGATTCCTCGCCCTGATAAAGGCCGGTGATGCTGAAGATGCTGTATCCCAGCGTCCATGATTCGATGTAGGTGTAGTAGATCAGGATGACCATGGAAATCAGCAGTCCCATCACCCCCATGTATTTCGCGACAGGATTGTTCCACAGCACGTCGAACATGCCCGGCGCGCTGCCGTGTCCGTATTTCCCGCCGTGCCGGCCGATGCCCCATTCCACCCACATCAGCGGGATGCCCAGCAGCAGAAAGGCGATGAAATACGGAATCATGAACGCACCGCCGCCGTTTGAAGCGGCCTGAACAGGAAAGCGGAGAAAATTCCCCAGTCCGACCGCATTCCCGGCCACGGCGAGAATGAGACCGAATCGGGATCCCCACTGTTCTTTTTCATTGGACATGGTGTGCCTTCAGCATGTGAAGAATAGGGATTTCCCTGATCGACAGGGTGGGACAGATAGGCTCATCGAAAGGAAAAGCTAAAAAAAGTCACATTGTTTTCCAATGAATCCCCACTGTTCCTGCGTGTCCGGCGGACGTCAAAGCCGTATATTGCAGTCTGAAAATTCATGAATATCGCGGAGGCATCCCATGACCAAGACCGTTCTACTCATTCTCATCGGCACGCGGAAAGATTCGGCGGTAAGCGTTCAGAAAGTGCTCACTGCCTGGGGATGCATCATCAAAACGCGGCTCGGCATTCATGACGGTGTGCTTGAGAACTGTTCCGATGAAGGACTGCTCATCCTCGAACTGCATGGCCCGCGTGACGACATGGAAGAGCTCGCGCGCAAGGTGTCGCTGATCAAGGGTGTCAGCTCCCGGCTCGTTGATCTGACGATTTAACCTGACGATCGGGGGGAGGCAACGAGGGCAACTTTTCCTGCCCTGGTTCGTACACGGAACCGATGTGCGTACGGGAGACGTTCTATAATGTATGCAGAAGCGAAGGTAAAGCGGGAACCTCACAGGAAGGCTCAGCGTCAGTCCTGGCCCGAAGCGCATCGAAACGAAAATTATTTCCCATTCGATTTTTCGGACATCATCATTCATGAAATCCTTCATCATAAGTGTCATCGCAGTATTCCTGTTTGTTCCGTGGCCGGGTCATGCAGCGGCAGAGGGTGAATCACCGACACGAAAGAGCGACAATGCAACCGTCAACGGCTATGTGCGTGATCAGGAAACCGGAGAGACGCTCGTGGGCGCGACGGTGCAGATCGAGGGGCGGCAGATGGGAACGATCACGAACAAGAGCGGTTATTACTCTCTCTCCGATGTGCCGCCGGGTTCCTATACCATTGTGTACAGCTTCCTCGGCTTCGAGAGGAAGGCCCTCCCTGTCGAGTTGAAGCAGCGGGAATCCCGCCGCATCGATGTGGAGCTGGAGCCCGAGGCGTTCCGCCTGGATGAGGTGGTTGTCGAAGGCGACCGGCTCGACGACAGGCGACAGATTACGGTCAGCCGCATCAATATCCCGATCCGGCAGATCACGGAACTGCGCATCGGCGGAGAGGCTGACATCTTCCGCTCCCTGCAGTACCTGCCGGGCGTTCTTTCCTCCTCGCAGATATCCAGCGGCCTGTACATACGCGGCGGATCGCCGGATCAGACACTTGTGCTGCTCGACGGATCGACGGTGTACAATCCCACACACCTCTTCGGTTTCTTTTCCACCTTCAATCCCGATGCGATCAAGGATGTCGACCTTATCAAGGGCGGTTTTCCCGCCGAGTATGGCGGACGCATGACCGCGGTGCTGGATCTGGTGCAGAAGGACGGTAACCGCAAGGAGGTGGGTGGCACGGCGTACCTCGGATTGATCTCCTCGCGGCTCTCACTCGACGGCCCGGTCGGCAACGGCTCATGGTTCTTCGGTGCGCGGCGCACCTACATCGACCTCCTGACGAATATGCTGGAGACGGAGGAAGACCCGCTGCCCGATTATTTCTTTTACGATATCAACGGGAAGATTTCGCAGGATCTCGGTCCGTCGAACAAGCTGTTTCTTTCCGGTTTCACCTCCGAGGATGCGCTCGATTTCAACAATCGCGCCGGGTTTGAGGGAACCATCGGCATAAGCAACCGGGCGGTTTCTTCGCGGTGGACGCATCTGTTCGGCGACAATCTCTTCTCTGTATTCAATGTCAGCTGGAGCCGGTACCGCAACAGTTTCACCGCGAACAATGCAGGATTCCAGACCGAAGTGGAAAACATCATTCAGGATTTCACGCTGAAGGGGAATCTCGAGTGGTTCGTGAACACGCACTGGACGGTGAAATCGGGTTTCGAGGCGAATCATTTCGTGCTGAATTACCTTCAGAATTTCACGGGCAACGCGGACTCCGCCATCGCGGAGGGGACCAATGAGGGAGGGATCACGAATCTCGAGGAAAGTGATAACACCGCATCCGCGTTTGTGCAGTCCACCTACGAGTTTTCCAACCTGCTTTCCCTTCAGACCGGACTGCGTGTGAACTACTACGAGATGCGCGACATCTTCAAAATCGATCCGCGCATTGCCCTGCGATATCAGCTCGACAGCGATGTCGCGCTGAAAGCCGCCTTCGGCGTGTATCATCAGTATTTCCGTCTCGCGTCCGTGCCAGATTTCAGTTTTTTCGATACCTGGCTGCCGACCGATTCCACGGTTGATCCCAGCCGGGCAATTCATTATGTGCTTGGACTGGAAACGCGTCCCTGGCAGGGAATCGATTTCAACGTCGAGGTCTATTACAAGGATCTCCATCACGTCAGTGAGCTGCAGGAGTTTCAGACACAGGGCACGACGGTAAACGATTTCTTTTACGACGGGGAGGGATATGCATATGGCATCGAATTTTTCCTGCAGAAGAAAACCGGGCGGTTCACTGGCTGGGCGGGATACGCGCTCGGATGGATCAACACGCGCTTCGATGCACTCAACAACGGGGAATACTTTCGTCCGAAATGGGACCGCCGGCATGATCTGAAACTTGTCGGTCAGTATTCGATCAATGATCGCTGGGACGTCAGCGCCACATTCACATTTCAGACCGGACAGTCGTACACCGGCCAGACATCGCGTCTCGAGACGCGACTGCCGGGTTCCGACTACGGGAAGGGCCTGACCATTCCGGCCGACCGCTACGGTCTGCGTCTGCCGCCGTCACATCAGCTCAACCTCAACGCGAGTTATCACACGACACTGTTCGGCCTGAAGACGGACATCATGATCGACATCTATAATGTGTATTCCCGCCGCGACATCTGGTTCCGTTTCTATGACACCACCGGGGAAGTGACGACGGTGGAAGACGTGCGGCTCCTTCCGATTCTGCCGAGTGTTGCGATCGAGATCAAGTTCTGAGGAGACAGAAATGAAAACAGCCATGCTTCGATACAGTGCTCTCATCCTGCTGGCCGTGGTGTTCACCGCATGTGAAGACGAACCGCCGACGGCGTATGATCCGGTTCCGTTTCTCGAGGCCTACCTGACGGTGGACGAACCGGTTCAGGGCATCGTCCTGGCCATGTCGCAGCCGATCACGGAACCGTTCGATTACGGTGACATGATGATTCCGGACGCCGATGTCACCCTTTCGGCCAAGGGGGTGGAGTATCAGCTGCAGTATGTGGAACGTAATGGAGTGGGTTCCTATCTGCTGCCTGACAGTTCGATTACCGTCAAGCCGGAAACACACTATGAGCTCACCGTGCGCCTGTCGGATGGAAGGACCATGCGTGCGGAGACGGTCACACCGCAGCGCATCGGGTGGGTCACACCCCCGCGGGAAATCCTCCAGTATCCGCAGGATACGACGCGCCTCTTCAGCCCGGATTCCCTGCGCATCGAATGGACACTCGGAAATTCCGTAGAGTACATCGTACGCGTACGCGTTCTCGACACGCTCGGCTACGGAAAGTATCTCGATCCGCAGACGGTGGAAACAAACGAGCGAACCAACAACATCCCGTTTGAGGATCCGGATGACCCCACGTTTTATACGTTCACGCGCTGGGGTTTTGTGCAGACGAGCCAGGCGCCCACGGTCTGGGCGGCGTTCCGCTGGTTCGGTCTCAATGAAGTTGCGATACTCGCACCCGACAAGCCGATGCTCGACTGGTTCAAGTCCACCCAGTGGGGTGGACGCACCGTGGAGTATCGCGCTGAGTACAGCAATGTCGAAGGCGGTGTCGGCATTTTCGCGTCGGCATCGATCGTTAGGCAGAATGTGTTTGTGCTGAAAAGGAAAAAACAGTAACATCTTTGCACAGATCCATCTCTGCACGATTATCCTCGCTTCTCGACCTTCGGGGAGCGGGGAATTTGTTCCTTATTGAGACGAGTATTGCGATGAAACTCATCCGTTACGCCATTCGCAAGGATGACCTGCATCAGCTGCTTCACGCCATCGGCGTGCTGAAGGAGGATGAGCAGCTTCTTGCCGTCAACAACAATGATCTCGCGCAGCAAGATCACGACATCGTCGTGGTGACAGTCAATGCGGAGCCGTTGCATGAGCTGCCGGAAGACTTTGCTGGCTGGACAGACAAGGAGATTCAGCAACGTTATGCCGAGCTGACTGTGCTCGAAGATGCGGCAACGGTGCAACTTCGCAGCATCGTCGAGGAAATGCGCCAGTTGCGGGAAGAACGTGAGAAGCGTTCCACGGATCTCGATCTGTCCGCGGACGGCATACCGGGCACGGTTGAAATGAACATTCGCGAACAGCTTCGCCGGCTGCTTGGCGGAACCGATGAATCATCGCAGCAGTAGCGGCAGTCTGTATTTTTTACAATAAGTGTGAAAAATACTTGCATGTTTCCATTCCGTACGCTTTTTTTGCATGTATTCCATAAAATGTCGATCTTTCGGCAAAGCATAGGCTAGATGGGACCGGGATCACTTCAGCATCTGGAGGATTGTCCCCGGTGTGAGCGTTTGTTTTTGAGCGTATTCAGATAGAACAGAGAGCGTTATCAATTCTTCAAGGAGTGATTCATGAGAACGGTAGTGTCATTGTTTATTCTCATGCTGCTTTTCTCCGGTGTGAGCCTGTCCCAGGACCGGGAGGAAGTGCGGCGGGACGACCGTCCCTATGATGCAGATTTTTCACGGCAGCAGACTTTCGGCTTCGGTCTCGCGCTGTCACTGAATCGCTTTGCGGGCGATTTGCAGGACGGGACAAATTTTCCCGGTGCGGAAACGAACTGGAAGCTGGGCGGCAACATTCATGCGCTGTGGCGTTTCGCGGATGCGGGAGATTTCGCGACGCTGCATCTGCTGGGAAGGCTGATGCTCTCGCCTGTGGCATCTTCATGGGAAGGAGAGCGGGGCAGCTTTACCTACGAAGACAATCTGTTCCATATCGTTGCCGCACTGCAGATGCAGCTCTTTCCGGAGTATGATCTTCGTCCTTACGGCTATGCCGGATTTGGGTACCTCATATTCGATCCGACGGTGGAGGGCTCGACTGGATTCATGAGTACACTCGCATCGCGGAAGGAAGAGGAATCCGGTTCGCTGACACTTCCGCTCGGCATCGGTCTGACATGGACGCTGTCCGAGCGCCTGGATTTCTTCGCAGAGTACATGAAAACCCTGACGTTTTCCGATGCGATGGATACCTGGGTATCCGAGGACAATGACAATTACAACATGGTGAACTTCGGAATCACGTTCTACCTCGGTGAACGCGAGGAGGCGGTGCAGCCGGAGGCCCCGGCCGTGCCGGAACCCCAGGATACCGACGGTGACGGCCTGATGGATGACGATGAAACCAACATCTACAATACGGATCCCAACAACCGCGACACGGATGCCGACGGCCTGATCGATGGAGAGGAGGTCAATCGATATAAAACCGATCCCACGCTCCGTGATACGGATTACGACAGGCTGCTTGACGGTGAGGAAGTCAATACGCACAACACCGATCCGCTGGTCAAGGATACCGATCAGGACGGCTGCTCCGACGGTGACGAAGTGCTGGATATGAACACGAAGCCGCTGGAGGTGGATACCGACGGCGATGAACTGAACGACTGTGACGAGAAAAACGTGTATCGCACGAACCCGCTGGTCAAGGATACCGATGGTGACGGTGCACAGGACGGCAAGGAAATCCGTGACGGCACCGATCCGCTGACCGCAGACGTTCTCAAAATCGAAGAGAGCGGTGAGATCGTGCTCGAGGGTATCAATTTCGAGACCAATTCCGCGCAGATCACGGAAGATTCCCAGCCTATACTGCAGAAGGCGCTGAACACACTGCGCACGAATCCCGATCTCCGTGTTGAGATTCAGGGACATACCGACGATGTCGGCAGCAACGCGGCAAATCAGCGTCTCAGTGAGCGCCGTGCCAATTCCGTGCGTGACTGGATGATTCAGAATGGCATCGATGCCGGTCGCATGACAGCACGCGGTTACGGAGAGGAGAATCCCATGGTCCCGAACGATTCTCCCGAAAATCGCGCAAGGAATCGCCGCATCACGTTCCGGATTATTCAATAGCACTGTTGTACCGGCCGGGGCGCTGTCACGCAGCGCCCCGGTTCGAGCATACCTTTTACAGAGTTGTGCAGGTGTGCGGACAGGCTCCTTGAAGACCTTTTCTGAATACCATTCCCTGTTCGCGCGCCCGCGCTTTTTCGTTTTCTCCGTTGTTTTCTCGCCTTGGCTTTGAGAAGTGATTGTGAGGTGGTGTGAGTTTGGTCACGCGATGAGATCCGGATTCATAACAATATGGAATGAGCCATGGCAAAGCATCTTTTACACATCGTCGACGATGAGGATTCCGCACGGAAGATGATTCTGCAGAAGCTCCAGAAGGACTGGGGCTTCGATGCCAATGGCTTTGCGACTGCTGAAGAGGCCCTCGAGGCGCTGAACGCTTCTCCCGATGTCCTTCTGCTGAACAATGCCATGACCGGGCCTGGAGGGGAACACCTGCTTCCACTGATTCATGAGCGAAGACCTGAGCTCCCTGTCATCCTGTTCGCACCCGCTGAAAGCAGCGCTGCAGCCTGGAGAGACCTCGGGAAGACGGCAATCAACATTCTCTTCAAACCGGTCGATCCGGAACGCCTGCAGGCCACACTGAGAAACGCCGTGTACGTTCATGAACTGCGGCGTGAGAACGAGCGGCTGCGCGATATCGTTGAACAGCGTATCGTTGAGGTGCAGCTTGTCGCCGAGTCGCGAGAGATGCAGCTCGTGCAGCGGCTCATCGAAAAGCTTCGGGGGAAAGACATCCCCGTTCTGATCACAGGCGAGTCCGGTACCGGAAAGGAGATGGTGGCACGCACCATTCATTTCCAGGGAGGCAGGCGCAGGCATGCCTTTATTGTCATTCATTGCGCCGGCAGACCACAGGAGGAACTCGGACATATGCTCTTCGGGTCTGTCGGAGACACACTCGCCTCGACCGGACACCGCCGGACGGGCGCATTCGAGGAAGCGAACGGCGGAACGGTATTCCTCGATGAAATTGAGGCGCTCGGACCAGAGCTGCAACAGAAGCTTCTGAATCTGATCCACCGGAAATCCTTCCAGCGAGTCGGCGGAACGCAGGATATCCGCACGGATGTCCGTATCATCGCGTCCACGTCCCGGAACCTGAAGGAGGCCGTTCGGAACAAGACGTTCCGTGAGGATCTGTATTACATCTTCGCGTCGTATCCGATCCATATTTCTCCGCTGCGTGAGCGCGGATCCGATGTCATCCGTCTCGCCGAGCATTTTCTGCGCATTGCCGCCGAGGAGCAGAAGAAGAAGATCAAGGGATTCTCACGCGAGTCCATCGAAGCGATGTATCATTATCCCTGGCCCGGCAATGTTGATGAGCTGGAGAGTGTCATCCGGAATGCCGTGGCAAGCGCGGAGACGGATATCATTTCCCTCGAACATCTTCCGGTGGCGGTGCAGCCGTTCCGTGATTCGTCCATGGAACTCGAGACCGAAGGAAAACTCTTCCACGACAACAAGATTGTTCCGCTCGACCGTATCAAGGAGCAGGCGGTGCGCCGCGCAATTGAGATTTCCCGCGGAAACCTCGCGCAGACGGCCCGCGAACTTGAGATCAGTCGTTCGACCCTGTACAAATTGATCGAAAAATACGGCATCCAGCTCTGACGCCCGGTATGCCGTGACCCGGCGGAGTCGGTCGTGAGACCGGCCCGTACCGACGGATGTTTCCTTTACCCCGCTGCTGCGTGAGGCGCGGAATCCTTTTCCCGCGTTCGCGCAGCAGCGCCTGTATGCAGCGTGCGCTTCCAGATCATTCTTCCATATTCACATTCCGACGAACAGCTGCGCGAGGCCGTGCGGCAGCATCTTGGCTCGGACACGCCGTTCCGTATTCTCAAGCGCAGTGTCGATGCGCGTCAGCATCGGAATATCCGTGTCGAGTATTCCATCAGTACGGATCTCACGGATCCGGTCGATGCACTGCGTGACAGGATCGCCGTGCAGCGCGAGAGATTAAAAACCCTCGCGCGCTCGAAGACGCCGCCGCTGGTGGTGGGCAGCGGGCCCGGGGGGCTGTTCTGCGCCTACTGGCTGCAACTGCATGCGCTGCAGCCCATTCTGCTCGAGCAGGGACCGCCGATGCGCCGGCGCGTGCGCGATATGGCGCGTTTCATGAAACAGGGTGAACTGCATCCGTGGTCGAATATCTGTTTTGGTGCGGGCGGTGCCGGGACCTACAGCGACGGCAAGCTGATCACGCGCATCCGGTCTCCATGGATTCCGTTTATCATGCAGACTTTTGTGGATTACGGGGCGCCGGAGAATATTCGCTATCTCTACAATCCGCATCTCGGATCGAACCGGATACGGCAGTGTATCACGCGCATGCTTGACGATCTCGGGCAGCGGGGGATGGAGATCCGCTATGACACGCGCTTTACCGGATATGAGACCGACGGGGAAGGGCGAATCATCGCAGCGCGCTCGGCGGCGGATGAACGCTTCTCTCTCGACGCGCTTTTTCTCGCCACAGGCCATTCATCGCGCGAAGTCTATGCGCTGTTACGGGGCAGGCAGGTCGCGATGTCACTGAAGGAATTCGCGATGGGCGTTCGCGTGGAACATCCGGCGGAAGCGATCAACGCAATGCAATACGGAAGCGGCTATCAGAAACGCTATCCGCGTATTGAGACCGCGCAATACCGTCTCGCGAAAACGTGGAAGGAAGACAACCGCGCCGTGTACTCGTTCTGCATGTGTCCGGGCGGTTACGTGCTCAATGCCAGTTCAGACACGCACGGTGTCGTGACCAACGGGATGAGTAATTATCGCAAGAGCGGCCGCTTCTCAAATGCCGCCATTGTCGTCAACGTCTCGCGCGAGGATCTCGCAGCACTCGGGTATGACGGTACCGATGCGGGAATGGAGCTGCAGCGTGAACTCGAAGAGCGCTTCCGCGCCGCCGTCAACACGGCGGGATCCTGCAGCGTGGTGCCCGGCCAGCGCCTGGCGGATTTCCTCGACGGGCGTCATTCAAAAACCCTCGGTGAGACATCCTGCATGAATCCCGTCGCTCCGGCACCCATGCACGATCTGTTTCCGACATTCATCGGCGACGGACTGCGGCGGGGATTCGCGCGCTTCGAGCACAGGATGCGCGGCTTCGCAACACATCCGCAGGCGCAGGTGTTCGGTATCGAAAGCCGCACATCCGCGCCGTACCGTATCGATCGCGGTGATGAAACGCATACATCGCCGCAGCATCCAAATCTCTATCCGGTCGGTGAGGGAGCGGGGTACGCCGGGGGAATTACTTCCGCTGCCGTCGACGGCATCCGCGCCGCCCAGGCATATATCACCGGCCTCCTTGGCGAGGACATTTTCGCCACGGCCAGCGAGCGCCTTCCGAGGGAACCATGATATCGCAACCAATCTGCACAGCTGACGAAGGAGGAATACATGTCGCTCAATGAAATCACCACCCTTGTGTTCAGTGTGCTCACACTGGTCTTCGCAATCTGGGGATTCACGCTTTTTGCGAAAATGGCACATCGCGTGATCCGTGCGCTGGATATCTACATCGGGAAACACGAGCAGAAGCACGAGCAGGAGCACGAGAAGAAATCAGCGGCAGTGTGATCGGTCGATTCTGTTCCTGGGTACGATCGACTTGCGCGCGAGGGCAACGTGACGGAATACTGGCGTCATTATTCCATCACGAGCAGCTTCCGCGTCTGGCGCTGGGTGCCGGACTGCAGAGCGTAATAGTATATGCCCGGGCGCAGATCGCTTATTTCGATGGATGCGCGATGGGTGCCGGCACGGAAAAGTCCTTCCGCTACCGTGCGTACTTCCTGTCCGAGCGTGTCGTACAGCACAAGTCTGATCTGCTGCTGCGACGGCACTCCGAAGCGAACCGAGACGCTGCTTACGCTGCCGCGCATGGCAGGACTGGGAAATGCCGGCGAGAGCGTCATCTCATCCGGGAGTGTACCGGAAGCATCTCCGACGGAGGTCACCGTCGGCTCGAACCGGAAGATCGAACCGCCGAACGTACAGATGTACAGTTCGTTGTCGGCATCCGTTCCGAAGGAGGCGATATTCTGATTTGAGCTGAGCAGCAGCTCATTGTCCACATCGCCCGGACCGTTGTAGGTGAGTCCCCAGATGCGTCCGGTCACGAAATCCGCATAGATATATTTCCCCTGCAGTTCAGGCACGCTGCTGCCGCGGTACACGTAGCCGCCCGTGATGGAAGCTCCCTGGTCGCGCCCGTACTCGATCACCGGCAGCGTCAGTCCTGTCTGGTCGCATCCGCTCGATGGATTGAAGCAGGAGAAGCCTTCCATGATGCGCCAGCCATAGTTTTTCCCATTCTCAATAATGTCGACCTCCTCGAAGCGATTCTGGCCCACGTCGCCGGTCCAGAGTCGCCCCGTCTCGGTGTCGAAGCTGAAGCGCCACGGATTGCGCAGCCCCCAGGCATAGATCTCCTCGGCATATCCTTCGGTGTTGCCGGCGAAGGGGTTGTCACCGGGAATGCCATACTCCTTTCCTGCTTCCGGATTGTCGACGTCAATGCGCAGGATTTTCCCCAGCAGATTCGACCTGTTCTGTGCGTTGTTCTGCGGGTCGCCGCCGGATCCGCCGTCACCGGTCGCGATATAGAGGTATCCGTCCGGTCCGAACGCCACCTGTCCGCCATTGTGATTGCTGTAGGGCTGTGCGAACTCGAGCAGCACCGTTTCACTTCCGGCATCCGCCGCATCGGGATCGTTTTCTGACACCTCGAAGCGCGAAATGACCGTCCGGTCGGGGTTTGTGGCAGTATAATTGACATAGAAGTACCCGTTGCTGGCATACTCGGGATGGAAGGCGAGACCGAGCAGCCCCTCCTCGTTCCCGCGTGTGTCGATACGCGGACGGATATCGAGAAACAGCTTTGTGCCGCTCACGGCCGGATCGTTGTCGAACACGAGGATGCGTCCCTCCTGCTCGACCACGAACAGCCGCTCGCTGCCGTCGCCGGCGTGCTGTAGATCTACAGGACGGGTAAAGCTGAGATTGGGAAAGGCGTTTTCTATGGGATACTGCGCTCTGGTCGTTGTTACAACTACCAGCGCGAGAATACACGTCGTCGCAATGCGGAATGTCATGCGGATGCTCCGTTATTGGAAATGCGATGAATATGGATAAAACGGGATTGCACCCCGGTGTGGTTCCGCGAGGATCATGAGGATCGTGAGGATCGGGTGGGGAATCACAGTCCCGAAGGGACGCCATCCCGGGCATAAGCCCGGAGAAGCTGACCTCGCGGGATTAACCGCAGGCGTAAGCCTGCGGACAGTCGCTTCCAAAAGGACAATAAAAACGCCCCCGCGGGATTAACCGCAGGCGTGAGCCTGCGGACAGTCGCTTCCAAAAGGACAATAAAAACGCCCTCGCGGGATTAACCGCAGGCGTAAGCCTGCGGACAGTCGCTGCTGAAACAAAAAAAACGCCCTCGCGGGATTAACCGCAGGCGTGAGCCTGCGGACAGTCGCTGCTGAAACAAAACAAAAACGCCCCCGCGGGATTAACCGCAGGCGTAAGCCTGCGGACAGTCGCTTCCAAAAGGACAATAAAAACGCCCCCGCGGGGAACGGGGGCGCTACCTAGCGTTTATTCTAATCCCGGTAGGGAGGGCCGAGATTAGAGCAATAGGCGTAAACAATCTAACACATTCAAAACGAAAAGTAAAGGGATCTCCTGATCACTCCACCGCCGTCTCGGCCTCTTCGAGCAGCTTCTCAAGTATCTCGAACGCATAGCGGAGATGCGGAATCACGATGCTCCCTCCGATGACCAGCGCGATGTTCATCGCCTCCATGATCTCCTCCTTCAAGGCGCCCTCGGTCACGCAGCGGTCGAGATGATAAAAAATGCAGTCGTTACAGCGCAGGACCATCGATCCCACAAGTCCCATCAGCTCTTTCATCTTGACCGGAAGCGCGCCCTCCCGGTAGGCACCGGTATCCAGCGCGAAGAAACGGTTGAATTCCTTCATCCCCGCACCGAGGATCTTTTCATTCATCTCGGTGCGGTACAGCCGTGTTTCCGCGGTGCTCCTTGCCATCGGCCGTCAGGCCTTCTGCTCGTAAAGCGATGCGATGGTCACGATCGTTTGCACGGCCTTCTGCATGTCTTCAAGGCTCGCCCACTCGCGCTTGCTGTGGAAGCTGTGCTCGCCGGCGAAGATGTTGGGGCACGGCAGTCCCATGTACGAAAGCCGCGCGCCATCGGTACCGCCGCGGATGCTGCCAATCTCCGGCGTCAGACCGATGCTCTCCATCGCTTCCTTCGCGATTTCCAGCACCTGCGGATGATCGTCGAGCACGTAGCGCATGTTCCGGTAGGATTCCTCCACGGTGATATCCACGCTGCCCCTGGGGAATTCCGCCACGGTCTCGTCGGCCAGGCGCCGGATCAGCGCTTCCTGCTCGCGAAGTTCCTCCGTGGTGAATGCGCGGAGGAGGAACTTGATCGTCGTCGTTTCGATGCCGCCCGAAATGCCGTGCGGATGCACGTAGCCTTCCTTTTTCTCGGTGGTTTCGGGGGAGAGCGTGTCCTTCGGAAGTTTCTCGATGAAACGCGCGGCCATCTTCACGCTGTTCACCAGCTTGTCTTTCGCGAAGCCGGGGTGGATGCTCACGCCCTCGAATTCCACGGTCAGCGAGTCGGCGCAGAATGTCTCGTTCTCGATCGTGCCGAGCTGTTCGCCGTCCACCGTGTACGCATACTTCGCGCCGAACTTCTGCACGTCGAAAAACTTCGTGCCCTGGCCGATCTCCTCATCCGGCGTAAAGCCGATACGGATCGTGCCGTGCTTCACCTCCGGATGCGTCAGCAGGAAATGCACCGCGTCCATGATCTCGGCAAGCCCGGCCTTGTTGTCCGCGCCCAACAGCGTCGTGCCATCAGCCGTGATGATGGTCTCGCCGACCTTGTTTTTCAGCAACGGATTGTCCTCCACCGAAATGACGATGCTATCATCGGCCGGAAGCGCGATGTCCTTTCCGTCATAATTCTCGTGAAGGACGGCATTGACATTCGCGCCGGAAACGTCAGGCGACGTATCCATATGCGCGATGAAACCGATCACCGGCACATCCTTCTTGTCGGTATTCGCCGGAATCGTGGCCATGACGTATCCGTACTCATCCATGGCGGCATCGGAAAGACCCAGATCCTTTAGTTCTTTCACCAGGTCGGCGCCCAGCACTTTCTGCTTCTCCGAACTGGGGAAGGTGTCGGACGTCTCATCCGACTGCGTATCGTATTTCACATAGCGCAGGAAGCGTTCGAGACAGGTATAGTTGTAATCGGTGGGGATCATGGGGACCTCGGAATTTATTCGCTGTTGAGTTGTTGTCAAGATTGCCGGGGATGTATGAAGTGCAAAGTGCAAAGGGCAAAGTAGGAAAAATCCCGTCCTACTCATACCGCAACGCTTCGATCGGATCGAGGTTCGACGCTTTCCAGGCGGGATAGACGCCAAAGACGATGCCGATCAGGGATGTGACAACCAGTCCTACCGCGGCCCAGCCGATGGGCAGTACCGGCGGGATGGAAAGCATCAGCGCGAGGATGTTCCCGCCCCCGAGTCCCATGCCGATGCCGATCAGCCCTCCGATCTGGCAGATGACCACCGCTTCGATGAGGAACTGTGTGAGGATGGTGCGCTTGTTGGCGCCGATGGCCTTGCGCACGCCGATCTCGCGCGTGCGCTCGGAGACGGAGACGAGCATGATGTTCATGATGCCGATGCCCGCGGCCAGCAGCGCGATCGCCGAGACGGCGCCCGTGCCGGCGCGGATCAGGAAGGTCAGGTTGTTCACCTCGGAAATCAGCGTCTCGTTCGAGACGACCTCGAAATCATTCGGCGCACCGGGCGGCACACGGCGCACCACGCGCATTAGACCGATGATTTCGTCGGTCATGGCGTCGTACGAGGACTGATCGGGCGCCTTCGCCTGAATATTCACGCGGCGGGCTTTGCCGTAGTGATTGGTGAACGTGCTGAGCGGCATCAGCAGGAAATTGTCGGCGTTGCCGCCGAACATCCCGCCCTTCGGCTCCACCACGCCGATGACGCGCATGGGATACCCGTCAACGCGGACCTCCTTCCCCACGGGATACTCATTCGGAAACAGCATGTCGACGACACTCATCCCCAGCACGATCACGTTGCGCGCGTATTCGAGCTCCTGCTCGTTGAACACGCGGCCGAACTGCATGTCGCGGTTCTGCGTGTATATGATCTCAGGTGTGCCGCCGATGATCTGCACGTTGGGATTCGTCTTTCGGCTCTCGTACTGAACCACGCCACCCCAGTCATTCGCCTGCACGTTGACATACGAGGCACGACGGCTCTTTTCACGAATGTACATTCCCTGCTCGACGGTGATATCCTTGCGGTTGCGGTATCTCTGCCGCGATCCCGGCCCCGTGTGAATCGCGGGATATTTCTGAATCAGCAGCGTGTTCGATCCCAGCACGTTGAAGCTGGATTCAATCGAATCCTGCAGCACGCTGATGCCGGTCATGACGCCGATGAATGAAAACACGCCGATCACGACGCCGAGAAGGGTGAGAAACGCGCGCAGCTTGTTCGCCTTGAGCGCTCCCCACGCCATCGCGATGCTTTCCCTGATGTCAATCGTTCGCATTGATAATTCCGAAATGTGCACTAAACCCAAATATACCCAAATGGCCTGCCGGTCGAAAGACCATTCATTATCTCTGATACGGTGTGTTTCTCAACGGGTTGCACTCATCGCGGAGCGGCGGGCGCGCGGAAGGTGATCCAGAGCAGTCCGGCCACGATGAGCATGAAGCCCAGCACTTCACGCAGACCGAATTGTTCGCCCAGCAGCATGACCGCGAGCGAAGTCGCAACAACGGGCTGCAGCGTGGTGTACGTCGCCACGAGTGTTGAGGAAGAGCGCTTGATCGCCCAGGTGTTGAGTAGATAGTTGATGAGCGTCGGGAAGAGCACCACATACACCAGCCCCGTCCAGGCCAGTGCGGGAAGCCGCTCCCAGGGAACGGTCAGCAGGTCGGGCGTGGCCACGACGAGGATGCCGGAGCCGCCGAACACGAACGCCCACGCGGTGACGGTGAGCGTAGGAATGCGCAGCAGGACGGGACGCGCGAGAACGAGAAACAGCGAATAACTCAGGCAGTTGACGAGCACCATCAGGTTGCCGATGACGGTGTCTTCTGTAAGGGAGAAGCTCGTGACGCGCAGCAGAATCAGCGCGCCCGCCACCGCCAGCCCGATACCGAGACTGCGCTTCCACGTGATGCGCTCGATGCCCATCACCATCGCCACACCGACGGTGAATACCGGAATCGACGGCATCAGAATCGATGCGTTCGTCGCCGTGGTGTAATCGAGTCCGGTAATGAACAGCAGCTGGTTGAGAAACACACCGAAGAACCCCAGCACGGCGAGATGCAGGAAATCCTTCCCCCGGGGACGCACACGGTCGAAGCGCAGCGCAAGCAGCATGATAATGGGACCGGCGAACAGCACGCGCAGCGCGGCCACGGCCAGCGGCTCGACGTGTCCGAGCACGTACTTTCCGAATACGCTGAAGCCCCCGAAACTGACCTGCACGAAGAGCAGGGCGAGGTGCACACGGAGATCGATATGGCGGGGACGGTCGGAGCTGGTCATGAGTGACGCACGTCAATGATTACGGAAAATGAGGAATGAAGGGATAAGAATGAAGGAGTATTTGTCGATGCCGGGGGATGCGGGTTCCGGCGATTCGACCTAGATTTCACGATTGCATTTTGTAACTTGCTATGATAGATGCCGCGAGGATGAAACGGAAGCCGCCATGCATGAACTTTCCATCGCCGAACAGATCGTTGACATCGCCCGCGAGTACAGCGAGCGTGAGAACGTGACGTCCGTGCGGGAAATCGAACTGGAAATCGGCACGCTCTCCGGCATTGAAATCGACGCGCTGACTTTTGCGCTGGATGTGGTGACCAAGCAGACCGTCCTGGAAGGCGCCACAGTCACCATCATCGACGTGCCCGCCATGGCACGCTGTGAGGCCTGCGGAGCGGAATTCCTTCTCGAGGATTATTTCGCTCCCTGCACCGAATGCGGCGAGTTCAGAAATACGCCGATCCGGGGACAGGAACTGCGCGTCAAATCGCTTATCGTGAACGAATGAACTGATGAGGACACATCATGTGTGATACCTGCGGCTGCACGCAGCCCGACGACGCCGTCACGATCCGGAAACCCTCCGACGAAAACGCCGAACACGCGCACGATCACGTCCATGCGCATGACCACGCGCATGATCATTCCCATCCCCACGACCACGGGCACAGCCATGACCACGGGCACAGCCATGACCACGGGCACAGCCATGATCACGGGCACAGCCATGATCACGGGCACAGCCATGATCACGGGCATGAGGGACGCAGTATCGCGGTCGAGACCGACATCCTGCGGAAGAACAACCTGATGGCCGAGCGCAACCGCGGATATTTCGAGGCGAAGAACATCCTGGCGCTCAACCTGGTCAGCAGTCCGGGATCGGGAAAGACGACGCTGCTCGAGCGCACTATTCGCGAGCTGCGCGAGCGCATACCCATCGCGGTGATCGAGGGTGATCAGCAGACGATGAATGATGCGAACCGCATCCGCGAGGCGGGTGCGCCGGTGGTGCAGGTGAACACCGGCAACGGCTGCCACCTCGACAGCGAGATGGTCAACCGCGCCGTGCGCGAACTGCAGCCCGCCGAGAACAGCGTGCTGATGATCGAAAACGTGGGCAATCTCGTGTGTCCCTCGCTGTTCGATCTCGGCGAATCCCAGCGCGTGGTCATCATGAGCGTGACCGAGGGGGAGGACAAACCGATCAAGTATCCGAACATGTTCCGCACATCACAGGTCTGCATCATCAACAAGACCGACCTTCTGCCGCATCTTGATTTCGATCTCGAGAAGGCGAAGGAGTACGCCCTGCAGGTGAACCATCACCTGCGCTTCATCGAGCTTTCGGTGAAGACGGGCGAGGGATTTGATGCCTGGACGTCCTGGCTGACGGAACAGCGCTGAGTTCCTGAGGAGATTATTCATGTCGTACCGCCGCATGCGAATCACTGCATCCGCGGTGATGCTCCTGTGTTTCGCCGCCCCCGCCGTGGCGCAGCAGATCACCGTCATCGAAAAGACCACTCGTGAACCCATCGAGCATGTCACCGTCGTCAATCCCCGCAGCGGCTTCTCGACGCTGACCGACGCGAAGGGACACGCACAGCTCGAACGCACCCGGCCCGATGACACCCTGCACATCCAGCATCTCGCGTACTATCCTGTGCGGCGCACCCTTGCGGATATTCAGGCCGACGCCGGCGAGGTGCGCATGGATGAGCGCCTGCTCAACCTCGAGGAAGTCGTGGTCTCGGCGAGCAAATGGGAACAGAACCGGCGCGACATCCCCCATGAGATCCAGACCATCGCCCCGCGTGAAATCGCCTTCATCAATCCGCAGACCGCGGCCGACATGCTCGATCACCTGCCCGACGTGTTCGTGCAGAAGAGCCAGATGGGCGGCGGCTCTCCCGTGCTGCGCGGCTTCGAGGCGAACAAGGTGCTGATCGTCGTCGACGGCGTGCGCCTCAACAACGCGATCTACCGCAGCGGTCACCTGCAGAACGTCATCATGCTCGATCCGAACATCGTGGAAAACGCCGAGGTCATCTTCGGTCCGGGTTCGGTGATCTACGGCAGCGACGCCCTCGGCGGCGTGATGGATTTCCACACGCGCAGTCCCCGTCTGAGCATCGGCGGCGGCGCGGAGTTCGGCGGACACGCGTGGGTGCGGCATTCCACGGCGAACATGGAAAAGACCGGGCATGTGGACATCAATCTGGGATTCGACCGCGTCGGTTTCCTGACGAGTGTGAGCTATTCGGATTTCGGGGATATGCGCGCGGGCAATATCCGAAATCCCTTTTATCCCGACTGGGGCAAACGCTTCCACTATGCCGACCGCATCGGCGGAGAGGATGTCATGCTGGCCAATGATAATCCCAACGTGCAGAAGTTCAGCGGATACAGCCAGCTTAACCTCCTGCAGAAAATCCGCTACACGCCCGATGCGCTGACCAACATCGAGTACAGCCTGCATTACAGCACCACGAGCGACATCCCGCGTTACGACCGGCTCGCCGAATACACCGATGGCACGCTCAAGTACGCGACCTGGAAATACGGTCCCCAGTCGTGGATGATGCATGCGTTCGCGGCGGCGCTCAGCATGCCGAATCCCCTCTACGACAATCTCCGCATCGTCGCGGCATGGCAGACAGTGGACGAAGACCGCATCGACCGCCGCTTCGGCCGCACCGACGAGCGGCACCGGGAGGAGGACATAAGCGTGTACTCGCTGAACGCCGACGCGTATCGCCTGCTCGACGATGCCGACCGGCATCGCCTGTTCTACGGTGCCGAGGTCGTGCTCAACGATGTGCAGTCCAGCGCCTACAGCCTCGACATCACCACCGGCGCGCGCGCCCCGGAATCCACGCGCTATCCCGACGGCGGCAGCACGATGAACACCTTCGCCGCGTACCTCACCTGGCGCTGGCACATGAGCGAGCGGTGGACGCTCAACACGGGCATGCGCTATTCGCATGTGCTGCTGGATGCGAGCTTTGAAGACAAAACGTTTTATGATTTCCCCTTCGACGAGTTGTCGATCAACACCGGCGCGCTGAACGGCGCCGTCGGACTCGTCTATCGTCCCGAGCCGGATTTCGCGGTGAACCTCAACCTCTCATCCGGCTTCCGCGCCCCGAACGTGGATGACGCCGGCAAGGTGTTCGACTCCTCGCCCGGCAGCGTCGTCGTACCCAATCCCGACCTCTCCCCCGAGTACGCCTACAACGCCGAACTCGGCATCGAGAAAACCTTCGCATCCTCGCTGCATGTCAGTCTCACCGGATGGTACACGCATCTGACCGATGTGATCGCGCGGCGCGATTACCACTTCAACGGACAGGATTCCATCATGTACGACGGCACGCTCAGCCAGGTGCAGGCGAACATCAACGCGGGCGAGGGACGTATCTACGGTGCCAGCGCAGGCGTTCTCGCGGATATCACGCCCGATTTCTCGATCAGCAGTTCGCTGACGTGGACGCAGGGATGGGATATCACTGACGATGTACCGCTCGCGCACATCCCCCCGATGTTCGGGCAGACGCGTTTCATCTATCGCCGCGACCGTTTCAAGGGCGAGTTCTTTGTCATCTACAACGGATGGAAGCACATCGAGGATTACGCGCCGAGCGGCGTGGACAATGACGCCGAAGCCACCGTGCACGGCACGCCGTCCTGGCTGACGCTGAACCTCCGTGGCTCCTATCAGCTGACCGACACGTTCCAGCTCACCGCCGCGCTCGAGAACATTCTCGACCAGCACTACCGGCCGTTTTCATCCGGCATCAGCGCCGCGGGACGCAACCTCGTCCTCGCGATCAGATCCAGTTTCTAATCCGTCAATTCGGTCCCCCCGACCCACACCCGCCGCACGGCCGTCTCCGCCGTGCGGTACACGATCACTGACGCGATCTCCACATCCGACAGCTCCTGCAGGGATTTCCCGCGGCAGAACTTCCGCTCGACATGCACGCTGATCATATCGGCGGATTTGCCGGCGTCGAGACTCCCGATCTCATTTGCGAGCCCGAGCGCTTCGGCGCCACCGAGCGTGCCGGTATGAATCGGCAGGAAGGGGTGCAGGCTGCGGCCCTGCACGTAGCTCATCGTGCGCATCACATGCAGCATGCTCAGCGTCGTGCCGGCGGCGACATCCGAGCCGAGTCCGACGCGGATGCCGTGCTGCTCATGCGGTTCAATCGGGAAACGGCCGCTCCCCAGGAACAGGTTGGAATCGGGACAGTGCGCGACTGCACAGTCATGCGCGGCGAGCATCGACAGCTGCGCGTCGTCGGTGTGAATGTTGTGACCGAAGACGGACTTCGGCGTAAGCAATCCCGCCTCGCGGTACACCTCGGTGTAATGCGCGTTCTCGGGAAACAGCTCGCGCACGCGCGCGATTTCCGAATCGCTTTCATTGAGATGCGTCTGGATATGCGTGTCGTAGCGCTCCGCAAGTTCAGCCGCGCCGCGCAGCAGCTCCGGTGAACAGGTGGGAGCGAAGCGGGGGGATATGACGTAGGAGAGAAGCGGCGTCCGGCGGTGCCAGGCCTCGATCAGCCTTTCTGACGCATCGAGCGCCTCGCCGGCAGGGAGCAGGAGATCAGCGGGAGCGTTGCGGTCCATGAGCACGTTGCCGAGCAGGATGCGCAGTCCGGCGCGATCCGCCTCCTCGAAGGCGATATCCGTCGCACGCTCGTGCACGCTGCCGTACACCATGGCTGTCGTCGTGCCCGCGCTGATCAGTCCGCGGTAAAAGCGCCGGGCGGTGTCGCGTGCGACTTCCTTCTGGGCGAAGCGGATCTCCTCGGGATAGATGAAGCGGTCGAGCCACTCCAGCAGCGTCGTGCCGAATTTGCCGCGGCAGTCGAACTGCGGAAGGTGCACATGCGTGTCAATCAGTCCGGGTAGCAGCACATCGCCGCCGCGCAGTTCCGGAAGCGCCTGCAGTTCTTCGGGAAGATCGCGCTCGTCGCCGCGGAACAGAATGCGCCCGTGCTCGCCGACCGCCACCGCACCGCGCGGATGCCAGGCGATGCGGTCGCGCGCGACCGGCGTGACCACAGGGGCATGGATGCGAAATGGTGCGTTCATCGGTTCGGGCGTGATCCTGGTTTATGAGCCGTTCCGTGATGCAGAGCCGTTCCGTGATGCGGTGAGCATCGTGCGCTCCGGGGAGCGCTTCAATGCGTGCCGCTGTGTCCGAATCCGCCGCTGCCGCGGGCCGTATCGTTCAGCGAGGCCGCTTCATCCCACTGCACCTGTATCACGGGAGCGACGACCATCTGCGCGATGCGCTCACCACGTTTGATCGTATAGGGCTCGCGTCCGATGTTCGACATGATCACCTTGATCTCGCCCCGGTAATCCGCGTCGATCGTACCCGGACTGTTCGGAAGGATCAGTCCGTGCTTCAGCGCGAGTCCGCTGCGGGGACGCACCTGCGCCTCGTAATCCTGCGGAAGCTCGATCGCCAGGTTGGTCGGCACGGCCACGATGTCGCCGGGATGCAGCTCCAGCGGCTGCTCGATGGCGGCGCGCAGGTCGACCCCGGCGGACTGTCCGGTGGCGTAGGATGGAAGGGGGATGTCGTCGAAGCCCGGCTGGACGCGGGTGATGCGGACGCTCAGATGCAGGTCGGTCATGGATGCTGTGCTCAGGGCATGTGATGATGACAGAGAAAGGGCCGATGCGTGCACCGGCCCTTCAAACATACGGAAAATATCAGATCGGCGTCACTCAGCGCAGCAGCGACACCTTCTTTGTGGAGTGGAATCCGCCAGCCTGCATACGGATGAAATAGTATCCGCTGTAGGAGGCATTTGGTCCCGGATACCACGAAGTCTCATACACGCCGGCAGGATGACGGTAGTTCGCGAGCATCGCCAGTTCGCGTCCCAGCGCGTCATGCACCGAGATGCGCACCTGCGCATCCTCCGGCACGCGGTAGCGGATGCGCGCGCGATCGTTGATCGACAGCCGCACGGGATTCGGATACACCGGTGAGAGTTCGAACCCCGTGGATGCGAGATCCCCGACATGCACCTGCACCGGTGCGTAGTCGTAGCGCGTGCCGTCGAAATCCTGCTGCATCAGGCGATACCAGTACACCGGTGGTCTGCCGCCCGTGAAATCCTCCCCGGTGATCCCGTCGCGGTACGCATAATCCTGCGGCAGCGTGGTCGTTCCATTCCCGGCAACGAACCCGCGGGTCTCCCACGGACCGTCGGGATCCCTCGCGCGCTGGATTTCAAAGTGGAAATTATTTGTTTCGGATTCCGTGCGCCACTGAAGGTGCACCTCGTCGCCCTCCACCTGCGCGTTGAACAGTGACAGCTCGACGGGAATGGGAATATTGCAGCACATCTTCGTCTCGAACACCCAGTCCGTGCTCACTCCCAGTGCCTGTGATGTCGAAGTAATACTCGTGCGTGTGGGGAATTTGAAGGAATGCGGATTGTTCTGGTACATCGACGGGGTAGTGAATTTCCATTTCACCTTGTGCGTGCTGTCCCCGACGACCTGATACCCGATCAGCACATCCGGAAGCGGGCTGCCCGTGAAAATCGGCCGGACGTTCAGCGGCGGCACGATGGGCGGATCGATTTCGAAATGTCCCTCGTTTTCACCGGAACGCGCGAGAAAATACGTCTCGTAGATGGTTGCATACGGCGGAGTCGCCCGGCGCACGAAAATCCGGATAGTATCCTTCTCGGTGAGCGCTGCATCGAGGAGTTCGAAGGAGACCTTCACCGTCCATACCGTGCATGCCGATGCGGGCGGATCCGGGCTGGTGACTTTGACGGCCCACTCCGACGTCGGAAGGTGTTCTTCGTGATAATAGAAAGATGCGGTTGGTCCGTTCTGATAATACAGCCAGAGGGGACAGACAAACGGCGGCGGTGTCGCGGTTTTTGAAAACGCTTCGTTCGCGATATTCCGGAATGGAGATTCGAGCGGCAGCCGGTCAACGGCCTCCCGCAGCTGGTGTTGCTGTGTTGTTCCCGTTTGCCCCTGTGCCACGCTGATGAACGGCAGCAGCAGTGCGAGCACGATCAGTGTTTTTTGCATACCCTTCGTATCCTCCGAGCGTCAGTGCATGAAAACGCGGCCGCGATTGCGCGGACGTATGGAATAGGCATCCTCGTGGTCAGATAAAAAAAATAGAAAATCCCTGCCCGCAAGTCAACGCAAAGAAATCCCCCCGGAATCAGCAGATGCGCGGCAGCATCTCCCCGCTGAGCACGTTGACGATGCGCGAGCCGCCAATGCCGGTGTTCATGCGCACGATGCCGGGCCGGTCCTCCACCACGCGTCCGATGCGGCAGGCGCCCGCGCCCTCCGGAGTCGCGCGCATGGCATCGAGCACGGACTCCGCATGTTCGTCGGGAAGGATGGCGATGAGCTTGCCCTCGTTGGCGAGGTACAGCGGGTCGAGCCCGAGCAGGTCGCAGGCGCCATTGACCTCGTCGCTGACCGGCAGCGCCTCCTCGTCGATTTCGATCCCGACGCGGGACTGTCCGGCGATCTCGTTGAGCGTCGTCGCCACGCCGCCGCGCGTCGGGTCCCGCATGACATGAATATCCTTCGTCACCCCGAGCATGCGGCGCACCAGCTTGTGCAGCGGCTGTGTGTCGCTGACGACGGGAGTGGAGAACTGTACGCCTCGACGCTCCGACATCACCGCCACGCCGTGGTCGCCGATGCTGCCGGAGATGATCACCGCGTCTCCCTGACGCGCGGCCGCGCCGTCGATATTCACCCCTTCCGGTACGATGCCCACACCTGAGGTGTTGATGAAAATTTTATCACAGCTCCCGCGCTCGACCACCTTGGTGTCGCCGGTGACGATTGGAACGCCGGCTTCCTCGGATGCGGCTTTCATGCGCCGCACGATGTCCTCGAGCAGCGACATTTCCAGTCCTTCCTCGAGGATCATACCAACCGAGAGTCCCAGCGGACGCGCGCCGCCGACGGCGAGGTCGTTGATGGTGCCGTGCACGGCCAGTTCGCCGATGCTGCCGCCGGGAAAGATCACCGGCTGCACGACGTAGGAATCCGTGGTGAACGCGATGCGTCCGCTCGGCGTCTCGAACAGCGCCTGGTCGTTGCCCTGGCGCAGGTAGGGATTGTCGAATGCCGGCAGGAAGAGGTCGCGGATCAGGGCGTGCATGCGGGTGCCGCCGCTTCCGTGCGCGAGCAGGATATGTGTGTCGCTCATGTCAGACCGCCTGTCGCTTGTAATGATAGTAGGCCGCGCAGCTGCCCTCGCTCGAAACCATGCACGGACCGAGGGGATGCTCGGGCGTGCAGGCCGTGCCGAAGGCCGTGCAGTCGGTGGGTTCGGCCACGCCGCGCAGCACTTCGCCGCAGCGGCAGGCCGGATGCTCTTCCGAGGGAGGAATGTCGAGGGGGAAGCGGCGGTCGGCGTCGAAGGCGGCGAACTCCTCGCGCAGGGCGAGTCCGCTCGCCGGGATGTCGCCGAAGCCGCGCCACGACGCGCCGCGCAGCTCGAACACCCGTTCCACCGCGCCCCAGGCCTTCCGGTTGCCCTCAGGCCGGACGATGCGGCTGTACGTGTTGACGAGATCCGGCGCGCCGTCGTCGATCATGCCGAGGATGGCGTCGGTGGCGGCGAGCAGGTCCAGCGGCTCGAAGCCGCTGATGGCGACGGGGATGCCGTGTTCGTCGGGAAGGAAGCGCCATGCGTCGGCCCCGATGATGGAGGCGACGTGGCCCGGACCGATGACGCCGTCGACGTTGACTTCGCCCATGGAGAGCAGCGCTTTCGCACCCGGAATGGTAAGCTTCATCACCGAGCAGAGCGAGAAGTTGCGGAGCTTTTTCGCCTCGGCCTGCAGCACGGCGGCCGCGGCGGCGGGAGCGGTGGTCTCGAAGCCGATGCCGAAAAAAACGATCTCGCGGTCGGGATGCGCCGCGGCGAGCTTCAGTGCGTCGAGCGTGGAGTACACGACCTCGACGGGATAGCCCTGCGCCTTCACCTCGGCGAGGGATTCATGGCTGCCGGGCACCTTCAGCATGTCGCCGTACGTGGCGAGGATGACGCCCGGGAGCTTTGCCAGCGCCGCCGCCCGGTCGAGGTCGGCGTTGGAGGTCACGCAGACCGGACAGCCTGGACCCGAGAGCATGCGCACGCGCCCGGGCATGACCGACCGGATGCCGCTGCGGAAAATGGCGACCGTGTGGCCGCCGCAGAATTCCATGATGGAAGCCGGTCCGCCGGAGCGGGCGCGGATGCGTTCGAGAATGGGTTTCGCCCGCGCGCTGTCGCGAAAGGAGGCGAGCAGGCTCATGCGAAGGGATCCTCTCCCTCGGGTGCGGGCGCGTTGAACTCTTCCATCTGCGCGAAGAGTTCGAGCGTGCGCTGCGCCTCTTCCTCGTCGATTTTCTCGATGGCATACCCCACGTGAATGAGCACGTAGTCGCCCGGAGCGGCATCGCCGTCGAGCACCATGAGACTGATTTCACGCTGCGTGCCGCTGATGTCGACCAGCGCCATGTCGTCGTCACGCAGCTCCAGAACCTTGGCCGGGACAGCCAGACACATAATTCAACCCTGGATGTGTGTTCGTGCGATCACCGCCTGTCCGAGCGCGACGCCGCCGTCATTGGCGGGCACCTGCGCGTGCGTCAGCACGGTGAAGTTTCGTTTCGTGAGCGCGCCGCGGAGTCCTTCGAGCAGAATGGCATTCTGAAAGGAGCCGCCGGACAGTGCGACGGTGCGCAATCCGCTGCGCGCGGCGATGCGCTCGACCGTCTCCGCGCAGGCGGCGATCAGCGTCCCGTGGAAGCGGGACGCCACCGCGCCGGCAGAAGCGCCGGAGCGCATATCGTTAACAATTTCTCGAATTGTGGGGAAAAAGGAAAGGACAATCTTTTTCTCCTTGTTTTCGCCGATCTCATATTCATAGGCGTTCTCCGGAGCGGACGCTGCGGGATCGATGCGCTCGCGGACCGCATCGCCCTCTGTATTCACATCGCGGGATGTCTGTGCCTGGCGGTTGCCGAATGTACATTCGGCAGCGGCATGCTCCAGCGCGATGGCCGCCTGTGCCTCGAAGTGGACGGCATCGTGGAGTCCGACGAGCGATGCCACTGCGTCGAACAGCCGTCCGCAGCTCGACGTGCGCGGCGCGTTCACATCGCCCTTCAGCGCGAAACGCGCAGCTTCGAGCTCTTCCGCACTGCGGCGCGCGAACCATTCCGGGAAAACCGCTTCGATATGTTCGCCGGTCACCGCACCGGCATCCGCGCCGAATGTCGCAGCGGGCTCTCCGCCATGCTCTGTGCCGGCATCCCCTCCGAACGCCGCGTGCAGGCAGGCATACGCCATGCGCCACGGCTCCTTCACCGCCCTGTTCGCGCCGGGCATGGCGACGGGAGCGAAATGCGCGGCGCGTTCGAAGCCTGCGCTGCTGCCGGTGAGAAATTCCCCGCCCCAGATCGTGCCGTCCGTTCCGTAGCCCGTGCCGTCGAGGATCACGCCGATGGCGGGCTCGTCCGTGCCGTGCTCGGCGAGGCAGGACACCAGGTGCGCGTGATGATGCTGCACCGGGATGCGCGGCAGGCCGGCGAAGCGCTGCTGCAGCGCGCTGTCGAGATTCCCCTTCGCCCACTGCGTGCCGAGATAGTCGGGGTGCAGGTCGTGCGCGATGGCTGCGGGGGAGACGTCGAAAATATTCAGCAGATGCGCCAGCGTCTCCTCGAAAAAGCCCAGCGTTTCGAAATTCTCCAGGTCGCCGATGTGCTGGCTCAGGAAGGCGGCCCGGCCGGATGTCACGCAGCAGGTGTTTTTCAGCTCCGCGCCCGTGGCGATGACGGCAGGACCATCGTCTGCGAGCAGGACGGGACGCGGCACGTATCCGCGCGCGCGGCGCACGGGCTGCGCCTCGCCGCCGGTGATGCGGAACACCGAGTCGTCGCAGCGCTGCAGGATGTCGCGGTCGTGATGCAGGAAGGCGTCGGCGATGTCGCCCAGCCGGCGCTCGGCCTCTCCGGTACCCGTGCAGATCGGTTCCTCGCTGATGTTGCCGCTGGTCATCACCAGTGCGTCGCACGCGCCTTCCATCAGCAGATGATGCAGCGGCGTGTAGGGCAGCATCACGCCGAGCGTGGGATTATCCAGTGACACCTCCCCGGCGATGCCGTTGCCGTCGCGCTGTTGGAGGATGACAATCGGCCGCTGCGCGGATGTCAGCAGCGCGGCCTCCGCATCGGACACATGACAGAGCCGTCGGGCCGCGTCGAGATCCGGTACCATGACGGCGAGGGGCTTTTCATAGCGGTGTTTGCGCACGCGCAGCAGATGCACCGCCTTTTCGTTCCGCGCGTCGGCGGCGAGATGATAGCCGCCGAGTCCGCGCAGTGCGAGGATGCGTCCCTCGGCCACCTCCGCCAGCGCCGCCCGCAGCGCGGGATCGCCCAGCAGGTCCACGTCACAGCCCACCAGCTTCGCGTTGCGGCGGAACAGCAGGCGGGGACCGCAGACGGGACACGCATTCGGCTGCGCGTGGAAGCGGCGGTCGTCGGGATCCGCGTACTCGCGCGCGCAGTCCTCGCACATCGGGAAATCGCGCATTGAGGTCGACGGACGGTCATACGGAATCGACGCGGTGATCGTGTATCGCGGACCGCAGTTCGTACAGTTCGTGAAAGGATAGCGATGGCGGCGGTTCGACGGATCGCGCATGTCCGCGAGGCAGTCGTCGCACGTCGCCACATCCGCCGGAATCATCGCCGACGTCACCGCGGATTCCGCGCTCTGCACGATCACGAACTCCCCGGCACCGCCCGGCGGCAATGCCTCTTCCCGGATATCCGTGATCAGCACCAGCGGCGGCGCCTCCCGCGGCAGCCGTTCGACGAACTCCCGCACCCGCGCGCCCTGCACATCGATCTCCACCCCGCGTCCGTCATTGCACACGCACCCCGCGAGCCCGCACTCCCGCGCCAGCCGGTACACATACGGACGAAATCCCACCCCCTGCACGATGCCCGTGACAGTGAGTTTCAGGCGATATGGCGTTTCAGGCAAACCCATCCAGTAAATATAGGAAAAATGGAAAGATGGAAAGATGGCAAAATGGAGCACGGTAGCCCCACGCGTGAGCGTGGGGTTCGAGCGCGGCCCTCCTGCCATCCTCGATTCACCCTGAAAGGGCGACATGTTCCAGCCCGCTGTTTGACACGGAACACATCTCCCTCTGCCTTCAATATGATCGAAAAAATCCCGTATATTAATGACAGACTTGAATAAGGAAGTTTTATGAGTACATGTTAAAGGCAGCGGGTGGTATGAATTCGGATTCACGAAAATTCCGATCCGGCCGATATGTGCAGCAGTCTGCTGGTTATCGCGCATTTATTCCGGAGAAGCTGCCGCCGCATCCTCCGATACAGATTGATGAGGAATTGCAGCTCCTCCTGTCGAAAGCGGATCGTGCACTGGGGAGACTCGACGGCTCCATTCAAACCTTGCCACACCCGGATCTTTTCGTTGCCATGTACATTCGGAAGGAGGCTGTGCTATCCAGTCAGATCGAGGGGACACAGAGTTCCCTGCGCGATGTGCTGGCAGCCGAGGCGCGAATCCTTTCTCCAACGCATCCTGATGATGTGGGTGAGGTACTCAATTATGTGAATGCGATGAACTATGGACTCGAACGGCTCGCTTCGTTGCCGGTATCAATTCGCTTGATACGTGAGATTCATGAGCGCCTGCTGTCCGGGGTGCGAGGCAGAGAGCAGTCGCCCGGAGAACTGCGCAGAACCCAGAACTGGATCGGTCCTGCCGGCTGCACACTGGGTGAGGCATCCTTTGTTCCACCTCCGTCACATGAACTTTCCCGGTTGCTGGGTGACCTTGAGCACTTTCTTCATTCAGAGGAGCCGATACCGCTGCTTGTGCGTATCGGACTCGCCCACGCCCAGTTCGAGACCATTCATCCGTTCCTGGACGGGAACGGCCGTATCGGACGGCTGTTGATAACTCTGCTTCTCTGCCGGAGTGACGTGCTGCAGAAGCCCGTATTGTATCTCTCGCATTTCTTCAAGCAGCATCGGCAGGAATATTATGACTGCCTGCAGGCAATTCGTGATGAAGGAGACTGGGAGCGATGGATGCGCTTTTTCCTGGAGGGAATCTTCGAAGTGAGTCAGCAGGCAGCGGAGACTGCGCGACAGATTCTCCTCCTGCGCGAGCGGCATCGCCAGATTATTACCGAAAGCTGCGGCCGTGCCGCCGGCAATGGCCATCGCGTACTCGACTTTCTGTTTGAGCTCCCGATTGTATCGGTTCGTGAGGTTCAGGATCTCACCGGGAGTTCGTACCAGGCCGCGAACAACCTCGTGGCTCAGTTCGTACAACAAGGCGTCCTTCATGAAATGACAGGACAACGACGAAACAGGCGCTTTCTGTATTCTGAGTACATACGGTTATTCCATGACGGACCAATGACACACGCGAAATGATCTTGTGGTGAACGAAGCTGCCTGTCACCTTCTCTCTGTTCGATGATGACCACCGATATGACACGCACGAGCATCCGATTCCATGTCCTTCTCTTTGCGGCGCTGATCGTGCCGCAGCCGGCTGTCGCACAGGACCTCCCGCCGGTGGAACTGTCGTACGCCTCGTACGCGCTGACGGCGGACGGCGAGGTGCTGGACTACTATGGCGCTGAGCGGCGGGTGGAGCTGCGCAGCACGGGCGCGGTGTCGCCGTGGGTGATCCGCTGCCTGCTGGCCACCGAGGATCGCGACTTCTACAATCACGACGGCGTGTCGCTCAAAGGACTCGGCCGCGCCGTGCTCGAAACCCTCACCGGCAACACACAGGGTGGCAGCACGCTCACCATGCAGCTCGCGCGCAACCTCTTCCTCTCGCACGAGCGCTCCATCTCCCGCAAGCTCAAGGAAATCGACCTCGCCCGCGAATTGGAGAAAAAATACAGCAAGGATGAAATCCTCCTGCTGTACCTCAACACCGTGTACTTCGGCGGCGGCAGCTACGGCATCTGGTCCGCGGCGCGCGAGTACTTCGACAAGGATCCGGCGGAGCTGAGCATCACCGAAAGCGCCACGCTGGTCGGACTCCTCAAATCCCCCGAGGGCTACAATCCGCTCAAACACCCGGAGAAGGCGCTCAGCCGCCGCAACGAAGTGCTGCACAACCTGGTGGAAGTCGAGCGCATCTCCACCAACGAATACCGCAAACTCAAAACGCAGCCGCTCGCACTCTCGCCGCGTCCGCGCATCGGACGCCACTTCGCCGAGTGGGTGCGGCGTGAGGCAGTCGAACTCCTCGCGGGGAAAGGAATCTATCTGCAGAAGGATCAGCTGCGCATCTTCACCACGCTGGACAGCCGCATGCAGACGGCGGCGGAGGATGCCGTCGCTGCGCAGTGGGAGGAGCTGCCCGAAAACATGCGTGACGTGCAGGTGGGCGCAGTACTGACGGACGTGCACACCGGCGCCGTGCGAGCGCTCATCGGCGGCAATCCGGAATCCAGCGGACGCGGACTCAACCACGCCGTACAGATCCGGCGCCAGCCGGGATCGTCCTTCAAACCCTTCCTGTACGCCTCGCTGCTCGAGCAGGGATACACGCTCGCCACACCGATCATGGACAGTCCGATCGTCGTCGACTCCGGTCTCGCCTGGGAGTGGCGTCCGATGAACGACTCCGACACCAGCAGCTACGCGCTCGTTCCCATGCGCTACGGCATCCTGCGATCGCTCAACCTCGTCGCTGCGCATGCCATGGTGGAGCTGACCGATCCCGCCCGCGTGGCGGCCTTCGCGCACCGCATGGGTGTGGATGCCGAGCTGCGGGAATTCCCCTCGCTCGCCCTCGGCACCTCCGAGCTGTCACCGCTCGAGATGGCGGAGGGATTCGGCACCATCGCGTCGATGGGACACCGCGCCCGGGCGCATTTCATCGCACGCATCGAGAACCGGCACGGACGCACATTGTACCGCGCGCGTCCCGACACCGCGACCGTGCTGGATTCCGCCACGGCGTACATCCTCACCGACGCCCTGCAGGCCGTGGTGGACAGCGGAACGGCAACCGCGGTGCGGCGGTATTACGCGGGTCCTGCCGCCGGGAAAACCGGCACAACGCAGAACTCCACCGACGCCTGGTTCGTGGGATACACGCCCGTGCACGCCATGGCCGTCTGGGTGGGATACGACGACGCGGCGCGCAAGCTCACCGGCGCCTACCGCTACGGCGGCACCGTCGCCGCGCCCATCTGGGGACGCACCATGTCCGCAATCTCCTCCTTCACCCCCGCCGACAGCAGCTTCACGCAGCCGACCACCGTCGAATACCTCCCCCTCTGCCGCGACACCGGACTCATGGCCACCGACGACTGTCCCGACACCGCCCTGTACCCCGTCAACAACACCCTCCTCCCCGCCGAATGCGACGAACACGGCGGCGGCTGGCTGTTCGGATGGTAATCCGTCATTCCACCAGAACCATACTGCTCGGAATCACCCCCACACTCAGGGTATTCTCTTTCGTCCCGCTCAGGGAGTACACCTCCACCGTGCCGTTCTGCACGTAGTCGGCGGCGTCGGTGGCGTAGATCTTTCCATCCCTCACATCCACGAAGAGGTTGTAGAACGTGCCGGGGATGAAATCCTTCGTGACGGATTTCGAGGCGAGATGGATGCGCGTGATCCCGCCGTCGATGGTGTAGACGTGGCCCTGCTCGTCGCGCGCGAGTCGCGTGGGATGGCCGCCGAGCGTGAGCGAATCCACCACCGTGCGCGTCGCGGGATCGATGATGTACAGTCCGCCGGGCGTGTCGTCGTTCGGATCCTCCCAGTTGTTGGAGGCGCCGGTGCACAGCACGGCAATGCCGCCGCCGGGCAGGTGCAGCATGGCGGTGGGATAATCACCCACCTGCAGCGTGCGGTCCACCTGCCGGGTGACGAGATCGATTACCGAGACGGTGTTGTCGTTGCCGAACCCGCTGTTCGCCACGAACAGGCTCCCCTCCGCGATGGCCATGCCGTCGGGATTGTCGCCGACCGGGATCTCCGCGATGAAAGAGTTCGTCACCGAGTCGTACACGGAAACGGAGTTGCGGTACAGGTTGCTGATGTATCCCGTGCCGGCGTCGTCGAAGACGATGTGCCGCGGACTCGCATCCGGGAGACATTCGATCGACCGGATCGGCGCGTGATCCTCGGTGGTGAGCACTTCGATCCTGTTCGAATTGTTGACCACGATCCAGAGCCGCCCGTCATGCAGCGTCATGCTGTTGCCCACGTCGCCGAGCGCGCGTCCCGCGGCGGTCTCGAACACGTCGTTGAACACTTCGTTGGAGTCTGGAAGATACAGGCTCAGCGACGCGTTGCCGCGCTGGAAGCTCCCCTCGTTGAGGATGTAGATCTTCCGCGGGGAATCCACCGGCACGGTGGGCGTGATGCCCCCGTCGTCATCCGAGCATGCGGGCAGGAACAGGCTTGCGGGAAGGAAGAATGCGATGGTCAGCAGTGCAATGAACAGGCGTTTCATGAATCTCTCTTTCAGGGTAAGGATGTGGTGAATATCAGGCGCAGATGCCGTCCGGGCATCGGATAGAAGGCGATGACTTCGTAGGCGCTGTCGAGCAGGTTGCGCACTTCGAGCTTCAGCTCGTGGCGCACGCCGAACAGCTCCGCCGTGCCGGATGCGGCGAGGTCGATGACGGCATGCGCGGGCAGCACGGCGTCGTTGCTCTCGGTGGTGAAGCGGCTGCCGAGCACCCGCGCGGTGGCGGTCAGCGTCAGTGATTGCAGGGGCGCGGCACTGAGCACGGCGGCACCGCTCCATTCCGGGACGTACACGAGCTGCTTGCCCTGCGTCGCGTCGCCGGGGAAGGAGGTGTTCATCTTGCGGGCGGACATCCACTGTCCGCTCAGCCGCAGCGCCAGCACGTCGCGCAGCAGGCGCAGCGATGCCGCGGCCTCGACGCCGTCGGAGATCACGTGCTGCACGTTGCGCGGCGTCCAGTACATCCCCTGTCCGGGCGCCCAGACGATTTTGTCGTCGATGTCGTGCCGGAAGGCCGTGACCTCGGCGGATGCGAGTATTCCGCCGCCTGTGAATACGAGCCCGGTCTCCCAGGCGGTGGAGTACTCGGGCCGCAGGGCGGGATTGCCGCCCTCGCGCCAGTACAGCTGGTTGAACGTCGGCGTGCTGAAACTGCGCGACCACCGCGCGCGCAGGGCGAGGCGTCCGGGCAGCAGCGCGGCATGGATGCCGAGCGATGGCATCACGGCGTTGATCTCCCGCTCGTCGACGCTGTCGTAGATCCCGTCGTAGCGGAGCGAGGGATAGATGCGCAGGGGCAGTCCGGCGAGCGCGAGACGGATATCCCCCGCACCGAACACGGCCGCCTGTCGGCGCAGCGGCACCATGCGGATCTCCGCGCTTTCGAGTTCGTCGATCCCGGCCTCCACGCCGACCGTGGCGCGGTGGTCGCCGGGGAAGGACTGCTCCAGCGAGGCCGTCACGCTCAGCTGCCGCGCGTCGTAGATGCTGTGCAGCTCCTCGCCGCTGATGCGGATGGAAGGATCGCGGTATTCCTGCCGGCCGATGCGTCCACTGCCGCCCACGCGCAGGATGCGTGCCTCGTCGAGGCGCCAGTCCAGCAGCGCCGAAAACAGCGCCGCGTCGTCGTTCTGCCGGGCGCGTCCCTGCGTCGCGGAGAGCGCCGCCCCCGGTGTGCCGACGCGCGAGCTGGAGAAATCCGTGTACAGCGACAGCGTGGCCTCGGAGAACAGCAGCGTGCCGCCGGCGCTCAGATTGCGGCGGATCACATCCGCGTTGCGGCGGACGAGCGCGTTGCCGTTCCATGCGGGAGTGAAGGAGAAATCGTTGTCGGCCTCCTCGTAGCGCACATCCGCGAACACGCGTCCCGCGCGTCCCTGCGTGCCGGCGGATGCCGCGCCCTGTTTCCAGCCGAAGGCGCCGTAGCCGAGCTGCAGCGCGGGAGGCGCGGCGCGCCGCGTGGTGACGATATTGATCACGCCGCCCAGCGCGTTGCTGCCGTACAGCGCCGCCAGTCCGCCGCGCGCGATCTCGATGCGGTCCACCTGCCGGAGGTTCAGCTGACCGAGATCCACCAGCGCATTCTGTGCGCCGTTGAGGCGCATGCCGTTGAGCAGCACGAGCGTGTACTCGGCACCGAGTCCGCGAAGGGACGCCAGCTGCAGCGCTCCCGCACCGCCGTAATCGCGCACCGTCGCGCCGGGCGCCAGCGCCACGACATCCGACACCGTGTTCGCCGGGAGGCGCTCGATCTCACGGGAGGAAAACACATCCGTCGCGCCGGGCGCATGGCGCAGCGCCGTCGGCAGCCGCGTCGCCGTCACCGTCACCTGCTCAGCCAGCGCGAAAAACAGCGTGTCGTCATTGTGCAGCCGCTTCTGCGCGAGCGCGGACGACGTTCCTGCCGCGAACAGGAACATTACCAACACCGCCGCCGATCGCCGGCGTGGTGGAAGGAAAGAGCTGAAATTAAAAAACCGCAGGGTCTTCATATCTGATTATTGTGGCCTGCGGGGGATGCGCGGACGCAAACGAAAAAACCCCGTGTCGAAACGACGGGGGGCAAGGGAGCGATGGCGCGCACGTCATCAGGAACCTCACCCGCGAAGGCCTGTGTCGAAATCCCATGGCAGGTCTCCTGACTCGCGGCGCGTCTCCCGGCGGGGAAACCGCATGCGCTCCTTCCCGGCGCGTGCCGGTGGACGTTGCGCATGGTTGACGCCGCTCACAGTTGCGGGGCAGTCGCCGAATCACACGGCGTTCCCGTTTTCATCCCGTGAGGGAACCATGGGGGGTGTCAAAGAACTGTGTGTAACGTAATTGGATTTCGGGTGAATGGCAAGTGAAGTGCAAAGTGCAGAGTGCAAAGTGCAAAGGGGGGATGATGCAAAGATGGCAAAATCGGGATGGATTGGTGCGCCCTGAAAGGGCGCCACATCTCAGCCCGGGACGAAGTCCCGGGGAACGCGCGGGTGCCCCGACCCATCTCTTCGCCCTGAAAGGGCGAATATGTCTATGGATTCTTTCCCTGAAGATTCCAATCTTACCCCACCGACATCCACCCCGAGGTACCCCACCCATGAGCGCAAAGATCAAAACCATCTCCCAGGCCCGCCGCTTCGTGCAGAAGGTGAAGGTGTGCACGGTGTTCCCCAGTGAGAAGGTGGAGCATACGTCGCTGTGGGAAAACGTTGATCTCCCGGACAAACAGGAGGGCGAGTCGGGATGGGGAGAAAAAATGCATGCGGTGTGGACGTGGAAGACGCGGCTGCCGGCGGAGTATCCGGAGGATATCTATTACGGAAAGATCAAGGGCGGCTTCGCGGTGCTGATGGACATGGAATACATGACCGAAATGCACTTCCCCCGCGCATACAAACCGGTCCGCTCGCTCAACCGTCTCGCACAGTCCATCAACGAACTGGTGGAGGAACAGCCGTGGGATACGACGTCACTGCGCCGCGCGGTAATGGAGGATATCGCCTGCAGCAAGAGCCAGTTCGACACCGCCCTGAAGAACCTGCAGATCACGTTGAACATCGTGCGCCTCAACGATCCCCGCGCCGAGCAGGATACCTGGGTGCCCTTCCGCGAACTCTACCTCGACGTCTGGCGGCGATATGTGGACGTGGAGTAGATCCGCTCGTCTGCGGTGATGGGATTGTGGTGCGGAGCTGTACCGGTGAAAGCGTAACAGGTTCTCGCATCGTTGTCAGCCGAATAAACAATCAGCATGAATACACAGAGGTATTGGAGGTCATATGTTATCACGTAATCTTGGCAAATCGGGGATGTCGGTATCGGCGATTGGACTCGGATGCATGGGACTCTCGGAATTCTACGGCAAACCCACACCGGAATCGGAGGCCATCGATCTGCTCCACCGGGCTGTGGATCTGGGCGTCACCCATTTTGATACGGCGGAAATGTACGGGCAGGGACGCAACGAAGAGCTGCTGGGCAAGGCCTTTACCGGACGCTGGGACGAGATCGTCCTGGCAACCAAGTTCGGTCCTCAGCGGGATCCTGACACGGGCGCCTTTCTGGGGGTGGACGGCTCCCCGGCCAGCGTCCGCTCCTCCTGCGAAAAGAGCCTGAAGCGTCTGGGTACCGAACGCATCGACTTGTACTATCTCCACCGCGTCGACCCGGATACGCGGATCGAGGATACCGTGGGCGAGCTGGCGAAGCTGGTCCAGGAAGGAAAGGTACGGGCCATCGGCCTGTCCGAGGCAGATGCCGAAACGATCGAACGGGCACATGCCGTGCATCCCATCACCGCCCTTCAGACCGAGTACTCGATCTTCAGCCGCGATATCGAGAAGGAGATCCTTCCTACCTGTGTGAAGCTCGGTATCAGTCTCGTCGCATACTCACCTCTGGGCAGAGGCATGCTCACCGGACGCTATGCCTCGGCCGATGATCGTCCGACCGGGGAAAACGATTTCCGTGCCATGGCGCAGCCGCGCTTCCAGCCGAGGAATTTCGAGAACAATCTCAACCTGGTCGAGGCCGTCAAGCAGGTCGCAGCAAGGAAGGAATGCGCTCCGGCGCAGGTGGCCCTCGCCTGGGTGCTGGAGCAGGGGGAGCATGTCCTTGCGATTCCAGGTACAACGAAACTCGCCAATCTCAAGACGAACATCGGTGCGTTGGATTGTACACTCACGGATGAAGAACGCGCGACACTCAACGCACTGGCGGACAAGGTACTCGGGGGGCGGTACTAGCCTCCCAGTGACGGCTCACTCGTTCAGGGCGAAACAGTCTCCACGAAAAACCGCTCTGTGATCACCTCCACCGCGCGCCGGGCGCCTCCCGCCTCCGCAAACGCGCGCGCAATCCTCTCCGCGCCGTCTTTGCGCGCCATCGCCTGTCGGACAGCGGCACGTAGATTTTCCTCGCTGAGTTTTTTGAGCGGCAACATGGTGCCCGATGTGCTGACATCCACCCGGCGCGCGGTTTCCGACTGATCGCGTCCGCAGGGGATGACGCACACGGGCACGCCCGCCGCCAGCGCGCGCTGCGTGCCGCCCATGCCGCCGTGCGTCACGACGAAATCGATGCCGTCCATGATGGCCGCGTGGGAGAGGAAGCGCGTAATGCGCACGTTGTCATTGGGGACGGCGAACTGCGCGGGATCGAGCGCGGCGGTCGTGACGATCAGGCTCCCCGGCTCATCCGCCAGCGCCCGCAGCGCAGTATCGATGATGGCGCCGTCATCCTGCTTTTCGGTGGATACGCTGACCAGTATCCGGGGCGAGGGCAGCGCGTCAATCCAGTCCGGCGCCTCGGCAGGGGGCGCCCACAGTCCGGGACCGATGGCGAGGATGTTCTCTGGCCAGTGCGTGCGCGGATAGTCGAAGGGCTCCGCGGTACGGTAGAGCAGGAGGTCGGGACGGCCGTACATGTCCTCCTGCTTCGTGAAAGTCGGGACTCCCATCTCCGCGCGGATCGTGTTGAGTCCGTCGAGCTGACCGCGCACGGCGCGCCGGACGAGGCCATCGATGACGCGGTCGCGAAGCCGGTGCAGGGCGTTCGCGGGGGGAGCGAAGCCCGGACCGAACGCCGGCGTATCCGGCGAGGCGATCGGCAGGATGTACGGCATGAACATCACCCATGGCTTCCCCTGCGCTTCCGCGAACGCAGCGGCGCCCCAGGTGTTGACATCGACGATGAGCAGATCAGGCCGGATGCGCGCGTGACTCGCGCGCAGATCCTCGATCTCGAGCGGCGCGCGCTGCAGCCAGGTGCCGAAGGCGGATGTGAACTGCGCCATGGGACCGCGCTCCCGGTAATCCTCCAGCGGCAGGGCCTCGATCTCGGGGGAGATGGGGATGTGATGGATCCCTTCCGCCGCAACCGTGTCGTGTTCCGCAGCGAGCGTCTGCACATGGACGTCATACCCCCGCGATTTCAGTTCGAGGGCGATGTCCATCATCGGGTACAGGTGACCCCGTGCGGGGGATGTATATATCAGTATGCGTTTCATGCTGCCTCCAGTATGCGTGTGACCATGCCCGACATCACGCGGCGAGTTGCGCGCGCGCTGCGTCCGAGATCCAGCCGCAGCAGCTTCCAGGCATAAATATCCGTGGCGACCACGAGGGCGTCGATCTCCGCCGTATCGCCGCGGGAGATATCCCGCGCGAAACAGCGGCGGACCCACCTTCGGTGGAATGCGCGTCCTTTGCGCATCATCTCGGCGACGAAGGCATTGCCGTCCCGCTCCTGCGCAAGGAGGTTGAGGATCAGCCTGCCCTCGGCTTCATAGTGGTCGGTGAGATCCGCGATGGCAGCTTCGATGCTGTCATACGCGGCATTCCCGCGCTGCTCGCGCACCCGTGTGGCCACCTCGCGCGCGACCGCGCTGAAACAGCCGTCCCGCGACTCCATGTGCCGCAGCACTGTCTGTACCGTCGTCCCGGCCTCCTCCGCGATCGCCCGGAGGGTGATATCCTCCAGCCGCCTGCTCGCCAGCAGCCGCTCCGTGGCGGCGAGGATATCCTCCCGCGTCTGTGCGGCCTGCTGCGCGCGCCTGGAATTGTCATAGCGTCGTGTCATGGGGATGTATATTCATGTTAATGTTGCTAACACGAATATAGCGCATGCCAGGGGAGATGTCAAGCGGAGGAAAATTACACGGATCCGCGCCAGCGGCAACGGCATGGAGGCGCCCTGAAAGGGCGCAACGTATCAGGCCGGGACGCAGTCCCGGGAATCGGTGCGATGTCCGCCCACTCCCCGCCCCGCCCGAGCGGGTGCAACGGATGGTGAATCATCCGGCACTTGACTCTCTCCCGGCAGATCGGCACTATGCAGTCATTCGCGAACGAAGGAGTGGTGTGGAGCAATGCGGAGTCTGTTGAGCGGTTCGGTTTTCGTGGTCGCCGTCATCGCCTGTGCCGCGTGCCTGTTCGGCTGCGAGGATGATCTCCCGGTCGATCCTCCGCCGGATAAAAGCATCCCCGGCAATCTTCAACTGGAAGTAGATTACCGCAGTACCCATGAGATTGGTTTCCGATGCGGATCACAGGACACCGTGCGTCCATTGGAACTGCGCATTCAGTACGGTCCTCAGCGATGGTGGCGGCAGTTCACCCTGCAGGGAGAGGATACGCTGTTCGTTCTCAGCGGTCTTCAGCCCGGAACCGAGTATCTGGTGAACCTGATCCGGATAGATGAGAAGGGAGCGGTGATCGATTCCACCACACCGATGATGGTCAGCACACTGGAAATCGGTGTGTCGCATAGTTATACATGGGAAGAAATCGAAATCGGCAACTATGGAAGCGTATGCAATGATGTCTGGGTTCACAGTGATTCGTGCATATATGTTGTCGGCAACAGACTCGGGGAGGATCCGAATCAGGGGCATATAGCACGCTATGATGGGAAGGAGTGGAATATTGAGAATATAGAAATCATTAATCAAGGTGAAATACGTGCGGTCTATGGCTTCTCCGAGTCAGACATATGGATAGGGGCAGGACATAACATTCTTCACTACGATGGAACGAAATTTGGAGAGAAATGGACTCGTATTCCAGTGGATATACCCGGCAGAATCCGGACGATATGGGGAAGGCGACCAGACGACGTGTGGTTCGCCGGGGAGGAAGGGACACTCATGCATTGGAATGGACACAGCGTAGAAAGCTGGCACTTGAGTGATAATTATAGCATAACGCTACTGACAGGAGATGCAGGAGGTAGAGTATATGCTTACGTAATAGATAAGCAGCCCATTTTGCAGTCCAGTATTTGGGGATATGATGGTCATGAATGGTCTCGTCTTGTTCGGATTGAACGGGAAGGTAAGACGATAGACAGATATCATATGCAGTATTGGATCTATGGAGGCGGCGGTCTCTGGTGCGATGAAACGGGTGGATTATTCAGCGGAGGCAGATATTTATATCGATACATAAATGAAGAATGGTACATGCCTGATTATATAGAAGGAAATACCATAGGCAGTACGGTCGTCACAGGCAAGATATCTTTAATCAGTGGATGGAACTTATCAAACATTGTATTTCTCAATATAGACGGTGATGTCTATCATATGAATGGAGTTGATGCTTCAATGCTTTATCGTCAACGAAGACCACAAAGTTTGCAGATAAGCAGGATGGATGCGGCTGACAACACGATATGCATAGTTGCGACGAGATATGACCCGATTAACCGTGGCGTAATCATCGTCGGGCGGCGCTGATGCCGCGGCGTCTCGCGCGCAGAGTGGGACGAATCCCTCGATACGGTCCGCTGCGCGGACTTTCGTGGGATGATGTTCTTCCCGGTTTATTACGCGGATCTGCGCGAGCGGCAACGGCATGGAGGCGCCCTGAAAGGGCGCAACGTCTCAGCCCGGGACGCAGTCCCGGGAATCGGTGCGATGTCCGCCCACTCCCCGCCCCGCCCGAGCGGGTGCAACGGATGGTGAATCATCCGGCACTTGACTCTCTCCCGGCAGATCGGCACTATGCAGTCATTCGCGAACGAAGGAGTGGTGTGGAGCAATGCGGAGTCTGTTGAGCGGTTCGGTTTTCGTGGTCGCCGTCATCGCCTGTGCCGCGTGCCTGTTCGGCTGCGAGGATGATCTCCCGGTCGATCCTCCGCCGGATAAAAGCATCCCCGGCAATCTTCAACTGGAAGTAGATTACCGCAGTACCCATGAGATTGGTTTCCGATGCGGATCACAGGACACCGTGCGTCCATTGGAACTGCGCATTCAGTACGGTCCTCAGCGATGGTGGCGGCAGTTCACCCTGCAGGGAGAGGATACGCTGTTCGTTCTCAGCGGTCTTCAGCCCGGAACCGAGTATCTGGTGAACCTGATCCGGATAGATGAGAAGGGAGCGGTGATCGATTCCACCACACCGATGATGGTCAGCACACTGGAAATCGGTGTGTCGCATGATATCACATGGGAAGAGGTAGAAATTGGGGGGAGCAGCAGTTGGTGTTATGATGTATGGGTACTCCATGACTCATGTATCTACGTGGTCGGACATGATCTCGGAAGCTTCACGAATTCCGGGCAGATGGCGTATTATGACGGGAAGGAGTGGCAAATACTCAAGATTATCTCAGTCGATCTGCCAGTCCTTTATGCGGTGTATGGATTCTCCGAATCAGATATCTGGGTAGGCGGACGAAATGACATTCTTCATTACACCGGGAAATCCTGGACAAGAATTCCTGCCGATATCCCGGGGAAAATAGAGGCCATCTGGGGCAGGCGGCCGGACGATGTGTGGTTCGGCGGGGAAGCGGGAACGCTCCTGCACTGGAATGGGCACAGTATGGAACGCTGGCACCTGAGCACGGAATATAACATCCGAGAACTGGATGGTGGATATACCGGGAAGGTCTATGCCCTGGTGGAGGACAATCAGCCCACACCCGAGCTGAGTATCTGGGGGTTTGACAGGAATGAATGGTCGAGGCTGATGTATATCGTGTCCAGCGGAAATGCGTATGATCGATATCACCTCGACCGCTTCATATACGGCGGCAAAGGATTCTGGTGTGATGAGACGGGAGGGTTGCTTAATGGGAGAAGGTATGTGTACCGATACAGCAGCGGCAGGTGGTACATGCCTCAGTACATTGAGGGAAATGCGCTCGGTTCGGTTATGCCGATGGGATCTGTCACACACATTGCTGGTTGGAGTCCGTCCGATTATTTTCTCGTCAACTACGATAATGACATATACCACGTCAACGGAGTGGACACGAAGAAGGTCTACGCTCCCGAGATGTCATACCGGCTGAAAACAGCGGCGGCGGATGCCGGCGGCACTTCGGTCTGTGTGGTTGGAACAAGAACGTCTCCTGAACATCAGACTGTCGTCTTCATGGGGCGGCGCTGATGCCGTGGGTGAACATGGGAGGGTGGCGGGCGCTCCCGAAACCCCACGCTTACGCGTGGGGCTACCGTTTTCCCTGGTGTCTTTCCCGATCCTCTCCTCCCCTCAGCGTTCCGAAAAATCCGCGCAGCAATCCGGTCGATTTGTCATCCAGCACGCCCGGGATGACATGCACGACGTGATTCAGGCGCTTGTCCTCGACGATGTTGCGGAGCGTGCCGCAGGCGCCGGCCTTGGCGTCGTAGGCACCGAAGACGAGGACGGGGATGCGGGCGAGGACGATGGCGCCGGCGCACATGGCGCAGGGCTCGAGGGTAACGTAAAGCGTGCATCCCTCCAGGCGCTTGTCCCCCAGCGCGTTCGCGGCCGCGGTGATGGCGATGATCTCCGCGTGCGCGGTGGGATCGCGGAGCTGTTCGTTCTGATTGTATCCCTTGCCGATGACGCGGCCGTCCTTCACCACCACGGCACCGACCGGAACTTCACCCTCCTCGAAGGCGCGTTCGGCCAGGCGCAGCGCCTGCTCCATCCACCGCTCATGCGCGGTCTGCATCAATGGTTCGTCATCCATCATGACAAAAGGGCATCAGGTAATGATCATTCCGGCAGCGGGATGTGCGATCACCGCGCCACCATGGAGGCGAGCACGGACTGCTGCACTTCGAAGAGCCGGCGGTTTTCGGCGGGGGTGACGGAGACGGAGGCCGGATACATCACGCACTCCATGAATCCCGATCCGCTGTCGAAAACGACGACGCGGATGACCGGCTCGGCCGATCCCGCGCGGTACTCGTATCCCGCGCAGATGCGGTCGCCGACCTTGAACAGCTCCACCGGCTGCACGACGGCGATGCTGTCCTCGGCGTTGCGCTCCTTCAGGCTCAGGCTCACCTTCGCCACGGATTCCATCCCCTCCTTCCTCAGCGTTTCGTACAGGGCCGGATCCATCTGCAGGGGCGTGAAGGATATCGACGCGGCGTAATCCTCCCGCACCAGCCAGAGCAGGATGGACGGCGCGTTTTTCGGGTCGGAGGTTTTCCGCCAGCCTTCGGGACGCAGCACGCGCAGACGGCCGTCCTGCGAGGACACGTAGTCGCGCGTCAGCTCCGCCGCCGCGGCGTAGCGGTACTTCGGGAATTCCCGCTTCTCCGGCGCGGCCGCCTTCTCCGCCCCGCCACAGGCCGCGATCCCGATAGCCATGACCAGGATGGACACCCGGAGTCCAGTGGCAAAGCGACCTTTGCACGCTGGCCGTTGCACTGCACCGAGGTCTGCGGCAAAGCGACCTTTGCACTTTGCACTTTGCACTTGTTGTCCCTCGATACGGCCTCGCCTATGGCGAGTCCTACTCGGGATGACGGACTTGTGCACTTCACCCTTTGCACTTTGCGCTTCAGCATTTCCCGCAGCAATCAACATGCCGTCTCCTGTCCGCATCTCAGTGTCCGCTGTACAGTGGATAGTTCTTCTCCCCCGCCTCGATGCGGATGGGCAGGGCGTTTTCGGCCGGCGGAATCGGACAGTCGTAGCGCTCGTTGTACGCGCAGTAGGGATTGTACGCGTAATTGAAATCGAGGAACACGCTGTCGGCGCGGACATCCTCGATGTCGATGTAGCGTCCGCCGCCGTACGTCGCGTCGCCGCTCGTCGCGTCGGTGAAGGGGATGAACCAGTAGTTGCCGTCCGTGGTGTCCTCCGGTGCGTACACCTGCAGCCGGTGCGTCTCGCCATCCACCTCGAACGGCAGCGCCCCGATGTGCAGCATTTGCCGGGGACGATCCTGCGAGGTGGCGATGGTCATTTCCGCGGGCTCGTCAAGCGGCTCGAGCGCGGTGTAAAAGACGAAATCTTTGCTCACCGGATAGTAGGCGAGTCCTTTGAACATCTCCATGTCGGATGCGCGGATGGGCGTGCTCCCGCTCGTGAGCAGGTAGCGGTCCTTTTCGAGGCGGTCCTTGCGCACCTCCATCGTGTACACGTCTGAGGTGTCGACGTCGGACTGCGCGTCGGATTTCTCCTCGGGACTCCCGCAGGCGGTGAGCAGAAAAACGGTTGTGAGGACGAGGCAAGAAAAAACCGCGAGTGAGCGCTCACGGTTTCCGGAATGTCGAAGTGTGTGCATGCGTCTTACTGGGATCGTGAGAATTTCGGTTCCTCGAGCACCAGCCGCAGCGAAATGCGATGCGAGGCATCCTTGAATTCGCTGAACAGATCGTTCTGGCCGAAGGCGTAATCAAGATACAATTTCGGGAGGTGAATTCCCGCACCGAAGGTCAGGTACTGCTTCTTCTCGTGATCCTCGTCGAAGTACAGCTCGGAGAGGCCGCCGCGCAGGGCGAAGACATCCTTGAAGCGGTACTCGAGGCCGAAGCGGGGATTGACGCTCACGGGACCCAGGTTCAGGGTGGATGCGAATTCGCGGCCTTCGCCCATCATTTCGAGGTCGAGGGCGGGCAGGATGGTGCCGCCCAGCGCTTCGATGGCGTACGCCGCGCCGATTTTCACGGTGGGGGAGACCAGCTCGTTGCGTCCCGTACTCCACGCCATGAGCGTGGTGGTGGCGTCCTGCACCGTGGCGCCGAGCGTGAGCGCGTCGGTGGCGCGGTACATCGCGCCGATGTCGAAGCCGACGCCGGTAGCGTTTTCGATGGAGTAGTCGCGGTGCAGCAGTTTGAGATTCACGCCCAGCGAGAGGCGGTCGCTGGAGCGGAAGGCATAGGTGAGATATGCCACCCAGTCCGCCGTGCTGAACGACGTCACGCGGTTCGGATCAAGCCGCTCGTTGGGATCCAGCTGTCCGTTGCCGTTGAGATCGATGAGCGCGCTGCGCGTATCGGGGATGTCATCCACGCCCGAGCGCGTCACCGAGAGGGCGAGCGTGTACTTGGGACCGAAGGGCCAGGCCACGCCGCCGTAATTGTAGGAGAGCAGTCCGCCGAAGCGCTGCTCATGCATCAGTCCGATCTCGGGATAATCCATGCGCATCAGTCCGGCCGGATTCCAGTAGGCCGCCGTGAGGTCCGACGCGGCCGCCACATGCGCGCCGCCCATCGCCAGCGCCCGGCTGCCGAAGCCCGTGGCCATGAACTCGCCGCCATACTTGGCGACCTCCGTCTGTGCGGAGAGCGGGACAGTCAGGAAGGCGGTCAACAGCAGCGTCAGGAGTGGAATTCGGGTGCGCATGGGCCTGTTCCGGGTTGAGATTAATGGGGAATATGGGGATTGGAGGGGAGGGAAGCAAGTCAATTGGAACCACAGATTGCACTGATTACACGGATGGTTCTTTTCGCGGCGTGATCTCAAAGACTCGAGCGTTGACGAAGACGCACGTCCGGATTTGCTGGTGCGTCCAGGAAGAGCCCCCGAAAAAGCTGTCTGTGTAATCCATGTAATCTGTGGTTCCATTCGTATTTTACTCCATGCGGAATACATTCTCTCTCCCCCGGTACTTCCTCATCATGCTCCTCTGCTACGCAGTCTGGGTGCCCCTCTATTATCTGTCGGGATGGATCGCCTCGCTGCGGGGCGCGGCGTTTGATCCGGCGCTGGGCGTGGACGAGCTGTTTCCCTTCGTGCCGGAGACGGTGTTCGTGTACCTGCTGGCGTATGTCGTGGTGCTGGGAGTCTTTTTCGTCCGGCGCTCGCCGGCCTTCCTCAACCGCGCCTATCTCGCCTTCATCACCATGAATCTCACGGCCTTCGCGCTGTTCGTCATTGTTCCCGCGCAGGGACCCGACCGCCTCGCCATCTCCGGAGACGGAGACATGATGATTTCCATCCTCCATGCCATGGATTCCCGCTGGAACGCCTTTCCCAGCCTCCACGTCGCCAATCCCTGGCTCATCGCGTTGCTCGCCGTGCGCGAACGCCGCTTCGCTCCCGTCAGCATCGTCCTCCTCCTCATCGCCGCCGGCATCTCCGTCTCGACCCTCCTCGTGCGCCAGCACTACCTCCTCGACGTCGCGGGGGGATTCGTCCTCGCCGTGGTGACGTTTGCCGTATTTGACAGATTGAGGATCTCGGAGGACGCGTGGCTTGGGCGTCGGAAGGAAATGTGAAGGTTACCGTTGAAAGCGGTAGCCCCACGCGTGAGCGTGGGGTCTCGGGAGGACGGCCTACAAACCACTCTGCGTCCTCCCTTCCCCTCCTTTTTACCCGGGTAAAACCCCAATATTACCCGGGTAAAATTGAATATTACCCGGGTAAAACCCTATTTTTTCCCGTAACGGATGCTTTCCTCCTTCACCTTCAGCACCTTGCTGAGGCGCTTTGCCATGGCGGCGGAGTAGCTGCGCTTGCCGCGCTCGTAGTCGCTGACCATGTTCTGCCGGATGCCGAGGGCTTGGGCCAGCTCGGACTGTGTCATCCCGGCTTTCAGCCGCGCACCTGCCAGCAGATTACCGATGCGGTTCTTTTCCATCTCCCGCCAGAACTCCGTGCTTTCAATGGGGACATATTCGTCATCCTCATCCCCTGCGAGAATCTCCACGTCGTACTTCCCCCGAATCCATTCCAGCAATTCCGCCGCGCCCTCGCCCTGGAGGGAGATTTCAGTACGGGGCGTCTTCACGAGAACCAGCATAATATACCTCTATCACGATTTCATTTTTCCGACACGACCAGCAGGCCACATACCGATAATTCAGATGACAATGATATCGGTCGCCACCGAGCGGGGAGAAGTTCTTCCAGCTCTTTTGAATTGGTCCGTGCGTCTGAAGATCCGTGACCAGCAAGTAGAAGAGCTGCTGGACATCGGGTGGAAGCCTGAGCAGCCGCCGGGCAACCTTTTTCCTGACACGAACATCGTATCGCATGGTAATAAAATAACCACGCTATAACTGACAGGCAAGTATGATCATTCCTGTTGCCCGGTGAGAATAATGATTCCATCAACTCTCCCCGAGAGGGCGCGGGCGGGGGAAGTTTGGACGCGACGCCAACCCGGGACTTCGTCCCGGGCTGTGACCTATCGCCCCTTCAGGGCGAATACGGAGCAATGCAGCCCCACACCCGCAACCCCACGCTCACGCGTGGGGCTACCACTTCTCCAAAAACAAACGCCCCCATGTTTCCATGAGGGCGTCCTGAAAAACAGAGACTCGACGTTCTCCTTTACTCGATCGGCGCCTTGATGGGAATGAACATCGTGTCGCCTTCCTGGGTCTTGACGCGGAGAAGGACGGACTCGTCATCGTTGAGGGATTTCACAAAGTCGTTGAAATCCCCGACGCTGCCAATCTCGATGCGCTCACCCTTGCGGATGGCTTCGAACACGACGAGGCCGCTGCGGAGTCCGGCCTCCCAGGCCTGGCTGTTGCGGCGGATGTCGGAGATGTAAACACCGGACTGCACCTCGAAACTGCTGCGCTGCTGACGGGTGAGCGGGCTGACGGTGAAACCGGCATCCTCGTATTTCACCGGCTCGCGCAGTTCTTCTTTCTCCTCGGCGGGTTCGTCCTCCTCGACGGCGGCGACCTCCTCACCGTCGCGGCCCTTCAGGGTCACGCTCTTGGTGATGTATTTCCCATCCCGCCAGATCTTGAGATTGACGGATTCGCCGGGGTGCTTCATGCCGACGCGGGCCTGCAGCTGGTTGGCGCTCTCGACGGATTTGTCGTCCACCGCGACGATGGCGTCGCCCACACGCAGTCCGGCCGCCTCACCGGCACCGTCCTCAACGAGACTCTCGACGAGCACGCCTTTATACACGTCCATGCCGAGCGCCTCGGCTTTCTTGGCGTCGATGTCGGTGATGCGCACGCCGATGTAGCCGCGCACGAATTTGCCTTCGCGGATGAGGGCGTTGGCGACGACTTTCGCGAGGTTGATGGGCACGGCGAAGCCGAGATAGGTGCCCTGCTGACTGCCGGCGATGGCGGTGTTGACGCCGATCACCTGTCCCTGCAGGTTCACCAGCGCGCCGCCGCTGTTGCCGGGATTGATGGCGGCGTCGGTCTGGATGAAGTTCTCGATGCCGAAGCCGCCGCGGTCGCGCATGATGCCGATGTTGCGGCTGATGGCCGAGACGATGCCTGCGGTGACGGTGGATGTGAGTCCGAGGGGATTCCCGACGGCCATCACCCACTCGCCGATGCGGATTTCGTCGGAGTTGCCGAGCGACGCGGCCGAAAGATTTTCGGCGTCGATCTTGATGACGGCGATGTCGGTGTTCTCATCCTCGCCGATGACGCGCGCGTCGAATTCACGGTTGTCATACAGCGTCACGGTGATGCCGTCTTCAATGGCATTCTCGATGACGTGCCGGTTGGTCATGATGTAGCCGTCCGCGGTGAGGATGATGCCCGAGCCGGTGCCCGTGCTGTAGCGCTCATCCTGCTCATCCTGCTCCCGATCCGGCCGCTGGAAGGGCCAGAAGAACTGATGCGGATTGCGCGCGCGCGTCTTCACCGCGATGTAGACGACCTGCGGCGTGACGAGTTCGCTGACCTGGTGGAATGTTTCGTTCAGTGATGCGGCGTCGGCCGACGGCGTGAAGGGGACGTCGCTGCGGAATTCCGTGTTGGTGTCGGCGAAGGACAAGCTTGCGCCGCTGAAGCTGCTGACCAGCACGGCTCCGAAGACGATGCCCGCGCTGACGAGCGTGATCGCCACGAGAACTGCACGTTTTGACATGATTCGTACCTCCTGTTCAGAGTACCGTAAATATTGCGTATGTCATTTACTCGCAAAGCGGGTAATACGGTAACAACAAATCCGTCATAAAAATGCCGTTGGTGAAACAGGACCCAAGGATAAAATATGCAACACGCTAGCGAAAAATGTCAAGCATGGGCACGGATTTGACCGCCCGCATGTCGGGGATGTGCGATTTCAGATGCCGCTCGAGCACCTGTAGAGACTCGCCCGCCGCCCGCGGCGACAGCGCGAGCGTGTGCACGTCCGCGGCCGCGTGCCGGTCGAGCCAGGCCAGGGCGCGGACGGTCTCGACGGCGGTTTCCATGCTGTCGGGCGCCGGGGGACAACCGGCGCAGGTGAATCCGCCGCCGGTGAGCGAGAAGGATGCGCTGTCCTGCAGCGCGCTCTTCTCCTCGAATGCCGTGCGGCAGCGCGCGCAGTGCTGCGTGTCGATGCCGATGCCCATCGCGCCGCTCAACCGCAGCAGGTAGTGCAGCAGCACGTTCGCGGGACGCGCGCGTTCGGCGTCGAGCGCCTCGAGCGTCCCGCGCAGGATGTCGTAGAGTTCCTCGTGCGCCTCCTCGCCGTGCACGGTGGCGTAGAGGAATTCCAGCACGGCGAAGCCGTACATCAGCCGGTCGGGCGAGTCGATCACGCGGCGGTACTGCTGCACGAGATCCGCCTGCGTCATCAGCTGCAGCTCGCGCTGCTCCTTTTTATACATGACCGTGTCGCTGCGGCTCATCAGGTCGAGCGCGGCGCCGAACTTCGGCTTCCTGCCGCGCGCGCCTTTGACGATGACGCTCATCCGCCCGAACTCGCGGGTGTACAGCGTGAGGATGCGGCTGGTTTCCCCGTATTTCATGCTGCGGAGGACGATGGCTTCGGTTTTGACAATCATGGCGCCATCCTTCTCCTACGGAAGCGCGGCGGCGAGAGTTTCGCCGAAGGGCGGGGCACAAATTCCTCCCTCGGTGATGATGCCGGTGATGAGGCCGGCGGGAGTGACGTCGAAGGCCGGCGTGTATGTCGAAGTGCCTTCAGGGGCGGTGGGGATGTCGCCCCAGCGGGTGAGCTCGGCGGATGCGCGCTCCTCGATCGGGATGGCGTCTCCGTTCGGGAGTGCCAGGTCGACGGTGGAGAGCGGGGCGGCGATGTAAAATGGAATGCCGTGGTGATGCGCCGCGACGGCGAGTCCGTAGGTGCCGATCTTGTTTGCGCTGTCGCCGTTGGCGGCGATGCGGTCGGCGCCCGTGATCACCGCGCCGATGCCGCCCTGCCGCATGCGCATCGCGGCGGTGCTGTCGGTCATCAGGGTGGATGGGATGCCCGCGCGCTGCAGCTCCCACATCGTGAGCCGCGCCCCCTGCAGGAGCGGACGTGTCTCGTCGGCATACACGTGAATGCCTTTCCCCTGCCGGTGGGCCTCGAGAAGGACGCTGAAGGCCGTGCCGTCGCCGCCGGTGGCCAGCGCGCCGGTGTTGCAGTGCGTGATGATGCTCGTGTTCGAAGGGATGATCTCCGCGCCGTGCCGACCGATGGCGGCGCAGCGGCGGGCATCGTCCTCGTGAATCGCGCGGGCTTCGCGCTCGAGTTCCCGGGAGATATCAGCCGCATCGTGTTCGCGGATGACCGTGCGCATGCGCTCCAGCGCCCAGAAGAGGTTGACGGCCGTGGGACGCGTGGACGCGAATTCCTCGCACACCGCCAGCATACGCTCGCGGCAGGAAGAATCACCGCTGTCGGTCCCCGATGCGCCGGCGCAGATCTCCCGGGCCGCGAGGACGGCCCCGTACGCTGCAGCGATGCCGATCAGCGGCGCCCCGCGCACGCGCAGCGATCGGATGGCCTCGAGTATGTCGCGGTAGTCCGCGGTCGCGACCACGCGTTCCTCGGCCGGGAGGCGCGTCTGGTCGAGGAAGCGGAGTCCGTCGCCTGTCAGGCGGATGATGTCGGGGGTGGATGAAGTCATGGGTGTCGTCGACGCACTTCGTGAGTGTGATGTGGTAGCCCCACGCGTAAGCGTGGGGATGGGGGTCGGATTCGCGCGTGTCCACACGCTCACGCGTGTGGATAGCGCATGGGTGTCGCCCGCCGTCGAGCGGCGGGCTCGGTGGTTTGTCGGCCTCGCGTGTCCACACGCTCACGCGTGTGGATACCGCACCTTGCCGGACTCGCGCGAAGCCCCACACGTGTGTCTAGCGCACCTCGTGAGTGGGATGCGGTAACCCCACGCGTGTGGCTGGCGCACGCTGTCAGCCGTGAGCGGTAACCCCACGCGTAAGCGTGGGGATGGGGGTCCGAACGTTCAGAACGTACTGAGCGTCCGGAATATCCCGAACCTCTCGGCTATCTGCTCTTCGCTCAGCTCGCGGATGCCCTCGATGCTGAACTCCTCGACGCAGAACGAGGCGAGCACGCTGCCGTACACGACGGCCTTGCGCATGTTCGCCACCGAGACGTCGCCCGTGCGCTCGAGCCAGCCGATGAATCCGCCGGCGAAGGTGTCGCCCGCGCCGGTGGGATCCTTGAAGCCACCGAGCGGAAAGGCCGGAGCGATGAACGTGGTATCCTTCGAAAGCAGCACCGCGCCGTGCTCGCCTTTCTTGATGACGATCACCGAGGGACCCATACGCAGCATCTTTTTCCCGGCGTTGAAAATATTCCGCTCGCCGGTGAGCATGCGCGCCTCCTCGTCGTTGAGCACGAGCACGTTGACGCGCTTGAGCACCTGCTTCAATTCCTTCAGGCTGATGTCGATCCACAGGTTCATCGTGTCGCAGACGACAAGCTTGGGCTCCTCCACCTGGTCGAGCACTTCGAGCTGCAGGGATGGATGGATGTTGCCGAGCAGCACGAATTCGCTCTTTTTCCATTCGTCCGGGATGACGGGGTGGAAGTGCTCGAACACGCCGAGCACGGTGTACAGCGTGTCGCGCGTGTTCATGTCCTCGTGATAGCGTCCACCCCAGCTGAACGTCTTTCCTCCCTCCACGCGCTCGAGTCCGAGCGTGTCGATATTGCGCGAGGCGAAATAGTCGACATGCGCCTGCGGGAAATCCTCGCCCACGATGCCGACCATGCGGATGTTCTCGGTCAGGTAGCTGGCGGCGATGGAACAGAAGGTGGCCGAGCCGCCGAGGGCCTGGTCCATTTTGCCGAAGGGGGTTTCGAGGTAATCGAGTGCGACGGATCCGACGATGAGTACGCTCATGAACAAACTCCTTGTTGCACGGAATGCCGCGTCAGTCGCGCGGGGTGACGGTGATGGAAAGGGACTTGGCCTCCTCGAGCACGCGGAGCATTGCGTCGTGGATGTGTCCGTTGCTGCCGAGGAAGGGGAGGCCGTAAATGTCATGCGGCGCGCCGGAGAAATCGGTCACGCGTCCGCCGGCCTCCTCGACCAGCAGGTGTCCGGCGGCCTTGTCCCACGGCTGCAGGGAAACTTCCCAGAAGCCGTCGAGGCGTCCGGCGGCGACGTACGCGCAGTCCAGCGCCGCGCTGCCCAGGCGCCGGATGGCCTGCGCCTCTTTCAGGAACGCGATGAAGCGCTCGTAGCAGAAATCCGGGTTCTCGCGGATGTTGTACGGGAAGCCGGTGACGAGCATGGACTCTTCGATGTTCGCCGTATCCGACACATGGATGCGTTCGCCGTTGAGGAAGGCGCCCTTGCCGCGTTCGGCGGTGAACATCTCGTCGCGCGTGGGATCGTAGATCACGCCGAGCAGGAGGTTGCCCTCGTGTTCGAGTCCGATCGACACGCTGAAAATCGGGAAGGCATGCGTGAAGTTCGTCGTGCCGTCCAGCGGATCGATCACCCACTTGTACGGCGTCGACCCCTTGCGCTCGCCGCCCTCCTCGCCGAGGATGCCGTGATCCGGGAACGCCTCGAGCAGAATCTCCACGATGCGTTTCTCGGAATTCATGTCCGCCTCGGTGACGAGGTTGAACTGCTGGTCGTTCTTTATACGGATATGCCGCAGGTCGCCGTAGTGATGCATCAAAATGTCGCCGGCTTCCCTCGCGGTGCGGATTGCAGTATCGAGCATATGGGATTCTCTTGTATTCATTAATCAACTAAGATAAGGAGGATCGGGGGAATATCGGAATGTGCTAGCCACACGCGTGAGCGTGTGGTTGCGCGGCGGCGTCCCCCCCACGCTTACGCGTGGGGCTTCTCCTGTACTCTTTCCCCCCGATTCATTATTTTACGGGCAATCGAAGCGCTATTCATCGACTGATCAGAAGAGGTAACGTCTTATGAAGATTGGGGTATTGACGGGCGGCGGCGACTGTCCCGGCTTGAATCCTGTTATCCGCGCCGTCGTGCGCGCGTCACTGAAACTCGGACACGAATGCATCGGCCTCCGGCACGGCTGGAAGGGCGCGATGGAGAATATCACCATGCCGCTGGACCGCGACGCGGTGAGCGGGATCCTGCCGCGCGGCGGCACGATTCTCGGGACGTCACGTACGAATCCCTACAAGGTGGAAGGCGGCGAGCAGAAGGTGCTCGAAACACTGGAGGCGAACGGCATCGAGGCGCTGATTCCCATCGGCGGCGAGGATACGCTCGGCGTAGCCGTGAAGCTGCACAAGGAGGGCGTGAAGGTGGTCGGCGTGCCGAAGACGATCGACAACGATCTGCCGGGAACGGATTTCACCTTCGGCTTCGATACCGCGATCAACGTGGCGATGGAGTCCATCGACCGCATCCACACCACGGCCGATTCCCACAGCCGCGTGCTGGTGGTGGAGGTGATGGGACGCCACGCGGGCTGGATCGCCTGGTACGCGGGCGTCGCGGGCGGAGGGGATGTCATCCTCGTGCCCGAACATCCGTTCAGCGTCGAGGAGGTCTGCGAACGCGTCAAGCGCCGCCACGACACCGGGAAGAATTTCAGCATCGTCGTGGTATCCGAAGGCGCGAAGGTGGCCACGAACGAGGAACGGGATGAAGACGGCAGCTATGTGCTCTCGAGCATGAAGAAGGATGCCTTCGGACATGTCATGCTCGGCGGCGTCGCGAAGGTGCTGGCCGAGGAGATCGAAGACCGTCTCGGCTTCGAGACGCGGCACACGGTGCTCGGACACATCCAGCGCGGCGGTACGCCCACGGCGTTCGATCGCGTGCTCGGCACGCGCTACGGCGTGCGCGCGGCGGAGCTGGTGCACGAGGGACGATTCGGCCGCATGGTCGCCCTGCAGGGCAACAAGGTTGTCGACATCGACATCGCGCAGATTTCGGACAAGATCAAGGAACTCGATCCGGATCTCTACAAGGTCGCGGAATATTTCGCGGATTAGGGTGACGCGCACACACATTCAGAAAGGAACACTGACACGCATATGATCAACGCACTGCAGACATTGCGCGACCGGCTCGCGGAGCTGGAAGGAACGATCGACACGGGTCCCTACCGGGTGCCGTCGCTCTGGGTGAATCCCGTCATGACCGAGGGCGACCGCGTCGTCGAAGTCAAGCCGGTGAATTTCTTCCGCGCGGCCATCGAGGGCATCATCGAGATGGAAGGCGAGGAGCCGGAGATGGAGGCGTCGACGGGGGACTGGACGAAGGACGCCGTCGTCTACAACATCTTCACGCGCCTGACGGCGGCGTGGGATCATGACGGCAACGGCACGGTTGCGCTCGACGACCTCGCCGGCGGCTTCCGCGAGACCGGCACCTTTCTGAAATGCATCACCATCCTGCCCTACCTGAAGAAGATGGGCGTGAACACGATCCACCTGCTTCCCGTCACCGCCATCGGCAACGACGGCAACAAGGGATCGCTCGGATCCCCGTACGCCATCCGCAATCCCTACAAGCTCGACGAGCGCCTCGGCGAACCCTTTCACGAGCTGGGCGTGGAAGCCGAGTACACGGCCTTCGTCGAGGCCGCGCATCACCTCGGCATGCGCGTGGTGATGGAGTTCGTCTTCCGCACGGCCGCGAAGGACTGCGACTGGGTGCTTGATCATCCCAACTGGTTCTACTGGATCGATGCCGGCGTGCCCGACCGCAGCGCGGAACACCCCGACGGCTACGGCAATCCCATCTTTTCCGACGAGGAGCTGCAGGTGATCAACCAGCGCGTGCGGCGCAACGATCACGCAAGCCTCCCGCCGCCGGGCATGGCCTACCGCAATCTCTTCCGCGACATGCCGCTGGAGATCGTGCAGGAGGGCGACCGTTTCATCGGACTGATGGAGGACGGCAGCCGCGTGCGCATCCCCGGCGCCTTCGCCGACTGGCCGCCCGACGACGTGCAGCCGCCGTGGAACGACGTGACCTACCTGAAGCTCTTCGACCATCCGAGCTTCAATTATATCGCGTACAACACCATCCGCATCTACGACTCGCGCCTCACGGAGGTGGAGCATGAGAACCGCGGACTGTGGAACACCATCATCAACATCATCCCGCACTATCAGAAGAATTTCGGGATCGACGGCGTGATGATCGACATGGGACACGCGCTGCCGCGCCGGCTCAAGCAGAGCATTGTCGACCGCGCGCGCAAGGTGGATCCGGACTTCGCCTTCTGGGAGGAAAACTTCGCCATCTCCATCCGCAGCCGGCAGGAGGGCTACAACGCCACGGTCGGCTACCTGTGGACCGACGAGCATGACCGGGACAAGCTGCGTGAATTCCTGAAAATGCTGGAGTCGCAGGATGTGCCGGTGCCGTTTTTCTCCACGCCCGAGACACACAACACGCCGCGTGCCGCGCAGCGCGAGGGCGGGATGAATTTCTCGCGCATGACCGCCGTGGTCAACGCCTTCCTGCCCGGCGTGCTCTTCCTGCACCAGGGATACGAACTGGGCGAGACCTTCCCGGTGAATACGGGACTCGGATTCACGACCGAGGAGATCGAAAACCTTCCGTCGCACACGCTGCCGCTGTTCAGCGAGTCCGCTCTCTGCTGGGACAATGAGGAGGAGATGAGCACACTCGTCGCGCGTGTGGCCATGATCCGGAAGCAGTGGCATGATATCGTCGTCAATCCCTCAAGCGACACCATGAAAGTGTTCGAGACCACCGATCCGCGCATGATCTGTTACGTGCGGCAATCGCCCGACGGCGAGCGCGCCATGGCCGTCATCGCCAACACCGACTGCGTCAACGCCGCGGAAGCGGGTGTGTGGCTGGACTCCGAATACGACATCCTCACCGACGAAATCAGCGGCGCCGAAGTAGGCAAGAACGACCAGGACGCCTTTGCGCTGAAGCTGGAACCGGGACAGGGGATGGTCTTTGAACTCCGCACGCCGAAGAAGCTGGAGATCGAGGAGTTCGAGCCGTAGACGGCATTCGGATAATCGTCTCTTTGAGAACTGCCGCGAGAAACGCCGTTCGTGGTTTCCAGAATGATCTGGGCCGAGGATGACCGTGCACGATCTCTCCGGACGCGTGGTTGGGCGTCTGTTCGAGGGCGAACTCGGTCCGGAAGGACGACATGTGACATGGTCCACCGGCGCGCTCGCTCCCGGGATGTATGTGCTCCAGCTGAAGTCGAGTGCGGGCGTGTGCAGGAGAAAGGTGGTGGTGGAGTGAGGCGTGAAGGGGTGAAGAGGTGAAGAGGTGAAGGGGTGAAGGGGTGAAGAAGAGCGTGCATTGCATACAATCAGCATGAGACTGCATGCAATACCCGGACGGGTATAATGCATCTGTCGGATTCGATGTTGCATTCTATCGGGTATAATTTCGGGTATGGCTATTGACATTATACCCGAAAGGATATATAATTGCGGGAGAATATCCCTGGATGGAATGATGACGCTAAGTGAATTTGTGAAACGTGAGCGGAAGAAACTGGGACTGACGCAGATGGAGGCTGCCCGGAAGGCGGGTGTTGGACTCCGTTTCATCCGCGACCTCGAGCAGGGGAAGACGACGCTGCGAATGGACAAGGTCAATCAGCTGCTTGAACTGTTCGGGTCGGAACTCGGTCCGATGCCCCTCAGGAGGAAGTGAGGTCATGCGCAGCGGCCTGGTATACATGCATGACAGACTCGCGGGCAGGATCGTCGAAGATGAGACGGGATTTCATTTCCGCTACGATGATGCATATCTCGGGGGTCAGGACTCGCAGCCGGTCAGTCTCACCCTGCCGCTGCAGGAGGAGGAGTTCACATCGCCCACGATGTTCCCGTTCTTCGACGGACTCATCCCGGAAGGATGGATGCTCGACATCGCCCGTGAACACTGGAAGCTCGATCCGCGTGATCGCATGGGGCTCCTGCTCGCCTGTTGCGAGGATTGCATCGGGGCGGTCAGTATCCTTCCCGCGCCACCGGCGGAAGATGAGGAGGCAGGCAATGGATAAATGCCTTCTCTGTTACCGGTCGCTTGGCGAGGAGAACGGCGAGATGCACCAGCGCTGCATTCGCGACTTCTTCCTCACGGATATGGATGCCCGTATGCCATTCTCTCTTTCTGACATCGATGCGATGGCGAAGGAACATGTCCTCGCTCACATCACTGTCCCGGGAGTGCAGAAAAAGCTCTCACTCCATCTCCAGAAGGAGCGCGGACGCGCACGCCGGCTGACCGTTGTCGGTTACCGCGCGGCGTATATCCTCAAACCTCCGTCGGATGTTTATCCCGAACTCCCGGAACTTGAGGATGCAACCATGCACATGGCGGAAGCTTGTGGGATTCATGTTGTGCCGCACGGACTGATCCGTTTCCAATCCGGCGAGCGCGCGTACATCACACGGCGAGTGGACCGCACACGCACCGGTGCGAAAGTGCACATGGAGGATCTCTGCCAGGTTGGGGGACGACTGACCGAGCACAAATACCGGGGCTCAGTTGAGCAGGCCGGAAAAATGATCTGGCGATACAGTGCCGCGCCCGGACTCGATCGCATCAACTTCTTTGAACTGCTGATCTTCTGCTTTCTCACCGGCAACGCCGACATGCATCTGAAGAATTTCTCCCTGCTTCACACGGAAGAGGGTCCCCGCCTTGCGCCCGCGTACGACCTCCTGCCGACGAAGCTGCTGCTGCCCGAAGATGAGGAAAAAAGTGCTCTCACCGTCGACGGAAGGAAGAAAAATCTCACGCGTGCTGCATACCTGCGCGCAGCGGAGACGCTCGATATCCCGTCCGCTGCGGCGGAGAAGGCGATCGACTCAGTTCTGGATGCTATGCCCGCAGCCATCGAGACGCTGCGTTCGAGTATTGTGAGCGGCGAGTTCGTCGCCCGGTACGAGGTCCTGATCGCTGAGCGAATGGATCAGATGAGAACCTGATGCCTTTATGGAACTCACTGCTGTAACAAAGGCCACGAACGGGAAGCGCCTCTTCGTGCGTCAGTTCGTACGGATGTGAGTATTGAAAATGATGTTCTATTCCATTTTTCTGCGCACAGAGCGGCTCTGCGAATTGAGCAGGGTCAGTTGCCTTTACGAGAATTGTCTTCGCCCGCGTTTTTTTCATCCCCGCCCTCACCGAGCTTGTAAAAGCGCGTAGTGGGGTATGCGAGATCGATGTTCGGCTCTTTCGCGAAGGCGCGGAGGATTTCTTCCCAGAGCACTTCCTGGCGTCCCCGGCGGCGGCGGGGCATGACGAGATACCGCAGGGTGAGCATGACGCCGCTGTCTTTCACCGAGGTGTACACTTTCGGGGAGAGGGTGGTGTAGTATATCATGAACTTCTTGCTCGCCTCGCGTATGCCCTCCTGTGCATGCTCGCTCATGATTTCAGTGTGCTTCTCGACGATCTCCGTGAGTATCTCCTTCGCGCGTTCCCAGTCGCTTTCGAAGGTGATGAGCACGGCGAGTTCATCCCAGATGAACTGGAATCCCTTTGTATAATTGATCTGCGGTTCGGTAAAGACTTTCCCGTTCGGGATGTGGATGACGCGGCCGGTGCTCTGGTCGGCGTCCACCCAGTTGCCGATCTCGAGGATGCTGAACTGGAAGAGGCGGATGTCGATGATGTCGCCCGCGTGCGCGCCGATCTGCACGCGGTCGCCGACTTCGAGGGGACGACGCCAGAGGATGAACGCCCAGCCGGCGATGTCGGTGAGCACGTCTTTCAAGGCGATGGCGAGTCCGGCGGACACCAGTCCGAGAAACGTCGCCAGCGACTGGATGCCCTCGAACCAGATGCGTCCGATGACGAGTATGCCGAGCGCAACACTGACATAGGTGGAGGTCTTCTGCCACTGGTAGCGCGTGCGCACGTCGGATGTGCGCCTGCGCACGACCTTCAGCACGACGTAGCGTGCCATCCAGAGAATGAAGATGACTATCAGCGACTTGAGCAGATTCTCCTGTACCTGTGGCGGGATGCCGATGCTTTCTTCAAGCCAGGTGACGACGGTATCAAGTGCGCTGAAGGCGGTGATCATGAAGCGGTGGTCATTCAGTGGAGGTGGTTTTCAACCAATATAGCGTAAACCGGACGGATATGCATGTTTGTTAAGGGCCATTAGCCGTTGGCCGTTAGCCGTTGTCTCCCCACGCTTACGCGTGGGGTTACCGCATGCCATGAATGGGTTGCGCTAACCTCACGCTTACGCGTGGGATTACCGCATGCCATGAATGGGTTGCGCTAACCTCACGCTTACGCGTGGGGTTACCGCATGCCATGAATTGAAGGCGCTAGCCACACGCGTGAGCGTGTGGTCGCACGCGCAGACGCTATCCCCATCCCCCAGCGCGCCGCTCGACGGCGCGCGATACCGGCGCGCTAGCCCCACCCGTGAGGGTGGGGTTGGCGAATCACCTCCCGAGGCCCAGCGAATCCGCGATAGTCTGCCAGTCGAGCGCGCCGACGCCGCCGTCGTTGTGCACGGCGAAGAGGGCGCCGGCGGAAAACGGACCGAACGCACGCTGTGTGAGGGCGATGCCGTCGGTGTTCGCGATCACCGCGGGCTTGAACGAGGCCACGTGCTGGAGTGTGCGGCGGTCGAAAATCACGAAGGTGTTGTCTCCTTCGTCCTGGTCGGTGGTGATCCACCAGCCCTCGCCGTCCGGCAGCGTGTAGAGCACGATGCCCTCGGGCTGATAGCGGAATATGCCATCCCCCATGATGCGTCCCGTGAAGCGGCCGTCGAGATCGTACACCTTGATGTCGTTGAAGCGCGCATCCTCCTCGGCGAGGAGCAGGCGGTTGTGCACGGTGTCGACGGCGATGGATTCCACCACGCGCAGGCGTCCCGCGCCGTCGACAGCGCCGAAGCGTTTCAGCAGCGCGCCGCGCGCCCGTCCATCCGACACATCCATGGAAAACATCTTCACCCGTTCGCCGAGCAGGGAATCCGGCGGCACCTGCTCGTCGGCGGTTTCGTAGTTGTCGGTGACGTACAGCACGTAGCCGCCGGCGTCGCGGCGCAGGGCGATGCCGTAGGGCAGCACGAGATCATCCGCGCCGAAGATGCCGATGGATTCCCACGACGGCAGGCGCAGCACCTGCACGCGGTGGTTGTCGCGCTCGACGACAATGGCGAGGTCGTCAACGACGGCGATGCCGTTGGGACGCCGGAATTGTCCCGCACCCTCGCCGGTCGAGCCCACGTAGCGCACGAGTTCGCCGGTCGCGGCGTCATGTACGATGAGCCGGTCGGTGGATTTGCAGGTGGAGATGACCCAGTGCTCTCCGTCCGGACCGTGCCAGACGGCGGGCGAGTCGACGTTGTCGGTCTCATCCCAGTCGGTGAGGAATTCCTCGATGATCACCGGGATGCCTGCGGCGGAAGAGTCTGCGGCGGAGGCATCCGCGGCGGTGTCGGTGTTTTCCGTTCTGCCGCAGGCGGCGAGGATGAGCAGGGCGGACAGGAGGAGCAGTGTGACGTTGATGCGAATCATGCGCGGTGTGCCGGTTGGTTGATGGATGTGATGGATGTCGTGATTTCAATACGGAAAACGGCGGACCGGAGTCCGCCGTTCCCTGTGCATGTGATGATCAGAGATCGAACTTGATGCCGGCCGAGAAGCGGCGGTTGTAGTACTCCGCCTGGTAGGTGCGGATGCTTTCGCCGGCGTAGTAGCGCAGCGGCTGGTTGAGCAGGTTGTTGGCCTCGACGAATACGCGCAGCTGCGGTGTGATGGCATAGGACGCGTTCATGTCGAGATAGGTGACCGCGTCGTAATAGCGCTCGAGCCCGGGCGTGAGGTCGAGGTCGTCGGGATCGAGGTAGGGACTGGTGTAATTGAAGGAGAGTCCGACGACGAATCGCTGATCCTGGTAGGTCAGTGAAGCGTTGATCGTGTGCGGCGCGGCGCCCGGCAGTTCCACGTCCTGGTCCTCGGGGAAATCCGGGTTGTCGGTGGTCGACGAGGTGAAGGTGTAGTTCGTGTAGAGGCCGAGGTTCTTGAGAACGCCCGGCAGGAATGTCAGCTGGCGCTGGAAGGCGAACTCGAAACCGAGCAGCGTCGCCGCGGCGCCGTTGCGCGGCTGGAAGAACTCGTAGGTGTTGCCGCTGACGGGATCGAGGTAGTCGTCCTGGCTGTAAATGTAGATGAAGTCGGTGATGTCCTTGTAGAACAGTCCGCCCGAGATGATGCCGACGCTCTCGAAATACTGCTCCGCCATGATGTCGAAGTTCATCGACCGGGTCGGCTCGAGCATGGGATTTCCTTCCTCGAGTTCTTCATCCTCGACGGCGATGGAGCGGTACGGAACGAGGTCGAAGTAGTTCGGCCGCGCCAGCGTGTTCGTCCAGGCGAAGCGGAGGATGGTGTTGTTGTCGACATTGTACTTGAAATGCAGTCCGGGCAGCACGTTCATGTAATCGTCGGAGCCCTCGGTGGGCGTGACCTCTTCGGTCTCGTCGTTGAACTGGTTGCCCTGGTAGTCGACGCTGGTCTGCTCGAAGCGCACGCCCGCGATCATGTAGAGCTTGCGGCCGAGATGCTGGTTCAGCTGCAGGTAACCGGCGTAGATGTCTTCGGTTGCCGTATAGTTATCCGCGGCGAACTCCTCGCTGAGACGTGTTTTCTCGAAGAGGGCGGGATTGTTCAGGTCGAGCGCGCCGAGTCCGTCACTGGAGGTGAAGTATCCCGAGCGGTAATCGCCGGCGAGGAAATCCTCCACGGTATAATCCTCAATCTGCGTGTCCGTCATGAGGAAGTCACCGAGCGGTTCGTACTCGTAGAAATCGTTGTCGCGCTGCTTTTCCTTCATGCGCATGCGTCCGCCGAACTTCAGGCTGCTTTTATACTCTCCCTGTCCGACAATCGGAATCTCCAGGTCGAGCCGGGCGTTGAAGTCGATCTCGTCGGTGTACTGGTACTCTTCGGTCAGCTCGTCGAGCTCGAAGCGCGTCAGGGCGACGTCATCCGGATTGAGGGGATTGAAATACGGGGTCTCGGGATCGGAGACATCCACGCCGACCGGGATATCCTCAGCGACCCACGCAATGTAGCGCTCGTTGGGACGCTCTTCCGACGCCTTGGAATATGCGGCGGACCAGTCCACCTTCACGGAGCCGCCGAACAGGTGATCACCGGCAAGGCTGAAGGAATACATGCGCTGATCCTCGAGCCGCGCGCCGTCGTTGAGATCGTCGCCGATGCCGCCCTTGGTTTCGCGTGCGATTTCGCCCTCGTCGAACACTCCGTTGCTGGTTTCGCCCAGGCCGTAGACCAGTGCGTAGCGGTTTTCCCAGTCATTGCGGTGGTTGTAGATGCCGCGCAGGAAGAGCGTGTTGGTCGGGTCGAGCTTGTAGTCGACGGTACCCGACACGCTCTGGCGCACGCGCTGGATCACGTAGCGGCGCACTTCCCACTCGTCGACGAAGATGTTTCCATCCTCCTGATCCCACTCGCCTTCAGAGTTGTGGGAACCGAGCTGGTGGTTATGATACGCACCGCTGAGCATAACACCGACGCGGTCGTCGAGGAAACGCGAACCGACGACGGCGGATCCGATCAGGAGCGGTTCCTCCGACAGCATATTGTAGCCGCTGCCGAGCGTGGCCGACAGGCGCAGGTCGCTCGGTGCGCCGCGCGTGATGAGATTCACCGAACCGCCGATGGCGTCAGCGTCCATGTCGGGCGTGACGGCCTTGTTCACTTCGATCGAAGCGATGGCGTCGGAGGGAATGAGGTCCACCTGCACCGAACGAATTTCCGCTTCCGCGGAGGGGATGCGCTCGCCGTTGATCATGATGGAATTCAGGCGCGGTTCGGTGCCGCGAATGTTGGCGAAGCGCGCTTCGCCCTGATCGTAGTTCACCGTGATGGCAGGGATGCGCTTGAGCGCGTCGCCGATGTTGGCGTCGGGGAAACGGCCGATCTGATCGGATGAAACGATGTTGGTAATGTTGGGATTGTTGCGCTGCTGGTTCAGGCTCCTGGCCTGTCCTTTCAGCCGCTCGCCGAGAATGACGACTTCCTCGCCGCGGATGACGCCGGACTGCATCGTGACGTCCACTTCCGCCACGCCGCCCGCGGACACCTCCACCTGCCGCGTTTCGGTGCGGAAGCCGAGGTAGGAGAAGGTCATCGTGTGTGTACCGGCGGGAACATTGATCAGCGTGAATTCGCCGTTCTTGTCCGTCGCCGTTCCCTTGCGGATTTCCTTGATGAACACGTTGGCTCCGGCAAGGGAGAAATCATCCTCGTCGGTCACCTTGCCGCTGATCGTTCCGGTTCCCTGAGCCAGGACCGTGGCCGTGGAAAGAACGATCAGCAGCGCGATCGTAGCGAGTCGCATAGACACCTCATGTTGGAATGGTATATGGATGGAGTTGTGCATCATTGCCGTTCCTGTCTCCGGAATCGACCAGCGAAAAGGACTGGAAGCATGAAGCTTCATGTTCCGGATACATCGGTGTAAAACTACGATCCGCCTGTAATGAAGGTATTAGCGTTGTGTTGGGGAATTGTGAGCATGAAAAAGGGCGGCATCGCTGCCGCCCCGTTGTCCAGACTGTCATGGGTGAGGTGATGTCATTGCACGATCAGCCGGACCGTCTTTTCCGAAAAATTGAACTGCACGGACTGCATCGCCCCGAGGAAGGAATTTCCCAGAAGCACGGGCGTGACATCCCCCGGAAGCATGCCGAACACCGGCAGCTCACCGATGCGGAAATCCGCCGTGCTGAAACTGCGTCCCGCGATGTCGAGCGATTTCACCTGCGCATCGCGTATTTTCGTCTTCGAGCCGTCGAGCAGCGTGATGGTGCGGGTGGAATTCGGCACGGCCGCGGCGCCGGTGGCGCGCACGGTTTTCACCGGGATGTAGGATTCCGGTGAACCGGTGTCGATGAGAAAATGCACGGGCTCGCCGTTCAGCTTGCCGTCGATGAGCACGTAGTCGTTCTCCACGCGCATGGGCACGACCAGGGCGCCTTCGGCAGCCGGACGCTCGCGGCTCTTGAGCAGCAGGCGCGGGGAGTCGCCGTACATGAACACGGCGATCTCGGCGCGGCGCAGCATGTCGAGGCCCAGGATACCGGCGAGATGGCGTCCGCCGACTTCGGGCATGCGGTCCATGACCATGACTTTCGCGTTTTCGAACTGCAACCCTCCGACGGTCAGCCTGGGCATTGTGGTTGTCCCGACGATTTCGCTGCTGACGCCGAACCCGCCGAGCGCGAAGTGAGCGGCCGGACGCGCGAGCGGATCGCGGTCATCGCGCATGTCCTCGATCTGCGAGGTGCCGGCATAGGCCTTTGTGACCGCCGTGGTGCCCGTGGCGAGATCCACGGCGAACCAGCCCTGCTCACCGTTCGGCATGGCCGTTTTCGCGAGCAGGAATCCGTCGGTGTATTCCAGTTTCATTTCTCCGTAGACGTTCTGCGCGCTCGCCGTCTGCATCAGGGCAAAGACGAGCAGCGCAAGGAATGCGGTGAATCGTTTCATGTGTATACTCCAGGCTGAAGATGAGACGTACCGGAAGGCTGGAATGCCGGCCTTCCAATTTGTCATATACGGAGGATGGGAATAAAAGATTCAGTTCTCCCGTCGAGTCCGTCACTCCTTTTCGATATTCACATCCCCGAAACTGGTCTTGATCACCAGGCGGTCGCTGCCGGAGCCGACGCTGCCGAATTTTTTATCGCCCATATCGCCGGGGGAGCGCTTCTTCTTTTCGGATTTCAGTTCGACCTCGGAATCGACGGAGCCGAAGGAGGAGGACGCCTCGATGCGTCCGCTGAAGGAGGAAGGAAGGGTGATGTCCACGCTGCCGTAGCTGTTCGTGATCGTGCCGTTTTTCATGCCCTTCACGGTCAGCGAGCCCATGGAGGAAGTCAGGTCGAGCGATCCTTTCACGCCGTTGATTTCCACGTCGCCGTAGGAACTGCTGATTTCGCCGCCCGGGATGTCGTAGGCGATGATCTGTCCCATTTTCCCTTCCGCCGCAAGGCTGCCCTCGATGGCGCCCAGCGAGAGGTCGCCGAAGGAGAACTGGGCGCGCACGTTCGAACATTTCTTGATTTCCGCCGAACCGAAATCGCACTCCACCGCGACGCTGCCCCTCACGCCGTTCACATCCACGTCGCCGAACTTGCTGTCGACGGCGACGCGGCTTTTCGCCGGGACGCTCAGGTTGACGTCGATGGTGATGTTGCGCTCGGCGCCGTCTTCTTCGTCCATACCGCCGGGGAGGGCGGTGCGGACGGTGACTAATTTCGAATTTCCTTTCACTTCCACCCGCACCTTCTCGGCGATTTTCCGTGCTTCTTCTTTCGATTCCGCCGCGACGTTGACGGTGACGACCGCGTCGACGGTGCTGCCGCTGCCGGTGTACACGTCGACCGAGCCGAAGCGGCTGTCGACGACGACTTCCGGACTGCCGGTCGTTTTGTAGGATTCCCTGATCGTGCGCTCATACTCCTGCGCCGTGGCGGTGCTGCCGGCGAAGAGGGCGACTGCGAGTGTGATGATGATCGTTTTCATGATGCCATTCCATGTCATTGTGTCCGTAAAAGATTGCAGTGTTTCTGGATCGTTCCGTCTGCCGGGTGCTGCCGGCGCACCGGGATCTGCCCACCTGCCGGGTGATTCCCGCATGGCGGGACCCTACTGTGCCCGGGAGACCATGTGCTGCAGCGTCTGCTGGAGGTCGGTGTAGGCGGCGAAGAGGTAATGCTGCACGTCGGGATTCGCGCCGTTGATGCGCATGGCCGCCTTGCACTCCGCGATGGATGCGCGCAGGAGTTCGATCTTGTCTTTCTGCAGCGCGACGAATTTCGGATCGAGCTGATCCTCGCTGCGCTCGGCGAGGACGGTGAGCTTGTCGATCGCGCGCTCGTAATAGAAGATCGCCTGCCGGATGTCGCTCTCGGCGTCGAGCAGCATTTCGTCGCTTTCCTCCGCCGCGAGGCGCTCTTCCTGCCGCAGCGTGTAATCGCTGAGCAGCAGCCAGCTCATGGCGACGCCCACGAGCAGCATGACGGCGCTGACGACGACCGTGCGTCCCCGCACGCGGAAGAGCCGTGCGAGCCGCTCGATGAGGCCTGGATCGGTCTCTTTCTGCTGCTCGGCGCGCTGCTCTTCACGCAGCGAGTGTTCGATGCGCGTCCACAGGGCGTCGCCGGGCTCATGCCGCGGCAGGCGTTCGACGAAGCGCTCGAGATCGTCGGGACGGTCCTGTTCGGGAGTCATGATTGCACCTCCAGGTGATGAATGCCACGCCGCGCGAGCGCCTCCTTCAGCGCCGTGCGCGCGCGATGGTAATAGGATTTCGACGTTCCCACGCCGATGCGAAGGATGTCCGCGATGTCGCCGTGCGTCTGTCCCTGGTCCGCATGCAGTAGGAACACGGCGCGCTGCAGTTCGGGAAGGCGGGCGATTTCCTCTTCGAGGATATCGCGCAGCACCGCGTCGCGGTCGGGATCCGCAGCGGCGGGCTGCTCCGCTTCGCCGCGCAGATCCACGGGGCGTTCGCCGCTGCGTTTCGGACGCGTGCTCGAAATGCAGGCGTTCATGACGATGCGGTACATCCAGGAGGAAAAGCGCGCCTCGCGCCGGAAGCCGCCGATGCCGCGGTACATGTGCACAAAGGCCTCCTGCAGGCTGTCCTCTGCATCCTCGCGATTACCGTGAAAGCGGAAGGCCAGCGTGTACATCGGCGCCTTCCACTCGTCGTAAATCGTGCGGAATGCCATGATGTCGCCCGCGGCGGCGCGGTCGAGCAGAGTGTGGTCGATGTCGGCAATGGCGTGCTGCATGCGCTCGCGAATGATGGGAATGTCGATGGTGTACTGTCCTGCAATCATGGCATTGCCTCCGACGACTATGACGCGGCGAAGGCGAAAAGGGTTGCAGGACGACGGAATGGCGTCACGGGAAATTACGGATTTCACATGGAACAAAAGAGCGATCCCTCCGTCTAAACGAAGACAAGGCACACAATTCCGCTGAACGATACTGATGGAGTGAATCATGAAACCACTGTATATCATTCTGCCCGTCCTGCTTCTGCTGGGCTTTCTCGGCGATGTCTCTACGACGACGGCCGCAACCGGCGGTGACGACGAAGACGAGGTTGTGATGAAACTCAACGGCGGCTGGCTGGGCGTGAAAATCAAAGATGTCACCGAAGAGGCCGCTGAAGAGGCAGGACTCAACGATGCAACGGGCGCCTGGGTGTACGAGGTGGTGGAAGACAGTCCGGCCGACTCCGCCGGCATCGAAGTGGATGACATCATCATCGCCTTCAACAACGTCGAAATCGAGGACGCCGACGCGCTGGTCAAAGCCGTGGGCAAGAGCGATCCCGGCAGCATGGCGACCGTGACGCTCATGCGTAACGGAAAGCAAATGACGCTGGACGTCCGTCTCGGCACGGCGAAGCAGCGCATTGTCAAGATCATGAGGAACATCCGCATGCCGCGCGCTCCGCGTGCGCCCCGCGCACCCCGCATGGACATCGGCGGACACGGCATGACGTGGGATCACTCTTCATCGTACGGACTGGTCATCGAGACGCTCGGTGAGCAGCTTGCCGCCTATTTCGGCGCGCCGGAGGGCGAGGGCGTGCTGGTGAAGGAAGTGGAAGAGGACAGCGACGCCGCGAAGGCGGGATTCAGGGCCGGCGACGTGATCCTGCGTGCGGGCAAAAAGACCGTCGAGGACGTGAAGGATTTCAAGCACGTGCTCGGCGCCTACGATCCCGGCGAGAAGATTCCCGTGCAGATCCTCCGGAATGGGAAGGAAATGACGCTCGAGCTGACCGCGAAGGAAATCGAGGAGCACCGCTTCCACTGGTACGGCCAGGGCGGCCCGCATGTGTTCCGTTTCCGTTCCGATGACGAGGATATCGATTTCGAGAGCATCCCCGACGCGGAAGAAATCGAGGAGATCGTCGAGGAGGCGCTGGGGAATGTCCCCGAAGTGGACATCGACATCGACATTGACGCCGACGACATGCGCGAAGGACTCCGCGAAATGCGCATCATGCTCAACGGCAAGGAGATCGAAATGAAGGAACTGCAGGAAGAGCTGCGCGAAAAGATGGAAGAAATGCGCGAGAAGATCGAGGTGGAGGTCGAAGAGGGGAGAGTGCGGATCCGCTCGAAGCAGATCTGATTTTTATATACCGTCCCTGTACCGCGCGCGGGTTTCGGCCTTGGCGAGCTGGCGCGCGATGATGAGATCCGCGAGCGCCGGAGCGATGTGCTCCGGCGCGTTGTCGCGGAAGGCCTGCGCGGCGAGCTCCTCGGAAACATCCACACGGTAGAGGATGTTCATCAGCCGCTCCATGTCATGCGTGAGCAGGGCGACGATGCGTTCGATCAGCAGCGCCCGGAAGGCGTGTTCGCGGTCCTCGATACTCTGTGGTCCCTCCTCGTCGAATTCGAGGCCGAACTGCGTCGCGATGACGCGGCGGCTGTCCTGCTGTATGGATGTGTCCCGGCTCATGGCGCTCACTTCAGAAGAAATTCCTGGAAAAACAGTATGGTGGACCAGTTGAAGTAATCCCGGTTGTTCTTCTTCCGGAACCCGTGGCCCTCGTCTTTTGCGAACAGCGTCCACACCGGGATGCCGTTGTCTTCCACCGCTGTGACGATCTGCCGCGCTTCGCTCGCGGGCACGCGGGGATCGTTCTCCCCCTGCGCCACGAAGAGCGGACTGCGGATTTTGTCGGCGTTGTTCGTCGGCGAGATCTTCTGCAGGAACGCCCGCATCTCGGGATCCCGCTCGTCGCCGTATTCCACCCGGCGAAGATCCCGCCGGTATGCCTTCGTGTTTTCGAGGAAGGTCACGAAGTTCGATATCCCCACGATGTCCACTCCGCAGCGGATGCGCTCGGGATAATTCGTCATTGCAGCGAGCACCATGTAGCCGCCGTAGGAGCCGCCATACACGGCCACGCGATCCGCGTCGAGCCCGGGCTGCGTTTCGATCCAGTCGAGCAGCGCGCCGATGTCTTTGACGGATTCCTCGCGGTTGAAGCCGTTGTCGAGCGCCAGATAGCTCTTGCCGTAGCCGGTGGAGCCGCGCACGTTGGGCAGGATGACGGCGCAGCCGAGTTCGTTGACCCAGTACTGCGTGATCGAGGAGAACCACGGCCGGGACTGTCCCTCGGGTCCGCCATGGATGTCGATGATCACCGGTACGCTGCCGCGCGCGTTTTCGGGCATGTACATGAATGCCGGGATGCTGCGCACGGCGCCGCTCTCGTCGGTGTCGAAGGTGGGATAGTGAATCAGTTCGGGTGTGACGAAGGAGGCGGTGTTGAGTCCGCCCACCTCGCTGTAGGTCCACCTCGTCACCGTGCCGCCGGGCAGGTCGATCACCCAGGCGTCGGTCGGACTGTCGGCCGCGTTGATATTCAGCGCGAGCTTCGTGCCCGCTTCGTTGAATTTCATGCCGCCGATGAGTCCGACCCGAATCGGTTCGTGGCGCGCGGGCTTCATGCCCGGCATGCTGAACAGGTGCAGCCGGGAGATGCCGTCCTCGTTCGTCGTGTAGGCGAGCCAGCGGCCGTCGTCGGAGACTTCGAGATTCACGATATCCCACTTGAGTTCGGGCGTGAGATTGCGCGTCGTGCCGGCGGAGACGTCGTAGGCGTGCAGCTGCTGGAATTCGTCATCCTCGTCGGAGGTGTAGTAAATCGTGTTGCCGTCGGGCGCCCACTCAAAGCTGCTGTAGGATACTTGCCGATCGCTTTCCGGGAACATTGTTTCCATGTCCCGGCTGCTGACGTCGATGATCCAGGGGTGGGTTTCGTTCGCGGACACGTACTGTATGACGAGCAGGCGGCTGTCGTCGGGAGACCAGGCCGCGCCGTACCACGATCCTTCCTTTTCGGTGAGGATTCGTGCGCCGTCCGCCTGATCCGGATCCATGATCCAGACGTCGGTGTTTTTCCCGTCGCGGCGGTTGGAGGAAAAGGTGAACACGCCGCTGCTGTTGGACCAGTAGGCACCGGAGTTGCGGCTCTTGCCGTCGGTGAGCATCCACGACTCGCCGCGGTCGCGGTCGAAATAGAAGATCTGGTAGAACTCCCCACCACCCACGTCGCGCGAGAAGCAGAAGCCGTTTTTCCCCTCGCGTGGATCCGGGGAGGCGCCGTAGACAGGCTCTTCGAAAAACGTGAGCTGCCGGCGCGCCATGCCGGGGCCGGAGACGTGATGGATCTGATTCGTGTTGCCGAAGCGCGTGGAAATGTACATGCCGTCGCCGTCGGGCAGCCAGCCGGTGAAGCCGGCGCCGCGGACGTTGAAGTACTGGTTCGTGCGCTCCACGACGGATTCGGGGATGGGCGGGATGCCGCTCACCTCGAGGTTGTCGGTGGGCGGGACCTGGGCATGTGCGGGAAGGATGAGAAGAGTAAGAAGGAAGGCGGTCAGAACGTGTTTCATCGTCGTTCTCTTGCTGTATGACAGATTGCTCTTTTCTGTACGGAGCAAACGGGTGAGAGTTGCCTTCGAAATCGAGCGTAGCACTCGAGGTGTGATGCGGGGATGCCGCACAGCCGTGCTGTTCGGGGGTGCGGTGCGAATGCACCGGATCTGCCCGCGGTGATCAGGCGTCCTTGCTGGCGGCCGGACTCCGTGCGCCGGCGATGGCGTTGCGGCGCAGTTCGCCGATATGCTTCGGCGTGTTCATCCACAGGCTGTCGATGCGTCCCATTTCGCTGGTGAATGCGGGCATCTGTCCTTCCTCCAGACGCTTGAGCGAGGGATTCTTCACCTTGCGCGGCTGTGTGAACTTGCCGTTGACGAGGTATTCGAAGTGCAGGTGGGGTCCGGTCGAGTAGCCCGTGCTGCCCACCGCGCCGATGGTCTGATGCTGCCGCACCGCCTGTCCCTTCCGAACGAAAATCTTCGAGAGATGTCCGTAACGCGTCTTCACCGCGCCGGAGTGCTTGATCTCGATGGTCTTTCCGTAGCCGCCCTTCCAGCCGGTGAAGGCCACTGTGCCGGAGCCGACCGCCCAGACGGGCGTGCCGGTGGGAGCGGCGTAATCGATGCCGGTGTGCATTTTACGCTTGCCAGAGATGGGATGGGTGCGCATGCCGTAGCCGCTGGTCACGCGCAGGATGCTCAGCGGCGAGCGCATGAAGGCTTTCTGAAGGTTCTCGCCGTCGGGCGCGAAGTAGCCCGGACCGTCCTCCTCCCCGGCGTCGAAGCGGTAGCCCACCACGCGTCCGGTCAGTTCTCCTTCGTATTCCGCGGCAAGGATGTTTCCGTATCCCACTATTTCATCATCGAGCATGCGGCGCTCGACCAGGATGCGGAAGCGGTCGCCCACGCGCGGATCGAAAATGAAGTCGATGTCGTAGCCGAGGACGTCCACATAGTCGGCCACCAGCTGCGGCCGTTCGCCCATGCCGAGGATGGTCTGGTACACCGATGTCTCCACGCTGCCCTCGATGGAAAGCAGTTCGGTTTCGACGGGAGTTTCCCAGGTGCTGGCGCGCAGCATGTCGCTGCTGTCGCGGCTGATCCAGTAGCTGTGCAGGCGGTTGGTGACGTAATTGAAGGCGTACAGCCTGCCGGTGGAATCCACCTGCGCGATGAAAGTCTGTCCGGGACGGCATTTGCGGAAATCGAACTCCACCGTGCCCAGGTGTTTCTGAATCGTGTCGGCCACCGGACGCTCGATGCCGGCATCGAGCATGGCCGCGATGAAGGGCATGCGGGGTTTGATGCTGCCCTCGTAATGCTGGAGTCCCAGCGCCTCCGGGTTTTCCGCGAGTGCCGGGGGAGCGGGTACCGGCGTGGCACCGGCATGTTTCGTGGACACGGCGGCGCTTTCCGAAAGCGTCCATATCGTCACGGTGGTGACGGCAAGCAGCACCGCGGCGACCACTGCGGCATACCTGTGTTTCTGCGAGGGGAACAGCTCGAGTTTCATCTCCAAAAAATACGGCGAAGCGGAAATGTGTGTCAAATGCGCGGTGGTGTTATATTTCCCCCCATGACAGCCTCCCAGCTCGCTGAAGAAGCCCTCAATACCATATTGGACCGCTGCACGGCCGCCGGACTGCTGGTCGACCCCATCATGCACAAGGACTGGAACGTCGAGGCCGACGTTGGCAATGGAGCGCAGAAGGTGAAGGTGCTGGTGTATTTCAACAGCAAGGGCAAGCTCACGCCGAAGGTGCAGGGGAAAAAGACGCCCGTGCGCGAGCTGGTGGAGCTGCAGCTGTACGGCGACGAACCGGTCGCGAGTCCGTTCCTTCCCGAAACGGTGACGTCGTGGATCGGGGTGGATGAATCGGGGAAGGGTGATTATTTCGGTCCGCTCACCGCGGCGGGCGTACTGGTGGATGCCGACGCGCTGCTGCGTCTGCGTCCCCTCCTGCTGCGCGACAGCAAGGAGCTGACCGGCGGACGCATTACCCAGGCCGCGCGCGAGATCCGCTCGATCTGCGGGGATGGCGTGACCGTGGTCACCATCATGCCCGAACGCTACAACGAGCTGATGGCGCAGTCCGCTTTCGGGCGGAACTCCCAGCGCATGCTCGCCTGGATGCACGCGCGCGTGATCGAGAACATTCTCGAGAAGCACGAGGGAGTGGAGCATGCGATCTGCGACAAATTCGCACAGGAGTCCGTCATCGAGCGGGCGCTGATGAAAAGGGGACGCGGCATCACCGTCCATCAACACGTCCGCGCCGAGGCCGACCCCGCCGTTGCGGCGGCGTCCATCATCGCCCGCGATGAATTCACGCGCCGCATGAAGCAGCTCGAGGAGCAGGGCGGCTGTGCTCTGCCTCTTGGCGCCTCAAACGAAAGTGCCATCCTCCGCGCCGCCGATCACATCGTGAAGAATGAGGGAGCGGAGGGGATGAAGAAGTACGCGAAGCTGCATTTCAAGACAACGGAGAAGATGGCGGGGAAGCTGGGGATGGGGGATTTGTTTTGAGGGTTCAGCCTTGTTGATCACTCCCCAATCCTAAACGAAAAAACGGGCATCCTCAATGGAATGCCCGTCGTCACAATCTTCGTCGGAACGGCGGGATTTGAACCCGCGACCCCTACCACCCCAAGGTAGTGCGCTACCGGGCTGCGCCACGTTCCGAACCGTCGCATCACGGGGATGCGAGACATCAAATATACAACAAATCAGGAAGAAAAACCTAATTGAGGGGAAGGATACGCGGGCAAAACGCCGGCAGGTGTGATCCTGCCGATGCGCGGCGCTCAGCCGCGGACGCGCTCGCGGAGATCCTCGAGGAACTGCCGTATTTTCAGCAGATCTTCGCGCAGTTTGCCTTCCGGCTCGAAGACGAGTGCCGTCTGGGCGGTATCCGATTCTTCGTCCTCACCCGCGAAATCGTGCTCCTGTCCGGGAGTGTACGTCTTCAGCACCTGCTTGGCTCCTTCGATGGTGTAGCGCTCATCCCGCAGGAGCTTCTTGATGAAGAGGATGAGCTGAATGTCCTTGTTGGTGTAAATGCGGTTCCCGGCGCGGTTTTTCGCGGGCTTCAGTTCGTCGAACTCGGACTCCCAGTAGCGCAGAACGTACTGCTCCAGGTTCGTGATCTTGCTCACCTCGCTGATCGAGTAGTAGAGCTTCTTGATGGAAAAATCCTTCATGCGGGCACCGGGGGCTTGTGACGCAACAACGGAATGTAACTATCCGAAAATGAACATGCAATACGGACTGCCGTACAGAGGCGTGTGAACTGCTCCCGCCCAGCCGTTTTCCCTGCATGCATTATCCGCCCGCGCATCATGCGTCACTTCACGTGGAGAGGACGCAGAGGGTTTTTCACCACAGAGGAACGCTGAGGAACGCAGAGAACGATATTCACCTTGCACTGTACCCCCGCCCATGCTACTTTTCAACACTATGATTGAACGTCAGAGACTTTCGATACAGACGATATGCGGCTTCCTCTCCGTTGCGCTCCTGCTCCTGCTCTCCGGCGGGAATGCGGCGGGGCAGAACGGAGATGTGTCAGCCGATGGCGTGTCCGCCGGTGGCACGTCGGTGGTGCAGTCCGGCAGCAAGTTTGTCATCGCCCGCGTGAAGTACGAGGGCGGGGGCGACTGGTACAACGATCCCTCCAGCGAACTGAACATGCTGCGCTTCCTCAGGCAGCAGACGGACATCGACGTGGACGTACGCACCGAGCAGTACGTGGAAGTGGGCAGCGAGAAGCTGTTTTCCTATCCCTTTGTGTTCATGACCGGACACGGCAGTATCTCGCTGACCGACCGCGAGGCGCAGAACCTGCGCGCCTATCTCGAAAACGGGGGATTCCTCTACGTGGATGACGACTACGGCTTCGACAAGGCCTTCCGCCGGGAGATGAAAAAGGTGTTCCCGGAAAAGGAGCTGGTGGAACTGCCGTTCAGCCACGGGATTTACCACGTGCATTACGACTTCCCCAACGGCCTCCCCAAGATTCACGAGCATGACAAGAAACCGCCGCAGGGATTCGGGATCTTTCACGAGGGACGGCTCGTTGTTTTCTATACCTATGAAAGCAATCTCGCCGACGGCTGGGCGGATCCCGACATCCACAAGGATCCGGAAGAGGTGCGCCAGAAGGCGCTGCGAATGGGACTGAATATCATTGTCTGGGCGCTGACGCAGTGAAAGGAAATGACATGACGGACGAGACGAAGCTCAGGAATTACGACAAAATCATGGACGCCCTGCGGGGCGTGCGCGGACGCGAAGAGGGCGTGCACCTGCGGCGGGGACTGTCTTTCACGCTGGTATCGGTGATCGGCATCGTCATCGGCGCCGCGCTGCTGGAGGCGGTGTTCCGCTTCGGCATCGAGGGACGCACGCTGCTGTTTTCCATCGCGGGTATCGGCATTCTCGCTGCGGCAGCCGCGTTTGTTGTCCCGCCCCTGATGCTGCGCTTCTCCGAGCACCGGCGGAAATCCGAAGATACTGTGGCGCTCGAAGTCGGATCCTATTTTCCGTACATCAAGGACCGCCTGCTCAACGCCATGCAGGTATTCCGCGAAATGCGCCGGGAAAAGCACGCGGCGTATTCCCCCGAGCTGGTGGACGCCGGCTTCCGCGACGTGGCCGACGCCTTCGACCGGCTGGACCTCGCGCCGGTAGTGGATACGGCTCCTGCAAAGCGCGCAGGCCGAAGCGCCCTGCTGAGCATCCTCATCGGGGCGGTGCTGTTCGCGATGATGCCCGGCACGCTGGGCGGGGCCCTGCACCGCATTGTCAATTTCCGCACCGACTTCGCTCCCCCCGCACCCTTCGATTTCATTGTCGAGCCCGGTGACCGCGAGGCCGTGAAGGGCGAGGAACTGCGCCTGACCGCCACGACCACGGCGGAAAAGCAGCCCGAGATCACGTTTCATCTTCGCGAGGAGGGACAGGAGGAATTCGACGCCGTGGTTACGACGCTCGACAGCAGCGGCGCGTATGTGCATTCCATCCCCTCGATCCGCGGCTCCATCGTGTACTATGCCGAGGCGGCGGGGTATCGCAGCCGGCAGTTCGCCGTCGATGTGGTGGATCGTCCGTTCGTGCGTTCACTGCGCGTGCGGCTGACCTATCCCTCCTACACGAAGCTCCCCCCGCGCTACCTCGACGACAACATGGGCGACGTGACGGCCCTGGCTGGGACGCGCATCTCCCTCGATCTCGCATTCAACAAGGAGGTGTCCGAGGCGGCGATCGTGTTCAACGACAGCCAGCGCGTGTCCATCGAGCACGGCGACGCCCGTGCGCAGACATCCTTCCCTCTGACGAAGGATGCCTCCTGGCACGTGGCGCTGGTGGATGAAAGCGGGATCGCGAACGCGAATCCCATCGAGTACACGCTGAAGGTGGTGCCCGACATGGTGCCAGTGATCGACGTGCTCGAGCCCGGCATGAACACGGATCTCGACGAGAGCATGCGCCTGCCGCTGATTTCACGCATCAGCGACGACTACGGATTCACGAAGATGGTGCTGAAGTACCGTCTGGCCGCCTCGCGCTACGAGAAGCCGCACGAGGAGTATTCCTCCGTCATCATCCCGCTGCCGTCGGCGCGCGAGCTGGAGATGGAGGTGCCGTACATCTGGAATCTGACTTCGATGAGCCTCGTGCCCGAGGATGTGGTGAATTATTACATCGAGATCTTCGACAACGACGTGGTCAACGGTCCCAAGGTCGGCCGCAGCCAGGTGTTCTCGCTGCGCCTGCCCTCGCTCGAGGAGGTGTTCGCGCGGGCGGACAATGAGCAGGAGAAGGCGATCGAGAATCTCGAGGAGACGCTCAAGGCTGCGCAGGATGTGCAGCGCGAGCTCGACAAGCTGCAGCAGGAGATGAAGCAGCAGAATGCCGAGAAGCTCGACTGGCAGCAGCAGAAGAAGATGGAAGAGCTGATGAAGCGGCAGGAAGAGATGCTCAAAGACGTCGAGAAGGTCAATGAGCAGATGAACCGCCTCAAGGAGGACATGCAGAAGCAGAACATGATCTCCGAGGAGACGCTGCGCAAGTACGAAGAGCTGGATCAGCTCATGAAGGAGGTCGACGCGCCGGAACTGCAGGAGGCCCGCAAGCGCATGGAGGAAATGATGCGCGAGATGAGTCCCGAGCAGATGAAGCAGGCGATGGAGAACTTCGAATTCAACGAGGAGAATTTCCGCCGCAGCATCGAACGCACGATCGACCTGCTCAAGCGCATCCAGATCGAGCAGAAGGTGGACGAGATCACCAAGCGCGCCGAGGAGCTGGCGAAGAAGCAGGAGGACCTGGCGCAGCGAACCGAGAACGCTGATTCGCAGAACCAGGAGCAGCTTGACAAGCTGGCCGAGGAGCAGCGGCAGCTGCAGAAGGAGATGGAGGCGATGCAGCGCGAGATGTCGGAGCTGCAGAAGAAGATGGAGGAATTCCCGCAGGAGATGCCGCTCGACGAAATGCAGCAGGCGCAGAACGAGCTCAACGAAGCGAATATGAATCAGTCGATGAGCCAGTCCGCCAGCCAGTGCCAGGGCGGCAACTGCCAGAGCGCTTCGCAGAGCATGAAGAAGACGGCGCAGAAAATGCGGAAGTTCCAGCAGAGCATGCAGAACGTGAAAAAGAAGATGCAGCAGCAGATGCAGAAGATGGTACAGCGCGCGTTCCAGAAGGCGCTCAAGGAAGTGCTGGAAATGTCGAAGCAGCAGGAGGCACTGAAGAACCAGGTGCAGAAGCTGCCGGTGAATTCGCCGCAGTATCGCGAGGCCACGCGCGAGCAGATGCGCCTGATGGAGCAGCTCAATCAGACGGGCAACGAGCTGATGGAGCTGGCGAAAAAGACCTTCGCGGTGAATCCGCAGATGGCGCAGCATCTCGGCAAGGCGATGAAGAAAATGCAGGAAGCGCTCAAGAGCATGCAGAACCGCGATCAGCGCTCGGGCGGACAGCAGCAGGGCGGCGCGATGGCCGAGCTGAACGAGGCCGCGAAAGAACTGGCGAAGGGACTGCAGAAATCCTCCCAGAGCGGCAGCGGACAGGGCGGGTCGCTGTTGCAGCAGCTTCGCCAGATGGCGCAGCAGCAGATGGACATCAACGCCAACATGCCCACGCCGACGGACGGACAGATGTCCATGCGTGAGCGCCAGCAGCTGCAGCGCCTGATGCAGCAGCAGGCGGCGATGCAGAAGTCGCTGCAGGAGCTCAACGAGGAAGCGAAGCGCAGTGACGAGGGACGCCGTCTGACGGGCGATCTCGAGCGCATCGCCGAAGAGATGCAGGAAGTGGTGCGCGACATGCAGCAGGAGAATGTGAATCCCAACACCATGCAGAAGCAGGAGCGCATTCTCTCGCGTCTGCTCGACGCCTCACGTTCGATGCGCGAGCGGGACTGGGAGAAGCGCCGCCGCAGCCGCACCGGCGAGGATGTCGCGCGCAGCAGTCCTTCCGCCCTCGACGAAAACGCCCTCGATCCGCAGGAGGGACTGCGGTACGATCTGCAGAAGGCAGTGAACGAGGGGTATGCGAGGGATTACGAAGTGCTGATCCGGAAGTACTTCGAGGGGTTGGAGCAGGTGATGCAGGAGTGATTTCAGGATGATCTGTGAGGAGATTCCGATGAATTGAACCACAGATTACGCTGATTACACAGACGAGATGATCGGAGGGCTGCCTGTCGGCAGCCCTCTTTTCGGTTACAGGCGGAAGCGGACAAGTCCGTTTCGGAGGTTTGCTTCATGGAAGTTGAACAGCAGTCCGGTGCGGATGCAGCTGAGTTTCATGTAGGTGAGGATCTGGGCGGAGTGATTGGGATGGAGTGCCTGCACGGCTTTGAGTTCGACGATGACGCGTTCCTCGACGATCAGGTCAACACGGTAGCCGGCATCGAGGGTGATACCCCTGTAGGACACCGGTAACGGCTTTTCTTTGACGACAGCCAGCCCTTTTTCCATGAGTTCATGCATGAGACATACGCGGTAGCTGGACTCATAGAGACCGGGACCAAGTTCGCGATGCACTCTGAATGCACATCCAATAATGTCGTACGTGATGGAATTGATATCCATGTGGTTCTCCCTATTTTGAATACCTGTGTGAAGAATCTAACCGCGCTGCGCAGCAGGGTCAATGCAGAAACTCAACGCTGGTGATTTTTGCCTGTGTCATGCCGCAGCCACATCATTTAACCCCAGGAGGATACATTTATGCATGTCATTGCCGATTTGACCGTCGTGCCACTCGGAGTCGGTGTTTCCGTCTCAAAGTATGTTGCGATGTGTGAAACGATTCTGAAGGAAGCCGGACTCAAGATCAATCTTCATGCGTACGGCACAAACATCGAAGGGGAGTGGGACGATGTGTTCACTGCTGTTCGCCGCTGTCACGAGGCGATTCACGAAGCCGGTGCGCCGCGCGTTTCATCCGTGATGAAATTCAGCACGCGCACCGACCGCCACCAGACCATGGACGACAAAGTCCGCAGCGTCGAGGACAAACTCTCCTCGAAATAATCCTCTGTGTAATCAGCGTAATCTGTGGTTCTTAAAAAATATGCCCGAAGTTCAGATAAAACCCCACGGTCTCCCCGCTCACCCCGATATCAGCGCGTGTCACGAAGGTGTCGAAAATCAGCCGCAGTCCTGCCGCGGGGGCGACGGTCCAGCGGGAGTCGGCAAGCGCACCGAGGTCGGGGGCGACGGCACCGGCGTCCATCCCCACGATGCCGCCGAGACGCCGCCAGATCGGGAAGCGCAGCTCGGTGTTGGCGATCGCGCTGCTGCGGTCGAGGAAGCGGTCTTTGGGGATGCCGCGCACGGTGTTGTTGCCGCCGACGGAAAGCATGTGCTGAACGGGGACGTCGCCGGACATGGACTGTGCATCCGCGCGCAGGGCCAGGATGATGCCCAGTACACGGGTGTAATGCTGCACGCGGGCTGCGTATCGGGTCCATGAAAACGCATGTGGTGTGAGGTCGATGGCCTGTTCGACTTCGGCCTGCAGCACGATGCCGGAGGATGGATGGATGACGCTGTTGCGCGTGTCGTGGCGCAGCTGCAGCATGGCGGACCACAGATCCGCGGTGCCTGCGTGCTCCGGGAGATTCCGAAGCCTGCTCTGATCCTCGAATCCATATGACCAGACACGCTTGAAGCGCAGCTGCACTGTGCTGACGAAATTCCTGGTGAATCCCCTGCTGAAGGCTGTGGTGATCTCCAGCGGTTCATAGGTGTACTCCTCGAGATCGTCGTAGTTCGCATCCGGTCCGATCCCGAAAAACCGGTTGTTCATCATCTTGTCGTAATCGACAACGATATCGACGGCGAGTCCGTATATCGTCCCCTGCCGGAGTTCCGCGTCGGTGAGCGACCAGCCGAGGCGGACCCAGCGTTCACCACGCGTCGCGAGGAACAAGGTGAGGTCGAACGACTCCCGCATCCCGAATGAATTACGCAGCACGCCTTTATATCCGGCACCGAAGCCGTCGTCGGTGCTGTACATGGCGAAGGGGAGATGATCGAAGGCGGTTGAATCGGACTGTGCGGAAAGCCGGACCGATGGGAGGGTCAGAAAGATGATCGCGAGAGTCAGGATGCGGCGCATGGCGGTTTCCTCCTTGTTCTGGAGGGATGCTACGGAATTCGGACGCATGTGTTGTCATGGGGATGTAAAAAATCTCACCACAGATTTCACGGATTACCCGGACGGCGTTCTTTCTTGGAAATGCCTGTGGGGGTTCCTACTTTTGATAACCATCCTGTCGCACCTGCGCGTAGCGCCATGAAACTGCTCGTCACCATTCCCGTGTACAACGAAGAAAAAGCCCTGCCCGTCAGCATCCCGGTGCTGCATCAGTTCCTTTCCGAACACATGGGCGATTATGACTGGACGATCGAGATTGCGGACAATGCGTCGATCGACAATACTCCCGAGGTTTCGAAGCAGCTGTCTGACGAATATGAGCGCGTGCGCTATCTTCGCCTCGAGCAGAAGGGGCGCGGCCGTGCGCTGAAGAAGTCGTGGATGGAGTCCGGTGCCGACATCGCGAGCTACATGGACGTGGATCTTTCCACCAACCTGGAATCCTTCCCGCCGATGATCAACGCGCTGGCGCATGAGGGATATGACATCGGGACGGGCTCCCGCCTGATGAAAGGTGCCAACACCGAGCGCAGCGTCAAGCGTGAGTTCATTTCCCGCACGTATAATCTCATGGTCAAGTCCATGTTCTTCACGCGTTTTTCCGACGCGCAGTGCGGTTTCAAGGCTGTCACGAGGGAAGTGATCGAAAAGCTGATCCCTGTCATTGAAGACAACGTGTGGTTCTTCGACAGCGAACTGCTCATCATCGGGGAGAAATCCGGGTACCGTATCTTTGACGTCCCCGTGAAGTGGATCGAGGATCTCGACACGCGGGTCAAGATCGTCAGCACGGCGATCGATGATATCAAGGGGCTGCTGAGAGTGAGGAAGAAGTTCTGGGCGGGGGAGTATCGGGCGCTGAAGAAATGAGGTGATCCACGGGGAGGGACCACGGATTTCACATCCCCAACCCAATCCCGAAATAAAAATTCCTCCCATCCCTGAAATGATTCAGTCTCCACGCGAGGTCAACCTGCAGCACGGAGAGGATGTTTTTTATGCTGAACCCGGTCTCCCAGAAGACGGAGGCGGTTTCGGTGACGTCGACGGTCTGCAGGACGCGGGTGTCGTCGGATATGCGCGTCCATCCGCCGGAGGCGAAGAGTTCGAGCATCCAGCCGGTGTCTTCCAGCAGGGGAATGTTGGTGGCGCGGAAAATCCAGTCGCGGAAGTTCCAGGTGAAACGGGCGGTGGCGCGGCGGTCGCCGCCGAATTCGCGGAAGTCCAGCGTGCGGAAGCGGCGCGGCCAGGTGAGCCAGTCCATGCTGCCCTGCAGGTTGTACAGCATCTGCGTCGGCAGCGGGTCGGCGGTCCAGTCACCGGCGAAACGATACGACAACTCGCCGATAAGACCGAAGTTGAAATCCCCCGAAAGCCGCCCTCCGAGCGTGAGGATGTCCCAGCTGTCGCCCGCGATATCGGCTTTGTGCATCCCGGCGAGCAGGGTCGGCGTGTGATTGCGCGAACCGAAGCGCATGATCTCGCCGGCGTTGTCGATGAAGCTGCGATTGTCGAAACTGATCGCTGCCGTGACCGAGCGGATGCGTCCCTCATTCACCGCCGGATTTCCACGGAATTTCCAGCTTTGCCGGAACACGCTCCAGTCAGTGTTTTTCACGGCGTTGTAGAAGCGGTCGTCACGATACGTCACGGTCATGGGGAAGAGCAGGAAGGGATCGTAGCTCGCACGCAGACGCCAGCCGTCGCGGTAGAAGTAATCGCGGTAATCGTACTTGGCGAGCAGGTTGAACAGCGTGACCAGCGATTCACCCGCAGGATCGCGGTTGCTGTCGATAAAGCCGCGCTCGAAATAGCGCGCTGCTCCGATGACCAGCGAGGGAGAATTGAAAAACTGCATCCTGCCGCCAAAGCGGTATTTCAGGCGCTCGTCGCTGAAGCCGTATCCCGCTCCGGCGAAGACGCTTCGCAGAGGCGATGCGGGAAGCGAAAGACGCACATCCCCGTCGAGCGCGTGTCCCTCGACGCGATTGAATCGATACAATGATATGATCCCGGGGAAACTGACGATCGCATCGTCGGAACCGGTGCTGCCACCGAAGAGGAAATCCCCGAATCCCACCGCGTACTGCAGCGAGTCGAGCTGCATCTTGACGGTGTCGGCGCGCAGGTATGCGCGTTCTTCTTCCTCCGTAGTGGGAATCATTTTGTGGGTCTCCCAGTAGGCGGAATCCCGCTCGTCGGCTTCCTTCAGAATCTTGATGCGCGTGCGGTCGAAGAAATCCTCGTTGATCTTCCGGTTGATGCGGTAATCCTGAAGAACGGACAATCCTTCAATCCCCACCCCGACATTCACCACCGGAACATCGATGTCGGCGTCCACCGCGACATCGACCGGCATCCAGAATTCATCATCGAACAGACGGAAGTTCTGCCTGAATGCGAGATCGCTGAAGAACTGCGGCATGGCGGCGTCGTTGAGGCGCACATCCACCATCGACAGTGCCCAGGTGCCGTCGGCGATGTAAATCGTGCCTTCCAGCAGCGGCTCGCTGTCGGCGAGCGGTGATATTTCGATCTGGTGAATGGTGGTGCTGTCGAGCACGGTTTCGCCGACAAGACGATAGTAGTAGCTGTCGAGGCCGCGTTCGGAAATCGGTCCGGGCACGGGCACGCCCTGCCCGAAGGAAAGCTCGTCCGCGGAAAAGTCGATGATGAAGAATGCGCTGATCATGAAGTTGGCCTGCGATGGAATCATCGCGCTTTGCTTGCGCGCGGTGACGATTTCTTTGTAGCGGTCGGGCCGCGTCCAGTAGGCCTCGGTCTGCGTCTCCAGCAGTATTGGCAGGGGCCGCGCGCTGTCCTGTTTTGCGGCATCCGCATCGCTGCCCGTGTCTTCATTGCTGTCGTCATCCCCCCCTCCACCGATACCGATGCGCATCGATGCGCTCTCGCCGTCGGCGGACATTCCCTCGAGCGCTCCTTCCACGCGCACGCTCAGCTTGGTGTGGGATGTCAGGCTGTAATTCCGCAGGCGCTCGCGCCGCTTTTCCTTCGCTTCGATCGCAAGACGGATAATGCGCAGGGCGGGATTGTCGTCCGGCGTCACCTCCACCGCCGGCATCTCGATGCTCTTCTGCCGGAGTGCGAAGTCGAGCTTGCCTGCTCCCGGCACGCGGACGCGCCGGGATTCGCTGTCGTAGCCGATATAGCTGACGACGACGTCGTAGGTGCCCGGATCGAGCAGTATCGTGAAACGTCCGTCACGATCGCTGGTCGTACCCTTCTGGCTGTCCTTGATCCAGATATTCGCGAACTGCAGGGGCTCGCCGCTTTCCGCATCACGCACGACGCCGGTGATGCGCTGCTGCGCCGCCGCAGGTATGACAACTGTGAGCAGAATGACTGCGATGAGCACGGGAATTGCTGCTGGAGTTTTCATCTCATAAAAATCTCACATTTCCCTGAACAATTCCACACGGGCGGGGAGTTTTTTGTGTCATATCCAGGAACCACAACAACAGAACCCGATGTTTCGGATATAGTCTATCTTAAATCTCCCTGTGTCAACGCCGATGGAAATGCCGACCGCCGACCGCGGGAGATCCGTATCACAGTTGAGACCGAATATGAAATTCGCATCCAGATCGAGAAGCATGAACAGCGCGCAGGCACCGCGGACAGCCCGCAGTATGCGGCCGGGCAAGGTCGTGCTGTCTGTTTTCCTGCTTGCAGTCGCACTGCCGCTGACCGCCGCCATCTCCGCGAAACCTGATCGCATCGCCGATCCGTCTGCGGCACTCGCATCCACCATCGCGCGCAGCGAGGAGCTGTTTCTCCAGGAGCGCTATGATGTCGCGCGGAAGCTGCTCGAAGATCTGCTCCCACAGTATCCAAACGAAGCGGAAATTCTCTGGCGCCTGGCGCAGCATGCCATCAACGATGGAGACGGAACCACTGACAGCAAGGCGCAGGAGCGGTATTTCCGCGACGCCGTGAGGTATGCGGAAGCCGCGGTGCGCGCGGACGGGCGGAACGCCAATGCGTGGGCCTATCTCGCTGCTTCGCATGGAAGCTACGCGATGTTCGCGGGCGGGAAGGAAAAGGTGAAGCTGGCAAACAGGATCAGAGATGAACTCGATCGCGCCCTGGAGCTGGACCCGAGGAACGAAGTCGCACACACCATATACGGGACCTGGCACCGCGAGGTGGCGGAGGTCGGCTGGATAGAACGGCAGCTGGCGAACATGTTTCTGGGATCCATGCCGGATGGCAGCATCGAAGCATCCATCAGACATTTCCAGGCCGCCATCAGGCAGGGCCCCGACGTTCTGCGCCACCATTTCGAACTCGGCCTCACATACATCGCGGACGACAGGGAGAAGGAAGCGGCTGCGGCATTTCGCATCGCGCAGAAATGTCCGAATGGCTGGAAGTCTGACAATCTGCGCCGGTCAATTATGAAAAAATGGCTGCGCGAGAACGGCTGATCTCGTAGATGCTGATTTCCACATCACGGCCGTGCAGTTCCGCGTGGCGCCCGTGCCGATTCCAGCGGAAACCGTCGCGTTCCAGCGCCTGAAAGAGCGGAACGGCGATCAGACGATTCGGTTCGGCGAGCAGGATCGTACCATCCTCATCCAGCACTCTTCCGAAAAACTGTGCGAGCGGTTCGATGAAGCGCTTCTCGTAGATGACATCCGCGCCGATGATGAGCGGCCAGCGTTTATCGGGCGGTTCGCGAAAATCGATGTACTGAATATCGGGAGAATAGCCGGGGAGATTCTGAAGAAAGTTCAGTTCAGCGGCAAGCAGCGCGTGTTTCTCGAAATCGGTGCAGGTGACACGCGCACCTGCTGCAGCTGCGACGATGCCCGGCAGGGCGAGGCCGCAGCCGATCTCGAGAACGCGCGTACCGCGAAGCCGGGCGGACTGGCCGGCGAGAAACTCCGCCAGGGCTGCGGCGCTGTGCCAGAGTTCGGCCCAGTACGGCAGCCGCTCATCCTTGCTGAATTCTTCCTGCGTGATACCGTCAATCAGCTGCTCGATATCCTCCGCTGTCGTGAGCCGGTATTCACGTCCACCCGCGGTCACGACCATCTCCCGCAAAGGAAACACCGCCTCCAGCTCCGCGCGTATATCTTCCGTCCTGCTCACGTCGTCCTGATACGCCGTGCTTTTCTTCTCATGTTCCTCCGGCGACAATCCTTCGCTTCCTTCGCCGCTTCGCTGCTCAGATTCCCATGAATCACTTCTCAATCCTGATCCGCGCATCAACGGCGGTCACCGCGCGCGCATTGCCGAGCAGTGGATTCAGGTCGAGCTCGGCGATCTCCGGCGCTGCCTGCACCAGTGCGCCGAGGCGTACGATGACATCCGCGAAGGCATTCTCGTCAACGCCCTCCTGCCCGCGGGCGCCCTCGAGGATGCCGTGTCCCTTCAGGTGGCGGATCATCCACAGCGCTTCCTCGCGCGTGAGCGGAGCGAGGCCGCTGTTCACATCTTTCAGAACCTCGATGAAAATGCCGCCGAGTCCGCACAGAACCATGTGACCGAATTTCTCTTCTTTCTTTGCCCCGGCGAACAGCTCCGTGCCCGAAAGCATGGGCTGCAGCAGCACGGCGGTGGTTTCAGGAATGTCAATCATGCGCGTGAATTCGCGGCGTACCTCCTCCGCGTCCGCGATGTTGAGCATGACACCGCCGACATCGGATTTGTGCACGGGACCCACGACTTTCATGACAACGGGGTAGCCGAGTACGCCGGCGGCAGCGACCGCGTCATCGGCTGTCGTGACGACCGCCTCGCCCGCGCGCGGGATGCCGCAGGCATCGAGCAGTTTCTGAATGGAGGAGGGAGGGATGTACCCGTCTTTTTCGGCTTCGATGATATCCCGCACCGCCTGCACGTCGACCGTCGGCAGCGTGTCTTCCGCCGCAGGTGCGGGGGTGTTCCAGACCCGCGCGAGGGCGTTGCCGAAGGTGACCTCATCGGGGAAGTTGATATGTCCCTTCGACAAAAAGGCGTCGACCTCTTCACGTGCCGTCAGCGTCGAAGGCAGGACGGGATAGATCGGTTTCCGGGCGGTATTCATTTTTTCGTGCAGCACGTCGTAGACGTCGAAGATTTTCACCAGTCCGGGCGTGCCGAAAATTACGACCATGGCATCGATGTCATCAAAACGCTGATCGACAAAATCGATGATCGTCCCGAGCTGCTCGGCGGTGCCGGTTGCGAGGAAGTCGATGGGATTCGCGACCGAGGAACCCGGGAACAGATGCGTCAGCAGTTCGTCCGCGGCGGGATCCTCGAGATGCGGGACGCTGAGGCCGCCCTCGGAGAGCGCGTCGGTGAGCATCACGGCCGGACCGCCGGCATGCGTGATGATCGCGATGTTCTTTCCTTCCAACGGCGGTGAGGAAAAGATGGATGCCACGGTGATCAGGTCCTCTCGGCCGTAGCAGCGCACGATGCCCGCCTTGCGGAACAGCGCGTCCACCGCCGTGTCGGAGCTTGCCAGCGCGCCGGTGTGCGAGGAAGCGGCACGGCTGCCCGCCTCGGACGATCCGGCCTTGACGGCGGCAATGCGGCAGCCTTTGCGGATCAGGGAGGAGGCGTGTTTGAGCAGCTTCTGTGGATTGCTGATGGTTTCGATGTAGAGGAGTTTCACGCGCGAGCTGCGCTCGGGATCGAAGGTCAGGTCGAGGTGTTCGAGAACTTCCTCGACGCCGAGCTGTGCGCTGTTGCCGACGGAGAAAACGCTCGCGAAGCTGAGCCCTTTCGGGATACCCGCCTCGAGAATGAAGCAGGCCGTGGCGCCCGAACCGGTAATGAAATCCGCACCCATCGGATCGAGTTTCGGAATGGGTTCAGTAAAGGCGCTGATGTGCTGAGGCGTCATGATACCGATGCAGTTGGGGCCAATCAGCGAACCGCCCACGGATTCGACAACCTCGACGATCTGCTGCTCGAGCTTCCGGCCCTCTTCACTTTCCTCGCTGTAACCCGCACTGAGGATGATGAATCCCCGTGTGCCTTTTTCCTTCGCCAGCAGTTCGATGACCGGGAGCGTGTACTTCGCCGCGATGGCGATCACCGCGAGGTCTACCTGCGGCAGATCCGCAGGATCGCGGTAGCTGCGGATTCCCTGCACTTCGTCCTCTTTCGGATTGCTTGCGTACAGCGCGCCGGAAAACCCTCCATCGATGATGTTTTTGAGGACTTTTCCGCCGGGCTTGTGGATGTCATTCGAACCTCCGACGACGACGATACTCCTTGGATTCAGCAGCTGGTGGGCGATCATACGGGAACTCCTTGGTCTGGATGGCGATAGGATGGCGTCGTGTCGCATTCAAATGCGACAACGGTATCCTGAAATTGTCAAAATGCCCGTTGAAATCAAAAACATGGATGAAGCAGAGGTCTGCTGCAGGCGCTTCAAATGCTTGATAATCAGCGAAAAACAGCGTCGGAAACGGAAAAGAGAAAAGAGGGGTGTCCCGCAATATATGGGATTTCAGGCATATCGTCAACTATTACGTTGACAGCGCCTCCCGTTTTTTGTATTTTTGTAAATCCGGCGAAAAAGGGTGCCTCCCGTTGTCCCGTTCGAGGTGTTTCGCCGTTTTTCTGATTCGAGAGAGTATATTTCCTCATTATTCAGGCCCGGCCATATGAAACTTTCCGATTTCGACTATAATTTTCCCAAGACGCTCGTTGCCAAATATCCCGTCGAGCAGCGTGATCAGGCCCGTCTCCTGGTCGTGCATCGCGACACCGGGGATGTTGAGCACCGCGCCTTCTCTGATATCCACGAGTACTTCAAGAAAGGTGATTCCCTCGTGCTGAATGACACGAAGGTGTTTCCCGCGCGGCTTATCGGACGCAAAGAGAAGACCAATGCAAAGATCGAGGTGTTCCTGTTGCGCGAACTGAGCAAGGAGGAGCGGCTCTGGGATGTCATCGTCGATCCCGCACGCAAGGTGCGCATCGGCAATAAAATCTACTTTTCCGACAAGCTCATGTGCGAGGTCATCGACAACACGACCTCCCGCGGGCGCACGGTGCGCTTTAATTACAACGGCGATTTCTTCAAGCTGATCGACAGTGTGGGACAGACACCGCTGCCGCCGTACATCAAGCGCGAGGCCGAGGAGTCGGACAAGGAAAACTATCAGACCGTATACGCTCGGCAGATCGGTGCCGTCGCCGCTCCCACTGCCGGCCTGCACTTCACCAGGAAGCTGCTCGGGCGCCTGAAAAAGAAAGGTGTGTCGGTTTCTTCCGTCCTTCTGCATATCGGTCACGGCACGTTCCGTCCGGTGGAAGTGGAGGATCTTACCAAGCACAAGATGGATTCCGAGTACTATGAAATCCCGCCCGAAGCCTGCGTCGCCGTGAACAAGACGAAGGAAGCGAAGAAAAATGTCTTCGTCTGCGGCACGAGCACCGTTCGCGCGCTGGAATCCAGTGTGACCACGATGCGCCAGCTGGCGCCAACGCGCGGATGGACGGACAAATTCATCTATCCGCCCTACGATTTCAAGATCACCGACAAGCTGATCACGAATTTTCATCAGCCGAAATCGACACTGCTGATGCTGGTGGCCGCCTTCACCGACTACGACCTCATGATGAAGGCATACAAAAAGGCGATCAAGGACAGGTACCGTCTCTTCAGCTACGGCGATGCGATGATCATTCTCTGATCGGCGGATCCACGCCGCATCGCGGTGATTGATGTTTCAACGTCACCCTCCGCTCGTCGAAGGGTGACGTTTGTTTTGTGAGGTATGATGACTCCCTTTACAGTATGTATCCCCGCTGCGGGATCCGGCACACGCATGAAGAGCGCCATCCCGAAACAGTATCTCCCGGTTCTCGGACGACCGATACTGCTGCACGTGCTGACACTGTTCGCGCGCATGCCTGCCTGCGAGCACGTCATCGTCGCAACGGATGACGACGAGCGGCTTCGGGAATTGCTGCGTGAGGGAGGATTGGAAACCGCTGTCGAGATCGTCCCGGGTGGCGCGCGGCGGCAGGATTCCGTAGCGCAGGCGGTTAGCGCCGTGCCGGATGACGATATGATCGTCCTCGTGCATGACGCGGCGCGTCCGTGTGTCGAAGAGCACCATGTGCGAGACGTTGCCGAAGCCGCCGCACGGCATGACGCCGCTCTGCTGGCCGTTCGCGCGCGCGATACCTTGAAAGAGGTCCGTGACGGCGTGATCACGCGCACGCTCGACCGCCACACGATCTGGCAGGCTCAGACGCCGCAGGCTGCGCGTGCCGGCATGTTCCGCGCAGCGATCCGTCATGCCACCGAGGCCGGAATCACGGTGACGGATGATGTCGCACTGATCGAGGCGCTCGGATATCCGGTGCAAGTGGTTGAGGGATCGCACGACAACATCAAGATCACACAGCCGGGGGATCTGGATATTGCCGCAGCCGTTCTCCGCCGCATGGGGAGGGCGTAGCGGTGAAAAAAGGCACGTTGTACATCGTCGGAACGCCCATCGGACACCCGGATGATATTTCCATCCGGGCTCTGCGTACGCTGCGCGAAGTCGACTACATCGCCTGCGAGGAGCGCAAGACGGCGCTGCGGCTGATGCATCGGCATGACATCGACAGGGAACTCGTGGAGATCAATGAGCATACGGAAACAGAGGCGACCGATGAGGTGATTCTCGATCTTGCGATGGGGAAAAATGTCGCCCTGATTTCGGATTGCGGCATGCCGGTGTTCGCCGATCCCGGGCGGCATCTTCTCAACGAAGCACTGGATACGGGGATTCATGTCACTGCCATTCCGGGCCCGACCTCGCTCACCACGGCGCTCGCCCTGTCCGGTTTCGATGCCCATCGATTCTACTTCTACGGATTTCTCTCCCCCAAGCGCCCTGAGCGCAAGCGTGAACTGCAGCACCTGCGGAATATTCCCGTCCCTCTCGTCTTTCTCGACGCGCCCTACCGTCTTGTGCAGGTGCTCGATGATCTCGTTTCCGCATTCGGCGGCGGGCGTCCCGCCGTCGTGGCCGCGGATCTCACACTCAAACGCGAGGATGTACGCCGCGGCACGCTGCGCCAGCTGCTCGACCACTACACGGCGCACAACCGGAAGCGTGAATTTGTCATTTTCGTCGCCCCCGACGCCCGCAAACCCCGCAGAAACAGGAAAAAGTAGGAAAATAAAGGGTGACTGTAAGTAAAACGGTCATGCTGCGACTGGTGAAGCATGACCGTTTTCATGTGTTCTGCTTTTCAGGACGGCCGCATGGATGAATTCCATGAGGCGCGATTGTTTCCGAATGTTACCGCACGATGACCATCCGCCGCACGGCTGCCTGCTCCGCGCTGCGCAGCACGTACACGTAGGAGCCGGGCTCGATACCGCTGACCGAGAAGTTTACCGTGTGCAGTCCCGCGGGACGGACGCCCTCATCGATACGGCGAACGTGACGGCCGATCATGTCATAGAGGTCAAGCGTCACGGCGGTCTCCTCGGGAAGTGCATAGGAAATCGTCGTCAGTGGACGCCTGCCCTGCGAGACGGGATTCGGGCGATTCTGATCGAGCACGAAGCCCGGACGCTCGCCTACGAGCCGGTCGCCCGGCAGACAGTAGTTGACAAGGTCGAAACTGCCGTTCCGCCGAGATACCACACGCGCGTACCCATCATCGAATGAGAAATCTTCGGAAATCGTAATCGGTGTTGTAAGGTCGTTTCCAACGAGTACCAGGCAGCGCACGATCACAAGGACGTCACTGCTGCCGGAAACACGGGCACCGCTGCCCTCGAGAGAAACGGTTCCGGTAGCGTTGTCGTACTGCATATCAACGGTCATGGCGGATGAAAGCGTGGCTTCTGTCATGACTTCCGTCGGATAGAGCATCGTGCGGTTGAAGCTCAGGCTGCCGGACCACTGTGTGACTTCCGCCGGACCGAGATCCTGGTCCACCAGCACCGCGATATCGACCGTCTGGTCGACCTCGGCCTGGATATCCGCAACGCTGAGAGTCACGTCCACGATCGGCTGCGGGATAGCCTCGCCCTCGAGGATGCCAGTGATGCTGAACGGGCAGGGAGCATCGGAGCTGACCAGCAGGTCTGCTGACAGTGTCCCTGCTGTCGTCGGCAGGAATTCCACCACGACGTCGATCGTCTGTCCCGGCTGCAGGGTCGCGGGTGGAGCGGGGGTCATGGTGTTGATGACGAAATCAGGAAGCGACGCAGTGATGCTGCTCACGGAAACGGGAATCCCGCTCGTGTTTTCAACCTGAATCGTCTGTGTGCCGCCGGACTGCCCGATGACCGTGGTGGGGAACGTGGCGTTCCCGACAATCAGGGCGGGAACGATCACGTCGGCAATGATGACGGTGCGCCGTTCGATCGAGCTGCCGAACGCGGTGAATGCAGAGATAAATGTCGCGGTAAAGCGCCGTGTCTGCTCGTCCGGCGTAAACTGAATGCTCACATCCTGTGAGCTGCCGGCGCCGAGAACGGCCGGGAGCGAGGAGGGATCCGGGAATGTGATGCTGAAGAAGGACGCGTCGGGACCCTCCATGCGCATCGACTCGATCATGATGTCCTGCAGATAACTGCTCACGATGCTGAAATCCACCGTCTGCGCGTCACACCACGCGAGGGTGCCAAGATCCAGTGTATCCGGCTGTGTCAGTGTGCCCTCCTGCGCGTCTGCACGCAGCAGGAAGCGCGTCGAATCCGCGCACGGAGACTCGACATACAGCGTGGCCATATCACCGAAGCTTCCTGCTGCAGTGGCTGTGTAGGTGAGCGTGACGTCTTCCGTCATGCCGGGATCAATACAGAACGGGGGTGTGGGAGTCATCGTGATACCAGTGGGAAGGCTTGCTGTCGTATAGCACAGCGGTACACTGCCGTCGTTGCGGAAGGTAACCGTGCGGGATTCGGGATTGCCGACTTCCACCGGGCCGAAATCGATAGTGCCGCCGGCGGCTGGCAGCAGTGTGACACGTGTCGCCTCCAGGGGGATGTCGAACGTGGGGAGCACGATGTCGTCGGTGTTGATCGTCAGTGCAGCGGTGACCGGACCGTCCCCGGTAGCGATAGCGGGATTGAATCGGATTTCGAATATCCGGCTGTTTCCGGCATCGATGGTTTCATCATTCGTGACCGGCGTCAGGTTGGTAAACGCAGGTGCGTTCGTTCCGGTGATGTCGGCCGAGAGAATCGTGATCGGTCCAGTGCCCGTATTCGACAGGGTGTCGTACAGTGTCAGCATCTGGCACTGGGCTCGTGTCCCGAAGCTGAGGAGTGGAGGCTGCACTTCGAGCGTGCCCTGGACACCGTCACCGCTGAGCTCGATACACACCGTATCCGGACAGGGTGCAGTGATGATCACACAGGCCGTTGCGGTAAACGTGCCTTCTGACTGCGGATTGAAGCGGATGTCGAAGCTGCCGCCGCTGCCCGCGTCAATCTGCGACGGCCAGCCGGACTGCAGTGAAAACGTTCCGGTTGGAACAATGTCGACTGATGCGATGACGGCATCGAGGCCGCCGGCGTTCTGAAGGCTGAATGTACGTGTGCTTGCCCCTCCGACGTTGACCGTCGGGAAGGTAAGCGGATCAGGCGCGGCCGTATAGATCTGCTCCACGGCTTCGGCATGAAGCGTGATGCGGTATTCCGTGCCGCAGGTCTGTGACGTCAGGATCAGCACATCGTTAAACACGCCATAACCCGGTCGCGTAAACTCCACAAAGAAGCCGCTGTTCTTGCCGGGCGGAATTGTAATGCTGCCCGTGGCGGTCGCGGAGAACGCCGTGCCGTCTGCAAAAGAAATGTCCAGCGTTTCCGCGCCCGTGCCGGTGTTGGTCACGATGACATTCTGCGGCTGAACGTCGTCGCAGTCCGCCAGCCGCCCGAAATCGACATCCTGGGTCGACAGCGCAAAGCCGATGGAATCGCGCGACGCATGCAGGGCGACCGAAAGACTCGGATACGCGGGATCATCACTCGTAATCACCAGGGATGCGTTTTCAGTGCCCAGCAGTGACGGCGATGCGCAAACGCGGATCGTGCGCTCCTCGTTCGGATTCATGGAAAACGGCGTTATCACCGGGGGATCAAGCGTGAAGACGCTGCTTCCCGGCGTGATGCTCAGGCCGGTGACTTCCACGGGTTCAAGTCCCTGGTTCTTCAGGACGATGGGTTCGCAGGCCGGCGTGAATGTGCATGGATCCAATGCGAAGGTGATGTCACCCCGGTCGGGACTGAGTCCGTCAGTGTCGCCTGTGCCGTCGATCCCGAGCGCGTAATGAAGATCGCACGGATCACTGATAATCTGCACGATGCCGCGGAAGGGACCGCGCGCGTTCGGTGTGAATGTGACATCAAAACCAAGTGTTTGATTCGGTTTCAGCAGTACAGGCAGCGGCTGCAGCGGCTGCACGCTGAATACGGAGGCGTCGTTCACCACGGTAAGATCCGTGATTGTCACATCCTCGTTACTGTTGTTCCGGATCACGAATGAACGGTTCTCCGCCACGAACAGGCGTGTGAAGAACGCCGTCGTGGAATCCCCCTCGACAATGTATTCCGCGATCGTCCGGTTGGCCGTCACGTCGATGTCGGTGAGCCCGGCATCCTTGTCATTGTGCGTCAGCCGCACGATGGCGTGACTGCGTCCTTCCGTGTCACGGTCAAATTCGATAATCATCGGAAAATCGCTCGCCGGTGCGGCAGTGTCGTCAATGACCGGTGAGATCACGCGGAAATGATCGCGGTCGGGACCGCTGACGGATATGCTGTAGAAGACCAGCGGACCGTTTCCCCTGTTGCGGATTATGACCGTATCTCGCAACGGGGTGGGACAGCGCTGTGTTCCCAGATCCGCCGAAGCGGGGGGATCGATCTGTGGATTGGGAATGCAGATGGCGTTGATTTCCACTTCGGCGCTGTCGGGACAGCGGGCATCCCATTCCAACAGGATCGATGTATTGTACTCACCGATGTCGACGGGCGCGAAGCGCAGCGTCACAGATGTACTCTGACTCGGCAGAAGCGTCATGGGCAGTGCGGGACGATTGACGATCTGCAGCGGCGGCAGCAGCTTGCTGAAGCCAAGCGACGTCAGACGCGCCGGCGTATCACCGGAATTGGTGATCGTGATCGTCTGTCCGGCCGTGCGGTTTGCGAATATCGGTCCGATGCGCACCGGGCTCTTCGGATCGAACTCAACGGTTGTTTCGAGTGCTTTGCCCGTGAAGTGGAACACGAGCGAGTCCTGGCACGGACCGTAACGAAGGACGTAAGTGCCCTCGAAGTCTCCGGCACTGAGTGGGTTGAAGCGAAGCGTGTAGGTTTTACTGCTGTCCTGTCGAAGGATCATGCCGTATATCGTCGTCGAGAATCCCGGGTCGCCGCTTGATCGCTCCAATCCCGAGACGGAAGCGAAGGTGTTTCCGAAATTCTGCAGTGTAATGGTTGTGTCCTTCACCTCGCCGTGGCAGATCTCCCCGAAATCGATGGTATCGGATGATGCGGCGATGACGGAGAGATGGCCGATCCCACTGAGCGCCACGTTTGTGGTGTCGGGACATGACGGATCTCCGTGAATGAAGCGATACACGCCGCGGCGCAGCGCACTATCCTGCGGCGCAAAGATGAACGTGAATGTCTCCGCTCCCTGCACCAGCGTTCCGGGCGCCGGCTCGAGGAGGTCGAAGTCATCATCACCCGAAACGAATTCCATCCCGATGAATTGCGGATCCTGATTGCCCGTGGCCATTACCGGGATCTGGTATTCCATTGTATCCTTCAGGCAGGTGCCGTAGGAGAGGAACATTTCACTGAGGAAATCCAGCGACCCATGGTTGCGCGTCCCCTCAAGCTGCACCGTCCATGGGTTGTTGTCCGGATCGTTGTTGCGGATGGTCATCGTGCCCACCTGCGTGCCGGAAAAACTCTGCGACGGCGTCCAGCGCACGATCAGCTCTATGTCCACACCCGGTCTCATGTTGAGCGGGAAGATGTGGTCGTTGACGATCTCATATTCCGGCGGTGAAAACGTGATGTCGTTTTTGGTTATCTGCAGCTCCCCGGAACCGCTGCTGCGCAGCCACATGCCTCCATCGACGGAACGCTCACAGCTGATGGTCGGGAAAGTGATTTTCGTATCCGTCGTTGAGATATCGGCCTCGGGAGGTACGCCGAAAAATTCAATCACCCAGCCGACGTTTGCGGCTGTATCTCCGCCGCAGGCGAATCCTTTCTGCGGACCGACCATCTTCAGCGCGGTCATAGGTGTCCGCGGAGGATTGATTCCGACCGAGTGTGGCGTGATATTGTAGCCGCCGTCGGCGGTGACACCGATGTAATGCATCCCCGCACCGATCATGCCTCGGTCGGGTGTGAGGAAATCCACCTGCCACATGCCGTCGACGCCGAACGGGAGACTTCCGGGTACCATGTTGACATATCGCGAACCGTTGAGGATGGATTTGTACGCGACCGGTGCCTGCGATGTCGCGTTCTGTCCGACGATGTAGACATCCGTCGCCGATGCCATGGAAATATCGGTGAAGAAATAATTACTGATGAGCGATTTGCTGACCGGGTATATCGGTGTGAAGTTTCCCGCGCCGTCAAATTCCAGCAGCAGTCCGTATTCCCCTCCCATGATATATTTCCCTCCAGCGTAATCCACGGTAAGCAGGGCACCGATCCCTGCGAGAAGGTATTGTGAGGGCACCTTCATCTCGTCCCATGTGAATCCCGCTGTCGTTGTGACGTACACGTCGGCGAAATGGAATTCTCCTCCTGTCTGATTTGCCTCGAAGCCGTCGCCTCCAACGATGATACCCTCAAGCGCGTGGATGAAATGCACGTCGTGAAACGTCGGAGGTGTCTGGTACAGAGTTGTATCCCATTCCACGACCATCTGATGCCACGTCCTTCCGCCGTCCCATGTCTCATATGCGAGCGCGCTGTCGCCGACGATGTAGGCGCGGTTGGTGTTCAGGACGTCGACCGCCCGGAAACGCGCCCAGTCGGGCAGGCTCGGTACGAAAATCGGTGAATCTGCCGTCACAACCGAGAAGCTGTTCCAGGCGTTCGTGGTGAACATGATACCGGACAGATCATTTGCGATATCCGGCTCGGTGACCATGATGCCGAAATTTTCATCCGCCATATCCATGTCGAGGATGTGCGAGACCTTGCCAGACATGCTCATTTCCTGCCATTTGCCGGTCTGTGCATGCGAGGGAGCGATGAGGGTCAGAACGAATAGAAAGGATAATACAGGAGGGACGAGGCGTGCCATACAACGTTTCCTCGGAATAGATTTGTGCAACTATTTATAATAGAGAAAAACTCCTGTCCATTCAACCCAAACCGGACGATAAACAATGGGGCTGTCCTGAATGGATCTCAGAACAGCCCCGAAGATGACAGCGCTTCTGCCGTCGGGATTATTCCGTCACGGGTGTTTCGATGATCACCTGCACCATGCGGCAGTAGAAGCGTCCTTCCGGTGTGTCGTTGGGGAAGAGGAGCTGCGTGCTGCCGACACCCTGTGTCGTGACCTCCACGTCGTTGAGCGTGCGGCCGAACGCGCGGCGTACGGATTCAGCGCGCTGCTGCGAAAGACGCACGTTGTACTCGGGGTCACCTAGCGCATCGGTGTAGCCGACGATGGAGACGCTGGAATTCGGCGTGATGCTCTCTGAGACCTCCTCGATAATCGCGCGGTTGCGGTCGGATACGGTTGCCTTGTCGAAGTCGAAAAGGATCAGCTTGCTCCGGTTGATGCGTACATCGCCGATGCGCTCCTCGCGCTTGCGTTCGAGCGTGAGCGTGTTCATGCGGATCGTCTCCTGCGCGGCGGCCTCCTGATCCTTGCCATCGCGGACAGATAGGCTGATGTTCAGCGGCGCATTGGTCCGCGCGAACACGTCACCGGAGAATTCCCAGGTGTAACGCGCAGCCGGCGCGGTGCGGGAGTTCTCCTTCGCGTAGAGCATCTGTCCGTTCTGCGCAACCTCCAGCGACCAGCGTTCGATGCCGTTCGGCGCATCGACATCGGGTTCGATGACAAGGCCGGCGAGAGAGGCGTTGTACTCCAGCTCATCACGGCGAATCGGTCCGACGATATCTTCATTGGTCGATGTGATTTCGACACGGCGGTTTTCCTCGCGCCCGCGTTCGTCGTCCACGGCCGAAGGATCGACGGGGAGATTGCGCGCACGCACGGTAATGCGGCCTTCGTCAATTCCCCAGACATCGGTGAAATACTGCTTCACTGTCTGCGCACGGGTGCGGGACAGCTCGACGGCGCCCTCCTCCATACCGACGTCGGCGTTCGTGCCGGTCAGTGTGATGCGGGCATTCGGTGTATCCTTCAGCCTGCGTCCGATGACGTTGAGCATGTTGTGATAGATATCGAGTTCCTGTCCTTTTGCGTCATCAACCGTGAAGCCGGCGGCCTGCTGTGCCGAGAGCAGGTTCTGCCGCAGCGGAGTATCCGCGTCGTCCTCAGAGAAGAAGACATACGTCAGCAGAGGATAGCGCTCAACCGTGCGGATCTCCTCGACGGTAATGGCGTCCGCCGGTGTGATGCCTCCCTCGGTATCAAGACCGCTGACATTGAGCGATGCTGTCACCGGCAGAATCTTCTCCTCCGGCGGCGGCGGTGGCGGCGGCGGTGGCGGGGGCGGCGGTGGCGGGGGAGCCTCCTTGAGCGGCGGAAGCATGGCCCATCGCAGTCCCGCGCCGACGGCGAGTCCGGACGCCGTCCAGTCCCCGCGGCCGGTCACATTTGTCAGCGGCAGGCTGTATGCCAGCGCGGGGGTCAGCAGGAGATTGCGCGTCAGCGGGATGTCATACCCGATCCCTGCATCGAGCGCAAGACGGAAACCGCTGATTTCCTGGATTTCCTCGTCCCGCGTGATGTGATCGCGCGTGCCGTCGGCAAATTGCACATCCGCCGGCTGCACAAGAACCTCTCGAAGCGTGTACTCCTTGCTCAGGGGGAAGGCCAGTCCGAGGCCGAGATTCAGATGCAAGGGCTGCTCGATCGGGAAATACAGCACGCCGGGCGTTACCGTAAGGTAGGAGAGACTGTTGTCGAACGTATGATCGACTATCATGTCCACGGGCGGACCACTCTGCTGCGCCACCTTCCCGACATAATAACTGTCACGCTCGAACTGCCCGGAAAAGTCGTGGTAGCCGAGTCGGCCGCTGAGCATGAATTTCGGTGAAAGGGGGATTTCCACAAGCGCCTCGAAACGGAACTTCATGACGTCGCCGTTTTCGAATGTGCAGGTTCCGCAGACAGCCTCCTGATCGAGGGCGTCATACGTGCCGCTGTGGAAATTGAACTGTGGTCCGGCGAAGATGCCGATACGCATGACCTCGCGTGGATCCGGATCCTCATCCTGCGCCGCAGCGTGCCAGAGCGGGAGCAGAAGGAGAAGAGGGAGGATCAGCTTTAATACTTGCATAACTCAACCGTGCGGGTTGGAAAAACGAAATGTACAGAAAATTCACATATGAACGGAAGCCGTTCAGGATCTCCGTTTCGATGCGGGGCCATGACGGCACGGGATGAATCCGCCTCCGAGGGCCTCGATGTCTGCAGCAGCGTCGATGGCCGCAGCAGCGTCGATGGCTGCAGCAGCGTCGATGGCCGCAGCAGCGTCGATGGCTGCAGCAGCGTCGATGGCCGCAGCAGCGTCGATGGCCGCAGCAGCGTCGATGGCCGCATGCTCTGTCAGCGTCGTTCGTCGAGGCGCATGATTTTCTCCACGGCGGTGTGACCGTGACTGCGCAGGACGATAAAATAGATGCCCGGTGCGAGGCGAGCGCCCTCGAGAACGCTGCGATGCGCGCCGGCCGTCTGCGGTTCGTCAACGAGGACCGCGATTTCACGTCCCATCCGGTCGAACAACGACAGGCGCACTCGCCCATCGGCGGTGAGATCGTATTCGATAACCGTGCGCGTGCTGAATGGATTGGGGCGCTGTGCGGTCAGCTTTGCAACGGGCTGCGGGCGCACGAGCCGCAACCCGTCAGCGTCACAGAAATCAATGAGTGTGAAGCTGCCGTCAGTACGGGATTCAACCAGGGCGCGTCCGCCGGTGAACACAAAATCGGGCTCGATCCGGAGAGCGGTATTCAGCGCATCACCGACGAGCACCTGGAAGCGCACGATGGCAAGTGCGCCGGTCCCGGCCTGTAGGGCTCCACCGGAACCGGAGATTGACAGGACGCCCTCAGCGCCGTCCCATGTCATTTCGAGAGACATGTCAGAGGACAGTGTCCCCTCACCGATCAGCTCGAGCGGATAGAGCATCGTTCGGTTGAAGCGGATGCCACCCTGCCAGGATCGCACGTCGGCCCCACCGAGACTCCCGGTCAGCAGAATCGGCACGTCAATGATGTCGTCAACGCGGCCCTCATGCGCTTCGATGCGCAGTCCCGTTCGCAGGCGGTCATCGACGCCGCGTCCTCTGAGCAAGATGTCGCTCGTCTGCTCACAGGGCTCACTGTACACGAGCGTGAGCGCGCCGGTGACATCGCCCACCAGCATCGGCGCAAATGTTACATCGACGGTCATCGTCTCCCCGGGCGCGACAGTCGCTGGCAGCGCGGGACTGACGGATACGATGCTGAATTCCTGCGGGATGGCGGAGATGTCGGTGACCCGGACCGGGAACGGATGCTCGTTGCGCAAGGTCAGCGTCAGCGGCATGGACACGCTCTCGATCGTGATGTCGCCGAAATCCGTCGCGGTGGCCGGCGTCAGCGCGATGTCGCTGCTCTCGCCGGTCATCGGGATACGGAATTCCCGCGTCTCCTGTCCGAACGGTATCGTGAACACCGCCTCGGCTGTGTAGATGCGGGCGGATGGCACAGCCGGCGTCAGTTCCGCCTCCACCGTGAGCGTATTGCCGGATGCAATCGAAACGGGAAAATCCGCCGGCTGAAGTATGCGGAAGAATGACGCATCCGATCCCTCAATGCGCACGGCAGCAATCGTCACATCCTCATCGAGACTGTTCAGAATACTGGTCACGGTGCGGGATGAGCGGCAATTCGGCACGACGCCGAAATCCAGATTGTCCGCGCTGATGCTTTCGCGCACGTTCGCGCGAATGATGATGCGAAATTCTGCCTCGCACTGACCGATGTGTCTGAGGATAAGCGTGTCGAGGTATGCGCCGGCGGCCGTGGGTGCGAAGACGATATCGATACTGCCCCGCATACCCGGATCAACCACGAGCGGGAGCGGCGTGTCGAGCTGCAGATCGATGGGAAGGTCTGCCGTACGGAAATCGATGCGCTGCGAACCGGGATTGAGGAACTGCAGCGTGCGGGGATACTGACCGCCGACGAGCACCGGACCGAAGTCCACCACAACGTCATCAGGCATCTGCAGCGTCACCCGCTGCATGACGACAGGAATGCGCAATTCCGATTGCGAGCTGTTATCTGTTTCCACCAGCAGTTCCGCCTGCTTCGCACCGTCGGCCGGTGCGGTGACGGTGACGGTCTGCACGACGAATGCGTGCCCCTCCTGCGCGGCAAGAGTCACGGGGGATGTGAGTGGATTGACCAGCAGGAACAGTGCCGCATCCGCGCCGCTGAGCTGTGCCGCGGTCAGGGTCACGGGGTCATTGCCGTTGTTTCGGATCAGCACCGTGTCGCGCAGTTCCGCACACTGCGCCACGTCGCCGAAGCGCAGCGTGTCGGGATCGGCCGTGATCAGCGCCTCGGAAGTGCCGCCTGTCAGATCCACACAGATAGTATCACGGCAGGGCTGATCGATGATGATGCACGCCGTGGCGCTGTGCGTCCCGGGCGTCTGCGGATTGAAGAGAATCGGCAGGCCGGTCGCGTTGCCGGCGGAGACGGTTTTCGGATACGCACCCCATGAGGCAAAGGCCGTTCCCGCGGGTTCGATGCGCACATCGGCAATGCGCACGTTCGGCAGATGCAGATTCTCCAGCGTCAGGTTCCGCGTATCACTGCTGCCCAACGCGATGTCGCCGAACGCCAGCGGATCCGGTGAAACCGTATAGTTCGTCTCATAGTATGCGCCGCGCACGAACATCGGAACGCGCGTGCCGCAGCGGGCGCTGGTGAAATACAGCGTGTCGGTAAACACCCCGTAGCCGGGGGGATCAAAGGTAATGCGTACCTGTGTCAGGCCGCTGGCCTGCACCGCAACGGGCAGCGTCGTCGTCACCAGGAAGGCATCCGAACCGCGAAGAGTATCGATGAACTCCGCCAGCGTGCCGGTGTTGGTCAGCGTAACCAGCCGAGACACGCCGATCTCGCAGTCCGCGATGGCGCCGAAATCGAGGCTGTTCTCTGCGAGGGCAAAGCCAGATGAATCCCGCCGCGCGGTGAGCGGCATGCGAAGCAGCGGCGTGTTGGGATCGTCGCTCTCGACGACCAGGCCGGCGGTGCGGCTGCCGGTGAAATCCCCGATCGCACAGATGCGCACATCCGCTGACACACCGCTGTTCAGTGTGAAGGGCGGCGTGCGGGACATCTCGATACGGAACCCGCCCGGCGGTTCGATGCGCACCGCACGTATCTCCACGTTCTGCCCGGCATTATTGACAATGCGCAGTGAGTCGCAGCGCTCGCCGGCGGTGCAGGGATCGAGCTGATACTCGATGCTCGTGCGCGTGAGTCCCACTCCGGTAGACGCGCCGCGTCCGCTGACATTCACGCAGAGTGTGTCGGGACAGGGCGCCTCGACGGTCACACAGAAGCTCGACAGCACGGTCTGCACCGACGCCGGATCGAAGCGAAGCGTGAATTCCTGGAACTGTCCGCCGCCCACCGTGACCGGATAGGCCGGCGGGGAAAGGATGCTCATACCGATAGCGCCCGCCTGCAGAAACGCGCCGGTGATCCGCAGCGGGGCACTGCCGGTATTGCCGACGCGCACCGTGCGCGTCGCCGGACTCCCGATCATCACCGCGCCGAAATCGACGGGACTCGGCGAGAACGACAGCTCGGTGATATTTCCCTCGCCACGCAGTGCCACGAGGTACGTGTCGGGACATGGTCCCGCCGTGATGCGCAGCACTCCCGTGAATATCCCTTTCCCCGTGGGCGTGAAATTGACCTCGAAACTCAGCGCCGATCCCCCCGGCACCGAGGCGGGCAGCGGTGTGCTGGCGACATGGAAAACATCAGAGCCGTCGATCACGCTGATATCCCGAATCTCCAGCGGATCCGGATCCTGATTGCGGATACTCAGCGTGCGGGTTTTCCCGACATGCGCACAGGAGACGTAGGCCGTTGTCGTATCTCCCTCGACCGCAAACCGCACGGTGCGCCGCTCGCCGGTGAGCGCGACGTCGGTCAGCAGCCCTGCATTCGCATCGTTGTGTTCGATCGTCAGTACGGCGGAACTGCTGCCGTTCGCCGGTGCGTCATACGACAGCACCACGGCGACGGAATCGCCGGGATTGACGGCATGCGGCACCGACGGCGACACGACACTGAAATGCGCGGGATTCGCGCCGCCCAGCGAAAAGCCGCGCAGTGTCAGCGTGCCCTTGCCCGTGTTGTACACCATCAGGGTGTCCAGAAGCGGGGTCGCACAGCGCTGAATCCCCACGTCATGTACCGTGTCCACTGCGATGGCGGGCGACTCGCCGCTGGTCGCACCCACGGCGAGGCAGGAACTGTCTGCACACGGGTCGCTCCAGTGAACGCAGAGCTTCGTGGTGATCTGCTCCGGCCGGTCGGGAGCGAAACGCACGGTCACGGACGTGCTCTGCCCGGCCGGCAGCACAAGCGGAAGCACCGGCAGGTTCCGCAGCGTCAGCCGCGGGTGCGGTGGATTCAGCGTGATGGATGTGATGGTAACGGCACTGTTCCCGTCATTGTTGATCTGCACCGGTTCGTCGATGATCTGTCCCGTGCCGGTCGGACCGATGGCCAGGACGGTGGTGGGGATAAAACTCACCGCGGGACTGACACCGCGTCCGCGCAGCGTCAGCATCAGCGTGTCCTTGCACGGATCGACGATCAGCCGGTAGAGGCCTTCGATGTTCCCCGTGTCATTCGATCCCGGCGCGAAGCGCACCGTGTACTGCCGGCTCTGACCGGGCGGAATCGGTCCGAACGGCGTCGGGTGCATATTCGGAAAGGCGTCCTTCCCGCCCGCGAACTGCCGCAGACTGATCACGCCGTCTGTCGTCCCGTTGTTCGTCACGGTCACCTCGAGCGTTTTTATCTCCCCGGCGCAGACATCCCCGAAATCCACGATGGGGGGATTCAGCGACAGCGCCGCGTTGTACGCGGTGCCGGTGAAGGTGATATCCACCGAACGCGGACAGGACGGATTCCCGTACACGAGGCGATACACGCCGTTCATCGCGCCGCCGCTCGACGGCTTGAAGCGGAAGACGAGCTGCGTGGATCCCGAGATCGTCGTCCCCAGCGCGGGTGAAGAGAGCTCGACGTTGTCGTCACCGCTCACATGCTGAAAGCTGATCAGCTCGGGAGAGAGGTTGCCTGTGACCGTCACGTTCACGACGACATCCGAGGAGTCGCCCACGCAGGCGTCGCTGAAGCTGTAGGATGTGCCGATCCCGAAGGTCCCGAAATTATAGGTGCCGCTCAGGTCCACCGTCCAGGTGGGGTTCGAGGGATCGTTGCTCGCGATGGTCATCGTCGTGTTCGGGGGGATGGATCCCGCCTGCGCGGGTGTCCATCGCACCGAGATCGTGGCCCCGCCGGAGGGGGGGATGGGCGTTGGCAGTGAGGATGCCAGCGTGAACTCCGGTGCACTGAAGGTGATGGACGCAATCGTCAGGTTCGCCGTGCCCGTGTTCTCGATCGTAAACTGCTCGGTAGTGGTCGTGTCGCACTCCACCGTACCGAAGTCGAGGCTCGTCGGTGTGCTTGAAATATCGGGCACGAGGGGGGTGTCGTAGCGAAGGATCCAGCCGAGCGAAGACGTGCCCGGCGCGCCGCCGCTGGCATAGCCGATGCCCGCCGAAGGGAAGTCGACGCGCGTCAGCCATCCGCTGAGGTTCTGGCTCGGCAGCGTCGTGGTGTTGCGGGAATTCCAGTTCTGCCCGGTGTTCGTGGTTTCGTAGAGCGGACCGGAGGAGTTGCCCGTCCACCCGTGTGCGCTGGTGAAGAAGTGCAGCGTCTTGTAATCCTGTCCCGTCGGCAGTCCGCTGCCGATCGCCGTGAAACTGCTGCCGCCGTTCGTCGTGCGATAGATGGCCGAGCCGCCGACCGTAGCGCCGCTCACCGTGCCGGTCAGGTTGTCGAGGAATTGCACGCCCTCGATGTCGCCGAGCGCCGGGAGGTTCGCGCTCAGATCCACCCAGCTCGTCGAGGATGTCGCAGGCGTTCCCCGCATGAACGTTCCCGCGGCACCGGAGACATACCAGTTCGCGCCCGCGCTGTGTACGGCATAGAGGCGCGTGGTGGCGGGCACGGTGCCGGGCAGCGTCTGTGCTGTCCAGTTCGCGCCGCCGTTCGACGTGTAATACATCGTGCCGTCGTCGCCGACCGCCATGCCCTCGGTCTGGCTTTTGAAAAAGACATCGAACAGCGAGTTCGTTCCGGTCATACCCGTCGTGGCGGCGTTCCAGGTGGTGCCGTTGTCCGTGGTTCTGTACAGGCGGCCGTTCGAACCGCAGACCCACGCATGCGTGCCGACCGCGCTCACGCCGGACCACAGGCTGTGGCTCGCCGCGAGTCCGCTGAAGCTCGACGCCGGCAGCACGAACCACGTCGGATTTCCCGGCAGCTTGCGCAGCACACCCGAGAAGCCGTTCGACACAGAGGCATAGCCCGCGGCGAAGCCCGTACCCGTATCCGTCATCGCGATGCCCCAGAGTCCGCCCACCTGCACAAAGGTGGTGGGATTCGACGGCAGCGCGGTGGGCTGCTGTTCCCAGGTGGACTGGGCAAACATGACGGAAGAGCAGATCAGGCCGATGAGAAGGGAAGCAGTCGATCGGAACACGGTTCTCATGCGAACTCCGCGGGTCTGGGATACATGGCGTATGGATTCCCAAGATAGCGAGATTCACGGAGAATTTCAGAAACACATACAATTGCATCCCGTAGCGCCGAGCCAACGGCTCGGCGAATCGAAACGGCTCGGCGAATCGAAGCGGCTCGGCGCTGCCATCTGTCCTCTCATGGAACCACCCCCTGTCCCAAAATCCATACATCTCCCGCGGCCGGCCTTACGAATATCAGAGAAAAACCGTAGTTTCCCCGCTGGCATGAAAATTGTTCGATATTCAGACGTCCGTCTGTCCACTCTTGCCCGAGCCTCGACATGACACGATCCTCACTACGCCGCTGCCTCACCGGCCGTTTCCCTCTCGCGGCATTGCTCCTGCACGCATTGCAACGTCTTTTCGCCACGTTTCCTTTTCGTCCGCTGCCGAGACTTCTGCCGCGTCAGCCTTTTCCCGCCGCGATTCTTCTCCTCTTTGCCGCGGGATTCATCTTCCCGCCCACGGCACAGACACAGGAAGTGGCCATCACCGGCACGGTGCGCGATGCGCAGGACGGCGAACCGCTGGCACACGCGCATATTCTCGTTGAGGAAAACGGCTCCGGTGTGGTGACGAATCGCGACGGCGCGTTCCGCCTTCACGTGCCGTCCGGCGCATGGACCCTGCGCGTCAGCTACATCGGCTACCGTCCCGGCACACGCGTCCTCACCGTGCACGGCGAGATGACCGGTGTCGATTTCAACCTTCAGCCGCGGACGTTCGACATGCCCGGAGTAACGGTGACGCCCGACGACAGCCTCGCGCGCCTCATCATCCGCCGCGCCCGACAGCGGCGCATTGAGCGCGAGCGGGAACTCACATCCTATCACATGCGTGCGCACAGCAAGGCGTATTCGCGCATCGACAGCACGCGCAACATGGATACCGCGCTCGTGAACCGCCTCAGCGCGACCTTTCTCGACATCGCCGAAACACAGACGGAGGCGTGGTTTCAGCGACCCGATCGGCACAAGGTGCTCATTCATGCGCGGCAGCAGTCCGACCTCTTCAACGAACTTGGCAACCGCATGCACAGCGCTTTTGCGCGTGCGGATTTTTCCCGGGAGGAAATCCGGCTGGGGAATGCCGAGTACGCGCTGCCCGGACCGATTTCGGAAGAGGGACTCGAGGATGTCTACTGGTACAGTGTCGCGGGGGTTGCGGAAGGCGATCGGCAGGACATCTGGCGCATCCGTGTGCTGCCGAAATCGGATATGACGCCCGGCGTTTCCGCCTACTATTATATAGAGGATTCCACCTGGTCGGTCACACAGGTGGAGCTGGAGTTCAATCCGGCCGCGCGGGCACGAGCGCTTCCCATTGCCAGCCATATCCGTTTCCGCCAGCAATTCAGCCTGTACGACCGACGGTACTGGCTGCCGAGCACTGGCCATGCGCATGTGCAGGGGAAACTCAATATGATGGGGATGGAGGTCTGGCTCTCGATGGAAATCACCTCGGTCATCGCCGACTATCAAATCAATCCCCCGGGCATAGACAGCGTCTTCGACGACTATCGCGTTGAAGTATTGCCCGAAGCGGATCACATCTCGCCTGAGGACTGGGAACGTCGCAGCCTGCAGCCGCCTTCATTGGTGGATGCTGAAATCTACCACATCTCCGACAGCATGGCCGCGATCGAGGCGCAGAAAAAAATGCAATACGGACCCAGAGCGGCTATCGCTGGAAAGCAATTCGAACGTGAATCCATGCTCTGGGATGTCCCCGGCATCATCGACGCACTGCGCTTCAATCGCGTGGAAGGCTTCGCGCCGTCCATCCCCTATGCCAGCGAGAACAAGGACGGCATCGTCCGGCGTTACGCCGCGGAACTCGGTTACGGCTTCCTCGACCGCCGCCTGAAGACGTCCGCTTCGGCGCGCTTCCGGCTCGGGGGACGCGAGGCGCTGTTCCTCTCACTCGATGCGTACCATGATCTCTCACCGCTGTACCGCGACGACATGCTCTACGGGGAGGCGCTGGCGACCTCCGCGACGATCATGGGCGGTTATGACGAACGGGATTATTTCTACCGCCGCGGCGGCGGGATGGATGTCAGCACCCACGTCCTGCCCTGGCTGAAAACGGAGCTGGGTGGGGGATGGACGGATTTCGCATCGGCGGAAAAACACACGGACTGGCGGCTGTTCGGTGACGGACCCTACCGCGAGAATGCCCCGGTGCAGGATGGCGCCGTGCTCTCGGCGCGGCTGTCGCTCAGCGGGGATTTCCGTTCGCGCACGCTGGATGCCGGCCGCGTGAAGCGACCGAAGAGGAAGCCCTCGCATTTCGTCCCTTCGCTCGGCGCGGAATTCCGCCGCATGGATCTCGACGTCGGCCGCTGGGATGTGTGGATCCCTGAGGCCTCGCTCTCCGGCGCGATCGGCCTCGGCATGTTCGGAACGGCCAGCTATCAGCTCTCCTGGGCGCGCTCGACCGGTCACCTGCCCGTGCAGGGACTCCTCACCCTCCCCGGCAGTGAGTTCGGAGTCTCGACGTCCTGGCGTTTCCGCACCTCACGCATCGGGGAATTCGCCGGTGACGAGCGCGCCGTCCTCGCGCTCGATCACAATGTGGGGAGACTCCCGCTGCTGTGGCTGGGACTGCCGGATGGGAAATTCTACGCGGCAGAGATGTGGGAGCTGCACCTGTTCGCCATGGCGGGATGGACGCGCATGCGTCCGGGCACGTCCGCGCTGCTCACGCGCGGGATCGGCGAGGCCCGGCGTCCGCTGATCGAAGCCGGGCTTTCCATCGACCGTCTTTTCGGCATCATGCGCATCGACATCGGCCACCGCCTTACCCATCTCGGCAGCCGCTCGGATTTCTTCATCGGTCTGTCGATTTCCGAGTAAGGCCAACCTGGCGGTTCACGCCGGCGGTTCACGCCAACGGTTCACGCCAGCGGTTCACGCCGGCGGTTCACGCCAACGGTTCACGCCAGCGGTTCACGCTGATCGACACGAGTGCTGATGTTGTCACGCTGATGTAACTCTTTAATCGGCGATGTCAGCGGCTGCTGCAGTTCACTCCGATTCATCCACGGAAAGGAAGCGCGCATTGATGGCGACGATGACGGTGCTCATGGACATCAGGACCGCACCCACGGCTGGACTCAGCAGGATGCCCGTCCACGCGAGCACGCCGGCCGCGAGCGGGATTGCGACGACATTGTATCCCGTCGCCCAGAAAAGATTCTGAATCATCTTTTTGTGCGTGGCCTTCGAGAAGGCGATCACGCGCTCGACATCCATCGGACTGCTGTTGACGAGGATCACATCCGCGGTCTCGGCGGCGACGTCGGTTCCCGAACCGATGGCGATGCCGACATCCGCGGTGGCCAGCGCGGGCGCGTCATTGACACCGTCGCCCGTCATCGCGACTACGTGATTTTCATTCTGCACCTTTTTGACGATGTCCGCCTTCTCGTCGGGAAGGACGTCCGCGTAAAATTCATCGAGCTCCAGTTCACCGGCAACCCACTCGGCGACTTTTTCGTTGTCGCCCGTGAGCATGCGGCATTCGATGCCCATGTTTTTCAGTTTCGCGATGGCCTCCCGGCTCTCCTCGCGGATGCGGTCGGCAAGTGCGATCATGCCCTTCGCCTCGTTGTCGATAACGACAAACGCCAGCGTCTTGCCGGCATCGGCATCCTCACTGACGGCGTCGGCGTCATACGCGATGTCGTTCTCCTTCATGTAACTGCGGCTGACGACGAGCACGTCTTTTCCATCCACCACACCCTTTGCGCCCTTGCCCGGAATGGCGGAGAAATCCTTCACGGATGGATGCTCGTCCGTCTCTTCGGCAATCGCGCGCGCGATGGGATGCTCGCTCTCCGACTCCACGGCCGCGGCGATGCGGATGAGTTCTTCGCGGTCCATGCCGTCATCGAACAGCACCACATTCGAAACGCCGAAGCTGCCTTCGGTGAGCGTGCCGGTCTTGTCGAAGAGAATGGCGCTGACTTCCCGGGCGCGTTCGAAGCCGCGGCGGTCGCGCAGCAGCAGTCCGTTGCGCGCCGAGAGCGCCGTGCTCACGGCGACGACCAGCGGCACGGCGAGTCCGAGCGCGTGGGGACAGGTGATGACCATGACGGTGACCATGCGTTCGAGCGAGAACACGAAAGTGCTGCCGGCGGCCAGCCACCATGCGGCCAGCGTGATGAGTCCCGCGCTGATCGCGATGATGGTCAGCCATTTCGCGGCGCGGTCGGCGAGCGACTGGGCGCGCGATTTGCTCTCCTGCGCGCTGCGCACGAGTTCGACCACCTGCGACAGGTAGGAATCCTCCCCGGTTTTTCTGATGCGCACTTTCAGCGAGGCATCGCCGTTGACCGATCCGCCGATGACTTCGTCGTCCTTTTGTTTCTCGACGGGAACGGATTCGCCGGTGATCATCGATTCATCCGCCGCGCTGTGTCCTTCGACCACGCTGCCGTCGCCGGGAATTTTCTCGCCCGGTTTGACCAGCACGACGTCGCCTTTTTCGAGCTCATCGATGCGCACATCCTCGGTGTCGCCGCCGTCGGTGATGCGATGCGCCTCGGAGGGCATGAGCTTGACCAGTTCTTCCAGCGCTCGGGAGGCGCCCATGACCGATCGCATTTCGATCCAGTGGCCGAGCAGCATGATATCGATCAGCGTCGCCAGCTCCCAGAAAAAGGTGCGTCCCTCGAGTCCGAACGCCACGGCGCTGCTGTACACCCAGGCCACGGTCACCGCGAGTCCGATGAGCGTCATCATGCCCGGATTCATCTCGCGCATCTCGTCGTAGAGTCCTTTCAGGAACGGCCAGCCGCCGTAGAAATACACGATGGTGGAGAGACCGAAGAGGACGTAGCGGTCGCCCGCGAACGTCAGCGCGCCGAGGCCGAGAAATTCGCGTATCATCGGCGCGAGGAAGAGGATGGGAAGCGTCAGTCCCAGCGAGATGAAAAAGCGCAGCCGGAAATCCCGCGCCATGTGCGCGTGATGCGACTGGTGATCGTGGCCATTACCGTGATCGTGACCACCGTTGTGCTTATGCTCGTGCTCGTGCTCCTTGTCCCTCGATACGGCCTCTGTATCTCCACTCTCTTTGCCAGCGTCCTCGCTTCGGCCTACTCGGGATGACGTGTCGTGAGCATCGTGCTCGTGCTTGTCTGTCATGCTCGGCACCTCGTCCTTTGAACAACTCCCATATCTATTCAACGGGATGTGGAGCCGGATGGTTCAGTCCCTGAGATGAAAACGGGCACGCCCGGAGGAGCGTACCCGTTTCGTAATCGCTGGTTGCGGTGATCAGAGTTTCTGCGTGAACTCGTCGAGCAGCGTCTTCAGACTGGGCTCGCCGATCTCCTGCAGCTCGTACTGCACGCGCACGGCTTTCTTCTTGAATTTGGCCACGCGCTTCAGGTCGATCGGGGTGCCGATGACCACGAGGTCGCAGGGCACCTTGTTGATCGTCGCGGTGAGATCCTTGATCTGCTGGTCGCCGTAGCCCATGGCCGGCAGCAGGACGCCAATATCCGGATAGGTCTCGAAGGTCTTCTTGATCGTGCCGACGGCGTAGGGACGCGGGTCGATCAGATCCGCGGCGCCGTATTTCTCGGCCGCAACGGTACCGGCGCCGAAGTCCATCTCACCGTGGGTGAGGGTCGGACCGTCCTCGACCACGAGCACGCGCTTGCCGGTGATCTGCTCGCCGCGCTCGACGATGAGCGGACTCGCGGCATCCACGATGCGCGCCTTCGGGTTCACGTTGCGGATGTTCTCACGCAGCTGCAGCACCATCATCGGATCGGCGCTGTCGATCTTGTTGATCACAACCACGTCGGCCATGCGCAGGTTCGCTTCGGAGGGATAGTACTCGAGTTCGTCACCGACGCGCAGCGGATCCGCGACGACGATGTTCAGGTCAGGTTTGTAGAACGGCATGTCGTTGTTACCGCCGTCCCATAGAATCACGTCGGCTTCCTTCTCGGCCTTCTCGAGAATGGCCTCGTAGTCCACGCCGGCATAAATGATCGTGCCGTTGACGATGTGCGGCTCGTACTCTTCCATCTCCTCGATCGTGCACTTGTGCTTTTTCAGATCGGCGATGGATGCATAGCGCTGCACTTTCTGCTTGGCGAGGTCGCCGTAGGGCATCGGGTGGCGGATGGCCGCGACCTTGAAGCCCATCTCCTGCAGAATATCCGCGACCTTGCGCGTGGTCTGGCTTTTACCGCTTCCCGTGCGCACTGCCGTGACCGACACGACCGGCTTCTTGCTCGGAATCATGGTGTCTTTCGCACTGAGGATTTTGAAATGTGCACCGGCTGCCGTCGCGCGCGCGCCGATGCTCATCACGTGATCGTAGGGAACGTCGCTGTATGAAAAGACGACTTCCTGGACGTCATGCTTCACGATCAGTTTTTCGAGGTCCGCTTCGTCCACGATGGGAATGCCTCTGGGGTAGAGCTTGCCGGCGAGGGAGGCGGGATACTTGCGTCCGGCGATGTCGGGAATCTGCGCCGCCGTGAAGGCCACAACATTGTACAGGTCGTTGTCGCGGTAGACCATGTTGAAGTTGTGGAAATCACGGCCGGCGGCGCCGACGATGATCGTGGTAATGCGTTCTTTCTTGGCTGCCATGGATCACTCCATTGATCAGTTGGTGGGACAGAAAAATGTTTATTTCGAAGTCAGAACTTTTTCGATGCGCTCGAGCGCCCAGTCGATGATGTCTTTCGTGATGATGAGCGGCGGCGCGAAACGGATGATGTTCTCATGTGTCTCCTTGCAGAGAATACCTTCCTCCTTCAGGGCTTCGGTGTACGGACGCGCTTTCGTATCCAGTACAAGACCGATCCAAAGGCCACGGCCACGCACTTCCGTGATATGCGGCGAATCGATCGCGCGCAGGCGGTCGGTCATGTATGCACCGAGCTCCGCGGAATTCTCAATGAGGTTCTCCTCCTCGATGACCTCGAGCGCGCGGATCGCAACCGCGGCACCGAGCGGATTGCCGCCGAAGGTGCTCCCATGCTCGCCGGGATGGATCACACCGAGCACGGAGCGGTCAGCGAGAATCGCGGAGACGGGATAAAAGCCGCCGGACAGCGCCTTACCGATGATGACGATGTCGGGACGCACGTTCTCGTAGTAATGCGCGAACATCTTGCCGCTGCGGCCGAGGCCGGACTGAATCTCGTCGCACAGGAACAGGATGTTGTTCTCGCGGCAGAGCTGTTCCACGCCCTTGAGATAGCCGTCCGGCGGAATCACCACGCCGCCCTCGCCCTGGATCGGCTCGATCATCACGGCGCAGGTGTTTCCGGTGATCTTGGATTTCAAATCCTCGAGATTCCCGTACTCGTGCATCGGGAATGCCTCGGTGCAGTAGGGACCGAAGCCCCTGTATGAGGACGGATCGTCGGAGAAGCCCACGATGGTGGTCGTGCGGCCGTGGAAGTTTCCCGACGCCACGACGATCTCGGCCTTGTTCTCCGGGATGCCCTTCACGTCGTAGCCCCAACGGCGCGCCGTCTTGATCGCAGTCTCCACGGCTTCGGCGCCCGAGTTCATGGGCAGTGACATGTCGTAGCCGGTCATGTCGTGCAGCTTCTTGTAGAGCAGCGGCAGCCGGTCGTTGCGGAATGCGCGGCTGGTCAGCGTCACGAATGCCGCCTGCTCGATGAACGTCTTGAGGATGGCAGGATGACAGTGCCCCTGGTTCAGCGCGGAATAGGCCGCGAGGCAGTCGAGGTACCGGTTGCCGTCGACGTCGGATACCCAGACGCCTTCCGCGCGGCTGACGACGACGTCAAGCGGATGATAATTATGAGCGCCGTACGCTTCTTCGAGGGCGATATACTCCTGTGTGTTCATGCATCACCTGCGATTGAAAGGGTGAATGAAAATCTGTTATTCGTTGTCAAGCAGCATGGTCAGCAATGCCATGCGTACGTAGAGTCCGTTCTGTGTCTGCCGGAAATACGCCGCGCGCGTGTCATCGTCCACGGCGTGATCGATCTCCACCGACCGCGGCAGCGGGTGCATGATGATGGCGTCGGAGCGCATCTTTTCGAGCACCGCCCGGTCGATGTTGTACGGGGTCAGGTCGATGTCCTTGCTGGCCAGCCGCTCGCGGTCGATGCGCGTCTGGTAAACGACGTCCACATGCGATATGATGTCCCGCGTGTCGGATGCCAGCTCGTATGACACGCCGTGCTTTTCGAGGTATTCGAGGATGTCGGGCTTGATCTGCATCTCCTGCGGCGCGATGAAGTACAGCTTGGTGCGGTCGAACTTGCCGAGCAGGTACGCCAGCGAACGCGCCGTGCGTCCCTGGTCCAGCGCGCCGATCAGCGCCACCGAGAGGCCGTCGAGTGTGTGGCATTCGCGGTAAATCGTATAGAGGTCGAGCAGCGCCTGCGTCGGATGCTGACCGCCCGTGCCGTCGCCGGCACTGATGACGGGGACGGGGGATACGGCCGCGGCGCGCTTGGCGCCGCCTTCCTCGTGGTGGCGCAGGACGATGACGTCGCAGTAATGCCCGATGATGCGGATCGTGTCTTCCAGCTTTTCACCCGCAACTTCCGAGGAGAACTCCATCGCATGCTCGGTGGAAAGCACGCGGCCGCCGAGACGGTACATCGCGGATTCGAAGGAGAAACGCGTGCGCGTCGAGGGACGGTAGAACAGCGTGCCCATGATGGCGTGCTCGTAGTCGCGCGTGCCGCCGCGACGCACGGTGCGCTCCATGGATTTCGTCCGCTCGAACAGCTCCATGAGCAGGGGAACGGTGAACTGCTGGGATTCGACGACGTGATTGAGTTTCATTGTGCTTCTCGCGCTGCCTGTGCTACATGCGTAAGTCGGTCATTCGGCGGTGATATGCGTGCCGTCCTTCCCGTCGAGGGCGGCGTTGAGATATTCGAAGGACGTGATGATGACTTCCTTGCCGCCGTTCTGGAGGTAGCGGATGGCGGATTCCACCTTCGGACCCATGCTGCCCGGCGGAAACTGTCCCTCGTCGGCGAGCGTCTGCAGCTCGTCGGCGGTCACGCGGTCGAGTCCGCGCTGCGTGGGCTTCTTGAAGTCGACATACACCTGCCGCGCGTCCGTGCTGATGGCGAACAGGTCCACTCCCAGTTCGGCGGCAAGCAGGGCCGATGCGCGGTCCTTGTCGATCACCGCCTCGGATCCCTCCACGCGGTGGTCCTCATGTTCGATCACGGGAATCCCGCCGCCGCCGCATGCGATGACGATCATGCCCTCATCCAGCAGATGCCGGATGATATGCTGTTCGAACACCTCCTTCGGCTCCGGCGAGGGTACCACGCGCCGCCAGCCGCGGGCGCTGTCCTCGACGACGTCCCATCCCAGCGAGCGTTTTTTCTGCTCGGCTTCCTCTTTCGAATAAAACGGACCGATGGGCTTGGTGGGATTGGTGAACGCCGGGTCGTCGGCGTCCACGCGCACCTGGGTGAGGACGGTAAGCACCGGCGTGGTCAGGCCGAGCTGCCGCAGTTCGTACTCCATGGCGCGCTGCAGCAGGTAGCCGATTTCGCTCTGCGTCGTGGCCACGCACACATCCAGGGGATGCGTGTACACTTCACCCGCGGCGCGCTCGGAGCGCAGCAGGGCGGCCCCCACCTGGGGACCGTTCCCGTGCGTAATGACGATGCGCCAGCCGCGCTTGACCATAGCCGCGAGGCTGCGGGCGGTGGCGTGCGCGTTGGCGAGCTGTTCGCCGACGGTGCCGCGCTCGCCCGCGCGGACCAGGGAATTCCCGCCGATGGCAATCAGTGCTGTACGGGACATCAGGCGCCTCTTACTTTTTCATCAGCTGATACATGATGGCTTTCTGCACGTGCAGGCGGTTTTCGGCCTCGGGGAAGACCACCGAGTTTGGGGCGTCGATCACGCCGTCGGTGACCTCGTCGCCGCGATGCGCCGGCAGGCAGTGCATGAAGATGGCGTCGTTCTTGGCCTTCGCCATCAGGTTTTCGTTGACCTGGTACGGCAGGAAGATGCGGCGGCGTTCGGCGGCCTCGGCTTCCTGTCCCATCGACGCCCACACGTCGGTGTACACCGCGTCGGCATCCTTCACGCCCTCGGCGGCGTCATGCACGACGGAGATCGTCGCGCCCGTTTCCTTCGCATCCTCGACGGCCTGCTGGAAGGCGATGAGATTCGGCTCGTAGCCCTGCGGACAGGCGACGGTGACGTCCATGCCGAGTCGCGCGCCGGCGAACATCAGGCTGTGCGCCACGTTGTTGCCGTCGCCGACGTAGCAGAGCTTCCGTCCCTTGAAGTCGCCCTTGTGTTCCTTGATCGTGAGGAAGTCGGCCATCGCCTGGCAGGGATGCGTGTAGTCCGTCAGTCCGTTGATAATGGGAATCGACGCGAATTCGGCCATGTCGATGACGATCTGATGCGCGAAGGTGCGGATCATGATGCCCTGCACCATGCGCTCGAGATTCTTGGCGACGTCGTACACCGACTCGCGCTTGCCGAGATTGATTTCATTCGGCGAGAGGTACAGCGAGTAGCCGCCGAGCTGCTGGATGCCGATGTCGAACGTGGTGCGCGTGCGCAGCGAGGGTTTTTCGAAAATCAGTGCGAGGGATTCGCCCTTCAGCGCTTCGCCGTATTTCATGCGGTCGGCCTTCATGTCGAGGGCGATGTCGAATGTCTGGAGGATCTCCTCCTGGCTCATGTCGCGCACGGTAAGGAAATCTTGTGCTTTCACGTCTGCGTACTCCTGTCGGGCACCGTGGTGCCGCGCTTTTCTGATGAAACTTGCCGTTTATCTGAAGTATGAAATTCGACGAATGTCGAGTCGAAGCGGGGAGGAGGGCGGGTCAGATGGGGGCGTCGGTGCAGTAGTGTTTGAACTGCAGGATTTTCCGCGAGCGCGTGCGGCAGCGGTCATTCGCCGTCGCCACAGCGTCCGCGCCATGTGCCGCGTGAGGGATGGTATGTCTGCTGTACTGGCGGTACATAAGTCCTGCAATTCTTTGAACTTTCAGCATCTTCCGGGCCTTCTGCAAAGATGGGAATCATTCGGATTCCCCGCAAGGATAATCGGACGAGCATGTGAAAAATTCGGATGCATCGCTGTCCCGATTCATCACAATGCGATCCGTGTAGATAGGGCTGTCGTATAAAAAGTGCAAAGTACAAAGCGCAAAGTGCAAAGTCTCGTCGAATCAGACTTTGCACTTTGTCCTTTGCACTTTGTACTTGTTGGCTGGATCAGTTTTGGCTTCCGGCCGATGACTGGGGCTTTATACTCATTCCCAGGATAACACCCAGCACGACACTCCACACCGCGGCGAGGCCGATCTGGAATTCCTTCGGGAGGGCGAAGGTGACGGTATGCGCGGGTATCCAGAACCAGACGAGCGTTTTGAGCGCGTTTTCGATGCCGGCGAAGCTCCAGCGGCGAAGAATGATATTATCTTCGACGCGGTGGAAGTACATCATCTGGGGACCAAAGAACACGTTTGTGAACACCGAGACGCTGAAGGCCCAGCCGAGTCCCGACGCCAGGAAACCGGGGAGGAGGCTGTGCTCGATGAGCGCCGCAACGGCGCCTTTCATCATCGTGAAGCCGTACTTGATGACGATGCCCAGCAGCGCCCACGCCAGCACCTTGCCCAGCATCTCGAGCGGGGAGTTCGGGATGCCGATTTTTTTCGTTTTGATCGTATGGGAGATGATCTCGCCGAGTGTGCCCAGTATCCCGAACTGAATCGCGGCGGAGGTGAGCGGCTGATCTGTGACCCAGGAAATGTACCAGTCCATGTGTCCCGTTTGGCTGTTTCAAATACAGGAGATAAAGATAGGAAATGCGGGGGAGATTTTAATGGGATTACACGGAGAATGTGTTTCACGGATTTGCACTGAGTACACACTGATTTTCACGGATTGGAATGCTCGAAATGCCAATCCGTGGGAATCTGTGGTATAATCCGTGAAAATCCGTGATATTATTCTCTGTGCAATCCATCATAATCTGACCGCTTGGAAATCCGCATGTACATCCCCCCCTGGAACCCGACCCTCAGCGAAACGACGTGGGATCAATCCCTCAACCCCCGTCTCGACGAGCTCGCCTTTGACCTCATCCTCGAATCTCCGCGGAAGGCGGAGATGAACTGCGCGCTGGATGAGACGCTGCTCTATCGCGTCGCGGAGGGGAAGCGTTCTCCGCTGCTGTGGATGTGGGACTGGTCCGAGCGCGCCGTCATCCTCGGATCCTATCAGAGCGTACGCGGTGAGGTTGATGCAGAAATCGCATCGGCGGAGGGATTCACCTTCGCACGACGCATCAGCGGGGGAGGCGCGATGGTGGTCGAACCGCTGCGCAGCATCACGTACTCGATGATCGTGCCGGAGAGCGTGGTTGAAGGACTCTCCTTCCGGCAGTCCTTCGCCTTTCTCGACATGTGGCTGATACGCGCGCTGCAGGCACTGGGCATCCCGGCGACCTATCGTCCGATCAACGATATCATCTCTCCCGTCGCGAAAATCGGCGGGGCAGCTCAGTGCCGCCGCCGGCGCACCGTGCTGCATCACGTCACCATGGCCTACGCCCTCGACACCGACCTGATGTGGAAACTCCTCCGTCTCGAGCAGCCGAAATTCACCGACCGGGCCGTTGCCAGCGCGGTGAAAAAAGTCTCTCCCCTCAGTGATTTCACAGACCTCCCGCAGCCCACGCTGCGTGTGCGTCTTGCCGCCGCATTCGCCGGTATGTACCGCACGCGTCCCTCCGCCGTCACTGCCGCCGAACTCGATGAAGCCCGCCGGCGCATCGCGGACAAATTTGCCACGGCGGACTGGCGCTATCGCGTGGAGTGAGCCGGATTGCAGATTGCAGATAGCTGATTGCAGATCCCGCATCCGATCCTCACGTTCCTGTCGATCCTCATCTTCCTCCCGTCCCCATGCATCTCTCACCGAAAAGCCGTACCTTGTGCGTACGAAGGTAATAAGACCGGATGCTCTGAATTACGGCCGGCCGCGGGGAACCGACGGAATGCGCCGCACAGTCAGCCCCGGGAATACCCTTCAAAGCTGATACACATTGTCGCACCTAAGGAGGGCATGCATGAAAACCGCCATCCATCTGCTTGTCGGACTGCTGCTGACCGCGGCCGCCGTGCAGGCGCAGGATATTCCATGGGGGGAACATCTGAAGGGAACGGGATCCTACGACGATTTTGAAAAACCGGACCGCTGCGCGAGCTGCCACAAGGATTTTGCGCGGCAGTTCGAGCAGGCCATGATGTCGCAGGCCTATACGCACAGCTGGGATGAAATCGAGTATTTCAAACTGGCCGTCCCGCACGGGAAAAAGGATCCGAAATTCGATCCGGTGCAGGAGGGCTGCAACGGCTGCCATACGCCGATGGCCTTCATCGCGGGCGACGTGCCGCCGCCGAAACCGTTCACCGGATCGCGCGCCGATGAAAGCGTGTCCTGCGACGTCTGTCATACGATCACCGGCAGCGGCGAAGAAACACCCTACAACTTCAGTTTCATGATCGAACCGGGCCGAACAAAATACGGCAACCGCGAGGGCGTGGAATCCCCGCATCACATCACGAAAAAATCGGCGTTCACCACGTCGCCCGATCTCTGCGCGAGCTGCCACAATGAAAAAAGTCCGTTCGATGTCTGGGTGAAAAGCACGCACCTGGAGTGGGAGGAAGGACCGTACAGCAAGGAGGGACAGCGCTGCCAGGACTGCCACATGCCCGCCGCGAAAGGACGCAACTCCATGATGTCGAAGGAGCGCGACGACGTCGCACAGCACCTGTTCACGGGTGCGCATTCACCCGCGCGACTGGCGGGAGCGGTGGAGCTGTCGGTGCATCCCGATGTGCGTGAGGTCGTGCCCGGCGAGCAGATCAAAATTACCGTCGTGTGCTTCAATCACAAGGCGGGACACAAGATCCCCAGCGGTTCCGTCGAGGAACGGCAGCTCTGGCTCACCGTGCGGGCCTATGATTCGGAGGGCAAGGAGTATCACCTGCCCGTGGACAAGAAGGGCTTCGAAGGTGAGGAGTACACGATCTCCTCGAATGAGCTGGCCTTCCAGGATATGGGTTTCATGATGGACAAACCGGACTTCAAGGGACTGCCGCGCGACGCACTTCCCTACGAGGGCGACCGGGTGTTTCGCATGGCGTACTTCGATCCGCAGGGACGCATGACCATCGCCCAGTGGAACACCGCCAGTCTCGGCACGGATTATCGCATCGGTCCGCGTGAAACGAAAATCGAAACCTATACCTGGTCGCTGCCGGCCGACATGCCGCTCGGACGTGTCCGCATTGTCGCCGACATGCAGTATCGCCGGCTGATCAAGTCCGTCGGTGAGTACCTCGGTGTTCCCGACGAGGAAATGAAAGCCGAATTCATCAACCACGCCGAATCATATTTTGAGGCAGTGGACTATTGAACCAAAAACCAATAACCAAGAACCAAACACCAAGAACAATGAAACGAATCATACTGCACCTCATGCCGATCCTGCTCCTGGCAATGCTCCTGCCCGAGCAGTCCTCGGCCATCCCCGCTTTCGCGCGGAAATACAAACTCAGCTGTTCCACCTGCCATTCCATGGTGCCGAAGCTGAAGGATTACGGCGAGGACTTCGCCGGTAACGCCTTCCAGCTGCCCGACGCACCGGAGCCGCCGCGCACCTACGTGGATGCCGGTGACGACGATCTGATGCTGCACCGCTTCTTTCCCATCGCCGTGCGCTTCGACGGCTACGTGCAGTACGCCGAAAGGGACGAAGGGGAGTTTGATTTCCAGACGCCCTATGGTGTGAAGCTCATGAGCGGCGGACCGATCAGTCCCCACGTCGGCTACTATATGTATTTCTACATGAACGAGCGCGGTGAGGTGGCCGGACTCGAAGATGCCTACGTGCATTTCAACGATGTGTTCGGATCTGATCTCGACGTCATGCTTGGCCAGTTCCAGGTCAGCGACCCTCTGTTCAAGCGGGAGCTGCGTCTGACACTCGAGGACTACGAGGTGTATCGCATGCGCCCTGCGTATTCGCATGCAAACCTCACCTATGACCGCGGAGTGATGCTGACCTATGGATTCGACTTCGGACTGGATCTCGTCGGGTCTGCGCTCAACGGCAACGGCATCGGCGAATCGGAGGGTGGCGTTTTCGACATTGACAACGGGAAAGCGTTCTCCTTCCGTGTGTCGCAGAGCCTCGGTCCCGTACGCATCGGCGGCTTCGTCTATCAGGGTGAGGAGATGTTCCATGACATTACCTTCCAGAATCCGGGTGGTCCGCCGCAGACGGCCGATGTGAAGAACACCGTGACGTATTACGGACCCGACATGACCATCGGCAACGACTATATCGAATTCAACGCCCAGTACCTGCGCCGCGAAGACAGCGATATCCCCGATGCGATGAACACCGTGGGCGGCGTTCGCGAGCAGCAGATGGACGGCATCATGGCCGAACTCGTGTATATGCCGGGTGGCCCCGAGTCCACATGGGCCTTCGTCGCGCTGTACAATATGACGGAGTCGAAGCAGACCGACTACAAATACCACACGGCGTCGCTGAATGTCAGCCGGCTGCTGGCACGCAACCTGCGGCTCATCGGGGAAATCACCTATGATCTGGAGGATGAAAGTCCCCGCGCCGCGATCGGCTTTGTCTCCGGATTCTAGCTGCTTCGATATCGAAACCGTGAACGCCCGTCCTCACTTCGCTGAAGACGGGCGTTCCCGTTTCAGTGCAACAATTTCCCCCCTCCGCACGTATCCCTTGACAACCTCCTAAATCTTTCGTATAGTTACTAAGGAATTAGTAGATACGAGGAAGCACCATGTCCAGAAAGAAACACGAACTCTCGGCCGCTGAATGGGAGCTGATGCAGGTGATCTGGGATGCCAATGCGCCCGTTACCGTGCGCGGTGTGCTGGAGACGGCTTACCCCAACGAAGAGAAGGCCTACACCACCGTACAGACGCTGATGAATATCCTGGTGAACAAGGGATTTCTCTCGCGGAAGAAAGAGGGGATGGTGAACCGGTATACTCCTGCCGTGCGCCGTGAGAAGGTGCTCGACGCATCCGTCACCGGGGTGGCCGAGCGCATGTTCAGCGGCTCCTTCGGTGCGATGGCATCCTTCCTTGTCAGCCGTAAACTCAGTGACAGGGATATCGACGTCCTGCGCCGCATCCTCGATGAACACGATACGAAGGAGGAGGAGAAATGAACGGCATTCTCACAGCGCTGCATCTGCAGGCAGCGGCTCTCCTCGACACCTGGCTGATCATGCAGCTGCAGACGGGTGCGTTCGTCCTGCTGGTTCTGGCGATCGACAGTCTGCTGCGAAATGCCACTCCGCGCATGCGCTACCTGCTCTGGATGACAGCGCTGGTGAAGGCGTTCATCCCGCCCGTGCTTGCACTGCCGGGTGGCGCCCCGGTTCCCGCGCTGGAGCGCATCACGCTTCCCGTCATCGAGGCTGGCAGCGGCGTTCTGGCAGCGGACACATCGGCCGGCATTCCCGCATTTTCTCTGCTCGTCGCCGCACTGCTGCTCTGTGCCGCAGCACTGACGGTGGTGGTCCTGTTCCGCAGCATCATGCTGCGTCTGCGTCTCAGGGATGCCGCTCCGTTTGCCCATGATGCCTGGCAGAGTGGCCCGCCGGTGTTCGTATCCCGTCGTATCTCCTCACCACTGGCGTTCGGTATGCGCCATCCACGCATCTTTGTCACCCCGGAATTGGCTGTCGGACCAGCACGCATCCTGCATGCGGTACTGTACCATGAACGTGCGCACATCCGGCGGCGGGATCAGGTGACGGTATACCTGCAGACGCTGATCCAGGTGTTCTCCGTCCTCAACCCTCTTGTCTGGCTGATGAATACCCGTCTCTTCCGCTACCGCGAACAGATCTGTGACGCGGAGGCACTGGAGCGCACCGGGGCGCGGCCGCAGGACTACGGGCGTCTGCTGCTGGATTTTGCGGCGGCGCATCCCGCGCGTATCGTGCAGGTCGGCACCTGCTTTTTCGAAACGCGCCGGGGCTTCGTTCAGCGCATCAATCATCTGTTCGCAGTGCAGAGAAAAAGAACCCCGAGATGGTCGCAGCGCATCGCGGTCGGCGTGAGTATCCTCCTCATAGTCCCGCTGTCATGGCAGTGCAGCAATGACGGCGAAGAAAGTCTCGTGCCGCCTGCCGGAGAGCGAACGGAGCTTCGGGGTGAACAGCAGGGCGAACAGCCGGCGGATGTGCCCCCGGCCGACTTCGTCCATGCTGCGGATGTTCCCGCTGAAATTGCCGGAGGATTGAGCGCGCTTAGAGCGCGGATCTCTTACCCGGAGCAGGCGGTGAAGGAGGAGCTTGAGGGCATCGTGATTATCGAAGTGGAAGTGAAGGCCGACGGACAGGTCGGAACGCTCGATATTCTGAAATCGGCGCACCCGCTGCTCGACAAGGCTGCGCTCGAAGCGGTCGCCGGACTGACATTCATCCCGGCCCGCTCGGAGGACGTTGCTGTTCGCTCGAATATCAGCATCCCGATCAAGTACCGGCTCAAATAAGATCAATCCAGTATCTCTGTTTTTCACTATCGCCGGGATTACCCCCGCAGCGAACAGGCGGACTGCGTCCCGGCGAAAAAAAGGAGCATTCAATGAAAACGATCACAATCATCATGGTGGGATTTCTGCTCACAGCATTCGGCGCGCAGGCGCAGGATGCCGGCCGGCAGGAGGTGGACACGAATAAGTATTTCGAAGAAGTTGAGGAACCGCCCGAACTGATCGGCGGTGTGGCGGAGCTGGCGAAACATATGAAGTATCCAGAAGATGCGGCGAAGGAGGGGATACAGGGAACGGTGCTTGTCTCCGCGTATGTCGGCGTGTCAGGAAGCATTGACGCAGTGAAAGTGAAGCGGAGTCCGCACGACCTGCTGAGTCAGGCCGCGCTTGACGCGGTGTGGGATGTGAGATTCACACCCGGCAGGCAGGATGGCAAAGCCGTGCCGACGGTCGTCATGGTGCCCGTGCGGTTCCGGTTGAAGTAGGAATCATGACTATACGGTATTCGCCGTCTCCGGGTTCTGTGCGGATCTGCGCTTCCGCAGCACCCCGTCCACCGACAGCGGCCCCGGTCCGTAAATGAAAAAGAAGACAAGCAGAAACAGGACGATGATCGCCAGCCAGAAGTCGGAGTCCAGGGGGGCGAAGGAACCGGTGGTGGCGATAAGGATGACTGCGCCGAGGACGATGGGGAACTGTGCGGCGAGTGCGTAGCGAGTGATGAGTCCGACCGCGATCAGCAGGCTGTGCGCCATCTGGAAGATGATCACGTAGTGCAGGATCAGCAGGGAGAAGAAGTCGAAGTTGTTGTCATGCAGGATCTGCAGCGTGGTTTCCTTGTCGAGGATGAAGCTGAGTCCTTTCAGAAACAGCACCACGCCCAGCAGGATGCGCAGGATGTCGAGCCACTTCGGGTGATGCGCATCCGCCCAGGAAGTCAGCGAATCGATGGCCTTCATATCGCCTCCGGGAAGTCGGTGAATCGTACGGGGTCGCTTAACTGGAATATAGGATGCGAATCACCGACATGCAAGCGGGATCGATTCCCTGTCCGTCATGCGCCAACGGCCAACCCGCCTCCGCAATGCTTCGGCGGGCCTTCGGCAGCTAATGGCCAACGGCTATTTTAAACCGAAGGTCTTGACCATTTCCCACACGAGTTTCGGCTGGTGGCGCAGGGCGGTTCGGAACACGCCCCAGATCGTGCGCTTTTCAGGTGCGAGCCTGAGCACGTTGACGGCGATGTCGTCGAGAGTTTCGTCGGGGAATTTGTATACGGCGCTTTTCATGCGGTGATAGGTGCGGTGCTTCGCGCCGATCTCCTTCTCCCACTGTTTCGGGTAGTCCTGCAGCAGCGAGAGATCGTCCGCGCGGAGGGCACGCGCGATGGCCTCGCCGGCCATCCTGCCGCCGATCATCCCGCTGGTGATCCCGCCGCCGGACATCGGGTTGACCTGATGCGCCGCATCCCCCACGAGAACGACGTTCTCTTTCACAAGCGTGTCGACGGTAACGGCGCAGGGCACACCACCCGCCACGGTGGTGAGAACTCCGGCGCCAGGAAAACGGCGTGCGAAGAAATCCTGCAGATATCGGATCGCAGCGCGTTTTTTCGAGGCCATGCCGCTGATGCCCACGCCCACGTTGGCCATGCCGTTTCCCTTGGGGAACACCCAGAGATAGCCCATCGGCGCAGTGTCGTTGCCGAAGTAGAATTCACAGACGTCGTCGTCGAGGTCGACACCGGTAAGCGTCATCTGCGCGCAGGTCTCCATGTCACGGATGTGCGTGGTGGTGTCGATGCCGGCCCATTTGCCGACGCGCGACTCCACGCCGTCGGCACCGACGATGATGCGGGCGTGTGCCTCCCGCCGCTCGCCTTTCCAGGTCATGCTCACACCTGACCAGCCGTGTCCTGCCGGAGAAGGACCGTCCGCGGGAGATGTATCCTTCGACGGGGAAAGGGTGCCGGCCGGTTTGTGAAGGTCTGTCGATGAGCGTCCGTTTCCCGGCAGCAGTCCGTCGACATAGCTCTTGGTGCGGACCTGCGCACCGGCCCCCGCGGCGAGACGCGCGAGGTCGTAGTCGAAGATGCGCCGCTCGAGCACGTATCCGTGTCCCCCGAGATCGGGTTCCACGATGTGTCCCGAGGGAGAGATGAGGCGGAAACGATTGACGGTCGCCGCAATCCAGCGGGGATCGATATCGACGATGCGCTCGAGGCTGCGATTGCTGACGGCCTCGCCGCAGCGCACGGGCATGCCGATGTCGCGATCCTTTTCAAGGAGCAGGACGGATGCGCCGCCCATTGCTGCATACCGGGCGCAGGTGCTTCCCGCCGGTCCCGCCCCGACGACGATGACATCGTACTGTTCGCTCATGACTCAGCCGGCTGCTTTCGTGCCGGTTTGTTGAAGACGAACACCTCGAACGGACACACCCAGACGCATTTCGCGCAGTTGGTGCAGCGGTCTTCGATGATATCGATATGCGCTTCCTGCAGCTCGATGGCGTCTTCAGGACACACGCCAACGCAGCAGCCGCAGAAATCGCAGGTGTTGGGTTTGATTTCTATGAGAAGCACGGGGGTCCTTTCGGATCGGGTAAATAGAGAAGCGCATCGAAGCGCCCCACCAATATCAGCATTCTCCCGGCAAATGACCAGCGCGTGCGATCTGTGAGCAGGAATCCCAAAACCGGATGATTGAACGGCGTTGAACGTTCAGCGGCTGGAATTCAGTGGGTGACTGGGGAGTATAAAAAAGTGACCGCCGAGTCAGATAAATGACTCGGCGGTCAGCACATTGAAATATGCAGGAAATGTCAGCGAACGACCTGGATCGGCATATGCTGTACGGCGGCCTGGCCGGAAGCCATTGCCTCGGCGGTCAGGGTGACGATGTAGGTGCCCGCGGGAACGCCAACCGGATGCCAGGTTGCCGTGTAGGAACCGGCGTTCATGGTCGCATCGACGAGCGTTGCCACTTCCTGCCCGAGCATGTTGCGCACCATCAGCCGGATGCTGCTGCGCTCGGGGACGTCATATCCCACCGTCGTTTGTGCGGCGGCGGCGAGGGAGAGCGGATTGGGGTAGTTCTGGCGCAGGGCGAACTCGCCCGGACGCAGCTGGAATTCCACCGCGATCTCCGGCGAGTAGCTGTGACGGCCATCGAAATCCATTTGTTTGAGTCGGTATTTGTAGAGTCCGTCATGCGGGAGCGACCAGTCGAAAAAGAGGTACTGACGCTCATCATGTGTGGTGCCGGAACCCTCGACGAAGTCGAGTGTTTCCCAGTCCGCACCGACCGTTGTGGCGTCCATGCGCTGGACGTGGAAACCATGATTGTTGGTTTCACTGGCGGTCGTCCACTGCAGCGCGATGGATTCACCCTGCTGGGCGGCGGTAAATGCCGTAAGCTCGACAGGCCAGGGGAGATTCTGGATTTCGGTCACCGGACTGAAATTCAGCAGGTCGATGACATTTTCTTCGAAATAATAGGTCAGCGCACCCGTCGGAGTGTTCTGCCAGACACCGAACGAGGCGGTTCCGGGACCGGAGCTCTTCGGATAAAACGTGAACACGCAGAGATCCGGTGGGCTGTTCTTCAGCAGAGGCACGGATCCGAAATTCGGGTGGTACTCGGAATACATGATCAGGTCGGGATTCACGCCGTTGACATCAAGGTTCCAGACGCTCGCATCGGTCCAGTTCACCGACTGGAAATACTTCTGGGTGATCGAAGTCAGTGAATCGACGCTGAAATCATTCGGATCGTAGGAGATCGTCACCGAAACGGCCTCCACATTGAGAATGTTCTTCCCCGGCGTCATGGTTGCCTTGAAAGAAACCTCGGAGGCATTCGCGTTGATGGGAGTCAGTGTCAGGCTTGAGGGAAACTGCTGCGCGGCAGTATTTCCGAGCGGAAGCATGATAGCAAGAGCTAGGAGAACGGGAACAAGTTTCTTCATTGTACATCCAATTGTTCAGAGCGTCAGGAACATGTTTTGCAACTTCCTAATATGTGCACAAAAGAGGTATAAATTCAAGGTGAAAACGCGATTCCTGCCGTTCGTGAAAGGGGAAATCCTGATACAGTGTTTGCAGGCGGAGACGGCTTGCTGCGGCGTGTGACCGGTGTATCGGAAAAAGCAACAGCCTCCCCGAATGAAACGGGGAGGCTGCTGCTTTTTCGATTGCCATGCTGTGCATTCACATGGACATGGCAGATGCCGCTTATTTGCTGAGCGCCATCTTGATGGTCTTGTTGAAGGTCGCACCCGACTCGACGCCCGTCATCGTGATCGACGCGATGTACGTGCCGCTCGAGAGGTTCGCACCGTCGAACTGCACTTCGTGCAGACCGGCCTCGACGCGACCGTCCTGCAGCTCGGCCACCTGGCGGCCCAGCGCGTCGGTCACCACCAGACGCACATGGCTCGCCTCGGGGGCGTTGTAGCGGATCGTCGTCGACGGATTGAACGGATTCGGGTAGTTCTGATCCATCATGAAGCTCGAGCTTACCGCCGATGCGTCCGCCTTCGGCGAACCACCGTACCACGGCGTCATCTTCGACCAGTTCAGCTTCATGGCGATGTAATCAAGGTTGTTGACTACACCGTTGCCGTCGGTGTCCATGTAACAGCCCTCAGGCGTCTGCCACGGCGCGGCCGCCTGCGGCTTCCACTCGAGATAGGTGAACGGATTGATCTCCGCGTCGGCCTGGTAGCGCGGCGGACCGTTGAGCCAGCTCGTGCGCAGGTTCGCATTGTAGATGTACATGTTCAGCGCGCGACGGTCGGTGTAGTTGACTACGCCGTCGTTGTTCGCGTCACCCGGCCAGACCACGCACGGGATGCGGCCTTCCGGCACGACGAGCAGTGCCGAGGGATACGGCATGTACTCGCTGTAGACGTCGCAGCTGTTCTTCGTGTTGAAGATCACCTCGATCTTGTAGGCGCCCGGCGGCACGGTGGCCGGCAGCGTGATGTACTGCGTGCCGCTGAGCGGAACGCCGTACTGCTTCGCGGCGCTGAAGGAAGTCTCGTAGACCAGCGCGTTGGTGACCGGATTGTAGAACTGCACGGTGAAGGTGACCGTCGAGGCGAACTCGGGGAAGGTCACGCCGTACTTGACGCCGATCGTCCCGGGCACTTCGGCGTATCCGGCGGGCATGCCCTGGCCGTCGACGAACTCGTAGGTCAGGCTGCCGGGCAGCACGTAGCAGGCCTCGTCGGCACCGCGGTAGGGATTGACCCGGTCCTGATGATCGATGTCGATCGTCACGTTCTGCAGCAGGGTGCCGAACAGATCAGTGTCGTCTTCGGAAGCGCCGGCCAGATGCAGGTCGCCGAAGAGCGGATTCTCGAAGAACACGGTCTTGGTGATCGAGTTCTGATCCATGCCCGAGGCGGTCTGCAGGGCGGCGAGGTCTGCGCGGTTTCCACTCCAGTAGGCAAGGATATTGCTGTTCGTGTAAAACACGTTGAAATCCGAGGCAGTCGGATTGTACGAGCTGGATGTCGGGTACGTCGCAAAAGCGCGGCCCGAAGTGCTCTGATTATAGACGATATTGTTGTAATACTCCGCGTTCAGGGCGTAATAGTTGGTGATGAGGCCGTAATACGTGTAATCGTACACCGGGGAGCTGGTGTAGATCGTATTGTGAGCGATATAGCTGTTGTCGGAATAGTAATTCCGCAGCCCGGCGTACACGCGGCTGTTGTTCACGATTGAGATGAAGTTGTTGACGATGCGTGTCGTACCGCTCTGGTAGTAGTTCTGGCGGTAGACATACATTCCGTATGAATAGGTACCGCCATCGATGAGAATGGAGTTACGCTCGATGTTGTTGTTGTAGCCGTAGTAGATCATCATCCCGTAACGGTAGTAGTAGGCCGGCGAGGTGGACTCGATCGTGTTGTCCACGAAGTTCATGTTGCCGTTGTAGTAGATATACACGACATACCAGTGCTGACCGGTGAACTCGCAGTTCTCGATGGTATTGTTCTCCTCGGGGCTGTTGCTGCTTGAGCCGTACCAGTACATGCCGTACGACCCTTCGCGGATGCCGCAGTCCCGGATGGTCACATAGTTGTCTTCCGTTCCGGACTCGGAATTGATGACGGCCATGTCGTAATAGGTCGGATACGAGGTGCTCGTCGTGTTGTAGCCGACCAGCTCGCAGTTGTCGATGGTGATGTTCTCCGAACCAGCGAAACTCAGTACGTGTCCGAAGGAAGAGCCTGTAGCAGTCATCGTCATGTTCTGGAACGTGACGTACGCTGCTCCATTGAACTCGACGACGTAATTCGAGGCACTGGACGTCGCGCCGTATGTCAGATTGACGTCAGGTGTGTTGCCGCTCTCGGACTGGAAGGTCACCGTGTTGACGGCAGAGGCGCCGGGAATGTCGCCGAAGGAAATCTGCTCGTTGTACGTGCCTGAGCGGACATTGAAGACCACCGGTCCGCAGAGTCCGAAGGTATTGAGATCCTTGACTGCGGTGGCGAAATCCGGATAATCGGGCGAGGCCCCGCCGATGGTGAATGTCCCGGACAGTGCCGCCTGCAGCGTCGCAGTCAGCGAATCGTTCGCCGAGAAGCTGTCAGTGGTGTTGTTCGGATTCGAGGTCCATGCGACCAGGTTGTACGGTGTGCCGGCCTGGAAATTCTGTCCGGTGGCAAGAGTCACCGTTGCTGTGCCGAGCGAAGGAATCGATGTGTTCCAGTTGATCGGGGTCTGCGGGACGCCGTTCCAGCTCCAGTTGACCGTCACACTGTTGAGCGCGTTGGTGCCATAGTTGAACAGTTCGACCTGCAGGTCATGGGTCCCGGCGCAGAAGTTGACCGGGGAGATGACCTTCGAAATGCCCGCGTCATCCGGCAGGGCCGGATTCATGTCGAAGCCGAAGGAAGGAATGTAGTTCTGCGTGGAGTACTGCGCGCTTGCCGAGCAGCCGGGACCTCCGTAGATACGGCCGATCCAAGGGGCGTTCGGGTAGCTGTAATTATAGGCGTGATGGATATTGGTGCCGCCGCTGTAGCCGCTCATGCAGAGTTCCACGAACAGCGTCTGAGTAGGATCGTAGTAAAATGGTGTCGTCAGATCGATGGCAAACCAGGTATTTATTGTCCCGTTCGGAATCGTATATGACGACGATGAGAGGCATGTCGTCATCGGTGAGTGGAACGAGTTCGGGGAAATGCTGCTGCTGGATGACTGTCCGAGAGAAACCTTGAAATTCGAGTAGGTCCCACCCGTGTAGGTGTTGTCACAGCGCTGAAAGTAAATCCTGGTGATGTTTCCGGCATATGAACCGGAGAACATGTTCGGAGCGAACACGAATTGTGCCTTCTGCCACGATGTGGTGATGGGCCTGAGGGGGATCGCGTTGCACGAACCGGTATTACTGACGTAGTAACTCGGCGATGTCTGTGCTTCCGCTGTTTCCGGAAGCATGAACACAGCCAGGAGGAGACAGCACGCGGGCAGGACCGCAGTGCGGAGAAGCAGTTGAAATCTGTTCATTGAATACCTCATGGGATGTATAAGGGTATGGATTACGATGCTCATTCTCGGCTTCAGTACTTCATCAGTGGTTCCTTTTCCCTGGCAGAGAGTGATGTACCGGCAGGGGGACACTTTCTTGGTAGGTGGGAACCCACAGCTCAAGGGTATCAGGTGAAGGTGTGATTATTCCGAAATGTTACAGCGAGAATCGGTACTGTAATTTCATAAATGGAGTGGCAAAAAACAAGCGAAAAGTGTTGCTATTTTTCACGCTGATGCTGATCTTCACGATCCGGTGTTCTGATCCCCAAAAGGCATTCTGATACAAAAAACGCCCTCCCTGCAGAAGCAGGGAGGGCGTTCGTGCGAGATCCCATAGCGCGGGATCCGCGAATTATCTCCGGACGACGCTTACTTGCTCAGCGCCATCTTGATGGTCTTGTTGAAGGTCGCACCCGACTCGACGCCCGTCATCGTGATCGACGCGATGTACGTGCCGCTCGAGAGGTTCGCACCGTCGAACTGCACTTCGTGCAGACCGGCCTCGACGCGACCGTCCTGCAGCTCGGCCACCTGGCGGCCCAGCGCGTCGGT